>Ga0116162_10000268_pt1 | contig 39897 bp, 23 predicted proteins | sample AD_UKC105_MetaG_FD_89875 | JGI IMG/M metagenome (GOLD analysis project Ga0116162, IMG submission 89875) | Active sludge microbial communities of municipal wastewater-treating anaerobic digesters from Hong Kong - AD_UKC105_MetaG | ecosystem: Engineered > Bioreactor > Anaerobic > Digestate...
AAAACAGGTTCACAACTCGATCAGAAATCACAAATACAAAGATAGTGTGCCATGCACAAAGCTATTTCCTTTGTGCATGTATTCAAGTTTATTTTTGAGAATCACTATAATCTCCAAAAGCGAAATCCTTCACTGCGCTCAGGATGACAAACTCTCTATGTTGACATTATTCAACAGCCTCCTTCGCAGGTATGACAACATGTAAGGTCTCACTTCAGCGGGCAACGTTCCTTATGGATCCCCCATGAAAAGTCGAGCGAACCAAACGCGCGGCAGTCGCCGCGCGCTTGGTTCGCGTTCCAGAAGTTTTGAAGAGATTCTTAAGAGAAACTTTTTCAAAAGTTTCTCTTAAGCCTGCCGGACACCGGAAATGAATCTAACCTGCATTTCTCATCAGCGCAGGTTAAAAATCGTGAGAAGGCTGATAATTCAAGGAACAGCAAGTGAGTGGTAAGGGAGCATACTGTTGCGTATGTGACCGATCCCGAATCGCCGCTGTGACGCAGCAGGATTGGCCTTATCGCGGTTTTCCGGATTTCTCTGTGAGAAATCCGGTCTAAAAATATTTTTTGATTGAGAATTCCAGCTTGTTGCTGTTGATTTTTTCGCCGTATTCCGTGCCGCCGCCGCCACGGAGCAGGCTCAGCCGCAGCCTGAGCGCAATGTTCGTCGAAGGCGTGTAAACGAACTCCGGTGTAATCGAATAACTGCCGTCGTCCACATTGAAAATGGCCGTCGCCCCCGGCGTGAAATAGAGAATATCGTACGGCTCTTTCCAGCTCATTTTCAGGTAGACATATCTTCGCATGAGATTTTTTCTGCCGTAAACGGTCTCCGAAAGATTCTTCGCGTCCACGATATCCGCGCCGTTGCCGGTTCCGAGCGCGGTGTCGGCATAACTGAAAAACGCCGTCATCTCATCATGCGAGAAACCGTAACCGTTGCGGTAATATTCTGCTATGTACGTGATATCGTTCCTGTCGAGATAGCGCAGCCCGAGCAGCGAACTGTTCGGAGCCCTGTCGCGCCTCATGCGGTTACCCGCCGAATCGATGTACACCGAGTCATCGTGCGAAACCCGCGCCCATTCCCCGTGTATCTCCAGGTTGGGCATGAGATTTTTCGAGAAATCCAGGCCAGCGCGGTTCGGCATGCTATTGCCGCCGAGAAACATGACATCTATGTCGGTATCGTTCCACAGCAGGTAGAGTTTCCCGGCGAAGTTGACGTGTCCGGTCGACGCGAAATCCGGGTTGAGGTCGCCGGTCACCGGCAGCGCGACCAGCGTCAGCGCGGCGGTTTGCAGCGACCCGGAATAACTTTTTATGTAATCCGCCGACACCAGCGTGTAGCCCTCCAGCGCGAGTTCCGGGTCGTCGGGATCCTTAGGCCTGTCGATAAAAGCCACCGGGTTCCAGGCGTAACCCTTTCCCCATTTAACAACCTTTTTTCCGGCGTCCAGCGAGAACGACGGATCGGGCGTCCACGAGTAATACCCCTCGTAGAGATCGTTGCCGTGCGACAGGTCGGAGAATTTATAATCGATATCCGTGTTGGTTTTGAACACGATTTTACTATCGTCCATCCTGTAGCTGCCGTCGAACTGGAGCCGCAGGTTATACTGCGAGGTGAGGCTCGATCTGCCGTCGGATTCGTATTTCAGCCTGTACGCCGCCGAACCGCGGTTCAGGTCGAGCGCCGCCGGCTTGAACTCGATGCTGTACCCGTACTCAAACGGGTTGTCCTCCACCGCCGGGATGTCGAAATCGAAATCATAATCGGCGTAATCGTCCTGCGCGAACGCCACGGCGCACGCGGACACGAACAAAGCCGCCGTCATCAAAACCGCCGCGCATATATTTCTCAACGCAGGTCCCCCACCCTCGGCAGATAGTTGAGCGTGAACACCTCGTCGGAAAACTCGCGCGATTTCACCCTCGCGAAAATCATGACCGACTTGTACCCCTTGTGCAGCGGGCTGTCTGTCTCCATGACCGACGGGCGGACCACCCCGTCACCGAAATCCTTTTTGTTCCTGTAGTGCAGCGTCTTGATCAGCATATCGGTTGCGGTATAGCACTCTATCTCCATCGGGATCAGGTCCGTTTTATCAACGGTCATCTCCAGCCTGTCGTATGCAACGGTATCCGTCTTCGCCCTGAGCGTCATCCTGTATGCGTCGTCCGCTTCGCTCATATTTTCAACCCTGTACTCGAAACCGTATTCGAGCCGCATGATATCGGAATTATTGAACACGCCGCCGACAACCGACTGAAGGCTGGTTATCCTGACCGGCTTCCCGACGTTGGGGATGTGCAGCCACATGTTGTCGCCGAGCCTCAGCGTGGCCCTGCCCTTCTCGCTCTCCGGCGAAATGAACAGCGCGACGATCTTATCGTTGTCCTTCTTCACCATGTACAGCATGAATTCCTTCTTCTTGCCGTCCGGCTCGATGTTGATCAGTTTCTTGTACATCTCATACGACTTCGGCTGCATGTTGCGATCCACTTTTTCGAGCAGCTCTTCACCGGTCATGCCGAACGACGAGCAGGCCGCCGACACCGCGATTATAAATGAAAGCAACAGAACGTTTCTTATCTTCATGATGAGACTCCTTTACGTTTCAAACGTGGCGCAGCGCATCCACGGGCTCCATCTTCGACGCCTTATACGCGGGTTGCAGGCTCGCGAACACGGCCACCACCAGCACCACGGCTGAAATAAACAGCATCTGGCTGAAATCGATCGACGGCGACAGCACAATGCCCTCCTGCCGCCCGAACGACATTGTAATCCTGTTGATATTAAGCAACAGCACGATCGCCGCTCCGGTGATGTTCCCGATAATGACGCCGACCACCCCGAGCAGCAGCCCCTCGGTCACGAACAACCCCAGTATCCGCCCGGGAACCGTCCCAACCGCCGACATCGTCCCTATCTCCCGCACACGTTCGTATACCGCCGTCACCATCACGTTCATTATGCTGATCATCACTATCGCGATCAGTATTATTTTAACGAACAGGTTCATCACGTCTATGATCTGCACGATATTCGAGAACGGCGACAGCTTTTCCCAGTCATGCACCTCGAACACCGGCTTGCCCTTCTTGTTGACATACTCGCCGAGCGCGACCTCGAAACCGGCCTTGACCGATTCCAGTTTATTGAAATCTTCGAGCCGCACCGCTATCTCGCTGATCTCCGCGGTCCATTCCTTTTCCGCGGTCTTCTGCTTTTCTTTCTGTGCGGACTCCGCCGCCTCCATCGCCGCGAGTTCCTTCTCGAACTCGTCCATCTCGTCCATGCCGGTATCGACGGACGCCGCCGCCGCCGCGCCGGTTTTCCCCGGCTTGCCGTCCGTCATCCTCAGCAGCGAAACCGCGTCGTCTATATGTATATAACCGTCGCGACCGCCGGGGCCTGTTATCTGTTCGAGCATCCCGCTCACAGTGAACGTCTGCCCGTTGACCGAGCCGTCCTTGTTGGTCGCGATAATCACGATGTCCTGCCCGATCTCGATTTTCATGCCCTGCGCGATCAGGTACGGCAGAAGAATCTCGCCCCTCTTCAGCGTCATTGCGCCGGATTCATCCGCGCCGATGATCCGCGACGGCAGCAGCGGGCAGGTTTCCGCCTCTCTGTCGGGATAGATCCCGTTGAGCCTGATATTCGCGGTCTGGTCGAAATTGCTGATCATCCCGCCGAGCTTGATCCGGGGCGAGTACGCCGCCACATCCGGCGACGCATCGAGCATCGCGGCGAGCGTTTCATATTCTTTCCTGTTCATGTTCAGGTGCTGCGGAATATTTTCCAGCGACGCGACATAACCTTTCCTGTGAAGCTGGACATGTCCCAGCATCGAGTCGGTGATCTGCCCGACCATGAGCGACTTGAACGAACCCGAAACGGACGTGAACACGAGGACCACGACGATCCCGACTGTAATGAGAAGTGAAGTCATGATGGTTCTGCGCCTGTAGCGCGACACGTTCCGGGCTGCAATCTTCAGTATCCGGCTCATTATGCGTCACCTCCCGCATTTTTCACATCGGTAATTTTCCCGTCTTCGAGCGTGTAAATAATTTCCGCGTTATCGACGATCTTGTGATCGTGCGTGGAAAACAGGAAAGAAGTCTCGAATTCGTTTTTCATTCTCTTCATAAGGTCGATCACCATGAACGCGGTCTTGCTGTCCAGGTTAGCCGTCGGCTCGTCGGCCAGCACCAGCCTCGGGTTGGTCACAAGCGCCCTCGCAACGGCGACCCGCTGCTTCTGCCCTCCCGAAATCTGGTCCGGGAACTTGTGTTGCTGATCGGCCATCCCGACATCTTCGAGCAGCCGCGTGATCTGCTTGCGGCGTTCCGCCGGCGGCACGTTCCGCACCATCACCAGCGAGTACTCCACGTTCTCGTAAACCGTCAGCACTGGCAGCAGGTTGAAATTCTGGAACACGAAACCTATGTTCTCGCCCCTGAATACCGCGCTCGACTTGCGCCCCAGCGTTGCGACATCCGTGCCCGCCACAGTCAGCCTGCCCGCAGTCGGCCTGTCAAGCGCGCCGATGAGGTTCAGCAGCGTCGTCTTCCCGCTTCCCGACGGCCCGACGAATGACACGAGCCGCCCCGGCTCGATCTCGAAATCCAGCCCGTCGAGCGCTTTCAACTCGATATCCCTGGTGTAGTAACTCTTACTCAATCCTTCAGAACTTATCAGCGCCATACCGTCTCCCCCGTAAATAAGAGATTCACAAAAACAGATATGTAATCCAATAACCGCTTAACAATACAGTCTTCAACATTGTTCCCGGTGAAGAAGTTATCCGTGCTTATTATATCAGTGCAAACAAGTGAGAGCCAGTATTCGGGATGAGATATCAACAGGAAAAATCTTTTAAACAAATATTGCCCCTGCCCGTTGGGTTCCCGCGGGCAAGACCGCTGAAAAACATATTGCAGGATCGTTTACCATCCTGAGCGCAGTGAAGATTTTAGTCCCTGGAACTTATATTGACTATCAGAAAAAATTAAGAATGGCTAACCCGGATTTCTCACAGAGAAATCCGGAAAATAGCGATAACATCTATCCTGCTGCGTTGCGGCGTCGGTTCGGGATCGGTCACATACGCAACAGTATGCTCCCTCACCACTCCCTCGCCGCGCCTTGTATTACAGGCATTATCACGATTTTTAACCTGTACTGGTGAGAAATGCAGGCTAAACGGAGTTTTCCGGATTCCCGCCGACTGAGCCTGTTGAAAAATGTATCTTACTGACTTTGTCATCCTGAGCGTAGCGAAGGATCTCGCTTTTGGGGCTTCTATTGTTGAGATTCTTCAGTCGCTGCACTTCCTCAGAACGACAGAGCGGGGATTTTTCAACAGGCGCCCGCGCGTGAATTAAAAGAGCGAATCATTATGTAAAAGAGTGGAGGGAACAGCAACAGCGCGGCAAATTGAAACAGAAGGACAGCCGTCCCCGACAACAAAACTCGCGTTACCTGATTTAATTTTCAATAAAGGCGGATATAGCTGCCGTCAGCTCATCGGGCCGTTGCAGCGACACGAAATGGCTCGGGCTGTCGATCTCGACCAGTTTCGCGCCGGGAATCAGCTCCGCCAGTTCGCGCTCCTGCGCCGGATCGACGAGCGCGTCCTGCTTCGACGCGACCACCAGCACCGGCATCTCCAGCCCGCGAACCCGCTCGCGGATATCCATGCCCACAATCGCCTGTATGCAGCGCCCGACGCACGCGGGATGAAAATCAAGCTCCGGCTGCGCTCGCTCCGGGAACAGCTCGTCCGGCAGGTGCGCCGACTTTTTCCTCACCGATTTCGAGAGTATGCCCGGCACATACGGCAGTATCTTCGTCGCCGTCCGCATGAACCGCGGCTTCACCCGCCCGCGCATCACGCACGCTGTCGTTACAACCAGCACCAGCTTCGACACCTTCTCCGGGTACGCAAGCGCGAAATGCTGCACGATCATCCCGCCCAGCGACTGCCCCACGACAACCGCCCGCTCGATCCCCGCATGCTCCATCAGCCCGGCGAGATCCTCGACATGCGCATCGAACCCGCAATCCAGCCCCGGCCCCTTCTCCGTCAGCCCGTGGCCCCTTATGTCATAATTTATCACCCGGTGCCTCGCGGACAGCCTTTCGCCCACCACGCCCCATCTCGTATAATTACCGGAAAGCCCGTGTACCAGTATGATCGGATCACCGCTACCGCTCTCCAGCACATGCATCTCGATTCCCGTTCGCGGATTCTTTATCTTCAATTGCCAGTTCCCCCTCGCAGCATGATACCCAATTATACATCCCCGCGCCCCGGCCCTGTACTTTTTTTATATTCACGCAGGCGCGCGCGGGATGTTATAATGACCCGTGAACCACAACCTTTCGGAGGCAAAAATGAAAACCGTCCGCGCATTTATCATCATTCTCATATTATCTTTATGCAGCGCCGCCGCCGCGCAACAGGCGCTTCTGCCGCCCATGGACAACGGCGAACTCGACAGACCCGACAGGCCGTTCGACTACTTCGCGAGGCCGACCACCGTTCTCGGTGTCCTGCACGGCCCGAACGGGTTCGAGGTAACGCCCGAAGGCTCGCTCTATTCCGGCTATTCCGAGATCGGCTGGTTCGCCGGCCCGGAACTCGCGCCGGTCAACCAGCGCGTGAAAACGCTCAAAGACGGCTACCTGCCCGTCGTGGAGATCGAGTTCAGCATCGACGGCATCAACTACCGGCTGCGATACTTCGCGGTCACGCTCGACGGAACTCCGGAAGGCGAACTCGTCGCGCTCGCGCGCATGACGGCCTCGAACCCCGGCAGCGCGCCCGCCGCCGCCGGGTTCGGCATCGGCGCATGCTACGGCCAGTTCAAGCCCAACCGCATCCAGGCGCACATCTCCGACGTTACAACCGAGATGCTCAAATACTCGTTCAACCCGAAATGGAAATACGCGATCCGCCCCGGCGCGGCAACCCGCTCCGGCAAAATTATTTACACTTTCAACGAACCGGCGGACGGGATGTTCGTCAGGCCCGGCGAGCCGTACGACAGCAGCATGAAAACAGTCGAGGCCGGCAGGAACCCAGAGGACTGGGTGGCGATCTCATCATGGAACCGCGACCTGAAGCCCGGCGAGGTTTTCTCGGTCGATTTCTCGGTCCCGTACGTGCCTTCGAAAAAAGACCTGTTCCCGGAACTGTCCGCGCTTGACTTCGAGGAATCACTCGCGAAGACTTCCGATTCGTGGAACGCATGGCTCGACAACGGCACGCGGATCATCGTGCCGGAAACCAAAATCAACAACACATACAAAGCGAACCTGGTCTACCTCGGGATAGCGATGGACAAGGAAGGCGAGGACTACGCGCAGAAGGTCAACGAGTTCCAGTACGATCATTTCTGGCTGCGGGACTCGGCGTTCATCCTGACTGCGTTCGGCGTGACCGGGCACCCGTTCGAGAGCGAGCGCGGATCGCTCTACTTCCTCAAGTGGCAGCGCGAGAACGGCAACTTCGAGTCACAGCGCGGGCAGCTCGACGGTTTCGGGCAGACGCTCTGGACGTTCGGCAGGCACTACGAGCTGACGCGCGACAGGGAATACCTCGAAAAGGTGTGGCCGGCGGCATGGCGTGCGATCGAGTGGCTGAGATTCGCGCGCGCGGACCACAAGGGCAGGCTCGACGAAGGCGGTCTCGGCTACGGCCTGATGCCGATAAGCAACCCGGGCGACAACGAAAACGCCGACGGGCACGTCGTGGGCCACGATATCTGGGGCCTGCACGGGCTGGAGTATATGCGCCGCGCCGCGCCCGATGTCGCCGGCCCGGAACAGGTCGAACTGCTCGGCGGGGAAATCGCCGACTACCGGAAATGGCTCGACTACAATCTCAGCGAGGTGACAAAGAGAACCGGCGGGTTCATCTCTCCGGCGGTGGAGCCCGGCGGGTTCGACTGGGCGAACCTCAAACTCATCTGGCCGTCACAGGTGCTGCGGCCATTCGACATGAGGGTCACGGAAACGCTGAACATGGCCCGCTACAAATACAAAGAGCGCATCATGACATACGCCGGCGGCGAGTACCTTCACCACTACATCGGGATCGATATCGCGCAGAGCCTGCTGGTCCGCGGCGAGCAGACAAAAGCGCTGCATGACTTCTACGGGCTGGTCGCGCACACCGGCTCGACGCATGGCGGGTTCGAGTGGGCGATAAAACCATGGGGCGACCGCGACTACGGCAAAAACATCGCGCCCCACGGCTGCTTCGCCGGCAAATGGCTCCTCCTGTACAGGAACATGCTCGTGCGCGAGGAAGGCGACGAACTGCACATCGGGTCCGCGCTGTCGCCGCTCTGGCTGCAGCCCGGCAAGAGCGTGATCGTCGAGAACGCGCCGACATCGTTCGGCCCCATCAGCTTCAACATCAGGGTCAGGGAAGACGGCGCGACTGTCAACATAATACCGCCGAAACGCAACCCGCCGAAAAACATCGTACTGCATCTACCGCAGGGGTTCGACATCACCGCGGTCAACGCCGACGGCTCGGTGCTCAGCCGCCTCGATTTCTCGAGGGTCAGCTTCTCGCCCGACACCGCCCGCGCGGAGATCGACTGGAAACTTCGCAGCCCCGCGGCTTTCACTTACAGGGAAGCTGTCGAAAACTACCTGCACGTTTACTGGCAGTTGCATGAACATGACAGGCCGAAAGGCGCGCTCTTCGACGACTGATCACGCGGCGAGCCCACTCGCCTTATTCCCATGCCGCAACCCGGGTGACCAGTCGTACCCGGCCAACCGCCCTCATGCGTATGCTTTGCGTTATCGCGCGATTTTCGCCACATCACGCGCTCCGTTTTTTGCTTCAGTTCACGCATTCCGGCATGTTGATTTTGTCGAATCAGAGAAAAATATATTGAAATGGAACTTTTTTCCTCTTTTTTAGTGATATTAATCACAGGAAACATCCTTATATAAAGTGTCGGCGAATGTTATATTTTATTTGCGGCATGATGTTGATCGAATCTTAAGCACGGAGAGGTTTTCGGTTTCGAATGAGCGGCATTTGTGGTTTTGCGGGGAAAAGGGATGAAGACCTGCTGGATCGGATGATATCAGCGCTGGCGCATCGCGGGCGGGATGTCTCGGGAAAAATGTTCATGGGCGGCGAGTTCGGGCTCGGGTTCCGGGGCCAGGCAATCGGATCCCACAGCGACGCGATGCAGCCTGTTTACAACGAATCTGAATCGGTTTGCGTGGTTTGCGACGGCGAGTTATACAACTGGCGCTCACTGCGCGAACGCCTGATCGAACAGGGACACGTGTTCAGGACAGATTGCCCCGCCGAGGTGATCGCTCACGCTTACGAGCAGCACGGCATTGTCTGCATAGACCTCCTGCACGGCGGGTTCGCCCTCGCGATCTGGGACTATCACGAATCGCGGATGATCATCGCGCGCGACCGGCTCGGAAAGAAACCGCTCTATTATTTCCTTTCGCAGGATACTCTTCTTTTCTCATCGTGCCCGCGGTCGATCCGCGAGTACGGCGAAGCGGTTTTCACGCCTGATTACCGCGGCATAGACGGGTTTCTCACCGACGGCTTCGTATCCGATGAAAGAACGCTCAATAAAAACATAAGAAGGATCCCGCCGGGCCACATGATGATTTGCCGGCAGGGCGCGGTGCGGCTTTCGAAGTACTGGGATCTTGCATCGGCTGCCGGCCGGCAATACGCTGAAAAAGAGTGGCTGGACAGGTTCGGCGCGCGCCTGAAAGAGGCTGTGTCCGAACGAGCCGACGGCGCGGGCTGCGTCGAATCCACCTCCTGCTCGTATTCCACCGACATTGCCGAATCCATCGCTTCGCTATACGGCAACGATATAAAAATATTCTGTTCACAGCCCCCGGCGGGCGGTGTGCGTAAACACGTCCCCGTAACAATTTCACCGGGTGATATCGAGCGGCTTCCGCGCATCGCGGCGAGCATCGACGACCCGGTGTCGGATATAAAAATAATCGCGCTCGACATCGCGCTCGAAGCAGCGGCAAACGACGGCGGTGTTGTGATGTCGGCGGCGGGATTCGAGCGGCTGATCGGCGCTGACCCCGCTCTTAATGTGTTCCTTCGCATGAACCGGCTGATAAAGCAAACCCCGGACGGGCTTCGTGCCGCCATCAGGCTTGTTTCAAAATTTTCACCGGGGCTTATCGCGGGCGAGGATTTTGCCCGCGCGGGACTGAACGGCACACAGGGCAGAGAAAGAATTAAACTCGCGGTTGGCGAAAAACGGCTGCACAGGCTCTACCCCCGCCTTTTCTCTCCTTTCACGGCAGCCCAGCGATCCGAACTCTATTCGGCCCGCTTCATTTCCGGGCTTGCGGGACTGGATATTTCGGACCCTCCGCTGAATCTGCACCGTAAAGACAGCCTGCAAAAAATATTCTCGTCCGGCGTTTCGGACGGCGTGTCACGCGCGATTCCTTCCGCCGTTCTGCTTCCGGCGGAGTCTCTCGCGGATTCTTACGGCGTTCGACTGAGGTTCCCGTTCATGGACCATCGGCTGGTCGAGCTCGCTGTAAACATCCCCGGCTCCATCGCGTTGAACGACAGCCCGGCACGCACGATCCTTTCCGGGCTCGGCCGCAACCCGGCTGCCGATCCACACACCTCGCTTTCCCGGCCCGCGCTTTCAAAACTATGCGGGCTACTCGACTCCTTCCTCAACGAAGAGCGGGTGGCCGCCCGTGGCTGGTTTACGCCCGGCGCCGTGAAAAACGTGCTCGATTCCGCAAAATCCGGCTGCCCTATCGGTGTCCGCCAGGCGGTCTCGCTCGCCGGCCTCGAAATGTGGTGCGACGCCAACAATTATTAAGCCCGCTTGTCTTTATGAGAAATCCGGCGTAACCGGTGCGTTATTCGCGCCCCTGATGTAAAATCCCACTATGAAAACAACAACTTTTGCGACAATCACGCTATTAATGTTTCTTTTCACCTGCGCGGCCTGCGCGGCGGAACTGCCCGAAGCCGTGCGCAACGCCACGGCGCTGAAAAAGGTCGCGGACGGCACTCCGTTCGGGTTCGACGCCGACCACGTTCAGGGCGTGGCGGCCACGCCGGATTTCTTTTTCGCAACCAGCGTGAACAAATACCAGCTCAAGGGCTGGCTCTTCAAGTTCGACCGCACGGGAACAAAGCTGCTCAAAAAACGCAACATTGCAAAAATGCTGTATATCCATCCCAGCGGGATCGATTTCGACGGCAGGGTCGTCTGGGTCGCCGTCGCGATTTACTCGCCGGACAGCAGCGCGGAAGTAATGGCAATCGACCCGGAGACGCTCAAGACTAAGTTCAAGTTCGAGGTCGCGGACCACATCGGCTGCGTAGCCGCCGACGGCAAACGGGTTTACGGCGGCAACTGGGGCTCCGAGCAGTTCTACACCTGGGACTACCGCGGCAACCTGATCGAAAAGCGCGACTCGCCTACCGGCGTCGGCTACCAGGATTGCGAGTACGTCGAAGGGTTCCTCATGTGCGTGGGCGGCGATTATCTCGACTGGATCGATATCGAAAGCTGGAAACTCGCCCGGCGGTTCGATCTGGAAAAATCCATCGCCGGCAACCCGCTCAGCAGGGAGGGCGTGAGCTACCTCGACGGCCACGTGTTCTTCCTGCCGGACGACGGGAACGACGCCCGCGTGTACGAATACTCTTTCTCCGAGGAATAGCAACCGTCTTTTTTTGACGCGCACGCCCGCCGGTCATATAATCCATTAATGAAGGGATGGCGACATGACGGGTTTTCATTTACCGATCCCGGATCGTGCCGCCGAAACGACAACCCGGGGGGATGCGCAGCCGTGGGCGACGAGATGCAGCTTTACTTCAATGGGAACATATACACCGTGGACGACGACAGACCCGCCGCGGAAGCGGTCGCAGTTGCCGGCGGGAAAATCGCAGCCGTGGGCACTGAGGCGGAATGCCGCGCCGCGCTCGGCGACGGTGTCGAGGAAATAGACCTCGAAGGCCGCACCATGCTGCCGGGGTTTTTTGACACTCACCTCCACCTCGTGATGTTCATCTACTTCAGCCTGAACGTCAACCTGCGCGACACCGCATCGATGATCGATTTCGAGACGAGGCTCCGGGCTGCGAAACCCGGCGGGCCAGGCTCGTGGGTGGTCGGGCTGAACTTCAACGAGCAGACGATGGATATCCCGCGCGTGCCGGACCGCCACGATCTCGACAGGGTTGTCGCCGACCGTCCGCTGATTGTGATCAAGCACGACGGGCACAGCATAATCGCGAACACGAAGGCCATCAACGCGGCGGGCGCGGACGCATCGACGCCGGACCCCGACGGCGGCGGAATCGACCGCGAGCCGGACGGCTTCCCCGCGGGCGCGTTCCGCGAAAACGCGATGGCGATGCTGACGAAACATATCCAGATCCCGGATATCGACGACCTGCTCGCCGCGGCACGCGAGTCGTTCGAAAAACTGGCATCCTACGGCATCACGTCCATCGGCACGATTTACCAGACGGACGAGACCGGGCCGGAGGGCGCGGCGGGAGTCTTCGACCTGCCGCTGATGCAGATGCTGACGCCGCAGTCGCCGATCAACCTGTACGGAATGATCATCACGGACGATGTTAAAAAAATAGAGCAGGCGCGCGCAACGCCCCTCCACAGCGACACGCCGGGGGGACACCGCATCGGCGCGCTTAAAATGTTCGCCGACGGCTCGTTCGGCTCCAGCACGTCGTTCATGTCGGAACCGTTCACCGACCAGCCGGGCAATCGCGGAATGATGACACGCACCGACGAGGAAATTTACCGGCAGATGGAATCCGCGCACAGGGCCGGGCTGCAAATCGCCATCCACGTGATCGGCGACGCCGCGATGCGAAAAGTGGTGGATATCTTCGACAGGCTGCTCGGAGAATACCCGCGCGACGACCACCGGCACCGGATAGAGCACGCCTCGCTCGTTGACGCTGAAATCATCGACGACATCAGGCGGCTCGGGCTCGTGGTTTCATCGCAGCCGATGTTCATCCACACCGAAAAAGGCTACCTCGAAAAAAGGCTGGGGCCGGAGCGGATAAAGTGGACCTACGCCTACCGCTCGATGCTCGATGCCGGGATCAGGCTCGCGGGCGCTTCCGACGCGCCGGTCGAGGAACCGGACGTTCTGCAGGCGATCCAGTGCTGCGTGACGCGCGAGGGCATAGCGCCCGAACAGGCGATAACGGCTGCCGAGGCCGTGCGGATGTTCACGATCGATTCCGCGTTCGCGCAGTTCGAGGAAGACGTCAAGGGCAGCATCACGCCGGGCAAACGCGCGGATTTCGTCGTGCTCGACCGCAGCCCGATGGAAACGCCGCCCGATGAAATCAGCGGTATCCGCGTTCTGAAAACAATTTGCGGCGGCAAAACTATTTATTCGGCCTGAATAATGAAACTGCCCCGAGCAAGTTACAGGATACCAAAGGGGCGCCAGAAAATATCGTTCGAGTGGTAGGGGACATATTTCAGCCGGGATTCGTTTTGCCGGTTCCGGATTTCTTTGTGAGAAATCCGGGTTAAGCCTGTCATTCCGGGCCGAGACCCGGAATCCAGGGGGCAGGATGTCAGGGAGATTTCACGGGGGTGGGGAAGGGTTTTTACCTTAAGTGAACAGTACTGAGATTAAACGCAAGAGGAAATAATGATGGAAGATAAAGAGAAAACTTACTACGTGCCGGAGTGGTTCGCGGATACGTTCGACTACCGCATCCGGCGCTTTTTCATGAACCCGGAAAAGATCGTTTCGCCGCACCTCGCGCAGGGCGACACCGCGCTGGATATCGGCTGCGGGATGGGATTCTTCAGCATAGCGATGGCGAAACTGGTCGGCCCCGGCGGGAAGATTTACGCAGTTGACATTCAGCAAACCGTGCTCGACGGCGTGGCGCGGCGCGCTCGCAAACGGGGCATCGAAAACAGGATCGTCACCGTGCTCACGGACCCCTACAGATTCGAGATCGACGACATGCTCGATTTCGCCGTGGGTTCCTGGATCATGCACGAACTGCCCGACCAGCCGGCGTTCCTCGAAAAACTCTCCGGCATCATGCGCCCCGGCGCGCGGTTCCTCGTCATGGAGCCTAAATTCCATGTGACGGAAAGAGAATTCCTTGAGCTGACAGAGCTAATACGAAACCACGGCTTCGCAATCAGCGGTAATCCCCGCATTGCATGGTCGCGCTCCATCCTGTTCGAGAAAACCTGATCCGGCTGTTTTTACGAAAATATCATTCTGATTTAAGAGTGATCGAGCAGTTTTCCTGTTTCAGATATACGAAATAGCCGTTCCACGGCACGAGATTGCCGCCTGCGGAGATCGATATGTAGTTGCTGCCGGAATACGAATACGCCCTTCCGTCGGTCACCGAGCCGGCGATTGCCTGCGAGATGGTTTTGTCGCCGCCGCCGCAGTTGAATATTATGTTGTCGTTCCATTGCAGGAAGGTATCGAACGGGTTACCGATCAGGTTCCAGCCTTCTGAAAGATTCGAGACGGTGACCGAGGCGCCGGGGTCGGTCGTCGCGCCGGGGGTCGAGACGGTCACGCTGCCGGTCGCGTATACCCAGTAGCCGTGCCCCGCGGTGATCGTCACTGAATCGCCCTCGACATAGCCGCCGTTTTCAAACGCATAATCCTGCGGCGCGGGCAGGTAGGATGCCATGAAGGAATCGAGCGTGCCGGCGGTCTGCGAGGCGGGGAACGACACCAGGTTCCAGCCCTCGGAAAGGGTAAACCACGTGCTGCCCGATGCCGCCGAGATGGTGAAGAAATCCTCGCCGCTCCAGTTGCCGGGCGTCATTCCATCCGAGTCTATCGCCGCGACCGACCAGTAATACGCGCCGGGCGACGGAAGTTCGAGCGTCATGGACGTCGTCGCGCCCGCATTGCCGGACGGCGGGATATACGCACCGGAAACCACGTCGTTGCAGCCGGTGCATGATCCCACGCGGAGCTGGTATGTCAGCATCCCGGCGGGCGTGGTCTCATCATAAGCGGCGGACCACGCGAACCGAACCCCGACCGTGGAATCGGCGGTTATTATGTCGTCGATGGTAGTGACGGCGGAGTCGGACGGCGGCGAAAGCCCGGAAACGGTGTCGTTTCTATAAATTCGGTTAACCGAATTACCGCCCGAGAAGATCAGGTCGATATCTCCATCGTCGTCATAATCGCCCCATGCCGCGTCGGTCGAGTTTTCGGATTCCGACGAGTACCACGACAGGGAGAATCCGCCCATTCCGTCGTTTGCATATACCCGGTTCGGCCCGTTACCGGCGGCGGCGAAATCAATCCATCCATCCGCGTTGTAATCGCCCCACCGGACTGCGGCCGTCACATCCTCCTCAGAGGTAACCCATGCCGCGCTCAGCGATGCCGCAGTGTTGGCGTACAGCCTGTTGACCGTGCCGGAAGCGGAATCCGCGCGGCCCGCGAGCAGGTCCGGGTCGCCGTCGCCGTCGTAGTCGCCCCACGCGAGCGACGTTACCATTGCATTCGATAATTCAACGCTTCCCCGGGAGAAAGCCTCCCCGCCGCCGCCCGTGAAAATGTCGAGAACCGCCCCGCCGCCCGCGGCGAAATCCGGCAGCCCGTCGGAGTTCAGATCGGCGGCGGCCACCGCCTCGCAGCCGGTCGATTCGGCGTAAGACCATGCGGAAGTGAAGCCGTTGCCGTCATTTCGGAATACAGTAACGCCGTCGCCGGAGGCTGCCGCGAAATCGAGATCGCCGTCACGGTCGTAATCCAGCAGCGCCAGGTCGTCCGCGCCGCCGGACGACATAGACACCCAGCCCGGGAAGAAACTGTCGCCCCCGAAAGTTGTATCCGAGCGCAGTCCCGCATCCTGCGCTGTCAGCACATCCAGCCGCCCGTCGGCGGGCATATCGATCCAGACCGCCACGTTGTCGTCGTAATTGCCGGACAGGTACACCGTCGATCCGAACGAGCCGGTGCCGTCGTTTTTCAGAACGTATGATTTTTCACCCGACGAAACACCGATGAGCGCGTCGAGATCACCGTCGCCGTCGTAGTCGCCCCATGCGGCGGAACGCGAATCGTGGGCGGTCGGGCCGGACCACGCGAGTTCAAAAATGCCTTCCGGCGCCACCACATCGAAACTGTCCTCGTTGCTCGAATGCGAGGCGGCGAACCCCGTTGTATCAATCGCATAAACCGACCAGTAGTAGGTCCCGATCTGCGATGCGACAAAGCTGAATGTCCTCGTCGCGCCCGCGTTCGTGTATGGCGGAGCAAACCCGCCGGAGACAACATCATCGCAGCCCGGGCACGTGCCGACCCTCACCTGGTAGGCAAGCAGAGCGCCCGGCGTCAGGTCATCATAGGCGGAATCCCAGTTGAGGGTAATCGCCGCCACGCCGCCGAGTATCGGCGCATCCTCGACAGCCCTGGCTCCGGGTGCGGTCGGCGCATTATTCGCCGGGTCGAGCGTGTTATGGTAAACCGCCGCGCCGCCGCCGGTTCCTATCAGCAGATCGAGATCGCCGTCGCCGTCATAGTCGCCCGCCGCCACGGATTCGGATTCGTAACCCTCCAGGCTCCACACAAGCGAAAACACATCGCTGTCGTTTCGGAAAACCATGTCCTCGGAAGCCGCCGTTTCGGTCGATTCATACTTCAGCCCCGCCACAACCGCGTCGAGGTCGCCGTCGCCGTCGTAATCGAGCCATGCCGCGCCGCGCGACACGTTCGCCGTGCCGGAGTCCCATGCCGCGGTAAACGCGCCCGCGCCGTCGTTGCTCAGAACCTGCACCTGCGGAGCCGCGCCTGACGGGTCATCGTTTCCGATCAGCAAATCGGGATCGCCGTCCGCGTCGTAGTCGCCCCATGCCGCCGCAGATGTCGTGTATGTATTCCCATAATTCCACGCGGTCGAGAATGAGCCGCCGTCGTTTTCACGCACCGCGAGCCCGCCGTCGTATGTCGCAATATCCTTGTCGCCGTCACCGTCGTAATCCGCCGCGGCCACAAAGCGCGCGCCCGCCGCGCCGGTCGTTGTAAACCCGGTCCCGTCATTCCGGTACAACCCCGGTCCGCCGCCCGCGACCGCGAGATCGAGATCACCGTCGCCGTCCATGTCGAACCATGCGGCGTCATCGGTGTTCAGGCATTCGTCGCACAGCCGGCCCGTCGTGAACAGGCCGCCGCCGCTGTTGCGGTAAACATAATCGGCAGCGCCGTCGCTCACAGCCGCGAGATCGAGGCTGCCGTCGCCGTCGTAGTCACCCCATGCAAGCGCGGAAATCGCGTTCGACGAAGCGGACTGCCATACAGCAGTGAACGAAACGTTCCCGTCGTTGCGGAACACCGAAAAATAATCGCCGCCGCTCGCGGATGCCGCGAAGTCGAGGTCGCCGTCGCCGTCGTAGTCACCCCATGCGACGTCCGTCACCCGCGTTCCGCCCGACAGCCAGACTTTCGTAAACGGCTGCTCATAATTATTGAATAAGCGGAACGATTCCTCGTTGCTCCAGTCGCCGGTCGCGAACCCCGATGCGTCCATCGCGGCAACCGACCAGTAGTAGCTCACCGCGTTTTCGGGCGGCAGGAAAACAAACGATGTGGTCGCGCCCGCATTCGTGTAAGGCGGCGCGAAAACCGAACTCATCACGTCGGACGCGCCGGACGAAGTGCCGATACGCAACTGATACGAAAGCAGCGCGGCGGGCGTGTTGTCGTCGTAAGCCGCGAGCCACGAAAGCGCGACCCGCCCTCCCGCCGAATCCTGCCACAGGTCGCCGGTCTGAGACGCGACAGGCGAGCCGGGCGGATAATTGACCGGGTCGGAATCGTTCGAGTAGACACGGTCGCCGGCGGAATCAACGCAGGTGTAAAAATCGAGGTCGCCGTCGCCGTCGTGGTCGTAGAACAGCGCGCACTGCGAAGTCACGGCATCGGGCGTAGACCAGTCAGGCGTGAACGAGCCGCCACCGTCGTTGCGGTAGAGAGCATCCTTCGCCGCAGTCCGGGAGAACAACAGGTCGAGATCGCCGTCGGAATCGTAATCGCCCCACGCCGCGCCGGTCGATGTGTAAGATTCCTCTGAAGTCCAGGCGGACTCGAACCCCGCGCCGGTGTTGCGGTAAACCCTGTCGGCGGACGTGCTGTTGCCGACCGCGAAGTCGGGGTCGCCGTCGCCGTCGTAGTCGCCCCACGCGGCGGCGTAAGTGTTCTCGTTGTCGGTGTCCGACCATGCGGAGACAAACGAGCATCCGCCGGTGTTGCGGTAAACGATATTGCTCTCGAAATTCGCGTTGCCCGCGAGCAGGTCCGCGAACCCGTCCGCGTCATAGTCGGCAACCGCGACCGCGCGGGTGTTGTTCGTCTCCGAAGAGCTCCACGCGGCGTCAAACGCGCCGCCCCGGTACACACGCAGCGGCAGCCCCGCGCCGTTACCCGCCGCATAGTCCAGATCGCCGTCATTGTCGCAGTCGAACCATGCCGCCGCCTGGGTCGAATCCGATTCAGCGGACGTGTGCGCCGACGAGAACGCGCCGGCACCGTCATTTTTATATATCCTGTTCGGGGTGCCCGTCACGTTGGCCTCGATAATGTCCAGCGCGCCGTCGGAATCGTAGTCGCCGAGCGCGAGCGCGGCAGTGCTGTCCATATCGGGCGCGGTCCAGAGCGTGTCGTAATCCGACCCGTTAAAAGCGTACGCTGCCGACGGAGCCGACGAGCTGACCCGCGACACAACGATATCGAGATCGCCGTCGCCGTCGATGTCGCCCGCCGCCGCATCGCTCGTGGAAATCTCGTCCGGCGCGGTCCACGACAGAGTGAAACTCGTTTCGGGAACCGATATCACGAACTCGTCTTCCGCGCTCCAGCCGGAAACCGAGTATCCCGTAGTGTCAACAGCCGCGACCGACCAGTAATAGGTTCCGGCGGTCGTGAACTCCACCACAACGGAAGTCGTCGCGCCGGTGTTGCCGGATGGAGGCGCGAACGCGCCTGAAACCACATCATTGCAGCCCGCGCATGAGCCGACCCGGAGCTGGTATGTAAGCAGTTCACTGTCCGTCAAGTCGTCGGACGGCGCGCTCCAGGAGAAAGTCACGTTTGCCGTCGATCCGACGAGCGGCACGTTATCCAGAGCGTTTATCGCCGGTGTGCCGGGCGCGAAATTGACTGGATCGAGCAGATTTTCATACAGCCGGTTCTCCACATCCGTATTTCCGAAAAAGAAGTCGAGATCGCCATCCGCATCGTAATCACCCCAGTCGGCGGAAAAAGAGCCGTCGCCGTCGGGAGTACCCCAGAAGACATAAAACAGGCCGCTTCCTGCGTTTCGGAAAACCTTGTTATTGCCCAGATTCGCAGTCACAACATCCAGATCGCCGTCGCCGTCGTAGTCGCCCCATGCCGCATCGAGCGAGAACACCGGGCTGATGGTTGACCACACCGGCGCGAACGAGTCCGAGCCGTCGTTGCGATACACGCGGTTATTGTGAAACATATTGGCGACAAAGAAATCCGGGTCGCCGTCGCCGTCGTAGTCACCCCAGACAGCCGCAGCCGAGCTTTCCACGTCCGTCGCGTACCACGCCAGCCCGAACGTGTCGTCACCGTCGTTTCTGTATACTTTATTCGTCGAGCCGCCGTTGCTCACCACGAGGTCCGGCCTGCCGTCCGCGTTGTAATCCGCCCAGTCAAAAGAGTTCGAGCTGTAGGTCACCGTCGCCGTCCACGCGAGTTCGAACCCGCCGGGTACGTTTTTAAAAACCCTGTTCGGCGCATCGCCGTTGGCCTCCGCGAAGTCGAGATCGCCGTCGCCGTCGTAATCGCACCACACTGCGGAGTTCGAAGTGCCCGCAACCGGCGCCTGCCACGAGGTTGAAAACAGGCCCCCGCCGCTGTTTTCGATGACTTTTGTCCCGATGCCGCTGCCTGCGGCGAGCAGGTCGAGATCGCCGTCGCCGTCGTAGTCGCCCCACTCGACGCTGTTGGTGTAATCCGAATCGGGCGAGGTCCACAGCACCGAAAACGAATCGCCGGAGTCGTTTCTGTAAACCGAATCGGGCGCGTCGCCGTGCCCGACCGCGAGATCGAGGTCGCCGTCGCCGTCGATGTCCGCCCATGCCGCAGCAACGGTGGATACCTCCGCATCCGCCGTCCAGATTTTTTTGAAAGGAAGCTCGCCGGCATCCTGAAGCTCAAAGCTGTCCTCGACGCTCCACGCGGAGGTCGCGAAACCCGATGCGTCGATGGCGGCGACCGCCCAGTAGTAGGTTCCGGTGGCCGACAGCCGGATATCCAGCGAATTCATGCGGCCCGCGTTCCCGAGCGGCGGTGCGAACGCGCCCGAAACAATGTCGCTGCAACCCGCGCATGAACCCACGCGGACGGCGTAGGAAAGCAGCGCGGCGGGCGTGGTGTCATCCGCCGGCGGCGTCCACTCAAGCTTCACGAGCCCGGAGAAAAAATCCGGCTCGGCAACCGGAACCGGCGCGGGCGGCGCGGTATTGCCGGGATTGAGATCGTTTCTGTAAATGAAATCGCCCGTGTTGTAGTTGGAGGCGTAGAAGTCCAGGTCGCCGTCGCCGTCGGCATCGCCCCAGACCGCGTAATTCGTATATGTAGAGTCGTCCGCCGCGCTCCACGCGGCGACAAAGGACGCGCCGCCGTCGTTGCGGTACACCCTGCTCGGCTCGTCGTAATTGCCCGCCAGCAGATCGAGGTCGCCGTCCGCGTCGTAATCCGCCGCGCGGAACGACATCGTGCCGTCGGATTCTTCAGACGACCACGCAGACGTGAACGAATTCAGCCCGTTGTTGCGATACACACGGTTCACGCGCGAGTTGTTGCCTATAACCTGGTCGAGATCGCCGTCCGCATCGTAATCCACCCACTGCGCGGAATACGAGGATTCCTTTTCCACGGATGTCCAGATAAGCGTGAAGCTGCCGCCGTCGTCGTTGCGGTAAACGCGGTTGCCGAGCGATGCGGAATCGTTCGCGGTGAGGATGTCCGGGTCGCCGTCGCCGTCGAGATCGCCCCAGTCGAGCCCGCGCGTCTGGTCGGTTTCCGAGGAAGTCCACACGGAGCTGAACTCCGCCGCTCCGTCGTTGCGGTACACCCGCGTCGACATGCCGGGGTTTGCGGCTGCGGCGTCGAGATCGCCGTCGGAATCGTAATCCGCGGGCACGAACGCCGCGCTTTCCTCGGACTCGCCCGCAGTCCAGGCAAGCGAAAACTGATCCGCGCCGCCGTTGGCGTAAACGCGGTTCTGCCCGGCAGCGGCAACGAACAGATCGAGGTCGCCGTCGCCGTCGGAATCGCCCCAGCGAACGGCAGCCACATCTGGTTCCATCGCGCTCCATGCCTCAGAGAACATGCCCGATGTATTTTTATAAACGACAAGCCGGGCCGGGCCGGACGCATACGCCGCCGCAAGATCGAGATCGCCGTCAGCGTCATAGTCGGCCCACGCCGCCGATGTGCCGCCTTCGGTGGCGCTCGACATCGACGTGAATTCCGCAAGCGCACGCGACGGCATCACCATCGCCGCGACTATCAGGATCGCCGTCAGCACGGCGTAAACCGTAGTATTTTTCTTGATCATGATCATGCCCGGCTTCACATATCTATGTTACTTCCAAAATAACTATCTAACAACAGACTATCCTGCATTTCTCACCAGCGCAGGTTAAAATCGTGAGAAGGCTGATAATGCAAGGAACAGCAAGTGAGTGGTGATGGAGCATACTGTTGCGTATGTGACCAACCGATTTTTGCTGATTCATGCACAGAGCAAAGCTTGTGCATGTCACCCGGCGCAGCAGGATTGGCCTTATCGCGGTTTTCCGGATTTCTCTGTGAGAAATCCGGGTTAATGATTTAATATAGTAAAATGCGGGGCGCTTGCATGAAAACGGGCAGACACGCTAAAATTTGCGGGATACGGAGGGGCCACAGATGGCAAAGGGCAAAAAAGATTCCGAACGCTGGATAGACGGCATACCCGGCGCATACCCGCGCGGGCTGCTGCGCGGCTCCGGCTACAGGACGGAAGACCTGAAGAAGCCGCTTATCGGGATCGCGAATTCCTGGACCGAAGCCAACCCGGGCCACGTTCATCTGCGAGAACTCGCGGAGCATGTGAAAGCCGGTATCTGGGCGGCGGGCGGCACCCCGATGGAGTTCAACACGATCGCGCCCTGCGACGGGGTGGCCCAGGGCGAGGGCATGCACTCGGTGCTCCCGGCCCGCGACGTGATAGCGGCCGGCGTCGAGCTGATGGCGCGGGCGCACAGGTTCGACGCGATCGTGCTGATGGCATCGTGCGACAAGATTATTCCCGGCATGCTGATGGCCGGCGCGCGGCTGAACCTCCCGTCGGTGTTCCTGACAGGCGGCACAATGATGCCCGCAAGGCTGCACGGCGAGACGCTGGTTACCTCGGACATAAAGGAAGCGATGGGCAGGTTCCGGTCCGGCAGGATAGACGCGGCGCAGTTCGCGGAGATCGAGGAAAACATCTGCGCGGGCGCGGGCGCGTGCAGCATGATGGGCACGGCGAACACGATGGCGTGTCTCGTTGAGGCGATGGGGCTGTCGCTGCCCGGCGCGGCAACGGGGCCGGCGGTTGCGGCTGAGAGACAGCGATTGGCTAAGGATACGGGCGGGCTCATCGTGAAGCTCGCGAAAAAAGGACCATCGTTCGGGCAGGTTGCGACGGCTGCCGCGCTTCGCAACGCGGTCCGCGTGCTTATGGCGCTCGGCGGCTCCACAAACGGAATCCTTCACCTGCTCGCGTTTGCGCGTGAGCTCGGGCTGAAGCTTACGCTCGGGGACTTCGACGCGGCGAGCCGGAAAACTCCGCTGCTCGCGCGGTGCAAACCCGCGTCGGGCTGCACGCTGCTGGACTTTCACGAGGCGGGCGGGGTACAGACGCTGCTCGCGGCGATGGGCGGCATGATCGAGACGGACGCCCCGGCGGTCGGGGCGAAAACTATCGGCGCACAGGTCCGCAAAGCGGCGAAGCCCGACGGCGCAGTTATCCGTACCCCCGGCGACCCGCTGGCGACCGAGGGCGGCATCGCGGTGCTGTACGGATCACTCGCCCCGAACGGCGCGATAGTGAAACAGAGCGCGGTCCACCCGGCGATGATGAAACACGAGGGGCCGGCGGTCTGCTTCGATTCCGAGGAGCAGGTTCGCGACCACCTGATGAACAGAAAAGTGAAACCCGGCTCGGTGCTGGTGATCCGGTACGAGGGGCCGAGGGGCGGTCCGGGCATGCGCGAGATGTCGATCCCGGCGGCGCTGCTTGTCGGCATGGGGCTGGGCGACAGCGTGGCGATGGTCACAGACGGGCGGTACAGCGGCGCGACCCGCGGGCCGTGCATCGGGCACGTTGCGCCCGAAGCGGCGGACGGCGGCGCGATCGCAGCAGTTAAAAACGGCGATATTATAAAAATAGATATTCCACGCCGGAAACTGGATCTCGACGTTCCGGCCGCGGAAATTAAAAAGCGCCTCTCGAAGGCCGTAAAACCGAAACGAGCGCAGGCGAAAGGATGGCTGGAAATCTACAGCCGCCTCGCGTCGGGCGCGGAGAACGGCGCGGGGTTGATGCTCGAATGATCCACTTTAAAAGAAACTGCCTGTTAACCCGGATTTCTCACAGAGAAATCCGGAAAACCGCGATAAGGCCAATCCTACTGCGTCACAGCGGCGTTTCGGGATCGGTAACATACGCAACAGTATGCTCCCTCACCACTCACTTGCTGTTCCTTGCATTATCAGCCTTCTCACGATTTTTAACCTGCACAGGCGAGAAAAGCAGGTTAATTTTTATGATAGCTTTGCTCGCACTGTCCACCGGCGCGCCGCTTTGCGCGACGGCGCAGCAGGCCGCCGATACCGGCACGGAATCACAGGACGGCAGCGAAACCCGGGTGTTCCCAACCTACATCTTCCCCCCGGCCGGCCATGTCCAGTTCAACAATATTCAAACCGAGTGGCTGCAGGGCAAAGCAACACCCACCGTCGTGATCAGCGTCGAGCCGCAGGCTCTCGTGAACTCGATACCGCGCAAAACTACTGAAATCAAGGAACTCTCACTCGAACTGACCACCGACAACGGGCTGACATGGAAAGAATATGCGCTCGCCCCGGCCGGTGACGACACCGCGCGCTGGAGCGTTACGATCGAGATACCCGAATGGGCCGAAAAAGAGGATCCGCCCTCCCCTGCCGAAACACCAGCAGCCGCGCAGCCGGAACCCGAGACGAAGGTGATCAACGGCGCAACGATCGAAGGCGCGGACGACGGTTACGAACCGGGCCTGAAAAAAAGCTCCTTGAACGCGGTTTCGGATAAAGATAAGAATACGGCTACCGGCGCGGACACCGGGAACGCGGTGGAACCGGCGGGCACGAACCGCTCGGCGGCGATCTGCTTCTACGCGCTGGACGCAAACGGCAACAGCACGGTCGAGGTCCCGCACCAGGCAAGCGCGTTCTTCGAGAGCGATGTCCGGTTCAAACTCGCGATGACCGACCCCGCGGAACGAGCCGGTATCCGGTATCCGAAATACGAGGAATCACCCAACAGGGACATCACTCACATAGGCGTCGCATGGCTGAATAAAATGTTCTATATAAAACTGATGGTCGAAGGCAGCCTGGAAAAAAACCGCCAGCTCAGCCCCGGTCTCAACTTCTTTGTTCTCAGGCTCGTGAAACTCGACACCAACGCGATCTCCGAACAGGCCGGACAGGGCATGCTGCACTACTTCCTGGCCAACCCTGACGCGATCGACTGGCCGCGCACGAACCCGTTCGGCGACGACCCGTTCTACCTGATAATCGACGAGGAAAAACTCGGCAAGATGGTGCAGCTTTTCAACACCCCGGAAGACCAGCTCTCCGACGACGACAAGCTTTTCATGGAATCCGTGAAGGAAAAGAAGCTCGACCCGCTCGCCGAAATCTACGACACGGTGAAGATCGAGGAAAAAATACTCGAGACCCGCACGTTCCTTAACCGCGCATACTGGAAAATCGACCGCGAGGCGATCACGAAAGGCTCGAACGTGAAGCGCGGGTTCAGAATAAACATATTCTCCGGCTACATGCGCGAACAGGAAGACTACGAACTGATCATCGACGACCGGACCAATTACGCGACGGTGTTCCTGCGACATTACGTTCTCAAGCAGGGATCGACGGGCATTGAAGCGGAATACTCGGAAGACAAGCTCATTCCAGACATCGAAAAGTCACAACCGACCGGCAAGGTGATCACGGACCCGGACGAGCTTCGCAAAATATTCGACAGAAGTTTTCAACCATAGGTGACGCGATGAAAGACGTTTTCATAGGGCCCGAAAATGGAAAGCTTCACGGGGTTTACGTTGCGGCGGACGCTTCCGGCAGGCCGGGGATCGTGGTCTGCCACCCGCACCCGCAGTACGGCGGCAGCATGGATAACAATGTTGTTCTCGGCGTCTGCGCCGCGCTGGTGGAAGCGGATATGAACGCGCTGAGATTCAATTTCCGGGGAGTCGGCCGCAGCTCCGGCGCCGGCACCACCGACGGTTCGGGCGAGGCGGAGGACGTGCGGCTCGCGGTGGATTTCCTCGCAGCCGACAGCTCCGTCGGCGATATATTCGTGATCGGCTACTCCTACGGCGCGGCTGTCGGTTTGCGGGCCGCGGCGGACGACGACCGCATCGCCGCTCTGGTCGGCATCGCGCCGCCGACCTCAATGTTCGATTTCGGTTTCCTGCACGGCAACGATAAACCAATTCTTCTCATCGCAGGTTCGCACGACGAGTTCTGCGATCCCGACGCACTGCTGCCCGTGCTCAAGGACGGCGTGGACCGGCTCGAAATCATCGACGGCGCGGACCATTTTTTCATCGGCGAAGAAACCGCCCTCGGCAATCTCGCAGCCGATTTCCTGCAACAGAATTATTAACCAGCTCGAATCGACGCCGCAACGCAGCAGGACAGGTGTTATCACGATTTTCAACCTGCACTGGTGAGAAACGCAGGTTAACCGCCGGGGTGGGAGAATAAAAGAAAAAACTATGTCTATCTGGTTGTGGATCGGTTTTCTCGCGCTTGTGCTGGGCTTGCTTGGCCTGGACCTGGGCGTATTCAACAGGAAATCGCACGTTATCGGCGTGAGGGAAGCGCTCGGCTGGACGGTGTTCTGGGTCGTGCTGTCGCTGGTGTTCAATTTATGCGTGTATTACATGTATGCGCACAACTGGCTGGGCGTGGGGCTCGAAACCGGGCACGAACTGACCGGAAAACAGGCGGGGCTTCAGTTCCTGACAGGCTACGTGATAGAAAAATCGCTGAGCCTGGACAATATTTTCGTGATCGCGCTGATTTTCTCTTACTTCAAGGTGCCGGGCGAGTTTCAGCACAGGACATTGTTCTGGGGCGTGCTGGGCGCACTGGTGCTGAGGGGCGTTATGATAGCTGCTGGAACAGCGCTTATACGTCGCCTGGACTGGATGATATATGTGTTCGGCGGGCTGCTCCTCCTGACGGCCGTCAAGCTGCTGTTCGAGAAACACGAAAGCGTCGATCCGGACAGAAACCCGCTCGTCAGAGCGGCACGCAGGATACTGCCGATATCAAAAAGCTTCGAGGGCGAGCATTTCTTTACCCGGGTTGACGGTAAATTCGCCGCCACACCACTGCTTCTCGTTCTGCTTGTTGTGGAAAGCTCGGACGTGATGTTCGCGGTCGACTCGATCCCGGCGGTTCTTGCCGTGACTCAGGATCCATTCCTTGTCTTTACCTCGAACGTGTTCGCGATTCTTGGGCTGCGTTCTCTTTATTTCGCGCTGGCGGCAATCATGGAAAAGTTCAGGTACCTTAAATTCAGTCTCGTGGTGATCCTCGGCTTTGTCGGCGCGAAAATGTTGCTTTCCCACTACTATCCGATCCCGACGGCGGTATCGCTCTGCGTGATCGCGAGCGTGTTGCTGATCGGCATGCTGGCCTCGTCTGCCGCGGCGCCGGCAAACACCCCGCGCTGACGACACATAGCCTGCATTTCTCACCAGTGCGGGATAAAATCGTGAGCCGGATTCTCCTGAGGAGAATGTTTTCCGGCGGGGCGAGGTCTCCCGAGCCCCCCGTCCTTCGTTTTCGAAAGCGCGGCGAGGGAGTTGTGAGGGAGCATACTGTGCGGTATGTAACCGATTCATGCACAGAGCAAAGCTTGTGCATGTCACCCAACGAGGCTGTTGAAAAATCCTCGCTCTGTCATTCTGAGGAAGCACAGCGACCGAAGAATCTCACTTTATAGTAATTCTAATAATAAAAACAGATTCACAACTCGATCAGAAATCACAAATACAAAGATAGTGTGCCATGCACAAAGCTATTTCCTTTGTGCATGTATTCAAGTTTATTTTTGAGAATCACTATAAGCTCAAAAAGCGAGATCCTTCGCTGCGCTCAGGATGACAAACTCTCAAAGATACATTTTTCAACAGACTCCAACGCAGCAGTACAGGTGTCATCACGATCTTCCGGATTTCTCTGTGAGAAATCCGGGATAGCGACCCGCGGACTCGTATCAGGACGAGAGACGCGGACGCCTCATTTTTCTGCTCTGCGTGCCAATTTAAAAAATATCCGCTACCGGTTGCGTTTATTCAGCCAAAGTTGTTTAATTGTTAGAAATAGCTTTAACAAAAACCTTGACGTGAACACTGAGATGTTTTATCTTAGAACCTTCTTTAAAAATCTGTCACTGTATGGAAATGCTCCGGCAGCCCTTAAAAGCGACAAAAAGGACAATCCGGATAGTCATCAGTGGTATTCTTTATAGTAAAAACAAACAAAAGGGACACACCTTGAGCAAAGAATCACATGAAATATCAGAGATCAAAAACCTGCTGAGCCGGGCGGAGATCAAAAACGAGGTTTTCGAAACCTATCTAGGCATGACCGACGAAATGGTGGCTATCTTTGACCCGAAAGGCGAGATGCTCGTTTGCAACAAGGGACTGGTTGACAGTCTGGGCGCGAACAGCGAGGCTGACCTGCAAGGTAAAAAATTGTTCGAAATTATCGATGAAGAGGTTGCGGAAAGACGGAAAACATATCTGTATAAATGCGTCAATGAAAGCGAGAAAATCGAGTTTTTCGACAGCAGGGACGGTCGTGACTTTTATAACAGGTATTATCCTGTCGGCGATGGGAATGTCCTGATGATCGGCCGGGATATAACTGCCATAAACAAAGCAAAAAAAGCGCTCGAACAATCCGAACGCGACAAGGCGATGATACTTGACAACATGGAGGAGATCGTCTCTTTCAAGGACAAGGACATGAGATACAGCCTTGTCAACAGGGCTTGCGCTGAGTCTGCGGAGTCCAGTCCGGAAGAAATGATAGGCAGGCATTGCTACGAATTGTGCTACGGGAACGATGTGCCGTGCAAGGGATGTGTGGTTCTGGAAACGTTGAAAACCGGCGTAATAAAAGAAGGCGAGATAGAAACACCCGACGGCAAGATATGGCATACGAGGGGATATCCTGTTTTTAACGAAGCGGGAAAAATAACCGGCGTTGTCGATGTTTCAATGGACATCACAGAGAAAAAGAACATACAGAAAGAGAAAGAGTCTCTCGAAAAACGCCTGCTGCAATCACAGAAGATGGAGATAGTGGGAAAAATCGCGGGCGGCGTGGCGCATGATTTAAACAATATGCTCCAGATAATATCAGGCAACGCGCAGCTCGGGCTCAGCGAGATCAAAAACGGCGATCCGGGCCACGATGAATTCAAAGAAATACTGGATGCGACAAACAGGGCCGGAGAGCTTTCCATGAAACTCACGGCGCTGGGCAGAAAAGACAACCTCGAAATAAGGGAAATGCTGGTGGACGACGTGGTGCTCGACCTGGCATCAACTCTGAGCAGCAAGCTTCCGGATTCGATAAAGATCGAGCTTTCCCTGTCGGAACTGGGACATCGCGTGAAGGCGGATATTGTTAGAATCCGGCAGGCGCTGACTAATATTTGCGAAAACGCGGTCGATTCCATGCCGGGCGGCGGAACTCTCAGGATAGAAACATCGCTCAACAGTCCTGAATCAGAAAATGACGGCTTCAATGAACAGGACAAAATCAGTTATTCAAGAATAAGGATCGCCGATAACGGGGAAGGCATGTCGAAGGATATCGAAAACAAGATTTTCGATCCTTTCTTCACAACAAGAAACACAAAAGATAAGAGCGGGCTGGGCATGCCCGTGGCACTTGGAATAATCAATAACCACAACGGCTTAATACAGGTCGAAAGCAAGGCCGGAGAGGGAACAGTTGTCGATGTGTTCCTGCCAGTGGTTCTGGCCCGTGAAAACGGCTTGAGAAAAAAGGAAACGTTCATAAGCGGGAACGAGAAAATTCTAGTGGTGGACGATGAAGACGCGATTCTGAGGCTCACATCCCGCATGTTGAAAACCGAGGGCTTCAATGTAGAAACCGCATCCGACGGCAGCGAAGCGCTTGAAATATTCAGGGCTGACGCTGAAAATATCCCTCTTGTTGTACTCGACATTATCATGCCCGGGTTGGACGGCAAAAAGGTTGCCGACGAACTGAAAAAAATCAGCCCCGATATAAAAATAATTTTCTGCTCCGGCTTTTCAAAAGACGAGGTCATCCATGACTTCGAGGCCAACTCCAGCATGGATTTTATCTATAAACCATTCGATACTTCTCTTCTCATAAACAAAATTAAATCCCTGCTTTCACATTAATCTCAAAGTTTGCCCGGTCAGATCGCGGCCGGCCGGCTCATCCCTGTTCTCCCGCCCCTGCCCCACACCGGTTGGCCACGGCCACCGCCTGCTGTCATCCTGAGCGCAGCGAAGGATCTCGCTTTTATTGTTTTTTTGCTGTCATTCTCGACGGAGATCGGGAATCCAGGGTGGCCAGGACGGCCAGGGGTTGAGCCTTTCGGGGCCGGGGGGGAGAAAAGAAACAAAATAACAGCACGCACAAAGAACGACGCTTTGTACGTGGCACAATAGAGACAATTTAAATTAAGGACTGGATTCCTGCCTTCGCAGGAATGACAACAGAGGGGCAGGAATGACAACAGAGGGGCAGGAATGACAACAGAGGGGCAGGAATGACAACAGAGGGGCAGGAATGACAACAGAGGGGAAAAGTGACGGGCGGGAAAGATGCAGGAATGACAGCGGAAGAGGCTGGAGTGACGAATGGGAAAGATACGAGTGTGCGGAACGTTAAAGAGACAGAAATAACGTAACAGCAACTGCACCTTGAAAACTGAATAGAGTAGCAGAATAAGTCGAGATTGCCGCGTCGCGCATTACAAGACAGTTGCAACGCCGCTTCTCGCAAAGACAAACCAAAAGACGAGTTAAGGTATTTTGAGTATAAACCATTAACGAAGTGAGTACATAAGAGGACAAAGAGCAGGCTGGCCTGCCCGAGCAATGACATGACAAGGGTACACTAAGGTATATTTAAGTTTGAGCCGTCCACGAAGAGAATCCGTAAGAGGACAAAAGATACATTAAGGTGTTTGAGTAGTAATCCGTCAACGAAATCAGTATGAATATTTATCGCTCCATCGTTCCGGCGGGAGCGTTGATTGCGTCGATTCATGCCGCGTTGTTTTATTATGAGCCGTTGATAAATTCCCGGCGGCGAAAGCGAAATTAAGTACGCACATATTGCAGAATTGAGCTATCCACGAAGCGGGTTTCCGATTAAAATGTTCAGCATGGATAACGAACCGAAAGTTGTGGTTGTGACAGGCGCATCGTCCGGGCTCGGGCGGTCATGCGCGGACTACCTTGCAGGCTGTGGATACCGCGTGTACGGCACATATCGCCGCACCGCGATCGAGGGCGCGGGATTCGAGCCGCTGGTTATGGACGTCGATGACGAAGATTCGGTGTGCGGCGGCATGCGGCGCGTGCTTGACGCGGAGGGCCGGATCGACGTGCTGATCTGCTGCGCGGGCTACGGCGTGGCAGGCTCGGTCGAGGACACGAGCATCGAGGAGGCTCAGGCGCAGTTCAACACGAACGTTTTCGGCGTGATGCGCGCGTGCCGGGCGGTGCTGCCCCACATGCGGCAGCGCGGCGACGGGCTGATCATCATCATCAGTTCGCTCGGCGGCCTGATATCCGCGCCGTATCACGGGCTGTATTGTTCGAGCAAGTTTGCTATCGAGGGACTCGCCGAGGCGCTACGGATGGAAGTCGAGCGGTTCGGGGTTCGCGTTTCGATGATCGAGCCGGGCGATTTCCGCACCGGGTTCACCGCGAACCGCGTCGGGTGCCGCGAGTGCGGGCCGGACTACCGCGAGTGCTACGAGAAATCTGTACGCGAGATGGCGCGAAGCGAGCAGAACGGCGCCGACCCCGTGCTCGTTGCGAGGCTCGCTCAACGGATTATCGAATCGGGCAACCCACGGCTTCGTTACCCCGTGGGGCCGCGGTTCCAGTTGCTCGCGCCGGTCCTGAAAAAATTTCTTCCGCAGGGCGTGTTCGAGAAAATCATAAAATCCTTCTATAAAATCGACTGACCCGCCGCCCCACCTGAACAGCTCGCTTTCGAACAATAACTCTGTCTCTTTTCTACAACGGAATATCGTTCAGAGTTTTCGCCAGATTCCGACGGGGAGTATTCGCATGAGGTGCGCGACGGCCCGCCAGCGGCGGGTGACGTAGGCGATGTTCTTCTTTTTGCGGATGGCTTCGAGTATCTGCGCGGCGGCCTTTCGCGGCGGCGCGACCCAGAACAGCCCTTCCTGCCCGCGCGACATCGGCGTATCGACATTGCCGGGGCGGATGTCCGTCACGGTTATGGCAAGCCCCGCGTTCATCGCTTTTATGCGAAGCCCTTCCATGTAGTTCGACACGAACGCTTTGGATGCGCTGTAGGCGGGATGGCCCTCGTTGCCGCGTAGCGCGGCTATCGACGAAATCCCGACGAGGTGCCCTTCGCCGCGAGACTCGAAGTAACGGTAGGCCTCGTTCGCGACGGCAGTGAATCCCGCGACATTCACATCGATGATCTCGCGTGTGGGTTCCCATTCGAGCGCGGGCGTGAACCTGTCCACGCCGGATGATATTACAATCAGGTCCGCGCCGCCGAGCTCATCTATGAAGCCTCGCAGCAATCGCGCCGCCTCTTCCGGCCCGGCGAGGTCGATTCGTTTAACGCGCGCGCCGCCGCCGAGTTCACGTGCGAGTTCATCGAGCGCGTCCACCCGCCGGGCCGCCAGCCCGACCATGCAGCCGTCGCCGGCAAGCAGCCTCGCCAGTTCCATCCCGATCCCGGAACTCGCCCCGAGCACTATCGCTTTTTTCATCCTGCCGTCCCTCCCGCGCAGTCGTTATTTCGCGAGCTCTTCTTCTATGCTGTCGCAGAACAGTGTTATGAGCGCGGGCAGCCCTCCGAACACTTTGTCCGGGTACTTCGCGCCGAACTTCGCCCCCTGCTCTCTCAGCGTTTCGAGGTGTACCGCGATTTCGCTTTTCAGCGAACCGATCTCCGCGCTCGACCCGCCTTCCCCGCGCAGGTTCACTACCCGCAGCGTTTTGAAAAACGCGAGCGCGTGTTCCTCGTGGATGTCCAGCGCCTCGGCGGTAAGCGTGAAATAATAATCGAACTCGCCGTAATCATCCCCGCTCAGAAACGGTTTCGCCGATTCGAGATCCCTGACCGATTCCGCGAGCAGCTTCCGCGCGAGATCCTTCTCGTGGGAAACCTTTATGAATATATCGCGGTCGGGCCTGATCGCCTCGTGGTAATTCTTCATGTGGTACGGGCCTGGAATCCAGCGCGCGACCGTCGTGCCGCCGTAGTCCATGAGGTGCGAGTACGCATAGCCCCAGTTGCTCATCGAGCTGTGGTTGTTGATCCATTGCCCGATGGGATAGATGATGATGTTGGTGATATCGAAAGTGCGCCTCATCGCGGAGATGACGTAAGGCGCGGCTTTCTCGCCGTAGCGTTTCACCGCCCACTCGTTCCATATCTGCCCGGTCGTCAGCGACGGGTCGTGCAGCAGCCGGCTGAAGGCGTAGACGTTGACCTCGTTCGGGCAGCCGATCGCGTAGTTGTTGTAGCGCTCGATCCTCGACACCGCGCCGATCACGCCCTTCTCCCGCGCGTAATCCATCGCGTTCTTGATGTACTCGACCTCGGCGTGCAGCACCCAGTTCATCGCCGTGTACTCCTCGCCCTGGTCGAGCTCGACGATCTGCGGCAGCCCCTCGGTGTTGCCCAGCGCCGTGCTGTAGGGATAATACGGAATCCAATCGTGCGGGACCGCCTTGCTCATGATGATTATGTTTTTGCGGTGCTTCAGCTCGACGGCTATCCGGTGGACCGCCCTCTGAAGTATCTCCAGCTCTTCCGGCCTGTGGATGAACGTCCGCACGATCAGCGTCTTGCCGTTTTCCTCGCAAACCCCGGCGATGACATCCACCGTTTTCAGGAACGAGTCCAGCACGTCGCCGCCCGCGTCGACCGTTTCGCTGTTGTAAAGCTCGTACTCGGTTTCCGCGAACGTGAGCACCAGCCCGTCCACTTCCGGGATGAGCTTGAAGACTTTTTTATATTTTGCGCGCAGCCATTTCCAGAGGTCCGGCTGGATCACCAGCCTGCCGTCTTCGACAAATTTTTTCGGAACGCCGGAAAATTCATGCACCCATATATCGACCTTGAGATCGTTGTCGTGAGAAAGTTTTATCAGATCGCGGACGAAGTTGAGCCGCCAGCTGCTCATGAAGTCGTCCCATAGCTCTTCCGCGTCCATGATGATCGCGTGTGAAAGCTGGATGCGATTCATCCCCATCTCAGCCGCCATCGGTATCTCGTTCTTGATCACGTCCCACTCGCGCGACTGCAACTGCCATGCACGGTGTTCGAGCACCTGCGCGCCCGCCGCCGCGCCGCAGAGAACAATCGCCAGGACAACAAGAAAAAACGGCCTTCTCATATCATCCACCCCGAATCATCAAATTCAGCGTGTATCATATCATTGAGAGCGCGGTTGTATCAAATCCGTGTTTATCAGGGAACCGGCGCCGGGGCGGTTTCAGGCGCCGAAGGTTTTCACCATGCGGTGGTAATTCTGTTCGTGGCCATCCAGCGTGAGGCTTATGTCGCGCTGAACTGCGAAGCCCATTTTTTTGTACATCGCGACCGCCGGGGCGTTGTTCACATCCGCTTCCAGCGACATTTTAGACGCGCCGGCGGCCCGTGCCCTCGCTTCCGCGGACTCCATGAGCGCGCGGCCCGCGCCCGCGCCCCGGAATTCCCCGTACACCGCTATATTGCTGACGAAGAACTCGCCCGGCTCTACGATTCCGACCGCCATGCCGCTCCTGACCAGCGACGGCAGCATCCTCAGAAAATCGAGCTTCATCCCTTCCAGGATCAGCAGCCCGGTGCGCAGGTTTTCACGCCGTTTCTCGTTCCAGTCATAGCCGAGCAGCATCCCGGCGGGCCGCCCGTCCGACTCCGCAAACTCCACGTGGTCGAACCCGAAAAGGTTCCCGCCGAGCCTGAACATATCTTTAAGAATCTGCGGCGTGCGCTGCCCGAACGCCGTGGCGAGGTGGGGCGAAGAGAGTTCGAGAAGCGTGAAAAAATCCGCGTCGTCCGTCTCGATCGCAGGCCTCAGCCCTGTTGCCGTCTGTCTTTCCATTGCCGTCATGCCGACCCGTTGTTCATATCCTCATGTAGTTGCGAAGCGCCTCGGGCGAATCGAAGAACTCGAAGTTCGGTATCCCGTCCGCAGCAGACAGCATCAGCCTGCGCGAACCGGGGTCCATCCCGAGTATGGAAACCGAGCGATGCCGTTTCTGGAGCCGCGAGACCTTCTGCGCGAGATACTCTATCGCCTTCGGCGTCGCGTGCCTCACGTTCTCGAAACTTATCACGAGCTGCATCTTGCCTTTTTTGATCGACTGCCTGATCATGCGCCTGACCGCCTTGGCGCGTTTGTAATCGAGATCTCCGCTCAGGTCGATGAACGACGCCCGGCTGCGGAACTCGTCCTTGATAGTGATCTTCAGCCGCAGGTCTTCCATCCGGTCCTTGATTTTTCTTTTGAACTGGATCACGCGCGACACCACCCTGTTGTCATCGAAAAGAAACCCCGGCGACGGCGCCCAGTTTGCGAGCCTGAACTCGTGGTGCCTGAGTCCTTCCACGAAATCGCGGCTGTAGCCCCTGGCCTTCCTCACGAGATGGTGCCCGATGAACCCGAGCCCGAAGTTGATCATATCCATGCGCACGAACGACTTCATCGCGCGCGGGATCGAGTAGAACCCGCCCATCGCCCTGAAGATCGTCTTCTGCAACTGATACGGGCTCATGCGGTTTGGATTGAACACGACGTGGTGGCCGTCGAACAGCCGCCAGTCGTGCGTGAAAATCCGCCGGGAGTCCTCCAGCTCGCGCGTCGTTCGCGTGCCGGGCAGCGGCGTCAGCGCGAGGAACTGTATGGTGTCAATCCGCATCCTGTCCGCAAACCTGAGCGTGTCGCGCGCCGTCGTCACGTCGTCCTCGTCCGACCCGAGCACGAACATCCCGTGTACCTTGATGTGGTTGCGGTGCAATATCCGGATGCACTCCTCGATGTCTTCCACGTTCTGCTTCTTGTTGTATATTTCGAGCGTTTTCGGATTGACCGATTCGAACCCGATATACACTCTCACGCAGCCGGTTTCGCGCATCAGCGCGAGCAGCTCCGGGTCTCTCGCCACGTTAACGCGGGTCTGCGCGCTCCAGTGCTGGATCGGCACGCGCCGGTCGCGGATCATCGTGAGAAGCTCCTTCGTGTGGCCCGGCACAGCGCAGAAATGGTCGTCGCAGAAAAACACGCGCCTTCCGGGATACATCTTGAGTTCCTCGACGACGTTCGCGGGGCTGCGGAACCTGTACTTGTGGCCGAAAAGCTGCGTGACCGAACAGAACGAGCAGTCGTAAGGACAGCCGCGCGACGTCTGTATCGGAATCAGCGGCATCCTGCGTTTCCAGCGGATCAGCGACAGGTCCGGGAACGGAAGCGAATCGAGGTCCATCACGAAATCCTGGTCCGGCGTGTTCACCACCCCGCCGTCGCGCATGAACGAAATCCCCCTGATCGCGCCCAGTTCGTCCGGGTCCGCGCCGCCCGCGATGGCCTCTATCAGCGGCGGGAACGACAGCTCGCCCTCGCCGCGCACCACCACGTCGCAATACCTCAGCGCCTCTTCCGCCATGAACGTCACATGACTGCCGCCCATCACCACCGGCTTGCCGTAATCCTTCGCCAGCCTCGCTATCTTATAAGCTTCGGGCGACGTCGATGTCGTTGACGACACCCCGACAAGATCGGCCTCCTCGACCGCGCTGAGCGGCACATTGTCGCATTCCTGTATGTAAATATCCACATCGTATCCGCGGTCCCTGAGCATCGCCCCGAGCAGCGGCAGCCCCAGCCGGGGCAGCGGAAACGCGCTGTACACGTGGTAATTCGCGGATCGCGGTTCTATCAGTAATATCTTTTTCATGGCCCTGCACCTTCATTCCCGACCGGCGGGCGGCTGTCGCCGTAAAATAATCCGCCGTCATGGATAATACGTTAATTATATATTATTTTATCGCTATTATGTCGTACAGGAGCTTTTAAACTGTCCGGGATTCGCTTTGATTTCCGGTCCGCCCTACTCTTCCCCGGCAGGAACGTCCGGCCCCGGAACCGCCGGCACCATAACAAGGTGATCCACGGTTCGCGCAACCTTATAGGGCTGAAACTCGCCACTGATCTGTGAAGCGACGACGCCGACCTGGCGGCTGTGTTTATGGAATACATACGACGGCTGCTCATCTTCCGGGCAGCCCGCATCCTCGTACCTGAGATACGCATTCTCGCGCTCGCCCGCCTTGATGTCCACCGCGTTTATCCTCTCATCGGTGAGGAAAAGTATCCGCCATTTTATGAAATATGTAGTGTATATGCAGTCGATGCCCTCGTTTTCGAGCATCAGCACGACGGCGGGCAGCGATTCCGGGTCGGTTTCGACATTGCCCTCGACAATCGTGCCGTCCCTGAAAACATCGATGTCCCCCGCGATAGTGCCCGTAATCATCGCGATTATGATCGCCGCTCCGATAAGGTGCGACAGGTATTTTTCGGACCTTAAAAGCAGCACCGCCGCCGCAACCGGGATGATCGTCAGGAACGGCTCCAGCGCGAGCAGGTAGCGCGGCGAGCGGCCCGCGTAACCCGACACCGTATAAGCGGCGATCACCAGAACCGGAACGAGCGCAATGGACACGTGCAGCCTTTTCCTGAACCCGATGATCAGCATCGCCGAGCAACCGACCGCCGCGTAGATCAGCCACGAATACCACGGCGCCGGGTAAACGAAATTATGGATACAGTTCGATGAAATGAACGCCGGCAGCTCGGAAACGAGCAGGTCGAACAGCTTGATCGGGAAATCGACCGGAGAAGAAACGCCTCCCGGCCCCGCGGCGGCAAAATGTTTCAGATGGCCCCAGTTGCCGAGGAGGTTCGCGGCGATCAGCGGCCCCAGGCCCACCGCCAGCCCGCCGGCGAACGCGCCCGCGCGTCCCGCGCGAAGTATCCCCGCGCGCAACGACATCAGGACCACCGCGGCAAGATACACCACCGCGAAATCGTAGCTCCACAGCCCCAGGCCCACCGCCATGCCCGCCAGCGCCGCATACTCGCAGGCCGCGACTTCGCGCTTCTCCCGCACCGCCCGCGCAAACGACTGCATCAGCACCACCGCCAGCAGCCCCAGAAACATCGTCTCGATATATCCGTCCGCTTTCAGCGACGACTTCAGGTACGGCACCGAAAACGAAAACAGCGCGGCGCAGGCGAACCCCGCGCGACCGCCGAGCTGGTTCCGCACGAACACGAACACTAGCAGCACCGTCGCCGTCGAAAACAACACCGGCCCCAGCAGCACCGGCCACTCAGCGGTCCCCGTGAGCAGGAAAACCGGCGCGGCAAGCAGCGCCTCGATCACGTGCCCGCCGCCGTAGTCCTGCCCGTAGAAGAAAAACGGAACCCCTTCCCCGGCGGCTATGTGCTTCGCCATCAGCCCCACTATCGACTCGTCCGCGTCCAGCCTGCGCTCGACCGTGAACATCATCAGCAGCCTCGGAACCAGCGCAACCGCGCACAGCGCAGCCCACATCAGCAGCCGCCCGACTCCATTCCTGATCTTTACCGGGTCCAGAACCATGCGATCATCATAGCCAATCAAACGCGGCGGGTAAAGCCCGCCATTGATACAGTGCGCCCCGTTCTGCTAAGATGATTGGAATATGAACGGCGACGGGAACAGAAAAAGCGACATTGCGACCCCGCTCTGCATCGCGGGCTGCTTTGCAGTTGTGGCGCTGCTGTTCATCACGCGCGAGGTGTGCGACTTCTTTTTCGCGGGCTACGTCTCGCAGAACCTGAAGCATTACATGGAGTTCGGCAGGCAGGCCGCCGCAGGGCTCATCCCGTACCGCGACTTCCCGGTGGAATACCCGCCGCTCGGCGCCCTGTGGTTCTGGCTGCTCGCCCCGTTCTCAGGCTCCGAATCGAGCTACAACGGCGCGTTCATAACCGGCATGTCGGTTTTCATGCTCTTCGGGCTGATCGGCACGCTGCGGCTCGCGGACATGCTTTTCCCGGACATGAAACCGGCTGCCCGGCGCGTGGCCGCGACCGCCGCTTACACCGTCTGCATCGTAGCCGCAGGCCCGGTCTGCATGGTTTCGCTCGACTACATCCCGATGGCGCTCAGCGCATGGGCGCTCGCCGTGCTGCTTCGCAAAAAACATGCTGCCGCGTTCGCGCTGCTCGCAGTCGCGACTGCTTCGAAAGGCTACCCCGCCGTGATGCTGCCGGTATTCATCTTCTACTCGCTGCGCACGGGAAAAACACGCGGCTGCCTCGCGGGGCTGGCCGCATTCGCGCTCGTCACCGCCGCGGTCTTCGCGCCGCCGTTCCTGTTCGCCCGCCCGGAACTCATCGATGCGTTCCGCTATCACTCATCACGCGGTATCGAGATCGGAAGCACATACGGAGCCGCGTTGCTGTCGCTGCAATTCGCCGGGCTCGAAACCGCCGTCGAGTTCGGGCACGGTTCATGGAACGTGATCGCGGGCGAGGCTTCGCTTTGGTGCTCGCGACTCTCGCTGCCGGTCATGCTGTTCCTGCTCCTGCGGGCATACTCACGGCTTATCGACTTCGCGCAATGCGCCGCGCCGGATGAGAGTGAGCAGGCATGCGCCCGCCGCATCGTATCGATCTCCGGCCTGGCGGTTGCCGCCTTCATGCTCGGCTTCAAAGTCGGGTCGCCGCAGTTCCTCTGCTGGCTCATCCCCGTGATCGCGCCGCTGGCGACCGGTTGGCGCGGACTGCCTCGCGTCGCTCTCTTCTGCGCCGCAGGGATCGCCGCGCAGTGGGTCTACCCCTGGCACATGCAGACCGTGGTCAACGGCCACAACCCGTTCGCCGTCGCCGTTCTCGCCTCGAAATCGCTGCTGCTGATCCTTATCTATGCCGACCTCCGGCTCGTCTCGACATCGAAACGGCCCGCCATGCTGCGCCGCCACCTGCAAGAGCCGCCCGCCGGAAAATCTGTTTAGCCTGCATTGCTCACCAGCGCAGGTTAAAAATCGTGAGAAGGCTGATAATACAAGGAACAGCAAGTGAGTGGTGAGGGAGCATACTGTTGCGTATGTGACCGATCCCGAATCGCCGCTGTGACGCAGCAGGATTGGCCTTAT
>Ga0116162_10000272_pt1 | contig 39633 bp, 33 predicted proteins | sample AD_UKC105_MetaG_FD_89875 | JGI IMG/M metagenome (GOLD analysis project Ga0116162, IMG submission 89875) | Active sludge microbial communities of municipal wastewater-treating anaerobic digesters from Hong Kong - AD_UKC105_MetaG | ecosystem: Engineered > Bioreactor > Anaerobic > Digestate...
CGTCACAGCGGCGATTCGGGATCGGTCACATACGCAACAGTATGCTCCCTCACCACTCACTTGCTGTTCCTTGTATTATCAGCCTTATCACGATTTTTAACCTGCACCGGTGAGAAATGCAGGCTAGATACGCATCCGGTGATTTCCATTGTGGAATCCGGCCGTTTTCCTGTTGCAGAGTCTGAATCAAATGCCCCTTGCCTGAAAAGCCGAAGGAATATGAACGATTTGAGGTTTTTCCCCATCGATAATCGTTACGGCAATCACGTCGAACCGCACTTTCAGCGGGCCGGGTTTTTTTGCCTTCATGTATGCCTGCGCAAGTTTCGTGAGCCGTTTCTGCTTGTATGCCGTAACCTTGCTCTGGGGTGAGCCGTAGCGATCCGAACTGCGTGTTTTCACCTCGACAATTGCAAGCAGGCCGCCTTTTCGCGCGACGATATCGATCTCGCCGATGGCGCATCTCCAGTTGCGGTCGGGCACCGCAAAGCCCTTGCTTTTCAGGTGTTTAACCGCAAGGTCTTCTCCCCGCTTACCGATAGGTTGTTTTTGTTTTGCCCATGGCCATTTCATACATGATCCCGCCGGAATAAATATCGAATATATTGAATTATACGCTCGAAGCGTGCGAAAGCAAAGGATAAAGTTTCTTTAAAGCAATTCTCTGACCGGGGAGAAAGATCTTCTGTGGATGGGCGACGGCCCGAGTTCGCGAAGCGCCTGCATGTGCTCGCGCGTTCCGTAGCCCTTGTGTTGCGCGAACCCGTAGCCGGGGTAGAGCTCTTCGTATTCCTTCATCTGGCGGTCTCGCGAAACCTTCGCGAGAATGGAAGCCGCCGCGATCGAGCAGCAGGATGCGTCGCCGCCGACGAGCGTTGTCTGCGGCATCTGTATATCAATTCTTCTGTTCCCGTCGATGTAAACAAAATCCGGCCTGACTTCCAGTTCTTCTATCGCCGTCTTCATGGCGAGCAGCGATGCGTTGAGAATGTTCAGCCGGTCGACCATCACAACACCGACTGAAACTATACGAGCCGCAACAGCCGATTCCAGTATCGCGTCGTAAAGTTTTTCGCGTCGCTTCGGCGAGATTTTTTTTGAATCGTTCAGGCCGAGCCCGCCGCACTCCGGCCCGAGTATCACCGCCGCGGCTACCACCGGCCCCGCGAGCGGACCCCGACCCGCCTCATCCGTGCCCGCAACGCGCCTGAACCCCGCCGTCATCGCCGCGAACTCGAAAGACTGCGGCAACCCGCGCGCCCGCCGTTTCTTTTTGCCTGCCGTGTCGGCTTTTTCAGCCAAAACAAATCTCCGGTCGTGTTGTCTTCAGTCAAATTTCAATACATTGCCGTCGGTGCCGGTCGCGTCTATCCCGAAAAACGACAGAACCGTTGGCGTTATGTCCAGGATCGAGCCCCGTTCGATTACCCGGTGAGGTATTCCCGGCCCTGAAAAAACAATCGGAACGGACGTATCGTCCATCGCAAGGCTGCCGTGGCTGCGTGCATAGCTTTCCTCGGAAATATAACATCCCTCTTCGAAGTTCGAGAGCATAACCACGTCGCCGCTCCTGCTGCAGTTCAGCCCGTATATATTGTTGAATGCCCGGGGGTAACGGTCCAGTTTTTCCCAGAAGAATTTCTCGGGATCGACAAGCTCGCCGTTATACAGAACGCCGTAGCCGTCTTCCCGGGAACGCCGGACGAGTATTATCGAAGTGATCCCGCCCTCCGGGGGCGGAAGCCCCTCGTTGATTTTCCCGCAGATTCCGTGCAGCGACTCCGCGAGCGGCATGAGGTCGTGTTCGAGGTCCGGCGCGTCGTTCCAACTGTTTGATTTCCTGTTTTTCACGTAAAACTGAGCGCAGCCGCCGATGAGATTTATGTAGCAGTTCTTTTCATGCTGCATCGCGCTCCCGGTGAAAACATCGAAGTCCTGAACGTCCAGCCATTCCGTGAGCATTTTCAAATCAATCATCCGAACGTCTCGCAGCCATGCCTGTCCGTGATCCGAACAAAGCACCAGCCGCGTTGAATCCCGGGTTCCGCCGGCATCGAGCTGCCTGAGCAGCGAAGTGATGCAGGGATCGATGGCTGATTTGAGGTAAAAAGACTGCCCTTCGTTTCCCGTGTGGTGGCCCCACGCATCCAGGCCGCCGAGATACAGCGTGAAGATATCCGGCTGCTCTCGTTTCTTCAGTTCCTTTTCCGCGTAGTGGTACGTCTGAGAGTCTATACGCTGGAAATTCACCACGCCCCGCGTGCTAAGCGCGAAATATATCATGTCCAGCCGGGATGGCCGCACCCACCTGCCCGCGCCTTTGCCTATCTGGTTGAAAATCACCGTGCTGCTCAGCCCGGCGGCGGCGGCGCGCTGGTATATCGTTTTCGCTTCCGGGTACATCTCCCGGTTGATCAGCCCGACATTGTCGCGCAGCGGCAGCAGCATCGTCGGCCAGCCGAAAAGCTTGTAGCCGTAAACATTCGCCGCCGTGTCGATGCTGTGAAGGTCCACGATCTGCGGGCTGCCGCCTGTCCTGTCCATCCAGCCGTTGCCGACGATACCGTGGTGCCTGACCTCGAGACCGGTGAAGATAGATGTCTGGGCGGGGAACGTCTCGGTAGGGTAAATCGTGGTTCCGTATCTTACGAAAGCTCCGTCATTAAATGCTTCGGCAAGCCCGGGCAGTTCGCCGTCTTCGAGCATGTTGTAAAATACGTCTCTTTTCAGCGCGTCAACAACAATGATAATGACCTTCAGTCGCTCGCTCATTCGGGGAATCTGTTGTCCCTGTTCTCGTTTGTTTTCTTTTTCTTGCGGTTAATGGATTTGCGCGGCTTGCCCTGCATGTCGAACATATCCATGTTTTTGCTTGCGGGCTTGTAATGAGGACACGAAACAATCTGTGCAGAGGAAGGCTGCTTGCATTCGTTAACGCAGGAATTGCATATCGGATCGTATTTCATTTAAACCACCTTCATCATTGAAAGAGTGATCCGAACGCAGACTGATTGCGCACGGGCGATTTATATTTTACACATAATATTTGATTCTGTATAATAACTTTTAACCAGCCTGTGATAGAATTTCAATGGAATATATCGCTGGTGGTCTTGTGTAATTGACCTTGGGAGATATAACAATAAACACATCCATGATAACACTGAGCAAAATTAACTAATGTGTAGAGGGAATTAAATGAGCCAGAATTCTCCGGATACGATCCTCGATAAACTTGAGATTGATGTGTCACGTGATCACTTTACGGCATACCTTCGGGTGAAACAGGGTGCGGAACCCGGGCTTGAAGATATTAAGAAGAGACTCAAAAACGAAAGAATCACTTACGGCATAAAAGATTATGAAAAAGTAAGCATTTTTCTGGACAACATGGACCTGTACGACAACACGCTGATAATCGCGTCGGGAAAACCTTTTACGAACGGTAACAGCGCGAAGATCGAGTTCCGGTTCGAGGCGGATTCAAGGTCTGAAATCGACGAGCATCTCGGCGGCGAAAGCAGCATAGATTTCCGGAGGGTCGGAACGATATCGAGCGTGAGAAAGGGCGACGTGGTCGCGGTGAAGACTCCGGCGGAGCAGGGCGAGGAGGGGATCACCATATACGGGCAGACCCTGCCCGGCGAGTGGGGGATGGACGTTATACTGAGCGCGGGCCCGAACGTGTCGCTTTCGAAAAACGGGATGGAATATATATCTGAGATCGACGGCGCGCCGATCGTCTCGAACGGGATGATAAGGGTTGACCCGATATACATCATCGAAGGGGATGTCGATTATTCGACGGGCAACATCACTTTTGATGGAACAATTGCCGTCAAGGGCAGCATTCTCGACGGCTTCGAGGTAAACGCGCGCGGAGACATAATAGTCGAGAACACGATCCAGAGCGCCAGGGTGGTCGCCGGCGGCGATATTGTTGTCAAACGAGGAATACTCACACGCGGCAAGGGCCTTGTTTCGGCGGAAGGAAATATTTTCGCGAAGTTCATAGAGAACTCGGTAGTGGAGTCGGAAAACAACATAGTCGTGGAAAACGCGATCATGAACAGCAGGGTGTATTGCAACGGCCGGATAATCGCCATGACCGAGGAGGGTTCGATTATCGGCGGGCAGCTTATCGCCCATGACAGGATTATATGCAAAAATCTCGGATCGCCGGCGCATCCCACGACAGTGGTGCAGGTGGGCTTCAAGTACGACGTTCAGAAAAAATATATTGAAGCGAGCACAAAGTTCCGGCAGGTTCAGAAACAGATCAGGCAGATTCAGAAAAATTACGAATATGTGTCCAAGACGGACAGTAACGATCTCGACAAACTGGGTGAGCTGCGCGGGAAGATGATCAAGCTGATAAAGGTCCAGGACCAGATGAAGGAAGACCTGGCTGAAATCGCGGCGCGAAGGGTCTTCAACCAGTTCAGCATGATCGAGATCGAGCAGGCGCTTTACCAGGGCGTTCATGTGCTTATAGGGGACAGCAGGTACCAGGTCCAGAAGGAAGCGAAATACGCGAGCTTCAAGTGGGACAGCGAGGATAAATCCATGTACCTGACCTCGTTCGATGAAACGGGACAGGGGCTGCGCAAAGGCTCGTCTTCCAAGGCGAGAACGGTGCTGATTATCGACGACTCGAAATCGGTCAGAAAAACCCTCGGCATGATCCTCGAGAGGATGGGGCTAAGTGTTGTGGATGAGGCCGAGGACGGCGAGATCGGGGTCGAGAAATACAAACAGCATAAACCCACCATTGTTACATGTGACATTGCGATGGTGAACATGAACGGGATTGAAACGCTGAAAGAAATCAGGAAGTTGAATCCCAATGCAAAGGTCGTGATGATATCGTCGAACAGGGACAAAAACAAGGTCCTGGACTGTGTGATGAACGGGGCCAAAGACTATGTGCTCAAACCTTTCGTTCCGGCGAGAGTAACTACAATAATCAAAACAGTATTGGATGACTGAACAATGCCAGAATCATTTTTTTCGAAATCCGACATGAGCAAGCTGATGAGCATAGCCATCGAGGAAATGAGCGAGATTCACGAAGATATCATTAAGGAGTGCGGTGTTCTGGAAGCAGGCAATGCCACTGAGGACACGATCAGGAATTTAAAGCGCCATTTTCACACGGTTGGCGGCAGCGCCGGGCTGGCCGGGCTTAACGACATAAGCGCGGTTGGCGTTGAGGGCGAAGTCTTTATGGGTAAGAACGAATCGGCGCCGGCAGCAGAGATACTGCCGGTGATAAAAGAATTAGCCGCGCGGCTAAGGGAGCTAATTGATAAAACCCAATCAGGGGGGTAGCGTACTGATGAACAGTATGGACAAATCGGCGGCGGAACTTGAGTTCGAGTTGAGATTTGCCAATTTCAAGCTTGAAATTATTCAGGAAATCGCGGCGAGCCTGGTTCAGTCGAACAACCCGCTGGACGCCATCAGCACAATAATGGATCGAATTTTTACCCTCGTGGAAATGGAGGGGGCGTCGGTCCTCGTTCTCGATGAAAAAGGCAGCAGCCTCAAGTTCCTTGTCGTCAGGGGCGAGAAGGAAAAAGAGCTTACCGGCGTGGTAATGGATGCCGGGAAAGGGATAGCCGGCAAGGTTATAGAAACCGGCCAGCCCGTGCTTGTTCAGAACACAGATGAAGACAAGGCGTTTTACAGGGAAATCGACGAAACGATCGGTTATAACACGCAATCGCTCATAGCCGTGCCGCTGAAAACAAGCGAGCGGGTTCTCGGGGTTCTCGAAGGTGTAAACATAGATGACGAAGAAGTAAAATCACCGGTCGGCCTGACGGATGTTTTCGAAACGATAGCAAGCCTTATCACGGTGTCGCTGGAGAATGGAAGACTTCTTGAGAAGCTGAACCATGAGCTTGAAATAAACAGGAAACTGCTCGAAATCAGCCGGGCAATCAACAGCGGGCTGGATATGCCCGAGACATTCGATGTGGTTGTCGGCTCATTGATGAAGGCGCTTGCATCGGAGGCGGCCTCCATGCTGCTGCTGGACGAAAGCGGAACAAACCTCGAGTTCTTTGCGGCGGACGGCGACAAAAAAGATTATTTGAAAAAAGTCACTATCCCGATCGAGAGCGGGATTGCCGGCTACGTTGCGAGAACGGGGACGCCGGTTATTTCGAATGACGTTTCGCAGGATGAAAACTTCGATGGCTCGATAGACAGAGAGACCGGTTTTCATACCAGATCGGTTCTCTGCGCTCCGATGATCGCCGGGGATAAAATGATCGGGGTTCTGGAGGTCATGAATAAACTGAACGAAGTCCCGTTCAGCGAAGAGGATCTCCACTTGCTCGAAACCATCGCGAATGAATCGGCCTACGCCATCAGGAATCGCCGCGGGCTGTAATCTGCGCTGCCGCGCCGCCGGGGACGGCAGGAGCAAACATGGTTGCGTGTGGTTTCTGAACGGCATATTAATGAGTGGATTCCCACCTCCTCGGCTGTTGAAAAATCCTGTTCTGTCATTCTGAGGAAGCATAGCGACCGAAGAATCTCTGACTAATCGCTCCCATCGTCTCGATGGGAGCGCCGAAGATCCTTCCTCGTTACGATGCTCCGCGTCGTAACGCAATGCCCGGGCGCTCCGCGCCCCGAAGACGAAATGTGATATGGAATCGTAAGCGTGTCTTGTGTCGTGTAATTGCTCGGCGGCCCAGGCCGCTTTTTGTCCTTTTAAGTTATAACTTCGCGGATAGTCTGTTTTCATGAGTATATCCGACTCAAGAACGAGTATTTGTTACTGCTGCCGAGGATATTCGCAACATTAAAACAGCAGAGGAACTGTCAAAAAAATTGGAACTGCTTGATCCGAGCGGAAATTATCGAAAAGGGCCTTTTTATGTTTATGAATTTGATAATCCTGTTTATGGTATCGGCAGCCCATATATCATTGATCAACCAGGCGGGTTCAATACTGGTTATTTGAAGGGTGGTTTTACGAAAAACGGTGCTCGTGAATTTGAGATTTTTAATATGAGCCTGAAAGAACTAAAAAACCCAATCAAAACAGAGGTGAGGTAGATGATTAAATGTGTTTGTAATGAGATAGACAGTTTAAATGAAGTGGAAAATTTGCTCAATTACAAAGTATTTCACTTAATGGAAATTAGCATAAATATTTTTGATAACAAGGTTTTGTATTACTGTGATGATGCAGATGTTTTGTGGATGGAATATAAAGAACAACCGGAACTGAAGGATGAGTCACCTGTTTTGTATAAGAAAATTTCTAAGTCCGAAGCTGAAGAAGAGTTTTTCTTAAGAAAAGAATTCTGGAATAAATTAAATCAATTTATTAATAAATTTATTGTTGATAACGAATAAATTTATATATCGCTATTTTAACGTTGGAGGAGCTCATATGACGTGAACATTATATACGTTTAATTCAGTTTGCTAATAAATATAAATGTCTGAATGAGAGGTTGGATTAATGATTAATTGTTCATGTAACACAACTAATATTGCACATGAAGGAAGTCAAGAATATCAACAACTAATTGATCATTTAACTGAAATTAGTATCAATACTTTCAACGTAGAATCACTATATATATGCAAATATACCGGTAATTTATGGCTCGAATATTACGAGCATTTTGAGCAGCATGGTGGTGGGCCTGCAACATTTAAAAAGATATCAAAGTCAGATGCCGAAGAAAAGTTCTATCTCACGAGTAAGTTCTGGATAAAGGTGAAGGAATATTTCGGAATAGATGCCAGGTGAATTCCATTACTAATTCCAGCCGTCGAGGCAAATCGGTACAAGGTGAAGCAGAATATGTTGGTGACATAAGACATGTGCGCAACGTGAAACGCGGCGGAGAAGGAAAAACAAACGGAGACAGAACAGGCCGCGCCGGGACGAAAAGATACGCAAAGAACTGGATTCCTGCCTTCGCAGGAATGACAACAGAGGGGCAGGAATGACAATAAATGACAAAAGAAGTGGCTGTATCTACGCTCCCACCGGGGACGTTTGGAGCAATTAAGCCGCCTGCTGTCATTCTCGACGGAGATCGGGAATCCAGGGTGGCCAGGACGGCCAGGGGTTGAGACTTTCGGGGCCGGGGGGGAGAAAAGAAACAAAACAACAGCACGCACAAAGAACGACGCTTTGTACGTGGCACAATAGAGACAATATAAATTAAAGAGTGGATTCCTGCCTTCGCAGGAATGACAACAGAGGAAAAAAGTGACGGGCGGGAAAGATACGAGCATGCTGAACGTTAAGGAGACAGGAATAACGTAACAGCAACTGCACCTTGAAAACTGAATAGAGTAGAAGAAAAAGTCGGGATTGCCGCGTCGTTCGACATGCGACAGGCATGTCTCGCTCCTCGCAATGACAAAGCAAAAGACACATTAAGGGGGGGGGAGTATAAACCATTAACGAAGTGAGTACGTGAAAGGACAAAGAGCAGGCTGGCCTGCCTCGCAATGACACGACAATAAATACATTAAGGTATATTTATGAAAAACAGACTGTACACGAAGAGAGAGCGTAAGAGGACAAGAAGCGGCTGGTAGCCGCCTGCCGTTATTCTCGCAAGCAGACGGCAGGAATTTAGAAAACTCCGTTTAGCTGTTCTATATTTATTCTGATAATCAATATAATGAATTCAAAACATTGGAAAAATGGAAAGATAATACTTTAAGAAAAAGAATTAACGAAGGGGATGAGTTCAGATACATTGGGATTTATCAACAAAGAAAATTATTAGAAAGGACCAGATTTGCTTTAACTCGTTCTGAATTATTGCGATTACAGGATAGAGGGATCCCTTATGAAATCGTCAGCGATTTTGAAAAAGATATATTTTAATGAATGTAAATAGAGGTGAGTGATGTTAGATGAAATAATTAAAAATACTAAATGGTTTTCTGAATGTGTTAAATCTGAAATGAATAGTTATTTTGATCGATTGGGTTATTTTTTGGACGAAACACCATATGAAAGTGTAGTTGTCTACAGGAAAGGAGATCAAAGAATCGATTTTAGCTATTCGCCTGAAGATTATCCACAATTTGTATTAATGATAGGATTAGGGCTACTATCTGAAACCTTCGATAAAATAAAAATATTCGAATGTATCGGACTGTGGTTCTTGATGAGGCAAATTGATGTAGTAATTGATAATAAAAGAATGCATTTTTGTAAACCAGAAGAACTTGAAGAAGCCTTGAAATATATTAAAAATGAAATCCTTATGAATTACGAGAATGTTATTTTCCATGATAAAGCTTTTATTAAACAAGCAATAGAAAAATGGGAACAAGATAATAGACTTATTCAAGATAAAGAAATCCAAAAGAGAAAACTAATGGAGGCTGAAGAGCTTTTTAAACAGAGATTATATGGAAAAGCTAAAAAGGTATTATTGGAAATGGACTATGATACGCTGAGTAATTATTACAAGAAAATGTATGATATTGCATTAAAAAGAGGATAGATTGCATTCACATTTAAATCATTGCAGAGAATGAAAAACAAACGGAGACAGAAAAGGCCTCGCCGGGACGAAAAGATACACAAAGGACTGGATTCCTGCCTTCGCAGGAATGACGAGCGTGGGGGGGCAGGAGTGACGAGCGGGAAAGATACGAGAATGACGGGTGTTAAGGAGACTGTAATAACGTAACAGCAACTGCAACTTGAAAACTGAATAGAGTAGAAGAAAAAGTCGGGATTGCCGCGTCGCGCATTGTAAGACAGTTGCAACGCCGCTCCTCGCAATGACAAAGCAAAAGACACATTAAGGGGGGGGGGGAGTATGAGCCATTAACGAAGCGAGTACATAAGAGGACAAGAAGCGGCTGGTAGCCGCCTCGCAATGACAGAACAAAGGATACACTAAGTTTTTTTAAGTATAAGCCATTCACGGAGTGAGCAAGTAAAAGGGCAAAGAGCGGCCTGGGCCGCCAGGCGGTGCCTGCGCGTTATAGTGATTCTCAAAAATAAACTTGAATACATGCACAAAGGAAATAGCTTTGTGCATGGCACACTATCTTTGTATTTGTGATTTCTGATCGAGTTGTGAATCTGTTTTTGTTATGAGAATTACTATAGAAAAGTTCCGGAAGGATTTTCGGGTAGTCTGCGGGGTGATTATTTAAAAAAAAATTTCAACCCAAAACGAAGGTTGAACAGGTGAAACATCCGTTAAGAAACAAATAATTATTTATTTCCCTTTAGGTCTGGGTTTCGGAGCCGGGCGCCATTCCATGTTTACACCTCCAAGAATTTCACTTTCAGTTTAGAACAAATCGGGCGATTAGTCAATCATCGCGAATACCGCGAAGCATTAAAATCAAATTTTGATAAATGTTTTTACTGTTCGATCGCCTCTTCGATATCTTTTTTTCCATATCGCCGCGAGAACAGCTTTTTTTCCTCCGAATCGAAGTAGAAAACGTTCCCGTCCCTGCACCAGCCGGTGAGTTCGTAGTAATCTCCGAAGTGGGTTTCTATCCAGAGTTCACCCCCGGCGTCCGGACTCCATATCTCGCTGTTGAAAATATAACGGTCGATCATTTTATATCTATCAAGAAACTTTTCATTAAAATCTCTTGGGTATTTGCCCGAGATTTTTTTCTCGATTGCCAGCGTATCCACGACTTCCTTTATTGCCTTTTTGCACAGTACGGTTTTCGCCTGTCGCTTTGCGATCTCCGCCTCCTTGATTTTTCTTTCCAGTTTGATTCCGTATATAGCGGCAAGAGTGGAAACGATCAGTATGCCGATAAGCAGCATCATCATAAGGGACTGGCCCCGCTGCCCCTTTTTCATTTTCGGATTACCGGTCATATAACAATAAGGCATTTTTGGTTTCCGTATTAATATATTTTCCGCTGCTGATATTATAACAATTCGTTGCGGTCGCGGTAGTAGGCTTCTATCGCGGCAAGGTTTCCCCATCCCAGCCCCTTAACCAGATTCATGACATTCGTCGCGAACAGTTCCTGGTTGGGTGTCAGGCGTGTATGCTCGTCCCATGCGTTGCCGCCCGTGTAATCCGGCGTGTCGTCCAGCCCCAGCACATAATAAACGTATGTCAGTAATTTGGTCTTTTCATCCTCATACCCGGTTTCCCCGGGATTAAACGTAACGCTCGCTCTTCCGCTCGCGACCGTGTTCCATTCTTCTGTGATAGCGACGGTCGATCTGTCGATGATGTAGGTTCGGTCGACCGAACCCGAACGTTTCACGAATACAGTTATAACCCCGGGCGCGTTCGTGTCGTCGCGCGTTATTTCGATATACAGGTACGGCTGAACCGCATCCTCTTCATAAAAGTTTCTCTGGATAATATTGTATGCCGGGTCGAGCTGATCGATGTATGAACTCATCACGCCGGAGCCGACGAAGAAGTCGATGTATTCCGCCGCCAGTAGATAAGCGACGCCCGCGTTAAGCGCGCCCTGTTCATTTGTGAAATCCGTCCATTCGTAGGCATGCGCATCGAGCCACATCGGGTAGGTGCCCTGGTCGTAAATAAACAGCCCGCCGTCGTAGTTTCCGCCCTGCGAGAGTTTGAAGATGCGCCTTCCGCTCTCCATGCACTTCATGGCGCAGTCTACGTATATCTCGAAAACCTGAAGCGTGCCCCTGTCGCTGTCGGTGTCCGTGCCGGTTTCGATTTTATATGTGTAGCTTTCTTCCATGCTCAGGTCTCCGAAAATCGTGTAATCGGGAACCGAAAGGCTGCGCGCGCGTTTCACTGAGTACGGGCTGGAGTGCTGAAGCTCCGCGCAGACCCGTGATGTCGAGGAGTAATCGGTTGTCGCGAGTTCCTCGTCGAGGTTTTCCCCGGTCACGATAACGAGATCGGAGCCGTCATAACCGGTCCCGTCGTAACTGATGCACAGGCGGGTGCCGGCCTCGAAGGGCAGTGCATCGGGCTGGATATCGAACACCCTTGTCAGCGTGCCGGATGGACGGCCCGCGGGGTATGATCGTTCGCAGACGGTTATCTCGGCGCTGTCCGCGAGAGCCGCGTCAAGGGAGGCGCCGCTCACGGTTATGGTTTCGCCCGCGGGTCCGACCTCGGCTGATGCCAGGCTGAGGAGCGTGTAGTTGCTGCTCGGAGTCGTGGGAATGTCTCCGCCCGCGCCGCCGCCGCCGCAGCCGTGCAGGAAAAGGGTTGTGATCGCAACCGCGAGTACGGCGATGAATGTTTTTATTCGAGAAGAATACCCCGGTGCAGGCACCGGAGTAAGGACTGCCGGTGTTGTATGGAAATATTGCGGAGAGAAGCGCGCCTGCCGCGCTTCTCGTCGAGAAGTTTTGAAAGAGTGTGAGAGAACTTTTTCAAAAGTTCTCTCGCGTATTTTGATACCCCGTCCGCTTGCGGCGGGGTGGTTCATTCTGAAAAATGTTCTGTTCAAAACCGCCGGGCCTTCCTGTTGATGTTAAGCATGATTATAGCATAAAAAAGCGGCGCGGCAGATGCTGATCCAGCGTAATGTTACGACTGGAAAAACCCGGTTGGAAAAACCCGGTATGATGGTGTAGAATCAATTGATCGGCGGCGCGTGCCGCGTTGTGAAACAAACAATACGGGGTGGTAGACAAATGGGAAAAAAGGTAAAGATAGGATTCGTTCCCGCGTACCGTGGAATATTCAGCATGGAAATGGCGCTCAAGGCGAAGGCCGGAACGCTGGAATCGCTCGAAAAAGCAGGGCTGGAAATAGTGGTTCCGGACGAGGGGCTGACCCGTGGCGGGATGGTGGAGAGTTTCGAAGAGGCGCGTGCTGCATCGGAACTGTTCAGGCGCGAGCAGGTTGCGGGCGTGATAATCGGCGCGGTGAATTTCGGCAACGAAGTTCCGGCGGCGACAGCGGCGATCGATGCCGGCGAAAACCTGCCGATTTTCCTGTTTGGCTGCACGGAGGAGGGCGAACTCGGCTTCAAAACGCAGCGGCGTGACGCCCTGTGCGGGCTGCTTTCCATAGCGACCGCGCTGCGGCAGCGGCTCGCCAGGTACATGTACCCGGCTGTTGCGAACTGCGCTCCCGATGATCCCGCGCTGATAAAGGAGTTCGCGAATTTCGAGAAAGTCTGCGAGCTGAACGCGGGCGTGAAGGGCGCGGTTTACGGAATGGTGGGAACGCGGCCGATCGAATTTGAAACATGCGCGTTCGACGAGATGTCTCTATTGCGCAAATTAGGGATACGCACCGCCCCGATCCCGCTGTCGAGCCTGTTCGAGAAAGCAAGAGCTCTTGATGACGGAAAAAAGATAGCGGCGGAACTCGACGGGCTGAAAAAAGTTTTCAGAACCGATGGTATGCCGGATGCGCCGCTTGACAGGCTGGCGCGGCTCGTTGTCGTGCTGAACGAAATGATAGATGAGTATGTGCTGGACGGCATGGCGCTCCAGTGCTGGTCGGACATGCAGGAGTTCTACGGGGTTTCGCCGTGCGCGGCGATGGCGTATATAAACGAGACGCGCGGAATTCCGGTCGCCTGCGAGGTGGATATCCACGGGACGCTTTCAATGCAGATGCTCCAGATCGCTTCCGGCAGGCCCCCGGCTCTGATGGACTGGAACAACCGGCACTTCAGTGAGAAAAATGTCGTGTCCGCATGGCATTGCGGCGTGTACCCGTCAGCCGTTTGCGACGGCGGATGCAGGGTGCAGGTCAACCAGATAATGAACAAGACCTACGGAGACGACAACGTGGTCGGAACGCTGGACGGCAGTTACGAAAAAGGGCCGGTCACTGTGGCCAGGGTAACCGAATCGCCGGATGGAACCTGGAAGCTGCTGGTTGCCGAAGGGGAGAGCGTGGATGTTCCGGGCGAGCCGTTTGGAACGAACGCATGGATCGAGTTCGAGGACCTGGATCTGCTGTACAGGGCGCTGCTGAAAGATTTCCCGCACCATGCGGCAATGGTGCCCGGGCATGTGGGCAAATGCCTTGTCGATTCGGCACAGTTCCTTGGGATGGAAGTAATCGCGCCGCTCTCGATCAAAGGAGTCTGAACCAACAGCAAGCCTTTATGTATGGGTATAACTATATTTTTGCGCGGTATATTGAAATCGTATACTTCTGTTGATCTGTGAAAACACTATGAAAAACCGATACACAAAGCTACGCCGGCTACAACTTCATCAAGAGTTTTAGCTTTTAATTCGCCTCTTTTATCTACAAATCTATCTAAAGATATGGATTTTACCTGAAATGCATCCGCAACAGAAATTTTATCTAATCCAGAATTTTCGCTCTTTGGCATTTGGACTAACCACGGACAGCCTTCAAAAGATTTCTGCCAGGCTGTAATTGGCACAACTATCCTCAACTTCAGTATACCAATATTGTTATCACTCAAAACTACGGCTGGTCTGATCTTCTTTATTTCATCTCCTACTTGAGGATCAAAACTGATATTCCAGATTTCACCTCTTTGCGGGTTCGAAGTCTTCGTAGTCATAAAGATCATTCTCCTTGAAAGCATCGAAACTGGTTAGTTCTTTATTGTTTTCATACTCCTCTTTCATTTTGTCGGCTGCTTTTCTTAACAACTTTGCTCTTTCACCAACAGGGAGCTTGAGAACAGTTGTCGGGGAAAGTGTTCTTCTTTCTGTCCCATAATCATCCTCATTGATGGCAGCCGTTATATTCGGCAATACTTCTTCGGCTTTTTCTTGAGAAACCAGGTTTTCTGCTAAAGCGCGGAGCAAAATTTGACGTAAGCGGGATGGCTTCTCATTTCCTTCGTACATTACCGGCTCTTTCTTTCTCCACCCTTTTGCGCTGAACTCTCTAAATAGTCGGTTAAATGTACTCTCGTTAATTATTCCGGCATTAAATGCCCGGAACAAACAAGCCTGCATACTTAATCCATATTTCACTTTCAATTCTGCCAATTCCTTAGGAAGAATTGATCTCCTAAAATCGCCCAATTCTTTTTTTATAACTTCTGTTGGTAACAGAAATGCACCAGAGAATCTATGCGCAAGCTTTTCTGTTGTTTTACTGTCTACATCATTACAAGACATTATTAGATGGCCAATCTCATGTCCGATGTTAAATCTGATCCTGTCATCTGAAATTGCCGAATTTATTACGATTATTGGACATTTTGAGTTAACCCATCCTGAAAGTCCATCAAACTTTACACTATTTAATGGATATTCAACAATAATTCCCCCTTTGTTCTCAAAAATCTTGGTTAAACTATCTATTGGGGCAGTCCCTAAATTCCATAGTTTTCTCAATGAATCAGCAGCAATGTCTGCTTCCGGCTCAGTATTTACTTCGATTTTATGGTCAAACTGAGACTGAAAATCGGGAAATATCAAGTCGTTAATAGCCATATACTTTTCTGCTTGAGATGCTCCAATTGCCTCAATCTCAGATTTCAATGTCTTTGTCAACCGGGTTTGACATCTGTACGCTGTCCATACAATCTCTAAATCTTGAGATGCCATGAAGTACGAGGGTTTAACATTCAGTATTCTTCCGATTCTAATGAGCATAGATGGCCGCGGGACTCTTTTGTTCTTCTCATAATTAGACAGCCCTTGCCTCGAAATTTGGACACCAGCTTTATTCAGTTGAACGGATAACTGCTCAAGCGTTAATCCCGAACACAATCTTGCCTGCCGGATTCTCTCGCCAATCATAGCATACCACTCCTGTTCCTGTTTACTGAACAAATTAATAATAGTATGTTTTCAGTGTTTACAATTATACATTTTTCTGTACATTTGTCAACGGAGCTAAGATAATGGAATTCGATAGTTCGTCTAAGCCATCAATGAAATCTATCTTAAAGTAGAAGCTGAAAAACGAACAACTCACCATGTTTCATGTAAAACCTTTCATATGACAGTGGAAATATAAGCTACCATTGCGTAATGCTCATTCTCCGCTCACCTGCTGTCTCTTGTATCATCAGCCTTAAACATTACTAATTTGCGCCGTTGGGGGATGCAGGCCGGGGCGGAAGTCTTTTTCGCAATACCGAAATATGCGTTTTTGACGCATAAATACCTGTTTTATGCTGTTAATATATGTATCTGAATATAAAATGCATATTTGTGCGATAAAGTTGAATATTTTAATCAATAGTTGATTGACACCTGCCCCGGCAGTGGTATAATACAAAAAAACCAGGGGTGACCGAGTACGAAATACCTGGCTGAAGTGAATCCTCTTAGCGGGGATGTTTTATTTTTTACCCAACATGATCACCCGATACAACGGTGTAACAGGAGAACCACCCAAAAATCAGGAGGGCTTGTTTAATGAAATTTTATATTGATACCGCCAATATTGAACAGATCAGGGAAGCCAATTCATTTGGTTTGCTGGATGGAGTAACGACTAATCCGACCCTTGTTGCGCGCGAGAAAAAAGGGTTTAAAGAAACTATCGTGGAAATATGCTCGATTGTCGATGGGCCGGTTAACGCGGAAGTGATTGCCAAGGATGCGGCGGGCATGATTGCCGAAGGGCATGAGGTTGCTTCCTGGGCGGATAACGTAAGTATAAAAATCCCGATGACGCCCGAGGGGATGAAAGCCACGAAGGTGCTGTCGTCCGAAGGCCACATGGTCAACGTGACGCTGGTGTTCTCTCTTGCCCAGGCGCTGATCGCGTGCCGCGCGGGCGCGACTTTCATCAGTCCGTTCATCGGGAGGGTTGACGACATTGCCTATGACGGGATGGAGCTGGTCGAGGAATGCGTCGACATGATAGACATGTACGGATTTGACACGGAAGTTATAGCCGCGAGCATACGGGGCATGACGCATGTGCTGGATTCGATCCGGGTCGGCGCGCACATTGCGACTATACCGTTTGCGACTCTTATGAAGCTGTTCAGCCACCCGCTCACGGACAAAGGCATCGCGTCTTTTGACAGTGACTGGGAAAAAGCAGGACTGGGAAAAATTCTTTGAGGAATTCCGGCGGAGCTATAAGTTGAAAAGACTGGTTATATTCGATCTCGACGGAGTTATATACAGAGGCGGGGAAGGGCTGCCGTTTGCGGCGGAAGCGGTTTCCGGGCTCAGGGAGCTGGGCGTGCATGTCCGGTTCCTGACGAACAACTCCACGAGGAGCAGGTCTTCTTACAGCGAAAAGCTGCGCGGATTGGGAATAGAGGCGGGGCCGGACGATTTCATGTCGTCGTCGCTGGCCACAAGGATATATCTTCAGAAGCGCGCGCCGAAAGGGGCGCGTGTGTTCATAGTAGGTGAACAGGGAATCGAGGACGAACTCAAGGATTCATTTGAGATAGTGGGAGAGCAGGACCGCCGGAGGGCGGATTTTGTTGTGGTGGGCTACGACAGGCAGTTTAACTTCGACAAGCTGTGCAATGCGTTCGATGCGTTGCAGGCGGGCGCCGAGCTGGTCGCGACGAACCGTGACGCGACTTTCCCGATGCCGGACGGAAGGCTTCTGCCGGGCGGCGGCACTATTGTTGCAGCGCTCGAAGCGGCGTGGGAGCGCGAACCTTATGTTTGCGGAAAGCCCAACCCGCTCGGGATTCGCGTGCTTATGAAATACGCCGGCGCGGCGGAGGACGAGACGCTGCTCGTCGGCGACAGGCCGTCTTCGGACATGATAACGGGAAGCAACGCGGGGGTTCAGACCTGCCTTGTGCTTACGGGCGTGACTTCGCGCGAGCAGTCTAAATCGCTCGAAGGCGAGTTGAAGCCGAACTATGTTATTGATGATCTCGGAAGCCTGCTTTCTCTCGAATGTTTTAAGAAATCGGAGGAAAAAACGTCGGATGATGAAGGGTCACCTTCGCGCTGACAGGCTGGAAAATTCAAGGGCGATCGGACAGGTGTCCGACCAGCGCCTCGACTTCTTTACCCCCCCCAAAAAAAGAGCAAACCGCGGCGGGTCTCCCGGGACCCGCTTTTTCTTATCCATATTTTATTACAAGGGAGCAACTTTGAAATGACCAGGTACATCTTCATCACAGGCGGAAATGTTTCATCGCTCGGAAAAGGAATCACGTCGGCATCGCTCGGCAGGCTTCTCAAAAGCCGCGGCGTGAAAGTGAGCATTGTGAAAATCGATCCGTATCTCAACGTCGATGCGGGAACAATGAACCCGTATCAGCACGGCGAGGTTTACGTAACCGACGACGGGGCCGAGACAGATCTCGATCTCGGACATTACGAGCGTTTTATCGACATCAACCTCACGCAGACAAATAACGTTACCACCGGCCAGATATATGATTCGGTGATTCGCAACGAGCGCGCGGGCAAATATCTCGGCGGCTGCGTGCAGGTGATCCCCCATATTACGGACGAGATAAAAAACAGGATCAGGCTTGCAGCCCGGGAATCGCGGGCGGAGGTCATGATGGTGGAAATCGGCGGCACGGTCGGCGACATCGAGGGGCAGCCGTATCTCGAGGCGATCCGGCAGTTCCGCAACGAGGTCGGGCGTGACAATTGCCTGAACCTTCACCTCACGCTGGTCCCCTATCTCGGCGCAGCGGGTGAGATGAAAACCAAGCTGACGCAGCACACGGTCAAGGAACTGCGCGGGATCGGCATTCAGCCGGACATCATCGTGTGCCGCACGAAGATCGATTTGAAGGATGATCTCAAGGAGAAAATCTCGCTGTTCTGCGATGTTCCGAAGGAATGCGTCATCGCCGCGCCGGACGATTCGGAGATTTATCAGATACCGATGAATTTTGAAAACGGCGGGATGGCCGACCTGGTGCTCGACAGGCTGGGGCTTATCACGGACGAGAAAGATCTTTCCGAGTGGGAGGATGTCCTGGACCGTCTCAGGAACCCCGTCGGGAAGGTGACAATCGGCGTTTTCGGAAAATATATCGAGGTGCGCGATTCCTACATGAGCATAATGGAAGCGCTCAAGCACGGCGGGATCGCAAACAGGATCACTGTGGAATCAAAGCTTATCGACGCCGGTATTCTCGAGCGCGGCAAAGGCAAAAACACTCTCGGCAGGCTGGACGGCATACTTGTTCCCGGCGGGTTCGGCTATCGCGGGATCGAAGGCAAAATAAGGGCCGCAACATACGCGCGCGAGAACGAAATCCCGTTCCTTGGCATCTGTCTCGGAATGCAGAACGCGGTGATAGACTTCGCGCGGAATGTCTGCGGGTTGAAAGGAGCAAACAGCTCCGAGTTCGATCCGGACACGCCGCATCCCGTCATTGATCTCATGCTCGAACAGCAGGATATCAAGGACATGGGCGGGACCATGCGACTCGGTTCTTATCCCTGCAATATCGAGCCGAAGAGCCTCGCGTACAAATGCTACAGGCGCAAGGTGGTCGAGGAGCGCCACAGGCACCGCTACGAGTTCAATAACAAGTATCGCAAGATAATGGAAAAGCAGGGTTTGAAGTTCAGTGGCCTGTCGCCGGACGGCAACCTTGTCGAGATCATCGAATACACGAAACATCCGTTCTTTATCGCGACCCAGGCGCACCCGGAATTCAAATCGAGGCCGACGCGCCCGCATCCGCTGTTTGCGGGTTTGATCAAGGCGGCATGGGAAAGAAAGTCCGAGCTCAAGTAAGAGCTGACTTTATAAACTCCAAACTTAAATCCGGCGCCGGGTTTCTCCGGCGCCGCTTTTTTACACAATTGTATTTGTGCATGGTTTATGACTTTGATATATTAGACATATATTCAAAACCCAGGGGTAATAATGCCTGTTTTAAAAGGACGGGAAAATGCGACAGGAACTGAAAAGTTTATACAAAAAAATTACTGCGACCGAACGGTTCGGGGAAGGGCTTGAATTTAGTATGTATAAACCGCTTGAAGGACATCCCGACTGGGACTCGGTTGCAACGCATGCGGACAGGCTTGTCAGAGAAGCTTTGGAAATCATCGACCCCGCGCCTTCATCGCCCCGTGAGCTTCTGTCTGAGGCCGCAAGGGTTGCCGACTCTATAGGCGTGACTGCGAAGTCGATGTTTACCAACTATAACCGTTTCAGGAAAGGCGATCATACCCTTCTTCCGCCTTATTATATCTGGACAATGCACAACAAATGTAATTTCAGGTGTGCATATTGTGATAATCATCAGAGCAAAAAATATTTTGATCTTCCGGATGAAGGAATGCTGGACACCGAACAGGGCAAAAGGCTTCTGGAAATAGCGGGAAAGAATGTTCGCGGCATATATTTCTGCGGTGGAGAGCCGACGTTGCGAAAAGATCTTCCGGAACTGACGGCATATGCGCACTCGCTGAATTATTTTCCGCTGATGATAAACACTAATGGAAGCAGAATCCACAGGATGATAGTCGATCCTCGTTACAGATCATGGCTCAGGCAGATGGACATTATCATAATCAGTCTTGATGCGCTGAACATAAAAAAGCTGTCGGAAGTCTGGGGTGTCAGGACAGAGCTTTGCGAACAGGTTATCACTAATATAGTTGCATTAAGAAAGCTTCAGAGCGAGGTGAAATTCAAACTTATCGTCAACACGGTTATAACACCGGAAACGATCGGGGAAGCTGATTCGATACTTGACTGGGCCAACGATCTGGGCATCTGGTATTCGCCTGTCCCGATGAACTGCGGCCCGGTGGCGAGTTCGGGTCTTATTTCAAATCAAGAATACAAAAAACTCGCGGCTAAAATTGTCGATCGGAAAAAGAAAGGCTACAAAATACTCGGCTCGGTCCGACTGGTGGAATCATTGCTTAAAAGCAAGCCGATAAGGTGTTATCCTACACTGAAGCCGCATGTGGATATCGACGGAGGGCTTTACTGGCCCTGCAAGACAAAGTCGAGTGTAGAGCAGATAAAGATAAATATGCTTGAGCATGATTCATTAGATGAAGCGTACCGTCATGCGGCTTCGATCGTGAGTGTTGATAATATTCATGGATACGGGCCGGGGCAGTGTGGGGCGGATTGCAACTGGATGCAGAATTATGTTACCGATGCGATTGCGAGGGGGCTGAGGAACCCGGTGTCGGGTGGTATGATCCGAGAGATCGCAGAATTTGTGGGTGTGGTTTGAATCAAAGCACGGAGCATACCGGAGATATCTCTATGAGCGCTGGAACTTTGCCTGAAGCGACAACATGGAGGCAGGTCGGGAAGGAAATGTTTTTTATTTTCCTGCCGCTTGTCGCGCTTTTCTTTTTTGTTGAAAACACACCTGTCATGACGGTGCTGATAGCATTGATAATCATTTTTCGTTTCGTGTTAATAGGGCAGAGGAACGATTGGATATTTATGGCGATAGGGGTGATCGCGGGCGGCGGCAACGATCTGCTTTCGATGCTTAAAGGGGTATATTATTATACGCCTCAGCATATTCTGCCTGCGCCGATCCCGGTGTGGATGCTTTTTTTCTGGGGCCATATATTTGTCGCGTTCAGGCAGCTTTTCCGATTGCCGGTTTACCGTGATTTCACGGGTCAGGACAATCCGTGGCGGATCGATGCCCGGCTGGTGGCGGACATAGCGGTCGTGGTTCTGTTCCGGGTTATTATATATAACACCGTAAAGAACGAACCGCTGCCGACTCTCGGATATGCGGCAGTACTGGCGGTCCGGCTGATCCTGCTTCCGCCCCGGCCCTATGAGTGGAAGCTGATGTTCATGGTCATGGTGCTCGGCCCGCTCTTTGAGGGCGCTTTGATCGCGCTGGGGTTGTATGTTTATTTCGACCCCGTGTTTATGGGAATGCCGGCATGGCTGCTTATATACTGGGCATTTATTCTCCCGATATTTATGAAGAACATATTTGATCGCGCAGAGGTGGCGCTGGCCCGCAAAGGGTAGAAACTTTGAAGTAAAATTTCAGCCAAATAAAAAACCGCCCGGGTCGCATTGCCGCGGGCGGCTGGGTTTATCTTGAAAACAAAGCGCTCACTGGAGATTAACAGTGCGCGTGATCGTGCGAGACTCTTTTCCGGAAGTTGCGGTAACGGTAATTTTATTTTCGCCCTTTTCGAGCTTGACTTTAGCGCGGAACCTGTTGCCCCTTGTATCCGCGGGCACACCGTTAACCGTTACGCTTGCGCCATCTGCGAAGAATCCTTTCACGGAGGCGGTTTCATTTGTCGTGTAGCCGTTGTCAATCGGAGTTGTTTCAACGAGCAGAACCGGCGCGGCGGCTGCTTCCTCGATCTCTTTCATGACCAGTTCGCGTTCGGATTCGATTGTGTTGAAATCGGTTGACACGAACATGAGATAAGGTGTCTTTTCCCGCATCCTGCTGGATCTTCCCTCGTCCGTGAGGAGCGCGAAAGAGTGTTCGAACAGCCTGCCCATCGGGTCGAAATCGTCGGCCCCTATTGTGCCGGCGGCCTCCCTGAGTTTTCCGGCGAGAACTTTCAGCAGTTCATAGTCTTCAAGCCCCTCGCGGATCAGTTTCAGGCGGATAGACGCAACCGGGCCGTCGTAGCCGACCTTGTTGCCGGGATACAGCAGCGAGCCGTCTCCGTTGCCGCCGGGATATGTCATTGTCGTTTCCCACGGATCGTATTTGGCCCGGCTCCAGGAAGTCGTGTTCCAGTAAAGTATTCCCGTCACGTCATAAAGGTAGTTCATCCAGGGATGAGACCTCGGCGCGGTGGCCGCCTCATCAATAAAATAATTCATCCCTTTCCATTTCGGGCCGATGCAGGTGTACCACCACATCTCTTTGCCGCGCTTGATTTCCCGCTGGAGATTCCGTACGTCGGACGGCGACATGGTGTTTGCTATCACCGGACACCAGATCTGGACGCCCACATCTTCCAGTCCGACCGAGTAGGCATGTGTTACCAGTACCCTGAAATCGGGGTCGAAAGAATGTGCCCATTGCCCTATCTTGACGAGCTTGACAAACTCTTTGGGCTCCGGCTCGTCTACCATGTAGATCGCGGCTTTCTTTATCCAGCCCGTTTCGTTCAGCCGGTCAACTATCTTCTGCATCTCGTTTTTATCCCATGAGAAAGGCGAGCGAAGGAAAGTCACTCTCGGATCATCAAGATATATATGGGCTTCTTCACTGTAAAAATCAACCGGTATGAAATAAGGCGACAACCTGTGATTCACCAGGAACCAGTAATAATCTTCCTTGAGCTTCTGCGCGACCGGGCTGCCGTCTTCGAGTTTGTGCGCTTTCAGTATATTGCTGTACCCGATCCCGAAAGCCGTGCTCAGCGTCGGGATTGTCGGGATCGCAATGTCCCTGATATCCAGTTTCACCTGGATTGACATGCTTTCGCCCGCTGATGAACTGATGCTCACCGGCACCACGTACTCACCGGCTACCGTGTTTTCAGGTATGAACAGGTCGATCCACACCGCCCGCGTCTCGCCTGCGGTAACCGCGAAATCGTGATAAGGAGGCAGCGGGTCGGGCCAGATTTTTCTGTCGGTAGGCATCGATTCCTTTTCGATGGTAACCGTTTCGACAAGCAACTTCTCGACGTTCTCCGCCGCGATAGCATTAGCGCCGCTCGTGATAGCTCCAACCTCGACGCTTACGGATTCAAGATCATCGACTGCATGGACGGCAATCTGAAAAGGCGCGTACTCATTACGGACCGCCTTGATCCGGTATTCCTGAATCGGACTTTCCGGTGGTTGCACGTCGGGAAATATCTTGACTGTGCTTGTTGCCGGCCACGAAACGAAACCTTTCGGCATCGCCGGACCGCCGCAGCCCGATAAAACAGCAATAACAGCCACTGCTGAAATAAACCATACAAACCTAAGGCTTATCTTATTCATAAATCCCCCCATAACCGCTGTATTCAATTGCCGGCTTCAGATACCAGTGACGAATCACAGGTATTTCTTTTCGAGCTCTTCGTGTTCCTCGAAAATGATTTCCATCTGGGCGTTTGCTTCGTCGATCGCCTCTAACTTTTCGGTGAACTGTTGCTTGAATTCTTTGAGCTGTTCCTCGAATTCTTCGTGTTCTTCCTTGATCTGCTCGATCGGAACTGTGCCGTGTGAGTTTTCCATCTCCTCGTGCAGTTCCCTGCGCTCGTCGAATTTTGCAATCAGTTCTTTTGTCGAAGCGACCAGCTTGTCGTGGTCTTCTTCCCAGTGTTTGTGCCTGAGCTGGGTTTTCTCGTCTTCAAGTTCCAGCTTTTCGCCCTGGAATTTCTTATTGAAGGCATTATGCTTTTCATCCAGCACCCTGTGGTTCTGAAGCAGCCTCTCCAGCTTGTCCTGCAGCACCTTGGAATCCTGGAGAATGTCGGCGGTCTGTTCCTCGAACTCTGCGTCGAGTTCTTCGCGCACTGCTGCCCGCTCCGCATCCGGGTCTGTTTTGCTGCATGCCCCCAGCAGCGGAAGCAGCATGATTGCCATGAGTACGAATAAAATTCTTGTCTTCATTTCGAACCTCCAAAATTTTTGATATTCACTTAACCGGTAACCGGTTTTGAGTAATTATAATACAGTTACCAAAAAGCACACAAAGTAATTTATCGAGATGTGTTGCGGGACTGTTATTTCAACAGGCCGTTAACGATGACTTCCGTTGCCTGGTCGGGCGTGAGGCCGCGGGACATGAGGAGATTGAGCTGGTCGCTGTCTATGCTTCCGATGGCTGCCTCGTGTGTAACTTTCGCTTTTTGATTTGTAACAACTGCTATCGGCGTGGCTTTTGCGTAAGCGTTTTTGCCCGCAAGTATCTCCGTGCAGTCCATGTGACCGCGCGCGCCGTCGCCCTCGCCGATGATCTCGTTGTAGATATCGGTCCTCGCGTTGTCGCGTATCACCATTCTTGCTTCGAGTATGCCGTGCGAGTTGTTGCCTTTCAGGTGGGCGCGTTCCTTGATCGTAATGTCATCGTTGTATTTTCCATATACTTTAGCCGTCATGCTGCATAGCGAGTTGTCGCGGCATTCGATGTCATAGTCGAAATTCATTTTGCCGACCGCGCCCTGGATCAGCGAGAAATTGTTCACGAGTTGTGCGCCGTCTTCGAGAATTATCTTCGCGGCGGGCACAACCCTCACATGCCCTTTTTCGCCGTGATAGTGGACCTCGTTGTATGTATATTTCGAGTTCGGGCCGATCAGGATATCGGCGTCCATCTTGTGCAGAACATCTATCGCGTTCGGGAACACGCAGTGCGCCTGCAGGTCGATCTTCGAGTCCTCTCCGGTCTTGATGTTAATGTCTATCTTCTGGGCCATTTCCTCTGAAAGAACGCCGAAACAAAGGTGCAGCGGGTCTTTGAACGAGTAGCCCGCGAGAACCTTCAGGTTGATGACGAGCCTGTCGCCGTCCGGGTCCGCGCTCATTTCGATGCCTTCGATTTTGTTCGCGCTCAGAACCCTGTCGTCCTGGATCACCAGGCTGCCGACTTTTTTATCGTGCAGCGCGGGGGAATGCCCGCCCGAGATGTCGTATGCAAGATCTATGGTGTCTATCATTACAAAGCTCCCTCAAACGCCCTGTCGAGATCCGGCCTGTTGACCATTTCGCAGTAGTCGCAGTGCTTCTTGAAATACTTGACCGCGTCTTCCGGCCCGGTCTCCCTGATAATTTTCGATCCGCAGAGAATCCCCGCCCGCGTGCAGATTTCAATGATGTCTTCCTGGTGCGTAATCAGCAGCACCGCGCCCTCGCTCGCGATTTTTTTTATAGTGTCTTCTATCATCGCGATGGAAACTGCGTCGATCCCGGAGTCGGGTTCGTCGAGTATCGCAAGCTTCGGCTTTGCCGCAAGCACGCTCGCCAGCTCGATCCGTTTGCGCTCGCCACCGCTCAGCCGCTGGTCGATCTCACGCCCGAGATAGTCGTCGCAGTTCAGCCCGACCGAATCCACGCATTCCTTTATCTCTTCTTCCGTTATCCCGTTCGGGCTGCTGAGCTTTATGTATTCCCGCACTGTCAACCCGGCGACAACTATGTTTTTCTGCCACGCGAGAATTATTCCCTTTTTGGCCCTGTCGGTGAGCGAAAAATCGTTTATCTTTTCGCCTTCGAAATATATGTCGCCCGATTGCGGCGTTATTAATCCGAGAATTATGCCGGCAAGCGTCGATTTGCCGGTTCCGTTGCGCCCGAGCAGCGCGTAAATTTCACCTTTGTTTATCTCCAGCGAAACATCGGTGAATATGTCTTTCTGGTCGAACTTAAGCGATAAATTTTCAATACGGAGCATTGTTCTCACGCCCTTGTCAGAATCGTGATAAATATACCACAAAATGAAAAAAACACAAACAGAATAGAGTGGTGTTCAATTGAGTATAAAAGATGTGTGTGCTATTATTTTCGTTGCGGCCTCGCTGTGGAACAGGAAGCCGCGAATATCTGAACCGGAGCGTTTTTTGTGAAAATAACATTGCTCACGCCACCGCCGCTTGACGGCAGGAAGGTCGCCGACAGGGTGGCGGGCTGCGCTTACGGGCTGTATCCGATACCGAATATATTCGAGTTGACCATGGCCTCGGTGCTGGAAAACGGCGGCCACGATGTGCGGTATGTCAATTTCCCGGTAGACGGCGTCGAAAACGAGGAAGCGTTCAGCGGCTTCCTTGATACCGACGACAGCGACCTTTACGCTTTCTACACTGTGAACCTGACGAGGGAAACGGATAGGACCGCGGCGCGTATGATTCATGCACGGCGTGCCGCGCACGTTGTTTTCTACGGGCCGTCCCCCAGTTACAACCCCGATGAATTCATTATTGATTCATCCTGCCACGTGGTGCGCGGAGAGCCGGAGCTAAGTTTCGCGGAACTCGCGAGCGGGCTTGAAAAGGGTACGCCTGCGGTTGCGCCTGCCGGAGTTACGATGATTCTCAACGGCGAAATCGTTCACGGTGCGGAGCGACAACTCATCGAAGATCTCGACTCGCTGCCGTTCCCGGCGAGGAAGTTGATAAAAAGGGACAGGTATAACAATCCCAAGCTCGGCCTGAAGCCTTTTACGGCGGTGCTCGGTTCCCGCAACTGCCCGTTCCAGTGCGTGTATTGCGTGCCGTGCTCGCTGAGCTTCGCCCGCGAGCTGGAGCACAGGCGGCACCACGAAGGGAAGAAACCGCCGGTAAGAAAGAGGTCGCCTGAAAACGTGGGTGAGGAGTTCGAGATGCTCGCGCGTGAAGGCTACAGAAGCGCTGTCTTTCTGGATGACCAGTTTATCTGGGATGAGGAGCATACGGTTGAGATGTGCAGGCGGATCGCGCCGACAGGCATCATCTGGGGCTGCGCGACCCGTGCGGATTTCGTCACCGATACGATTGTCGCCGAAATGAAAAAGGCCGGATGCAGATTCATGGATATCGGCGCGGAATCGTTCGACCAGCGGATACTCGATGACGTGAACAAGAATCTCAAGGTGGATACGATCCGCAACGCGATCGGGATCATACGTAAAAACGGTATCGACGTGAAGCTCAATATCCTCGTGGGGTGCAGCGCGCTCGAAACAAAGGAAACCATCCGCGCGAACAAAAGGATGATCGCGAAGCTGAAGGTTGACCAGGTGATGTACAACATCGCGAACCCGTTTCCGGGCACAAAGCTGTACGAGATCGCAAAGCGCGACGGCTGGTTCGTGGAAGGCGATTACAGGCCGAGCGATGTGCAGAAAGAGGCCATAATCAGGCTTCCCAATCTGGAGCCGGACGAGCTGGTGAACGAGGTGCGCAGGGCCAACTTCGCGTTCTTTTTCAAGCCCGGCTTCGTGCTGAAGCGGGTGGCGCGGTTCCGGAGCCTGTCCGATTTCATCGATGCGTTCAGGGCGCTGCGAAAAAAACTTTCCAGAAAAGTATGAGGTCTTACAATAAAGTATGATTGATCTGTCGGTTGTAATAATCACGCATAACTCAAGAAAGCTGCTCGAAAAATGTGTCGGGTCGGTGATGCACGCGACCCGCGACGTCGAGTACGAGGTGATAGTGATCGAGAACGGATCGAGCGACGGCAGCGCCGAATGGCTCGAAGGCCGTGAAGATATCCGCTCGATTATAAATGAGAAAAACAACGGGGTGGCGCCGGCGCGCAACCAGGGGCTCGCCGTTGCGAAAGGGCGGTACCTTCTCATTCTCGACGTTGATACGCTCGTGGAACCCGGTTCGCTGGACCTGCTGGTGAGCTGTATGGACGCGCACCCGGAGGTCGGGCTCGGCGCGCCGAAACTGACCGACGGCGCGGGAGAGTTGCAGTACACCTGCCGTTACTATCCGACGGTTATGAGCAAACTCTACAGGCGCATCCCCGCGGAATTTGCCAGAAAGAGACTCGAAGAGGAAATGATGCAGGACTGGGATCACGCCGGTGAGCGATATGTGGATTACGTGATCGGCGCATGCCAGATATTCCGGCGCGAGGCGTTCGAAGCAGTCGGCCCGCTGGACGAAAGCATTTTCTACGGGCCGGAGGATATCGACTACTGCATAAGGATGTGGCGCGCCGGCTGGAAAGTGATGTATTTCCCGCAGTGCGTTGTGCGGCATCTCGAACGGCGAATAACGACCCGCCTGATGTCGGCAATGACACTCAAGCACGCCGTGGGACTGGCGCATTTCTTCCTGAAACACAGGTATGTGATGGCCCCGGGGAAATTGCCCGGAAGCAGGAGCGGAGAAAAACAGGAATAGATGGCTAAAACGAGAAAGACAAAAGTTATAAATGTGGGCGGCGTGCCTGTGGGCGGCGGCAACCCGGTGGTTGTGCAGTCGATGACCAAGACGAACACAACCGATGTCCGGGCCACGCTTGCACAGATACGAAGGCTGGCGAAAGAAGGCTGCGAGCTTGTGCGAGTGGCGGTGCCCGACAGGAGAGCGCTCGCGTGCCTGGGCGAGATAGTCGGGAAAAGCCCGGTTCCGGTAATAGCGGATATCCATTACAGCAGCGGGCTCGCGATAGGGTCGCTGGAAGCGGGCGCGGCGTGTGTGCGTGTGAACCCGGGCAACCTGGGGGGGCGCGGCGAGTTCAGGAAGGTTGCGCTTGCGGCGCGGCGGCTCGGGCGCGCGGTGAGGATCGGCGTTAACGAAGGATCGCTCGATCCGGCGATAATCAGGAAACGCGATTTGAGCGCGAGTGAAAAGATGGTCGAGAGCGCGATGTTGTATCTCGAAACCGCGGGCAAAACCGGGCTCGAAGATGTAAAATTATCTCTTAAATCATCCGATGTAATAAATACCATAGGCGCGTACAAAGCCATCGCGCAGCGCACCGATCTGCCCCTGCATATCGGAATCACGGAGGCGGGAGATGTTTTTTCCGGCTCGATCAGATCGGGGGTGGGGCTGGGCATACTGCTTGCCGGCGGCATAGGCGACACGATAAGGGTGTCGCTGACGGCCCCTCCGGAGACCGAGGTTCGGGCCGCGTGGGAGATACTCAGGTCGCTCGGCCTGAGAAAGCGGGGCGTCGAGCTGATTTCATGCCCCACATGCTCGCGCTGCGAACAGGATACGATGAAGATTGTCGAAAAAGTGCGAAAACAGACAGCCGGGATTGAAAAACCGATGCGGGTCGCCGTGATGGGCTGCGGTGTGAACGGGCCGGGTGAATGCGAGGCGTCGGACGCCGGGCTGGTGATGGCGGCGTCGGGCCGCGCTCTGCTTTATGTCGGCGGAAAAGTTGTTGGACGGGTTCCCGCGGCGTCTGCTGCGGATGAACTCGCCGCCGCTGTCAATAAGCTGGCTGTTCCGAAAGGCGGAGAATGATATGGCGCGAAAGATAAAAAAGCTTTGCAGGATTTTTATGCCGTTGCTTGTTGCCTCGGCGATTGTTTTTGCGGGCGGTGAGGCGGCTGTGGGCATGGATGATATGAACATCGCGCCGCGATGCAGGGTGCTTGTCTCGCCTCCGGCGAGTTCGGCGTGGGGCGGCGAACAGCTTGTCGATAACGATATCGGACCGACAAAGGGGTGGCTCGGAAGGCGTGAGCCGGACAGCATGCCATGGATCAGGATGATACTTCCGATCCGCGCCGATGTTAAAATGCTCCGCGTTATGTCGGCCTCTTATACGGAAGTGGAACAGCGGCGTTTCGCGCGGCCCAAGAAGATAAGGGTGCTCGTTAAGGCCGACCAGGATGATGTTTTCGATTTTGTTCTTGAAGATGTCGAGGAAAGGTTCCAGGACCTTAAACTGGATGTGAAAAACGTAACCGAAATTTCAATACTTATTGACGATGTGTACACGCATGCGCGGTACCCCGGACAGGTGGGGTTCCAGGAAATCCAGATCATATCGCCGCCGGAAACTTTTTCCGTGCCGCTGGCACCCGGGTATCTTTCGGAACAGGCTATCGAGGTGAAAGACCACAAACTCCAGCGAAGAAATATTATGAAAGAGATGGAAGCGGCGGAGGAAGGCGGCGACAAAAAGAAACAGGCTGAAAAAAGCGGCAAGTATGAAGACGATGAAAACCTGTCCGCTCTGGAAAAAGAGATACTCGATCTGCTGGGGCGGCTCCTGGAGAAGCTGGAACAAAAGTTTCGTGAAGATTGATTTTATATTAAGAGTCTATCCCAAAACCCCATCCTGGCTTCGACCGGCTGCAAAAGATGATTCCTGCGTTGGGCTGCATCCGCCCGCCTTGCCCTCATCTTTTTCGCGCGGTCTCGGGCCGAAAGGTCTCGGGACGGAAGGTCTCGGGACGGAAGGTCTCGGGGCGACGGAGCGGGTTTTGGGATAGACTCTAAGGAGTGCATGCGGGAAGGGTCGGTGATTAACAATGGCATATTACGATTATTACTGCGAGAAATGCAAAAAGAAATTCGAGATAAAGGCGTCTCTCAATGACGATAGATCATGGGTGCGCTGCCCTGATTGCGGTGGAGCGGACATAAGGCGTTTGTACGACGGCAGCGTATCTGCGGCTGTTAAAGGCGGCACCGGCGGGGGGCTCGTGTCTTCCGGCGGCGGCAGTTCATGCTCGGGCTGCACTTCGGGCAACTGCGGCAGTTGCGGCTGATGAGGCACGGGCCGGCAGGCACCGCCTGCTTTTTGTCCTCTTATGTCCTTGCTTCGTGATTATGTAGTTATTTGTAAATATACCTTAACGTTTCTTATTCAGTTATTACCATCAGCTTTCAGCACCGTTCAGCGTTTCGCTCCACTTTTCACGGGTAATCCATAAAGATAAATATCCTGTCTGAATAGAATTCGGCAGTTTTGCAAAAACAAAACAGGCGTTTATTCTTATTGAATATAGTTGTTTCGGATTTCAGAACATTCTGACGGTTGCTTTTATTTTGCCGATAATTTCCGAGGGGCTTGCAAGAATTTCTTCATCGGTATCGGGTGTTTTGAGGATCAGTTTTCCGTTGTTTCTGTTTGAAACAAAAGCGCAGAGAGTGGCGTTGCTGCATTCGATTACCACCGGGTCGCCCACAAAAAATTCGTCCTGTTTCTTTATGAGGATGTAGTCTCCTTTTGTCACACCATACGAGGGGTAATCACGCTCTTTCCATTGCAGCACGGTGTCCGCGGAGAGTTCGAACCCGAAGGTTTGTCCTTTCATCGGGCTTTCGGCTGAGTCGGTTTTCATAGAGATGGAAGAGGGGTCGAAGTCACGTGTTTCGTTCTGTATGATTTCGATGGAACGTGTTTTTGAAGGGTCGCGCCTGATGATGTTCAGCTCTTCGAGTTTTTTGAGGTTGTTGTAGACGGCGGCGGTTGAGCTGAGCCCGACTGCGGCTGCGATTTCACGTATGGAAGGCGGATAACCCCTCGTTCTTAACTCGTTCCTGATGAAATCGAGAATAGCTTTCTGTCTCTTCGTGAGCAACTGTCGCCTACCTTCCGTTCCGGATAGTTAAGGAAAAGCAAAACGATTATACCTTTAAAACGGGGGGTGTCAACGGTGAGTGTTTAAATAAAATCCTAACAATAAAAAGTTAACTCAACATATTGTGCCTGTCGTCGCCGGAGACTCAATTTCTGATTTAAAAAACGGCGGTGCCGGACGGCGGAATGAAATATGACCGGGCGAATAAAGAATCCTTAACTTTTGATACTGTCCCAACCCCCGGGGGTATCTTCAGCATGAGTTTCCCACAAGGCACACAGCCGTCCACTTTCAGGGTTCCAGGCTGTGCACTTATGGAAAACTCTAAGAAATGGAATAACCTCAGCGTTTTCCATATTTCCACAATCCGGCCCCGACAAGGCCGTGGATTGTTGGGAATGTGGTAAACGAGATCAGGGATAAATTATTCGCACCCATACTTCGGGATGTTATCTAACTTCAGAATTAACCGCCGCAGTGGTTCATCGGTAATAAGAACAGCGATCAGATCTCGACCGATACGTCCGGCATCGGTGTTTTTCCCGTGCTTAATAATTTGGGGGCCTGGTTGATCATGGTGCCTGCGAGCATCTGCCTGCCCCTTGCGGGCGCTCTGCGCGCGGGTTTTTCGCCCGCCGCCATCTGCACCAGCTCGATTATGTGGTAGACGGGTTTCGCGCCTGGGTAAACGGTCGAGCCGGAGGACATCATCTGAAGGCAACCAGCGCAGTATGTAGCTGTTGCATCGGCGCGGGTTTTTTCGGCCTCGCGCACCGCGCGCAGCATCGCGAATCCGAGCGCGAGCGGGTTGTAGTTCTGCTTCGCGGGGAACCCGCCTCCGATGCCGCAGCAGTAGGCGTTTTCCCGGCAGTGGTCCATTTCCTTCACGCGAACGCCGATCTTTTCGAGTATTTTTCTCGGCAGGTCGGTATATTCGGCCCCGATGAGTTTCGAGTGGCAGGATTCCTGTATGGTGACGCTCATGTTCAGCGGTTTTTTGATTTCTATCCCGCCGGAATCCAGCTTCTCCCAGAGCCAGGGGAGGTAGGAAGTTATTTCGACGTCGGTGTCGAGCCCGTATTTCGGGAGCACGTTGCTGATTATATTGAAGCCGGCGGTGCAGAGCACCATCATTTTTTTCGCGCCGAGCCTGTCGAGCAGGGCGTTCATCCTTTCCGCGCAGCCCCGGAGCTGGTCGAACATGCCGGTCCTGAAATACATTTCGCCGCAGCACCATTCCAGCGCGCCTCGAATGTTGAGGTCGCGCATGAACGATGCGCCCGTGAGCGAGGGGATGGTACACATGTTGCAGCCGGGGTAGGCGAATTCCTCGCAGGGTGAAAGGTCGTTCCATTTTTCGAGGATCGCTTTCTCGTCTTCCGGCAGGCGCTCGATAACGTATGTCCTGAAGTTGTTATGCTCATGCGGCTGGAAATAGGATGCCCATGCCTGGAGCGGTTTTTTGTTGTGGTGCCCGAAAAACCGCTGCTGGAAAAGCGACACCGGGTTTGCCCCGTTCGGGCATGCGACCGTGCAGGCGAAACAGGTCTCGCACCGCCGCAGCACATGTTTTCCGGCGCGGCCCGCCGCGAGCTCCCGTATCTCTTTTTTCGCCTCGCGTTCCGGAAGCCCCATCACCGGGCATTCCATCAGGCATCTGCCGCATTGTTCGCAGGCGTCCGGGTTGTACGGCCCCAGCAGGTCGATCGTTCTTGTCTCGGTGTCGGCGGTCGGTTCCATATATATTCCCTCTGGACAAAATCGGTTTCTGAGTGCGTGTAATTATAACCTTAAACCGGCGGCGCGTGGAAGCGCCAATTTTTGAGGCGGGCTTAAAAAATCCCTCTATCCCGGATTTCTCACAGAGAAATCCGGAAAATCGCGATAAGGCCAATCCTACTGCGTCACAGCGGCGATTCGGGATCGGTCACATACGCAACAGTATGCTCTCTCACCACTCACTTGCTGTTCCTTGTATTATCAGCCTTATCACGATTTTTAACCTGCGCTGGTGAGAAATGCAGGCTAAAAATACAATAGTGACACAAATATCATCTTTTGGTACAATTACCGTGCCGGAATATTTCTCTTATCTGTGTTTGAAATATGAGGCGGATGTGAAAATAATAAAAAAATCGGCGGCCTGTTTATGTTCGGTCGCGGGTTTGTGTCGTTTATGAAAAGAAGTGAAGGATTAAAAGGAGCAGTACTCGCGCTGGCTTTGCTTGCGCTTGTTTCATTGTACGGGCAGGCCGCGCTTGCACTTGGTTCGTCCTATACCCTCAGCGCGGATTACATCATGTTCGACATAGACAAGAAAATCGCCTATGCGGACGGCCATTCGGAATTCCTGTTCAAGAAGATGCGGTTCCAGGCGGAGTCGATCCGTGTGGATATAAAGACAAATGTGCTGTACGCGGAAGGCAATGTCGTGATGACGACGATGGCTGTTTCCGGCGACGCGGAATCGAATTCCGGGCTGACCACGGAGACGCTGACGATAACGGAAGAAGAGGGCGAGCGGCTCGAGGCGGAAGCGGAGAACCGCGAGAGCGGCAGGCTGAAGAGTTACGAGGGCGACCAGCTCAGGTATGACATGGAGCGGATGGCGGGCGAGCTTGTTGAAACACGGAAGCGCTATTCGAAGACATATATCGTCGAGGAATCGCTGGAAGAGGTTTCGGATGTCCCGATTATCGGCGAAGGGATAGACCTGTACGAAGAGCCGGTGATAACGACGAATGCCGTGACTTCCATCAGGTTCAGGGTGTCGCCGGGCGATGTTTACGAATCATGGCGGGCGCGGGTCTGGATGAAGGGCAACAAGGTCATCAATGTTCCTTACTGGACGAACACGAGCAAGAAATTCACGCCGGGCAAGTGGCGGTTGAAGAATGTTCGTTACAGTTCGAACACGGACTGGCGGATCGGGACAAGCGTCAGGTACAAGGAAGCGAAAAGCAAGCAGGGTTTCTTCGACCTGACCTACAGCGCCGACGGCGATAGCCGGTATGAGGCGAGCCTGAGACAGGCGTTCAAGTTCAACAGGCAGATGAGCGGGAATGTGTCGCTCAGTAATTTGTTCGGTGGATCGAGAGGTTATGCTCTCAGCCTGAGCAGGTTCTCGGGCACAGGGCGGTCCAGCTCGATGGGGCTGAATTACAACGGCGGCGGCCAGATCGGGGCACGCTATAACGGGTTCACGAAGTGGGACAAGACAAAAGTGAACGGTTACGTGAACCTGAGCAGGTACCGGGCGGGCGACCTTTCGAGCCTGTCGGCTCTTGTGAATTTCAACCGGGATGCGAGGTATCTGGATAAGGAAAGGAAGTTCAGGTATCAGCTCAGTTCGCATGCACGGCTGGACAATAATAAATATTACGATTCCAAGGGAAGCGCGTTTGTTGCGATAAGCGCGTTCAGGTCGGGGATAAACCTTACAAACAAAACGAAACTGAATCTTTCGGCCGGCACCGGGCTTGGGATAACCACCGAGGGAACGGCGCGAAACAATCTCGATTTCGCGGTGCGCAGTTCGACGCGGCTGGGCTCGGGCCCGCTGGTTTCCGTCGGTTATGTTTACGGGAACAGGCACAGCTCGGGAACCGTGAACAGCGAGCAGACTCTTTCGTTTGCATTGTCGAAATCAAGGCAGGGCAAGTGGAACACGAATTTTTCCACCGCGTATGATATCCGCGACAGGAAGGCAAGGTCGTTCTCTTCCGGTGTCGATTATGTTTTCAATACCAAACTGAGGATATGGACGAACCTGACATATGATCTGAGGGACGGGAATTTTTCCAGCAAGAGCTTCAGCAGCATTTACAAGCTTTACGACACAAACATAAACTTCAGATGGTTTGTGGAAAACAACGATTTCACCCTTGATTTCAACACCAAGTTCAATTGATATTTCCAGAGATAAAAACACAAAATGGCAATCGCGGAGCGCGACAGGGAGGATTTGCGGTGGTATCGCCGGAATGAATACTGTATATAATTGGTCATAATATTTCAAAAATTAAGATGTTATATTAGGGAGAAAACGGTTGTATTAATGAGCAGCGCGAGCGACAAAAAAGAGTACGGGATGCCTGCATTGCGGTTAATCGCGGCTGCGGTTTTTTTGCTGCTTATGGTTTTCGGCCGGCTGTGTGTGGACGCTTCGGCGCAGGTCGGCTATGTTGATCTCCCGCCTGTGGATCACACGATCAAACCATCCGAAGAGACAGAAGAGGACATCGAGGATATCAAGCCTGTTTTTGATCTCGACTGGATCGAGCAGGACTCGGAGCCTGAAGATATCAAGTCGCTTAAGACAAAACGCAAAATGGTAATCCTCGAAGCAGAAGAAGAGGAAGAACAGGTCGAAGAAGAGCAGGAGCCCGAAGAAGTTTTTGAATTCGAAGATGATGAGTTTGATTACGAGATAGAAGAACCTGAGCCGGAGCCCGAACCGGAGGAAGAAACGGAGCCGGAGGAAGAGCCTGAACCCGAGCCGGAGCCCGAGATTGATTATGAAACAAGGCGCGAGGAGTGCAGGTTGAAACTGTCGGAGGTTCCGGAAGAGCCGTTCCCGGCTTCATCGAAAGAGGATATGAAACTGAGGCGCGCGCTGGAAGTTGAGAAAATCCGCGTTTCAGGTAATCTCGAGTTGAAGGCGCAGACCACATCGTCTTCCGGCGACGAGGTGAGTTTTCTTTCGCAGAACGGGTTGCTGTATTTCAACAGTAAATTCCAGCAGAACACAAAGCTTGATATAAGCGGGAATCTCGATAACGGGCTGAAGATCAACGGGCGGTTCGTGGATACGCAATACCAGGACCAGATATTCAACCTGAGCGTAACAGGGCCGAACGGTTATGCAAAGCTCGGCGATACAACGGCTGAGTTCAAGGCGGGGCCGCTGCTGAATTTCCGCAAGAACATCCGCGGCCTGGACATGATGTACGACTTCGGGAAATATTCGGTCAGCGCGATGATGTCGAGACAGAAGAGTAAAACTTCGAGCGAGACGTTCAGGGGCAAAAATATGCGCGGCCCATACGTGCTTCGCGTGAACTCGCTGCTTCCCGGGAGCGAAACGATTTACATCAACGGGCAGAAAGTCGCTCCTTCCCGTTACACCATGGATTATTTCATCGGGCAGGTGACATTCGATTTCAACGTCGATCCGACGGACATGGTCGAGATCACATACGAGTCGATCCTTGTCAGTTCGCTTAAGACGGGGTCGCTGCATGGGTTTTCCGTGCATACCGATAAAAGGAACAGCCTGTATGACGTGGGTGTTGCCTACATGGAAGAGGGCACGAGCCAGGCGGAGCGCGAGTTGATTTACAGCGATTCGAAAACCTTCGCTACATCGGAGGTCGAGCTGCATGTGTCGTATGATCTCGGTGCCGTGAGGCTGAAGCGGCAGAGCGTGGTCGCGTATGCTGTGCCGGTCGATGATTCGGAGAGAACCCTTCTCGATGAATACACCGACTACGTCGTCGATTACGCGGCTGGAATGATAACATTCCTGACTCTGCCCGCCGACAGCGATATTGTGATTTATTTCGATTACTACAACCAGAACTATATTCAGCTTGTCGAGAATGAGAAGCTTTACGACGACGGGGATCACCTCGATTACTCGCTGCTTGAAAAGAGAACGATATACAGCGGGACGGAGCATGTCCGGCTGTTTGTTCAGGACATATACCAGCGCGATCTCATACCGGGCGAGGATTACGAGATAGACGAGGGCAACAACCGGATAATCTATCTCAATCCCGACGTGAGGCCCGACTCTCAGAGCGGGATCGAGCGGCACATCGAGATAACTTACGAGTTCGTGCCCGAGGTGATTTCCGGGAGCAGCGATTCAAAGCGCAAGATGACGGATTTGTCGGGCAGGTTGACACTCGGAGACTCCGAGTTCACGGGCGAGTTTTCCGAGACCACCATGGATATTTCTCTGAAAAACGTGCAGGTTCTCGAAGAGAGAGTGGCTACGATAACGAGTGACAACAAGGACCAGGATGAGTTCTATCTGAAGAATGAAGCGATATCCAACACGGACGAGATATACCTGGACGATCCGGTGCTTCCGAATTCGAGGCTGAGATCGGGAACTGATTATGTGCTCGAACGAGATCCCGCCGCTGGCAAATCGGTGATAAAGCTTAAAAAGTCGTTGCCGCTCGGCTCCACGATTATTGCCAACTACAAGTATGCGCCGGTGATGCAGGACAGCACGGGCAAGACCGGGCAGGCCGCGCGGATGACGGGGAACTTCAGGTTCAACGAAGGCACGCTGAGCACCGAGTTCATGAAAAAGAGCAATTATTTTGCGCCGCTGAACAGTTATAACGATCTTGAAAACCAGAGAGTCAAATTCGATCTGAAAATGGCTCCGAAGAAAAAGCTGATGATCGGCGCGAGCTACCTCGGGCAGATGAACAGCGCGGATTTCGCTTCGCGCGTCGAGTACGACACGCAGGAGTGGAAGGGCCAGATGGAATATAACATCGGCAAAGGCACGCGCGCTGGCTATTCGTTCAGCAGGCGCACGAAAGAGGATAACCTCGAAGAAAAGGAAACGGAAACCGTCGAGACGACCCACAGGATAGAGGCGAAGTACACGCCAGAGAATCGAAACAAAGTTTCGTTCACCAGCCATCTCGAGACGACGAATTTCGATGACGAAACATCGAAGACGAGCGATTTCAAAGTCAACAAGGGCGGGCTTCTGGTTCAGTATGATCCCGAACCGAATCTCAAGATGTCGCTGAGAACGGACACCAACAGAGTGAAATATACCACTCCGGGCACCGAGATCGGGCTGACGGATTTCCAGATAAACACCACGTCGAATATTCTTGATATGACATATCTTCCGCACCCGGACTGGGCGGTGATGACGAAGTTCGATACGCAGAAAGTGAAGGATTCGCGCGACGACATCGGCGATACCCGTGTTGATACCATGAACGCGGCTCTGAGGGCGCGACCGGCGAACAGCAATATCAAATCCTTCATAACCAGTTATACGAGGCAGGACAGGCCCAACCCGTATTACGGCGACACTCTCACGGAATCCACGACATCGAGGCTGGAGTATGAATATACCTGCAACTGGCTGCTTACACCGGGGTTCACCTACTCGAAATCCAGCAGCAATGAAACAAGCAGCACGTTGAACAGGACCATGAGCATGCGAGCCAGTTTCCGGCAGGACGCGCACAAGGGCTGGAAAGGAATGCTCGAGTACAGCTACAACCGCAGGATCACTTCCAGGATCGAGGAGAGCGACGGGCTCTGGAGTTCGGATAAAAATAATCAAAAGAAAATATTCATGTCCACGAACTTCATACCGAGCGGAAGGATGGAGTGGAAGAACTCGGCGACCTATACGCAGAACAGCGTCGACACGGGCAGCGGCGACGAATCGCTGAACCTCACCACCGGAGTGGATTACAGGTATTCGCCTTCGACGGACTTGAATCTGTCTCTTAAAAAAGACATCGCTTCCGGCACTCTGCCGGATCATACCCGGTATATGCTCGAATCAAAAACTCTTCTCGATGAATACTTCACTCTCAACATGAGCCTTGAGAAAGACCAGCAGGACGGCGGCACCAGGGATTATGACGGGATGATTTTCAATATGAGGCTCAACGCCGATTTTTAACCCGGATTTCACAAAAAGAAATCCGGGAAAATCACGATAAGGCCAATCCTGCTGCGTCACAGCTGCGGTTCGGGATCAGTCACATATAGTAATTCTCATAATAAAAACAGATTCACAACTCGATCAGAAATCACAAATACAAAGATAGTGTGCCATGCACAAAGCTATTTCCTTTGTGCATGTATTCAAGTTTATTTTTGAGAATC
>Ga0116162_10000273_pt1 | contig 39565 bp, 35 predicted proteins | sample AD_UKC105_MetaG_FD_89875 | JGI IMG/M metagenome (GOLD analysis project Ga0116162, IMG submission 89875) | Active sludge microbial communities of municipal wastewater-treating anaerobic digesters from Hong Kong - AD_UKC105_MetaG | ecosystem: Engineered > Bioreactor > Anaerobic > Digestate...
CGTTTCCCCCGTTGCTGCGAATGAAAAAAGTATTTTGTCCGCCGCACCTGCGCAGGTATATCCCTTGTAATTTCCCCCCTTAACTCCGCATATGAGGACATCAGCCTCTCCTTTTTCAATAATCTCTTTAATTCTTTCAGAAGGCAGGAGGAGTAGAGTATAGTCTATCCCGCTTCTCGCTGCGATTTCCCTGAAAAGTTCAACAGTGAAACCTGCGGGTTTCCCCTCCGTATTCAGATATTCATAGGGGAAGTGATCATAATTGGCCACCGCAATATATTTTGAGGACGCACAAAGCTCTCCCGTGATGCAGGAAAATATTGCAATCACGGCAGAGAGAAAGAGAATATAAATAGTAATTTTACAGTTACGCATAAGGTTTAATCAATCATTATTAACTAATATAAAGTTCCGGCAGGATTCAAGTCCGACAGACTTTTTTTAAATTTTTTTCAATAATTATCTCTGAAATATTTTTTTTTAACATCATAATGCTCTGCTTCGTTTAATACCTGAACGGCACTGCTGATGTAAAATTTTCAGAACGTATCAGATTTCACATCCGGCAGCGTCCCGGAATATAAAAAACATGGGGGTCTTATGCACAATTATTCAAATGCCACAATTGAAGGTTTTGTTACTCATGAACCGCAATTAAAAACAACAAAAACCGGTAAATCAGTATGTTCATTTTCACTTGCCATCAACCATTATTCAAAAAGTGATGAACCGCCAAGGGTATCTTTTATTGAGGTTGAGACATGGGAAAAAGTAGCGGAAATCTGCTCAAAAAATGTTTCCAAAGGGAAACGAGTCATGGTTGTAGGTTCATTAAGGCAGGACAGATGGGAGGATGAAAACGGCAAAGCACAATCCAGGTTAAAGATAATCGGAAATGAAATACGCTTTCTTGAAAGTGCAAAAAAACAGGAAGAGGCTAAAGCATAGCCTCATCCTGCTCCTTCTTATTAGAATGGAATTTTATTTGTTTTGGTCCAGATATTCATCTCCTGGGCTGATTTAATCAGGTCCTCCCTGAAATCCTCATGGGCAAGGTTGATAAGACATTCAGCCCTGCCCCATACGGACCTTGCCTTCATATTATAAATACCGTTTTCAGTCACAAGGTACTGCACCATTGTCCTCGGTACTGTGACAACAGAACCCGGTTTAAGGAGAGGTTTAACCCTTGAATGAAGGTTCCCCTGTTTATCCTTGTATGTTGATTTAAACGCGAGAAAGCTCTTACCACCCTTGGAATGGAATGCACCAACCACGAAGTCAAGCTGCCCGCCGGTACCTGAAATCTGCCTGAGTCCTGAAGTTTCAGAACATACCTGGCTCAAAAGGTCAACCTCAACAATATTATTTATTGAAATTACCTTATCATTCTGGGCTACAAAATCGGGGTTGTTCGTATGGTGGACCTTACATGAAGCGGTCCTGGGGTTATCATGTATAAAATCGTAAGTTTCCTTTGTGCCCAGACAGAAGGAGTATGTACTCTTGTTTATATCAAAACTCTTTTTGGCGTTCGTAATTTTCCCTGCCTCGTACATTGTAACCATTGCGTCGCAGAACATCTCACTTTGTATCCCAAGGTCTCTAAGATCCGAGTGGGCAATCATCTCCCCTATAGCATTGGGGAGTGTACCGATTCCAAGCTGGAGACATGCGCCGTTTTCAATATGAGGGACTATGTATTCAGCAATTCTCTTCTCTTCCGGGGAAGCTTCAGGCATCTTCGGAGTTGTAAAGATAGGAGTGTTTTTACCTTCAATTATATAATCAACTTCACTGATATGAATATATTCATCGTTTCCGCCAAGACATCTCGGCATATTCTCATTAACCTCAACGATTGTCATATCCGACCATAGCGCAATTCCACGATTGTGTGAATTGCCAAGACCGAAGTTAAAACAGCCGTTCCTGTCCATTGGTGTAACCTGTGCGACCCACACCTTTGGTGCAAGATAGGAAAGGTCGCGCGGATGGTATGCAAGAAGTGTCGCTTCATGATAGTTAAACGGAAGGTGGCATGCAAGGTTCTTGTCCCCTGCCATCCTGTCAAGCAGGGTGAAATACCAGCTGAAATACATGAATGATTTCTGCTCAGGATCATTCTGGATTACTGCCGGAAAAGGAGGGACTGTCCCCGTTCCACGGATAGACACATTCTCCACCTGCCCGACTCTTTTACTGAGAGCTATATCAAAGTCAACAGGCTTTGTTGCAAACATTCCGTAATCAATTATATCATTGGACTTAACCAGTTCTGCCGCTTTTTCAGCAGTTATCAGCTTATTTTTATACTCATTCAAATAAGTATTCATTAGAGGCCCCCGTTTACACTTTTTTTTTTTAGATAACAATAAAACTGATTTACAATAAATGCAAGGCTTTATGTTGACAAATATTCGTAGTCATTAACATAAAAATAGTGTAGTGGAAAACACTACACTATTTTTATAGAGATATTAAGGTCAGGTTCTATTTTGTTAAGAAATTATAAATGTTATCAAATGGAACTTTCTCCTGCTCACCGGTTTTCTGATTTTTTACAGATGCAGAACCGGATGCAAGTTCGTCCTCACCTATAATGGCAACAAAAGTGGCTTTTTCGCGATCAGCCCGCTTAAACTGTGCTTTAAACCCCTTGACACCGGGATCTATATCAACTGAAAGTCCGTTCTTCCTCAGTTCATGGAGAATTTCAAGAGATTTTAAAAACGTATCCCCTCCGGTGTGGATCATAAAAAGGTCTGTCCCCTTCTCCGGGATCGGATTCTCTTCAATTATTAAATTGATCCTCTCCATGCCTGCGGCAAACCCCACTCCCGGAGTCGGCTTGCCACCGAACTGCTCCACAAGGTAATCGTACCTCCCGCCTCCCGCAAAGGCATTCTGTCCCCCCAGTTTGTCCGTAACAAACTCGAATGTGGTCTTTGTATAGTAATCGAGGCCCCTTACAAGATACGGATCTTCGGTATATTGCACCTCTGAAATATCAAGGTACTGTTTCACTTTCATAAAATGGTCACTGCACTCCCTGCAGAGATGGTCCTTTATAACAGGTGCGGAGCTTTTAAGGGCAGCGCAACTTTCATTTTTACAGTCAAGCAGCCTGAGAGGATTTGTTTCAAGCCTTCTCTTACAGTCAGGACAGAGTTTATCCTCTTTTGACCTGTAGTATTCCCTGAGTTTTTCCATGTAGCTGCCGCGGCATTCCCGGCATCCTATGGAATTAATCAGTATAGTATAGGAATCGATCCCAACCGCTTTTGAAATTTCATCAACAACAGAGATTATCTCGTAATCATAATAGGGGTCATCGCTTCCGAAAATCTCCGCTCCGAACTGGTTAAACTGGCGCAGCCTTCCTTTTTGCGGTTTCTCCGCCCTGAACATCGGGCCGTTATAAAAAAACTTGCATACCGAGAGCCTGTTGTATTCGCCATTTTCAGCATAGGCCCGGACAACCCCCGCAGTCCCTTCAGGCCGGAGAGTCAGGCTCCTCCCCCCCCTGTCCTCAAAAGTAAACATCTCTTTTGAAACTATATCGGTATCAGTTCCGATTCCCCGGGCAAAGACCTCGGTGAATTCCATCACAGGAACAATGAGTTCCCTGTAGTTGTATCTTCTGAATGTATCAATCGCACTGTTAAGTACAAAATTCCATCTGTCTATCCTGTCAGGAAATATATCTTCCACTCCCGGAGGTTTTGATATCATTTATATGCTCCTTACTAACTTATAATCTTTTTCTGAATATCGCGTCTTCATTTACAGGCCTGTCAAACCTGATCGTGCAAATCGTACCCGGACGGGCCATACCGATCTCATTACCGGCATCGTCAGTTATATGAACCACCCTGTAAGTTCCATCGATTATCTTCTCTTTTATAGGATAGATGCCTTCCAGAACTTCATCCCTGTATATTGGATTGAATGTTTTAACCATTACCTCATCCGCGGCATCCGCTCCTTCAAACCTGTATCCGGCGAATGACGCCCTCTTTATGTACGGGACACCGCTGAATCCAAGTTCCCCGAATTCATTGAACAGGTCATTCGTATAAGGCCTGTGGCTTATAAGATCGAGCTCCTCGAGCCAGAACGGAAGGTTCTCATCAAACTCCGGGGTCCCCGCGAGGCTCACAGCGTGTTTATAGATCCTTGTATTGGCGCAGTGATAGAGGGATTTCATCCTCCCCTCAATTTTGAAAGCGTCAACCCCGGCGTCAACATACTCCTCCAGCCTGTCTATAAGGGCAAGGTCCTTGGAGGAAAGAATCTCTGTGCCCCTGGCATGTTCTATAATATCAAGGTAATTGCCCGGCCTCTTCTCCTCTATGAGAGAATACTTCCACCTGCAGGGCTGAGAGCAGTCACCGCTGTTCGCGTCCCGACCTGAAAGATATCTTGAGAGCAGGCACCGCCCTGAATAAGCGATACATAACGCACCGTGAGCAAAGACCTCTATCTCTGCGCCGGTATGTTTTTTAATCATTTTAATCTCTTCAGCTGTTGTTTCCCTGGCAAGGACTATCCTCCTGAACCCGGCATCCATCCAGAATTTAACAGCAAGGTGATTAAGTGTATTCATCTGTGTCGAAAGGTGAAAGTCCACACTGATTCCCGAATCTTTCAGAAGCATCATCATTCCCGGATCTGAAACCATTACGGAATCAAAACCGAGGCCGGCAATCTTTTCTATAAAATCCCCGGCTTTCTTTATATCCTCTTCATGGAGATAGGAATTAAGAAGAAAGGTTGTTGTTACCCCGTTTTTGCGGCAGAATTCAACCCCTTCTTTAAGATCATCATAGCTGAAATTATCAGCCTGCACCCTGAGATTAAACTCGCTGCCGCCGAAATAGACATTATCGGCCCCGTATTTAACCGCAAACTTCAGTTTTTCAGGATTTCCCGCAGGTGATACTATATCAATTTTCTTCATCAATAAGCCTCTGTGAAAAGTACGGCCATTATTTATTCAAGGTAAAAAGCTGTCAACTTCTCATTTAAATTTAATATCCGCTATTATCCTGTCCATGTTGGGGAGTGTTAGATTGTCCACCTTTTTCCCCCTCACAGGTAATGCCCCGAATTCTGACATAATCTTTTTATTGCCCGCAGCTGTGGGCGGGTATTCAGCGTATTCCGTTGTATAAAGCGGGATTTCCAGGCTGTGCGCGGATTTCGCCGCCTCGAAGATCCCTCCATCTTCAGGAGCCTCAACAATAAACACGGCGTGTGAAAGCGCGCAGATCACCCTGTTGCGGATATAGGCTGCATATATGTCAGGAACGTGATCCGGCTGAAAAATCGATACAGCGGCCATCCTTGATGGATCATAAACATGTTTTATAGAATCAGGTATGTTGAGTTTTAAAATACCGTAGGGGAGAAAAGCCGATGTTATCCCCCCGTTTTCAAGAGCCCCCCTGTGCGCGGTAAGGTCAGCGCCGCTGGCGAATCCGCTTATAACATTTATATTCCTTGAAGCAAGTTCTCTTGCCGCGTTATATGCTATAAACTCACCCCTGCTGCTGATATTATTATCCCCCAGTATAGCTGCGCCGCTGATACTCAGCAATTCACTGTTGCCGTATAGATACAGAAACGGGGGGATATGGTTTCCGAGAACAGAGTGAAGTCTTTCCGGGTATTTTTTTGAGAAAAAGGGTATAACCTCAATACCGGCATCAATGAGGTGTACATTCTCCTCCTCCGCCTTCTGAATATTTGACGAAGCTGCACCGAAAGCGGCGATGGTTTTATCGTTAAACTGAAACTCCTTTTTAAGCTCCTCCGTGGTAAGTTCAAAAAGGTCTGAAATTGAAATCCCGGTTTCAGATATCTTCTTATAAATATCCCTGAGACTTGCGGGTCCTATCCCCTGTACCCTTTCAAGGGCTATCCAGTATTTTGTACTGTTCATTTTTTTTCATCCGGATGTTTTAGCGTTAGATAGTAGACAAGGCGCGGTGTTGAGTCAAGGACTAAAAGTCCGGGATCATTCTACAGGATTCTTTATCCGCTCCTGCACCATAGAGATAAGGTTCAGGTATTCCCTCTGTGCAAGCAGGTGGTTTTTTACAGTTTCATTTTTTTCGAATTCCGCTTTTAAAAGCTCCATCTCCGCGACGCCGGGCCTCTCTGAAGAATCTCCTGATGTCAGGCTGTTATTTATATTTCTCCCCATCATTACAAGTTCAGAAAGAAGTTTCTGCGCCCCGGCATCATCTTTCATCTTTTCAAGGCTGTCCAGATACCTTCTGGTTATCTCATGATTGTTTATAAGTTCCGAGAGTTCCCTGGCTTTTGCAATTATTTCATCATAGTTTTCCATAAATTACCACAGTATATCCATGGGATTAATAAGACGACCGTTATGCCATATGGTGAAATGAAGATGAGGCCCGGTTGACAGTCCTGTTGATCCCACTCGTCCTATAACTTTACCCGCTTTAACTTTCTGCCCCGGCTTCGCGTAGATCACAGACATATGCCCGTAAAGGGTCCTGTAACCGTCTCCATGATCTATTATTACAGCTTTACCGTAGCCGCCATTCCATCCAGTGGCTACTACCACACCTCCTCTTGCAGCGCCGATCAGCGTTCCCCGGGGTGCTGCGATATCAAGGCCGTTATGAAATTTCTTCCTGCGAAATATAGGGTGCCTTCTGTTACCGAAAAAAGAACTAAGCCTCCCCCCGAGCGGTGACCGGAAAAGTTCTCTCCGCCTGTATTTCCCCGCAAGACTTGCAGTCATATTATCCGCGGAAGGTTTTGCATCGCTTATAAAAACAGCAATGGGTTTCCTCTCTTTTTTCAGCTTATAATAAAACGAATAAAACACCGGGAGTTCCTGAACCTCAATATTCTTCACATCTGTTTCATGATACCCGGCGAGGGTCTCGATATCATCAAGATCTCTTATAAATTCAATAACCCCTGATTTAGAGGGTACAACAACTTCATGACCCCTCCTGGCAAGAAGATCCTCCCAGAAAATATTAGCACCTATAAGAGTATCTATAGTAACTCCGGCATCCTTTGCCATCTTCCAGAAGTTATCACCCGTTTCAACAGTAACAAAATTCATGGTAACATTCTTAAAAATGACCTCATTTTTAAGAAATTTTGTATATTCCTCTTCGGTACTGAAATAACTTCTGGCATTATGCCTTATGTCTCTTTGTTTTTCGGCTCCTTTACCTGGAGGAAAGGACAAACCGGCAATTACAACAAGTGAAGTCAGTACAGTTATTAATTTCTTTCCGTGCATAATTAATCCCATTTTTAGTCTGATAATATCATAATCTGATGTTCTGAAACTTTGAGCCAATTCCGGAGATTATATAATCCTTCAGGATTCCGCATGATAATTTAAAGCGTGTGATTTTCCGAAAAAAAGCCGTCAGTCTGGATGCTGGAATTCTTATTTATATTTTTATATATTATAAACTGATATATCTTCCGGGGTCAAGAATTTTATTTTCTGAGGTTAACTCCGGTGTTTTTTAAGAGACTCAACCATCTCCCTGAAAAGTGCATAGAACTCCCTTAGCTGGTCCCTGTCACGCAGATCCCGGGGGGCCGGCATTTTCCCTTCTATTATTTCTTTCATATAACCTGACATTACATGAACCGGGCCGGTAATCCTGTGTGTTATTCTTATAATCAAAAAGAAAAGAACAATACCCTGAAGCACAACACAGACAACAAGTGAAATAAGAAGAAGTCTATTGTTACGGTTTATCCTGTTAATATTATAAAGATTATGCTCATGATTTCTGGAAAGGAACTCTGCTATTTTACCATAATCTCCTTCATTAATGCAGTTCACCGTTGTATCCTGCATAACCTGAAATATATTTTTTTCAATTATATAAATATTATTTAATTTTTCATTATTATAAACTATAGTTGAAGCTATTGCTGCTATAATTATAAGTGAAACTGCCGCTGTAAGACCGACAACGGAAAATGCCGTTCTTAACTGAAATTTTTTATCAATAATGTACTTCTTTCTTTTTGCTTTTGGCATTGAATGAACCTCACAGCAGAATTCTTAAACCGGTTTTTTAATGTATAACGAATTTTATCTTCTACACAAAAAAAAGATACTAAAAAAAATATTTCATACAATCCGCTGACCCCATCATCCTGAAAAAAAGCCTCAAGGGAAGTCCTATAACATTGGTAACAGACCCGGAAATTGAATCAACTACAATCTCTCCATGTTCCTGGGCAGCGTATGATCCGGCCTTGTCCCTGTAATTTATTAAATCAAGATAACTGTTAATACCATCTGCATCAAGTTCTTTAAAACGCACATCTGATATATCATATACCGATTCCCTGCTTATTACCCCTCCTGAAAAATAAACCAGGCAGAGTCCCGTTATTACGGAATGCTCCCTGCCGGCCAGGAGGCTCAGCATGGAAAAAGCCTCATCTCTGGAAGCAGGTTTTCCGAGTATAATCCCGTCTATAGTAACAATGGTATCAGCCGAAAGATAAAGGGCATCCCCCCTTCCTCCCGCGAGAACAGAATCCATCTTCTCATTCACTATTCTTAAAGTGTAATCTGCCGGATTTTCACCTGGTATAACAGTTTCATCAATATGAGGGGGAAGAATTTCTATTTCACTGAAAAAAGATTCCAGTATCTCCCGTCTCCTGGGAGACCCTGAAGCCAGAATAAATTTCATTACTTGAGTACAACCTTTTCATTTATCTTGTAAACACTGGTAATATTTTTAACCTTTTTAATCCGTTTTATTATTTCATTCAGATGTTCATTGCTTTTGACTTCCAGTATAAACTTAAGCAATGCGTTTCCGCTTCCTGTAAGCTGCGCCTCGACTTTAATTATATTCGATTTTGCCAGGGCTATCTCATCAGTTACATCTTTAAGAAGGCTCGGCCGGTCAATGGCCTCAACAGAAAGCTTTATAGGGTACTTGTTCGTATCATTCTTGTCCCAGATAATATTAATAAATCTTTCCTTCTCGCTTTTCAGCCTTTCAAGTGAAGGGCAGCTCTTTCTATGTATGGTTATTCCCCTCCCCCTTGTTATAAAGCCGACTACTTCATCACCCGGGATCGGCTGACAGCACTGGGCAAGCTTTATCATTACATTACTAGTGCCCTCAATGCTTATCCCTATATTACGATCACCTGATATGTTTTTTATCTTAATCTGTTCATCTTCAGGGATTGTAACGCTGGCTTTCTTGACCTCACGTTTCTTCTCTTTCTTCTTCAGTTCCTCTTCTGTTTTGCTCAGGTCATCGTTGTGTTTTCTCAGCCAGTTTCTTATTTTATACCTTGCAGCCCCGGACTTTACGAACTTGAGCCAGGCATCAGAGGGACGGGCGTTTTTATTTGTTATTATATCAATTATATCACCGCTTTTCAGTTTTGTCCTGAGGGGCACCATTTTATTGTTGACCTTGGCGCCGGAACACTTGTGACCCACCTCGGTATGGATGGCATATGCGAAATCCACGGGAGTGGCCCCCTTTGCCAGCTTGATTATCATTCCCTTGGGAGTAAAAACAAATATCTCGTCCTCGTAAAGGTCCATCTTTACTGTTGAAACAAAATCTCTTGTATTCATCGAATCAAGGTTGATTCCGCTGAAGGAGTCAAGGATTGACAGGTTCTTATAATCACGCTTTGTCCCCTTGCCGTCCTTATAGACCCAGTGAGCCGCAATTCCCATTTCAGCAGTATTATCCATTTCCCGTGTTCTTATCTGGACCTCAAGAGGAACCCCATCCGGCCCTATAACAGTTGTATGAAGAGACTGGTACATGTTGGTCTTGGGAACAGCAATATAATCCTTGAACCTCCCCTCTATCGGTGACCATAGTGAATGGACTGTACCGAGAATCGCGTAACAGTCCTTTACTTCATCAGTTATAACTCTTATTCCCCTGATATCGAAAATATCATCAAAGGTTTTTCCTGACACCTGCATTTTGCGGTAAATTGAATAATAGCTTTTCGCCCTCCCCTTGACCTCTATTTTTATCTTCAGTTCATCAAGTTTGGAGGTAAGAATATTACGTACATTATCTATATATGCTTCCACTTCGTTCTGTCTCAGGGCAAGTCTGTTTTTAATATCATCAAACTCATCCCTGTTAATCACATGAAAAGCTATATCTTCAAGCTCGGCGGCGATCCTGGATATGCCGAGCCTGCGGGCTATGGGGGCATATATATCCATTGTTTCTTTCGCTATGCGGAGTTGTTTGTGTTCAGGCTGAAACATTATGGTGCGCATGTTGTGAAGTTTATCGGCAAGCTTGATTATTATTACCCTTATGTCCTTGATAGTGGCAAGGAGCATCTTTCTCAGGGTTTCGGCCTGGGCGTGAGACCTGGACCGGTTTTTTAGAGAGGAGATCTTGGTAACGCCATCAACAAGCATGGCAACCTCCTCGCTAAACTCCTTCTTAATGTATTCATACGAATAGACAGTGTCCTCTATTACATCATGAAGAAGTGCGGCACATATAGTTGTTGTATCGAGTTTAAGCATCACGAGGGTTATCGCAACTTCAAGGGGGTGTATAATATATGGTTCTCCTGAAAGGCGTGACTGCCCTTCATGAGCGCTGAGAGCAGTCTCATATGATTTCCTCACCATTGTTATATCAGTTTCAGGATCATTATCGAGTATAAGCCCGATGAGGGTGTCGATGTCTCTCTTTCTGATTTTTAATTCAAATGCTGTCATATTATAACATTATATAGCCCGAACTCTTATTAATATAATAATAGATGTAATTTTAATACAGTATTTATTACTTAAATATTTTCCAGGTTGAAAACCGCTCTCACTGCTTTTATTTCAGCAGGATTACAGTCGTTCATCTTCTTAAACTAAAAAAAGTTTATAAATTATAACTGATTTTTTTACAGCTTATAAGTTACATACGATTTTTTTTCATCAGGGACAAGTCAAGACATATATTTAAAATTTAATGTTTTTCTCAAATTCCTGAAAAACCCGCCGTTCGGGCTCAAGATCCAGAACCAATGCGACGATAATAAAAAAAAATCTGGACACAAAAAACATTAATGGCAAGATTCTGCAGACATATTAATTTAACCATAGTCCTCACAGCGCTGGTAATAACTCTTCCGCTTAAAGGGGAAGGCCCGCAATTCCCTGAACATATAGCGTATAATATAAAAACGGAAAGGATAAAATTCTCAAACAACTCAATAAAGATCACATGGAAAATGAACAGCAGCTTCAACGGTGAATTCGTTGTGGGGAGAAGCGAAAAAGAATTTAATAACGCTGAAGATGTGCTCAAGTCAGAACTTATTGGTGTGTTTTATTCAGGCCAGGACGGGCTCCTTATTGACAGAAACTTAAGGCAGGGGAGAAACTACTACTATATAGTAATATCAAAGAATCACCTGCTCAAAAGAAAATTTGATATACTTAAAAATATAAACTGCACCTCCTCACCTCTTTATATCTTCTCCGAGCCGGGGATTGTTAAAGATATATCTGCCGAAATGCAAAAAAACAAATCAATAGAGATCGAATGGGACAATCCGGGCGGAAGCGGATTAAAATTCAACCTTTACAGAAGCAGAAGCGTAATTAACGCCACCGCAGAACTTGAAGTGGCGGAAAAGCTTATCACAACCGATGATGATGAGTATACTGATAAAAATATATCTGAATATGTATCATATTTTTACGCAGTAACAGTTACCGACAAAAACGGGATTGAATATTTTAATCCACAGCCAGATAAAAACTTCACCACAAACGGTATTTATCTCAAAGGCAAAACACTTGCCACTCCCCTGAATGTAGGCGCATACCTGAGCAACAACGACTCTATTATAGTTAAATGGGAAAAGGCCACTTCCCGAACCGGGAAAGAACTGAGCGGTTACGAAATTTACCGTTCCGAAGAGATGATCAACTCACTGCTTAAACTGAAATTCGCAAGGCTGATGCAGATAGTAAACACTGACACAATAATGTATAATGACAGAGAACCGGGACCGGGAAAATTTTATTACGCTGTTTTCGCCAGGTACAGCGACGGAACAGTGGACATAAATTTTGAAGATGAAAGCAGTTATACAAAAGCACCGGTCATTATAACCCACCCGTACAGGATTACAGCGCTTAGTTCAGAAGTAGATGAAAGCCGGATAATACTGAGGTGGAACTACAGCGGCAACACAGGAACAGAGACTGTGGGTATATTCCGGAAAAAGATGATCCCTTTAAATTCAAGAAAAATCATGAGCGATGATTTTATAGGAACTGAAAATATAAAATCAGGAAGGTTTATTATACCATACCCTGAAACAGGCTCTCACTACTATGGCGTAATAATTAAAAGCAATGATATACTTACTGAAATAAAGCCTGGTATAAACGTCACGAGCGGGGCAATACTGGTAAAAAAAGACCGGGAAAGCGGTAAAAGTGAAATCATAAAAAAAGAACGGCCCTCAGGTAAAGGCTCACTTCACTATGGCATCACAGACAGGGACCTTGACAATATTCTGAAAAACCTGTTCTACAGAGAACAGTACCATTCGGCCTCAAAAGAGCTGAAAAAATATATAGACGGGACCGATAATGATTATAACAGGGCAAAAGCAAGGCTGTTTCTTGCAAGGACTTACATTGAACTGAAGGAATACAGGTTAAGTATTAACATTCTTAACAGCAGCGATGTTAAAACAAACTTTCCTGAAGAGGCAAAATTCTGGTCTGAATTTGCCATGGTGCGTTTAAAGTAGAAATTCAATTGTCTTTTAAAGATATAATAATTATATTAAATTTAATATAGGCAAGTTTAATTTGTTTTGTATGAGGAGATTAAGATGAAACAGTGGATTCTGGCAGGAGTTATACTGATTTTTATGGGGATAGGCCTTTTCGCTTATTACGATTCTTTCGTAAAACCTGAAAGAGAGGCAAAGGAGCTTATTGTTGAGGCAAAAATGTCGTATGAAAGGGGTACTGCTGAATCGATAAACAAGGCTATCGATATATTTACCAGGATAATAGCGAGATACCCCAAAACAGAATCCGCCTTTGAAGCCTATTATTATATTGCACAGGGTTACGAAAAACTGAATCTCAACAGGCTTGCCTACCTGAAATATATTTACCTCCTCAAAAACAACAGCCGGATCCCTGTGGAAACCGAACATGATATCAAAGCAAGGGTGGCCAGGCTCAAGATAATGAAAAGATACGATGAGGAGGGAGTACACCAGCTTCTCGGGCTGCTTAACTATACAGAGAACAAGGACTTCAGAAGCCGTGTATATACTGAACTTGGACACACCTACCTTAAGAAGGGGGAACTTAATAAATCCAAAAGGATGTTTGATCTTGCGCTTTCTGAAAACGGCAATAATGAGGAAGCTATTCTCGGAAAAGCCAGGACCTACAAACGGATGGGCAAAGATACCATGGCCTACAATCTCTATGACCATTTCCTCAAATATTATTCAAATTTCAGCTACTATACTGATGATATAACAAAATCATATAACAGACAGCTTTATGACAGTGGAATCAATAATTACAGGAGGGGGAGATATTATCCCGCCATAGAATATTTCAGGAAATACCTGAGACAGTTTCCGGGAACATACAGATCTGAAAATTCCCTCTACTGGATTGGCGAATCGTATTTCGCGCTGAAAAAATATGATACCGCTGTTGCATACTTTAAAAGGGCCCGCTCTAACGGGTACTACCACAAAGACCAGGACGCCATGATCAAAACAGGCTATTCATATTTCATGGCAAAAAACTATGATCTAGCGACAAGGGAATTTCAGGCTTATCTTGACGCTTATCCAAACGGAAAATACGTGACAAAGGCAAAGCAATGGAAGAGCATGAGCACAAAGGAGATGCTGTATAAATACAGAAAAGATGACACGATAATTCAGGATGAGGATCTGAAAGAGGAATCTGAGGATACTGAAAAAACCGGAAACGGTTTTTATCAGGGGAACTCAAAAACAGTTAAAGCTGATTTCGATATAAACAGTAAAAAGGACGATTATTATGATGATAATGATCAGGCTGGATACGAAGAAAATATGGCCGAACTATAATATACGCAGCAATAACCAGTTAAAAAAAGACCGCTTTTTTTATAGCGGTCTTTTTTTATAAAGAAAATTCTAAGGCCTCTCCTGTATATACACATTGAAGTCTTTTAAGACCTTATTCCTCCAGACTTTCAGGCTCACCCTGCTCCCTATTTTTTTTGTGCTTATAATCCTGACCAGCTGAATCCCGTCCTTCACACTGGTATTATCGACTTTAAGTATTACATCCCCCTCTTTAAGTCCGCTTTTCCAGGCAGGGCTTTTATTTACAACTCCCCCCACGAGAACACCTTCATTATTTTTTAGCCCCAGCTGCCTGGCGTGATCTGCAGTGAGCGGGGCTATCTTTATACCTATAAATCCGCGTTTGACTTTACCGTACTTCTTTATCTGTATTATCGTATCTTTTGCATTATTAATCGGTATGGCGAAACCTATCCCGATATTACCTCCGGTCCTTGAATAGATCGCCCTGTTGACCCCTATAACCTCTCCGTCAATATTGATAAGGGGGCCGCCGGAATTACCCTGGTTTATTGCAGTGTCTGTCTGGATATGCACATTGCCATTGGGATCAAGCTGGTTACGCCCTGTGGCGCTCACAACTCCCGATGTATAGGTCTTGTCAAGTCCGAAGGGGTTCCCGATGGCGACAACAATATCCCCTACCTTCACATTATCGGAATTGCCGAAATAAACAGGCTTGAACGTCCCTCCCCCTTTAATCTTCAGAAGGGCTATATCTGTCACCGCATCAGATCCTATAATCGCGGCATCGTATGTTTTAGATGAAACAGTCACTGTAACAGTATCAACATTCTGAACAACATGATGATTGGTACAGATGTAACCATCACTGGAAATAATGAAACCGGTACCAAGCCCCCTGGCCTTTCTTGTTTTCGGAGGCGTCTTCTTCATACCGAAAAATTCTCTGAACACAGGATCATCCATAAAGGGGTTGATAGCCTTTACATTAACTGTTTTTTCAGTGCTTATGAAAACGACCGAATCCCTGTATTCATTATATATATCATGATAGGTGTTCTGAAGTTCATGAACAATTGAATTGGATGAATTCTTTTTAAGGGGTGATTCTTTTTCTGTTTCAGAGAGAAAAGATGTATCAGCCATAAGGGCTGAGGATGCAATCAGGACTGATGCAATAACTGCTGCGAATTTCTTTATCATTTAATTACTCCTTGTATTTTCTGCAATGGCCGGGGCTTTTAAACTCCCCCGGCCGGCATGAATAATAAGGCAATATATTTATTACAAAATTAAGAAAAGAATTTCACTTTCATGTTACATCAGTATCGGATCAGTCTCCTTCAAACTCGATGAGATAGAAAACTTTATAACCCTCATCAGCAAGACGTTTTCTTCCCCCCACATCAGGGAGATCTATTATAAACGCCATTTCAACCACCTCACCACCGAGCTGTTCAGCGAGCTTTGCTCCTGCAAGGGCAGTACCGCCTGTGGCAAGCAAATCATCTATAAGGAGTACCCTGTCACCTTTTTTAATCGCGTCAGTGTGGATTTCCAGGGTACTTTTCCCGTATTCAAGCTCATATTCATGGGAGATCGATTCGGAAGGAAGTTTGCCCGGTTTCCGCACAGGAATAAAACCCTTACCAAGAGCAAAAGCAAGAGCGCCTCCAATAATAAAACCGCGCGCCTCCATCCCCATAATGTAATCAAAATCATAATCCCTGTAACGCTCTATGAATTTATCTATTACCTCTTTAAAACCTTCCGCATCCTTTATTAACGTGGTTACATCCCTGAACATAATTCCCTTTTGCGGAAAATCAGGTATGGTTCGGACTTTTGACTTAATAGGCATTTCCGGCTCCTTGTTCTCTTTTTTAATCTGTTTAAATCATATAATATACACACCATTATTGCGCTGCCCGGCATAAAAATAATGCCCGGCAGAGACCTGATTTGTATGCATTATCAGGGGAAGTATGTCAAATTTTTTTTAAACTCCACTGGTAGAGAAAGATAGACAGGGCCACTGAAGCATTCAGGGATTCAATATTATCAGAGAGGGGTATCGATACAGCTCCGGCTTTAAGTTCATCCGGAAGCCCGGGTCCCTCTATACCGGGAACAATTATAAACTTCTCCGGGAAATCAACATTGTAAACAGGGGTGCCTGACCTGTCAAGGGTGTACACATCGACTCCTTTCTGCGTCAGCAAATCAGATAAATTATCAAGTGCAGGCCCGCGGAAAAACTCCATCTCAAATACCGCTCCTGCCGATGACCTGATGCTCCTGGGATGAAACGGATTTGCCGCATCACGGGTGAGTATTATCCTTGAAACTCCGAATCCCGCTGAAGACCGGACAGCTGAGCCCACATTCAGGGGGTCCTGAAAGGGGATTACAGGATTACACCCTCCAACGACTGATCCGTCCCATTCCCGAATCTCCGGGAGACCGGCAATGAGAAGCGGTACCCTGATCGCTGAAGTATCTATTTCATTAAAAAGTGATTTCTTTAAAATAAAAAGCCCTCCCCTGCTTCTGAAATCTGAAAGGATTTCGTCAAAGGAGGGGTCTGTCTCAACATACCCGTCCGGCAGAATTATCTTTCTCCCTTCGCCGGTATTACGCATTAAAAAATCACGTATAATCTTCTTACCCGGGATTGCTATGGTGTTTTCCTTCTTAATACCCTCACCGGAAGAAAGTTTTCTCAATTCTTTGAAAGTTTTATTATCTTCTGAGGTTACAGCTATTCCGGGAGTTTCATTCTCAATTTTCATTATCCTGTAAAGTTTGCGGAATGAATCCTTCCCCTTTCTGAAAAAGAGAAGGCGCCTCCTGTATTCAGTTCCCGGAAGTGTGTACTCAACGTCAGTCTCCAGTGTAAAAAGGTCACTGTTTCGTTCGGAAAGATTTTTAATATCCCCGTCAGCGTCAGGTCCTTTAAGAAGTATGACAGCTCCTCCCGCAGGAAGAAAGTGCTCCACCCTCTCCAGTGTAACAGGCGCGTCTTCAAGAGCACGGGTAACAACGCCCTGGACATCAAAAAATGATTTCTCTGTGACCTTATGCGGATAGAATTCGACACCTGTAAGCCCCAGCTCAGACACCGCAAGTTTAAGAAACTCCACCCTTCTGCTTCTCTGTTCAGCAAGAATAATTTTAAGTTCAGGATTCATTATCTTGAGGGGGATTCCGGGAAAACCGGCCCCTGTACCGATATCAACAATTGAAGGGGGAAGCTTAATATATTTAAGGCAGTAAATGGAATCTATGAAGTGCTTAATGACAAAACCGTCCTCCCCTTTTATTCTGGTAAGGTCGTTGTCATCATTATTTTCATTTATGAGGGTATAGTATTTCGCGAACTGGGAAACCTGCTTATCGGAAACCTGTATTCCGGCCTCTCTGAAAAGTTCCCGGATTCTTTTTTCAATCATTTATTATACCATGCCGGTTATATTACTTTAAGCAATTTAACCGGCATGGCTGTTATTGTCTACAATTTTAAGGGATCAGGCCATTTCCTCGACAACTTCTTTACCTGGAACCACTCCCCATATAGCCGGACGTATAGCCTTTGTCGGGCACTTTTCAAGACAGACCGGATCTGAACATTTCTCTTTACAGATCGAACTGTCAACTATAGCAATAAAATTCTCAACCTTAATAGCACCGTAGGGGCACGCTTTAGCACAGAGGCCGCAGCCTATACATCCCGCTTTACAGTTCTTTCTTACAACCGCGCCTTTATCTTTTGAATTACAGTTTACCTTAACCATAACCTCAGGAGATACAAGGGTGATTACCGACCTTGGACATACAGTAGCGCATTTACCACATCCTGTACATTTATCAGGATTAACCACGGGTATACCTTCAGGGCTCATCCTTAAAGCGTCGAACATGCATACCTTTACGCATGTGCCGTAACCGAGACACCCGTATGTACACCCCTTATCTCCGCCCTGAAGCATATTGGCTGATACACAGTCGGAAATACCTTTATAAAGGGAAGTTCTTACCGCTTTCTCATAAGTTCCGCCGCATTTGATGAAGGCGATTTTAGGCTCCATTGCTTCAGCCACCTTACCTGTAATTCTGGCGACTTCCTGCGCAACCTTGTCCCCGCCGGGAGTACAGAGATTGGGCGGAACATCGGCATTAACTACAACCGCTTCAGCATAAGCCGCGCAGCCGGGATAACCGCAGCCTCCACACTGGCCCTTGGGCAGGGCATCTTCAACTTCATGGATCCTGGGGTCAACTTCAACTGACCATTTTTTATTAGCAAATGATATGAACAGGCCGAAAAACAGGCCGAGTCCAACCATTGTAAAGAATGCATAAATTGCTGTTATCATATCTGCTCCTTTATGAAATTATAACGGAATCATACCGCTGAAACCCTGGAAAGCAAGGGCAAGCAAACCCGCAAGTATAAAAGCTATACCGAGTCCCTCAAGGCTCTTCGGTACATCTGAAAACTGAAGTTTCTCCCTTAAACTTGCAAACAGGATAAGAGCAATGGCAAAACCGGTACCTGATCCGAGAGCGTTAACAGTACTCTTTATAAAATTAAAATGCGCTTCAGAGTTAATAATCGGCACACCGAGAATAACACAGTTTGTAGCAACCAGGAGAAGATAAATTCCCCAGATATTATAAAGAGTAGGCATAAACTTCTTTATCACCATTTCAAGAAGCTGAACAAATACCGCTATTACCACAACAAAGACAATCATCCTCAGAAAATAAAGGCCAAGCGGAATGAGAATGAAATATTCAATGACCCATGTAAGCATTGAGCTCATGGTTATAATTGAAATTATCGCTACCCCCATACTTGTAGAGGCATGAAAATTCTTGGATACCCCGAAAAATATACAAAGACCAAGGTATCGGGATAAAACAAAGTTATTAACTATCGCTGCGCTCAAAAAGAGCAGAAAATATTCTGTCATACGTTACCTCCGGCAGTTGCTGCGGCTCTCTCCAGTTTTTCCTTCTTTCTCTTTTCAGAGAGATTAAGTACACCGATGATAAAGCCTATTACAATAAATCCCCCGGGTGCAAGAATTACAACAAGAGGAGGATGATACCAGCCGCCAAGCAGCTGATAACCAAAAAATGAGCCGTTACCGATTACCTCCCTGATCCCGCCTATTGTTACCATACCTATGGTGAAACCTGCTCCCATTCCGAGACCGTCCATCATTGCAGGTATTACCTTATTCTTGGCAGCAAAGACCTCTGCCCTGGCCAGAATAATGGCAAATACAACAACCAGAGAGAGATAAATTCCCAGCTCTTTAAAGAGAACCGGTAAAAAAGCCTCAAGCACCAGCATCGCCACGGTAACGATAGTGGCTATCGATATTACCATGACCGGCACCCTTACCTTGGGATGTATTACATTCCTGAAAAACGAAACCGATATATTGTTGCATGTTATAACAAACATTACCGTAAGTCCCATCCCCAGCGCGTTATATACATTTGAAGTAACAGCAAGCGCGGGGCAGAGGCTCAGTGCAAGCCGGAAAATCGGGTTCTCTACAATTAGACCTTTAGTAAACTCCTTCCACAGATTCATCTGTACCTCTTATTTGCTTTCATTAAGATATTTTTCAAGTTCAATAAGGGCATTTTTAATACCATTTGTCACCGCACGTGATGTAATAGTCGCGCCGGTAATGGCCGTAATTTTGCCCTCCTCCTGAATCTTTACAAGTTCAAGCTGCTGGTACCCCTTGCCTTTAAACTGGTCGGCAAATTTAGGTTTGAAAGCCTGATCTCCAAGACCGGGAGTCTCCTTGTGGGAGAGAACCTTGTACCCGATCAACTTCTGATCAAGTGTTACTCCGACGAACAGCTTTACATGGCCGTCAAACCCTTTTTCACTTGCGTGTAATATATAAGCCGCTAATTCTCCATCTTTTTCAGCTTTATACCACTCCTCTTTTCCTTCAATTGGCGTGAAGGATGTCGCTTCAGGAACAAGTTCCTTCATCGACTGTTCCTTCATTCTTACTCTCTGAATCTCTGCAATGGGAGCTGTAAAATAATAGACAATCGCTATAATTACACCGGAGAGAAGGGCCGCAAGAGTCAGATTCAGAGTAATTTTAAACATACTGTTATCATTGTGTTCTGAATGAGCCATTTCTATCTCCTTGTAGCCGGTTCGGGAAGTGAACCGAATTTTTTCGGGTAAACAAACCTGTCAATAAGAGGTGTCAGCGCGTTCATGAGGAGTATGGAATAACATACACCTTCAGGATAACCTCCATAAAGCCTTATAAAAGTTGTGATAACACCGCAACCCACAGCAAAAATAATCTGACCTTTCGTAGTAATAGGCGTAGTTACCATATCTGTTGCCATAAAGAAGGCGCCTATTATAAGACCGCCTGATATCATATGAAGTATGGGGTCACCTGTAAAAAGCCCCTCCTTCCCTCCTAATATCCATGTAAGGAGGCCAACTGTACCTATCATAACAACAGGCACCTGCCACTTGATATATTTTTTTGCAATCAGTACAAGACCGCCCAGTATCAGAAGAACAGCTGAAGTTTCCCCAAGGCTGCCGCCCCTGTTACCGATAAGAAGTGCCTTGTACATTGCCGCCTGGCTGCCGAAAGAATCAACAAGGGCCTGATATCCCTGCTGTTTAAGTATCCCCAGCGGAGTGGCTGCTGTTACCATATCAAGACTGCTTATACTTCCCATGGCCCCTGAAAAATCACCTTTACTACCTATGCGCGATACCGCCCAGGTAGTCATTGCCACAGGATAACTTGCCATAACAAAAGCACGACCTATATGCGCGGGATTGAAAATATTATGCCCCAGACCGCCCATGGTATGTTTCGCGATTGCTATCGCAGCAAAAGCACCCACAAGGGGGATATACCAGGGTATATTAGCCGGAAGACACATGGCAAGAAGAAGACCTGTAAGTACCGCACTTCCGTCCTTTACGGTAATCTCCACCTTTCTCCAGTACTGAATTGCCGCCTCAAACGCAACACTTCCTATAATACAGATAAGCATTGTTATGAGTGCCGGCAGACCAAAATTTATAACCGAGAATATCGCAGCCGGAAGAAGTGTCAGATTAACAATCCACATTATCTTTGTTACACTTTCAGTGTCATGAACATGCGGAGATGATGTAACTATAAGTTTTTCCGGTGCCTGATTAACTTTACTGTCTTTTGGATCCATCATTTACTCCCTGTTTTTGATGCAGCTCTAAGCATCGCATTCTTTGCTTTCGACTGCCTTATATAGTGAACGATATTTCTTCTTGAAGGACATACATAATAACAGCAGCCGCACTCCACACAATCCATGAGATCGTAATCTGTCTGGGCTGTCTGATGCTGTCCTTTCTCACTCAGAATACTCAACACATTAGGCCTTAGCCCCATTGTACATGCCTCGACACAACGGCCGCACCTGATACACGCCTTCTCCGGCTGGTAGTCAACATCACCCTCCGCTATTGCGACTATACCGGATGTCGCCTTAATAGCGATTGAATCAAGGCTTACCTGGGCCATACCCATCATGGGGCCGCCCATAATAATCTTGCCGTTTTTGCCTGAAAAGCCGCCGCAGTATTCAAACATATCCTTAAAAGTAGAACCTAGTCTCACCATAAGATTTTTTGGATCTTTTACCGTATTGCCGGCAACTGTTACGACTCTCTCTATCAGAGGGATATTTTTTTCCACTGCATCAGCAACAGCCTTCAAAGTACCCACGTTCTGGACCACGCATCCCACGTCCATGGGGAGTTTTCCCGACGGGACTTCTCTTTCTGTGATGACTTTAATCATCATCTTCTCAGCCCCCTGCGGATACCTTGTCTCCAGTTCAGCAACCTGGATCGGAGTACCTTTACATTTTTCCGTCATCAGCCTGATTGCTTCAGGCTTGTTGTGTTCTATCCCCAGGTAGCACTTATTGACATTGAGGATTTTCATGACGATGAGGGTCCCCTTAATTATCTCATCAGGGAATTCAATCATCATCCTGTAGTCGGAAGTAAGATACGGCTCACACTCCGCTCCATTAACAATAAGCGTATCGATATTTTTGTCTTTAGGAGGAGAGAGTTTAATATGAGTCGGGAAAGCCGCGCCTCCCATACCAACGATCCCGTTTTTGAAGATTATATCAATCAGTTCAGGAACATTGATATTCTCATAATTCCTCTCCGTCAGAAGATTATCCTGCCACTCGTCCTGCCCGTCAGATTCAATAACAATACAGGGAGACAGCCCGTAAACAGGGTGCATATAATTGCCTATCTCTGTTACTTTACCTGATGTGGAGCTATGCACAGGTGTGCCTCTCCCGTCCGGAGATTCAGCGATCATCTGTCCCTTTTTAACCTCGTCCCCCGCCTGGACAACGGGAACAGCAGGCTCCCCTATATGCTGACGTAAAGGGATAAACAGTTTAGAAGGAACGGGAAGATTTTCAATATTCTTCCCCTCTGTACTCTTCTTTTCATCATGCGGATGTACTCCGCCCTTTTTTATTTTAAGCATAGTTACCTCATTCACTCAATTACTTCAATTACTTGAGGAAAATTTGATTTGTTAAGCTTATATCTTTTATCATAAAAATATATGATAACAATCGCTACCGAAAGGAACAGAAACGCTCCAATAGTCATAAGCGCCGTCTGATTAAAATTCAATAATGCGGCAAGAAGAGATCCTGCGTAAAGGCCTGTAAAAATTGATAAAAGCGGAAAGAGGAAAAGCATAACAGATATTTTAATCATACTATCCTCAACCATGAGAAACCTGACCTTCTGGCCTACAGCTGCCTGAACAAAATTGTAAGCAACTATCTCCATGTTGGCAACATCACATGACTGACAGTTATCACAGTCCGCATGCCCTGATACCCTTATTTTAGCGAACTCACCGTCAAGCCTTAAGATAAACCCCTCCTGAAGATTATCATCTCTTGCGCTCTGTATATCATATTGCATATTTTTCTCCATCAATAATGGTTTTGAAAAAAAACCAATCAGCTGAAATTTTGTCAACCATGATAAATTCAAAATCAGCCATGTTTTTTTACCCGGGAATTCTCTAATATAATCCCATACTGCCTTAACCTTGAATTATGATTAAGTCTCCCGGGATCAGAAAAAGACCACCCGCAGGTCATCCCTGAATTTAAGCCTGTTTTCAAGCAATGCTGAGGCGTAAACTTTCATATCAGCATCCACAAGCACGGCAGAAATCCCTTCCATGGATGAAAGCATATTTTTTGTTTTATCCAGTCCGGCCACAAAAAACGCTGTTGAGTATGCGTCAGAAAGCACCGGCTCATTGCTGAAAACTGTAACAGAAATCAGCCCGGAATCGGCGGGATATCCGGTAGAAGGATTTATTATATGATGAAACCTTCTGCCATTTACTATTCTGAACCTTTCATAGTCGCCGCTGGTTGAAACGGATTCACCATCCTTCATAAAAAAAGTCGCAATAACAGAATTACCCCGGGGATCCTTTATCCCCCCCTTCCATGATCTTCCGTAATTACTCCCTATTACCTGTATATCACCGGCACAGGCCACAATAGCCCCTCTGATACCGGTTTTTCTCAGTTCAGAAACAGTTTTCTCTACAGCATACCCCTTGGCAACACCCCCCAGACCTATTTTTGTTCCATCTGCAAGGATTCTTATTGTCTTCCTTTTATCATCAAGCACTATATTTTTATATGATATAAGCGGAAGCAGGGACTTTATTATTTTATCATCGGGCGGACTGAAATCATCTTCAGAAAAATTCCAGATTTTTCCGGCCGAAGCCCAGGTTATATCGAACGCCCCGCCTGTTATTTCAGATATCTCAATAGACCTCTTTATCAGAGAATAGACTTCTTCACTGCACCTGAAAGGCCTGGAAACAGCATTATCATTAATTTTGAATATTTCAGATTCAGCATTATTCGGGTTGAAACTCTTCTGAATTTTTTCAACCTCTCTGAAACCGATCTCAAATAACTCAGCAACGTTCTCTCTGCTATCTGCGATTGTTATCCTGACTTCCGTGCCGAGAAGCATGCGGCTCACCCTTGTGGTTTCATTTCCGCATGCAGTCAATAGAATCGGCAATGAAAGGATAGAAAGAGAAAATAAAAATTTTTTCAGCAAAACCTTAAACAAACCTATTATCAATTTATAATAAACGTATAATTTAATTTTAATCAAAAATTAGTTTCATATTATAATTATTATAATATTCAGGTATTCAAGCACCTAAATGCATATAAACTTATTTGTCAATAAATTTAAGAAATTTTAATGACCGGTATACTCACAGTGTTAATAAAAATTTAACCTTTAAAAAAAGATCCCTTTATACCTGTTTCAAGCGTTTTATTACCAGTCGGGACAGGAAACAGTCAGTTTTAAACGATCTTTACTCCTGCCGGAAAATAATAATTAATAGAAAGAAAAAAATCTAATTTTAATTTAAAAAAAATGCCTGATACTTAAAAATATCAGATAAATAGCCGCTGACACGCCATCTTAAATAACCATCTGAAGATCATTACAAAATACAACGGGCATTATAACTGCTTCATCTCCTCCTCGGCATACTTAAGATGTTCATACATTTTCTGCCGGGCCATTTCAACATCACGATTTCGTACAGCAACATAGACTTCATAATGCTGCCTGAAAAGAGTCTGCTGGTTTCCCGGCTTTTTAAAAAGTTTCTCTCTGTTAATTTTTATGGTTTTCTGCATAGTATCGGAAATAGTATTCATCAGCCTTACCATAAGAGAATTTTTCGATGCATGCACCAGTGAGAAATGAAATTTCCAGTCAGAGACTTCGCCGAGTGAAGACTTTTGCATCTCCCTTTCCATTTCATCAATAATCTTGCCCATTTTCCTTATATCATCATCAGTTGCATTTAAGGCGGCAAGGCCGGCAGCCTCAACTTCAAGCCCTTTTCTCACTTCAAGAATTTCAACAATCGTGTCCTGTTCCATGAGGAGAAGCATTGCAAGAGGCTGAATAATAGAATTAACATCACTCTGTTTTATATATGTACCCTCCCCGGATTTTATCTCCAGGAGCCCAAGCAGATGGAGTGCACTTAAAGCTTCACGGACTGATGCCCTGCTGACATTCAGATTTTCAGCAAGTACCCTTTCAGCCGGAAGTTTGTCCCCTGGTTTCAGATCACCTTCAGAAATCATAACTTTAATCTGTTCAACTATCTGTTCATATATTTTCTGCTGCTGAATAGGTTTAAAATCCATAGGCACTACCTCATGTAAATACGGGTTAAAGGAAGACTCCTTTACATGATATTTTTCAGGGCAATAAATTATTTGTCGAGAATAATAATTTCTGTCATCTTCAATTTTTTGATAATCAATCTTCATCGGATTCATTTCACTCCTTCTGATATGGTTATAATATTGCCATAATTAACATCTTTTAAATTCTGAATACAGAAACAATCTGCTTCAGATTTTCCGCAAGATCTGCGAGGTTTTCCGACCCTCCGGCTATCTCCTCAGAATTCCCTGCAATATTCTGAGCCACATCATTTATACTGCTGATCGATGCTACTATTTCACTGACCGCAATTTTATGCTCACCTGTTGAACAGGCTATTTCGTCAGACATCTCCCTTACGAGCTTAATTTTTTCACTTGCAGTGCTGTTTATATCCTTCTGACGCATCATTTGCTCTTTAATCAGGGCGATTTTGTTATCTATGGAATTAACACCGGTGATTATCTTTTCCGCTGCTTCGGTTGTATCCCTTACGGCACCAAAACCTGACTGAATTTCTGCGTTATTCAGATTAATCAGCTTCTCGATCTCCCTGATACTTGATGCAGTCTGATCTGCGAGTTTGGAGACCTCATCAGCAACAACGGCAAAACCCCGACCCGCCTCCCCTGCCCTTGCAGCTTCTATCGCGGCATTCAGGGACAGAAGATTTATATGTTCTGATATATCACTAATCATACCCAGTATGTTTCTCATATCATCAGAGCTCCGGGAGACATTTACCATACTCCGGTTCATTAGTTTCATTGACGTGTCACCACTTTTCGCTTCATCAGCAATTTTCTTTGACAGCTCGGATGCTTCACTGACCGTATTATAAACCTGGTTGATACTGTCAGACAACTCGTTCATAATTGATATAAGTTTCTGCAGCATACTATTCTGCAGTTCTGAACCGTCGGAGATTTTATCCATTCCTGCAGAAATTTCTTCAGTAGTTGCTGTAATTTCCTCCGCAGATGACGCCTGGTTCTGTGCGCTGTCTGCAAAAGTCATGGTTACAGATGAAAGTTCTTCCGCAGAGGAGGAAAGCTCATCAGAGACATCCCTTATCTTTTCGATCATTCCTGCTATCTCATTTCTCATGTGAGTGCCTGCCAGGGCCATGGAGCCGATCTCGCCTTTATAATTATCAAGAGATTGTATTTTTGCAGCTTCTTTGAAATCGAATTCAGAGATCAGAAGGACCAGATCCTTTATCCTTAAAATCGGCCTTACAATCCGCTTACCAATGGTAAATCCAAGGAAGGAGAAACATGTAATCAAAAACAGAGTGAATGCTATGATTGAAAAAATATCTCTCACCAAGTTATCTTTCAGGATTGATTTTTCCCTGTTGACCTTGATATCTATATCATCAACATAATTGCCTGTACCCACTGACCATCTGAAAGGCTCAAAGAATAATGAATACCCCCTTTTCATAAGAGCCTCAGTCTCTCCCTTTTTGGGGAACCAGTAGTTTGTAAAACCTCCCCCGGGCATTTTTGACGCCGCTATAATCTCCCTGATCATATAGAAGCCTTTCCTGTCCTGAAAGTCTATCCGGTTCGTCCCTTCTGTCTTGCTTCCGTAAAGAACCACATTTCTACCTTCTTCAGTGTCAGCCCAGAAATATCCTTCACTCTCATATCTGAGTTCCCTGAGCAGATCCGCACCCAGTTTTTTTGCCTGTATTTCATTAATGGAACCGGCTTCTTTCATCCTGTTAATCTGTTTAAGCATGCTTACAGATGTTTCCACCTGGGTTTTAATAACCCGGTCATAATTATCGCGGAGGATTCTGTCAGTATTAGCCACTGTATGCCGGTTTAATATTATGATTTTATAAATAAAAAATGACATAACCGATAGTGACGAAAGCATACATATTACAATAACTGTGAGTGTAAGCCTCAATGTTAACTTCATAAAATTCCTCAGGCCTCAGCTTATAGATTGAAAATCAAAAAATAAACATCTTAAAAAATCGTAAAAGCCCTTTCTCTTTACAGGGAAAGGTACTTTTACTCAGACTTATATTCAAAAAGGAGGTGAACAGTTTCAATCTTCTATCAGGGCAGCTATCAGTTCAAGAGTATGTTTAACCTCAATATTTTCTCCTGACTGATCGAGCCCCCCCCTGATCTGCATTACACATCCCGGGCAATCCATGGCGACCAGTGATGCCCCGGTATTTTTAATATTGGTCAGTTTTCTTTCCAGAATAGGCCTTGATATCTCAGGAAGCTTAATTGAATACGAGCCTCCCATTCCGCAGCACATATCACACTCGAACATCTCATTTATTTCATACCCGGCCTTACGGAGGATCTCCCGCGGCTCTTCGGAAACTTTAAGCGTACGCTTAAGATGGCATGAGTCATGATAGGTAAGTACTCCGGGGTTCTGGCCCTTTTTAAGCCTCAGGCGGCCTTCATCAACAAGCTGCTTCGCAAGGACTGAAAAGTCGATGGTTTTAGCGGAAAGCCTCTCAGCATCTGCAATAAATTCAGCCTGTCCCAGGCTTTCAAATGTACTTTTAAATTCATATTTCAGGGCAGCAGTACATGTGGGGCATGCTGATACTATATATTTCACATCATCCCTGAGTAGTGCCTTAATGTTATCCGCTGCGTTGTTTGCTGCGACCTCATAAGCCCCGTTATACCTCGCCGGGGCCCCGCAGCATGTCTGATCCTGCGGATAGACAACTTCGTATCCGGCCTTATTAAGAATTTTGACAAGTGCAACTCCCATCTCCGGATAGGCAAAGTCTATGAGACATCCTGAATAAAACCCGATCTTTTCAGCTGATGCAGGCTGTTTAATCTTTTTAAATTCATCCCTGAATGGTGTCGCAGCTATTGCAGGAAGGCTTCTCCCCTCCGTCAGATCAGAAAGGAAGAGAGGAAGGTGTCGTATATATCCCCCTTTAGAAAAAGGCTTCCCTGTTACGGAGGCTGTACGAAGCATGGCATGAAACATTTTACGGTTATTTACTATAGAAAATATTGCTTTCTGGGCAAGAGACTGCCCCTTTTCAACAACGAGACGTCTCCGGATCTCCAGAATCATTTCAGGTATGTCAAGCTTCCCGGGACAGACCTCTTTACAGTTTCCGCACTGTATACACAAACCCTGTATATCTTCGGAATTTCCAAGTTCTTCAAACCAGGCTGTAAGTATTGTGCCTATTCCACCGGTGTATGTACTTCCGAAAACATGTCCCCCCACCAGACGGAAAATCGGGCATACATTCAGGCATGAGCCGCACCTTATACACTGCAGGGCCTGGGCAAATTTCGGGTCCTTTGCCATTTCTGTTCTGTGGTTGTCCATGAGAACTATATGCAGGTCTTTCATTGTCCCGTCAGTGTTGGGAGTAGCACCGGTTATTACCGATACATAACTGGTGAGAAGCTGTGCTGTAGCACTCCTCGGCAGCGCGGTAAGTATGGGAACTACATCTTCAAATTTTTCGACAAACTTCTCTATACCCACAAGTGCAACATGTATTTTCGGGAGTATGGTTGTCATCCTGGCGTTACCCTCATTAGTGACAATAACGATACTTCCGGTTTCGGCAACAGCGATGTTCCCGCCTGTTATCCCCATGTCTGCTTCAAGAAATTTTTCCCTGAGTTCATTTCTTGCGACCTCAACCAGTCGCGGGATATCACTGCTCAGGCGTTCATGGATCTCCTTACTGAAGAGATCCGAAACCTCCTCCTTCGTCATATGTATGGCGGGCATAACCATGTGAGAAGGCCTCTGCCCCGCAAGCTGAATAATCCATTCCCCCAGGTCAGTCTCTTTTACTGATACACCGATCTCCTCGAGATGTTTATTCAGGTGAATCTCTTCGCTTGCCATTGATTTTGATTTTACGACGCTTTTAACATCGTTGTCACTGGCTATTTTAAGTATATAGTCGATTGCCTCCTGCGCACTGTCTGCCCTGAATACCTTTGCTCCACGGGCCTCAGCGTTCTTTTTAAATGTTTCGGCAAGTTCATCAAGATGGGCTGCGGCATATGCTTTTCTATCAGCAATAGTCTGCCTGAGTTCTTCAAAGTCGATCCCTTCATAAGCCTTCGCACGGTTTACCCTATATGCTTCTGAAAACTTTCCCAGCGCACCTGTGAGGACAGGATTATTTATGGCACTGTTTATTGACTTTTTAAATTTTTTTCCCATAAATATCACCCCTTCATCTCATCAACAAATACAATAACAAGTCTTTTGGGACCATGAACGCCTATGGTAAGCACTCTCTCTATATCAGCTGTTCTGCTGGGACCTGTTATGAATGCTATATAGTTACTTGTCTCCGGTCTGATCTTGCGGAACACCGCGGTTTTATCTTCAAGGATCATGTCCGTACCTATAACCGCTATATGAATCGCCGGGAGAGTAGAAACAAGCCGATTGCCAATGGAGGTCTGGTCTGCCACCAGAGAACCTGTATCTGCCAGGGCATATGACATTTCGCAGATACCGGCTAGTGAACCTGCTGCCAGTTCACGGTTTATTTCAAATTTAAGCCCCGGCAGCTTTTCACTGGCAGATTGTTTTTCATCACCCTTCAGGAATCCGGAATCGCTCCACACCGCATATGACTTATCACTGTCCGAAACACCCTCCGTCTTCAGGAAAGACAGAATAAAATCGAGAGCTTCAGTTCTGGTTTTAAACCTGTAAACTTCCGCACCGACACCTTCAGCTCTGGCCTTAAACTTTTCAAACATATGGACCTCCACGTTTCAGGTAGATCTTTATGCGGGAACTGCTGAATAATCTGCCCGGGAAAACCGTAAATTTATTCAATGCAGCCCGCATAAAGTCAGATAAAAAATTATGACCTGTTTTCTTTTTCTCCAGCCTTATACGACATTCCAAGAATCTGTATTGTGTAATACATTGGCAGATTCATTTCAAAACGGTTCATGCCGTCAGCAAGCTGCATGATACATGCCCCGCATCCCGTTACAACGGCATCTGCACCGGTTTCCCTGATAGCATCAGACTTATGACTGTGTATATCCATTGATAGATCGTAATGCGTAAGACTGAATGAACCCGCACTTCCGCAGCATCTGTCAGCATTTTTCATCTCAACAAATTTCAGCCCCGGGATTTTTTTAAGTATCTCCCTGGGGGAATCCTTGACTCCCATGCCCCGGTTAAGGTGACACGGGTCATGATAAGTCACAGTCATATCCAGCGTACCGAGTTTTGACTCATCGATACCTGTAACTTTCAAGATATAGTCGGAAACATCTATTATCTTCTCCGCCACCTTAACGGCCCTTTCCGCGTATTCAGGATCATCTTTCAGCATGTCCACGTAATGATGCTGGAAGGTTGTACCGCACGATCCGCATGAAGTGATAATATACTCAACATCGAGCCTGCTGAAAATATCGATATGGGATTTCGCCATCTTAAGAGCCGTTTCTGCATCGCCGTGTGCAAGTATCGGCATTCCGCAGCAGTGCTGTTCCTTCGGAGTTACAACTTCGACATTGTTTCTTTTCAGAACTTCAACAAGCTCCATGCCTGCTTTATCATAAAGAAAATTCATGCTGCAGCCCGTAAAGAAAGCCACCTTACCGGCCGGATTATCAGCTTTCACCACATCCGGGAGCTGTTGCCTTAAAGGCTTCACTGCCAGTGGAGGTATTATCCTTCTCATATCAAGCCCGAAGGGAAATCTGGGATGCGCTCCTGTCACGGATACATGTTTTCTGAATACAAGTCCCTGGAACCTGCTCCCCGCCTTCATGCCGAAGTTAAAGAGCCGGGGCCTCTTTATAACAGAAAATACAGCCTTCTTGACCGGATGCAGTCCCCTGTTTCTCACTATGGCAGCCCTTATGCCGAATATAATTTTGTCCACCCTTACTCCGCACGGGCATTTTGCCACGCATGCCATACAGGTCAGGCATAAACCCAGCCTGTCAGCAAACCCTTTGGTATATTCAAGTTTGCCGTTTAATACAGCATCTACCAGCCTTATTTTTCCGCGCGCAACAGCTCCTTCCTGTCTCTCTTCAAGATAGATCGGACAGACCTCCATGCAGTTGCCGCACTTCATACATTTCTGCAATTCTTCCCTTACTTCATCTATGGAATCATATATTGTCATAATCAGCCCCTCCAGAACATCTTGCCCGGATTCATTATATTATCAGGATCAAGGGCATCCTTTATTCTCTTCATAACAGCTATTCCTGAAGCACCGAACTGCATCTCCATGTATTTTGATTTTGCCATGCCTATACCATGCTCACCCGAAAGTGTACCGCCAAGGTTAATGGCAACCTGGAATATCTCATCCACGGCTTTATGTACTCTTTCCATCTCCTCTGAATCCGACTCATCAGTAAGTATTGTAGGATGGAGATTCCCGTCTCCGGCATGCCCGAATGAACCGATTTTGAGGTTATACTTTTCAGCGATCTCATTTATTGCCTTAAGCATATCCGGGATTTTACTTCTCGGCACAGTGGCATCCTCAAGAATTGTTGTCGGTTTTACCTGTGCCAGAGCAGGAAGGGCGGCTCTTCTTGCTGCAAATATGGCATCCCTGTCACTGTCACTTTCCGCCAGTTTGATTGATACTGCCCCGTTGCCCGAGCATATTGATTTAACTGTTTCAAACTCATTCAGAACGACTTCCTCAATGCTGCCGTCAACTTCAATCACGAGAACTGCCTCAGCATCAACGGGAAGTCCTATCTTTGAATAATTTTCAACAGTACGGATTGTCACGTTATCCATTATTTCAAGAGTGGCGGGAATCACTTTATTGCTTATGATGTCGGCAATCGTTTTCCCCGCGTTATCAAGGTCATCAAAAATCACAAGCATGCTTCTCCGGAATTTCGGTGCCGGGATCAGTTTAACTGTAATCGCTGTTATAACCCCGAGAGTCCCTTCTGACCCTGTAAAGAGTTTAGTAAGATCATATCCGCTTACATTTTTAACGGTTTTCCCTCCGGTACGTATTACCTCTCCGTCAGGCATAACAATCTCAAGGCCCATCACATAATCCTTTGTAACGCCGTACTTAAGACCACGAAGTCCGCCGGAGCATTCACTGACAGAACCGCCCATTGTTGCAGTAGTAACCGTCCCCGGATCAGGAGGATAAATAAGCCCGTGAACAGCAACCGCCTCATTAAGCCTCTGTATCACAAGACCGGGCTCAACTGTTGCAGTAAGGTTAGCCGGGTCCACTTCAACAATCCGGTCCAGCTTAAGCATTGAGAGCACAATCCCGCCATCAACAGGGATTGTCCCGCCACTGAGGTTTGTACCTGAACCCCTTGTTACAATGGGGATCCTGTTCTTTGAAGCAATCTTCACAAGACCGATTACCTGTTCCCTGTCTGAAGGTGTAACAACTACATCCGGTTCGCACCTGTCAGTATCCGGAGTCGCATCATACGAATAATTTATCTTATCCTCTTTACTGGTCAGAACGTTTTCCTTACCCAGAAGACTTATCAGCTCATTGATTATATTTGCATTCACAACATTTCTCCTGATCTAAAATTTTATTGTCACATACCGGCTGACTTATTTACTCTGCCAGTCTCTTATACCTGTTGAATCTCCATTTAGCGTTTTCTTCAGCAGCCTTAAAGAGTTCATCAGCCCTGTCAGGGAATTCCTTCTTGAGAGACGTGTACCTGACCTCACCCATGAGGAAATCCTGGAATTTACTGAAATCCGCCTCTTTTGAGTCAAGAATAAAGGGGTTCTTCCCTTCATTTTCAAGAAGCGGGTTATACCTGTAAAGGCTCCAGTAACCGCACTCAACAGCAAGCTTTGCCTCAAGCTGCGATTTACCCATACCTGCCCTGAGTCCGTGGTTGATACAAGGAGCATAAGCGATTATGAGAGACGGCCCCGGATATGATTCAGCCTCAATAACAGCCTTGAGATACTGTGACTGGTTGGCACCCATTGAAACCTGGGCTACATACACGTACCCGTATGACATGGCGATCATACCGAGATCTTTCTTCCTGATCTTCTTGCCTGATGCAGCGAATTTCGCAACAGCAGCAGTAGGAGTAGCCTTTGATGACTGGCCGCCAGTATTGGAATAAACTTCAGTATCCACTACAAGGATATTCACATCCTCCCCTGATGCCACAACATGGTCAAGTCCGCCGAAACCGATATCATAGGCCCATCCGTCACCGCCGAAAATCCAGATAGATTTTTTAACAAGATAATGTTTAATCTTAAGTATCTCTTTCGCGGATTCCGCACTGTCCTTTTCAAGAAGCGGAACGATTTTGTCTCTCAGTTCCTTTGTCTTCTCAGCGTTGTTTTTGTTCTCTCTCCACTCCTTCAGAAGGGCCTTAAGCTCGGCAGAAGAACCTTCAGATTCATACTGGAGAGAAAGATCTGTTATCCTTATCTTCATCTGCTCAACACCGAGATTCATACCGAATCCATACTCGGCATTGTCCTCGAAGAGAGAGTTCGCCCATGCAGGGCCCACACCCTGCCTGTTTCTGCAGTATGGAGTAGCAGGAGCTGAACCGCCGTAAATTGAAGAACACCCTGTAGCGTTGGCTACCATCATTCTGTCACCAACAAGCTGGGTTATAAGCTTGATATAAGGGGTCTCACCGCAACCAGCGCACGCTCCCGAAAATTCAAAGAGCGGCTGAGAGAACTGGCTCCCTTTAACCGTTGTCTTGGCCATGAGTGTATCTTTATAGGTCACCTTTTCAGCAACGTAATTCCAGTTTTCAACTTCATCCATCTGTGTTTCAAGGTGCTTCATTACAAGCGCCTTGTCTTTAGCCGGACATACCTGCGCACAGTTGCCGCAGCCTGTACAGTCAAGAACACTGACCTGGATTTTGAATTTAAGGCCCTCAAGCCCCTTGCCTTTTGCATCTACAGTCTTCATCCCCTCAGGTGCATCAGCAGCCTCTTTCTCATCAAGGAGGAACGGCCTTATAGCTGCGTGAGGACATACATAGGCGCACTGGTTACACTGGATACAGTTATCAGAAATCCACTCCGGTACATTAACAGCTACGCCCCTCTTTTCATAGGCTGTAGTTCCCGCAGGGAATGTTCCGTCAGGCCTGTCTACAAAGGCACTTACAGGAAGAAGATCCCCCTCCTGCCTTACCATTGGCTCCATTACCTTGCTTATAAATTCAGGAACGTCCTTTTTCTCTTCTGAAGAATCTTTGGCGTTTTTCCAGTCTGCTGGCACATCTATTTTAACAAGGCCGTCTGCTCCGTTGTCAACTGCAGCATTGTTCATCCTGACAACATCATCGCCCTTTCTGCCGTACGACTTCTTGATAGCGTTCTTCATCTCAGTTACAGCTTTATCATACGGTATTACATTGGCCAGTTTAAAGAATGCCGCCTGCATGATTGTGTTGGTCCTTGTACCGAGTCCAAGTCCCTCCGCAATCCTTGTGGCGTTTATTATATAGAAATTAATATCGTTACCTGCGATATACTGTTTCATCTTGCCCGGAAGGTTCTTAATTACATCATCCTTATCCATGTTTGTATTAAGGAGGAATGTGCCGCCCTTCTTGAGGCCCCTGAGCATATCGTACTTATAAATATACGACGGCACGTGACATGCCACAAAATCAGGCTGGTTAATAAGATATGTTGAACGTATAGGCTTCTGCCCGAACCTCAGGTGTGAAACAGTAATACCACCTGACTTCTTCGAGTCATAGGCGAAATATGCCTGTGAGTAAAGGTCTGTTGTGTCACCAATAATCTTGATAGAGTTTTTGTTCGCTCCAACAGTACCATCTGATCCGAGCCCGTAGAACTTCGCTTCTATAGTCCCTTCAGGCGAAACACTGATGTCCTCTCCCACGGGAAGAGACTTGAATGTTACGTCATCTACAATACCCACTGTGAAACCGTTCTTCGGTTCAGCAAGCTTAAGGTTTTCATATACTGCGACCATCTGAGCAGGAGTTGTGTCCTTTGAACTGAGGCCGTATCTCCCGCCAACGATAACCGGAGCATTCTCCCTGTTGTAGAATACGTCCCTTACATCAAGATAGAGAGGCTCACCGTTTGCGCCAGGCTCTTTTGTCCTGTCAAGTACTGCTATTTTCTTAACGCTTTTCGGAAGCACGTTAAAGAGATACTTCGCAGAGAATGGCCTGTAGAGATGTACGGTGATGAGACCGACTTTCTCTCCTTTTGCCATGAGATGGTCAATTACCTCACGAATTGTTTCTGTAACAGAACCCATTGCGATTATGATATTTTCAGCATCAGGAGCGCCGTAATAGGTGAAGGGCTTATATTCCCTTCCTGTAATTTTGCTTATCTCCTGCATGTATTCATTTACAGTATCATCAAGAGATTCATAGTACTTGTTGCTTGCTTCTCTTGCCTGGAAGAAAATATCCGGGTTCTGCGCTGTTCCCCTTGTGCATGAATTTTCAGGATTAAGAGCTCTCTGCCTGAACTCATCAAGTGCTTTATAATCCACAAGTTTGGCAAGATCATCATAATCCATCACTTCAACTTTCTGGATTTCGTGAGATGTCCTGAAACCATCGAAAAAGTGAAGAAAGGGAACCCTTGTTTTTATAGCAGCCAGGTGTGCAATACTCCCGAGGTCCATGACCTCCTGGACTCCTCCGCTTGCAATCATGGCAAAGCCTGTCTGCCTGACTGCATATATGTCGGAATGGTCACCGAAAATCGAAAGGGCCTGTGTAGCAAGAGTTCTTGCACTGACGTGAAAAACTGCAGGCAGGAGTTCCCCTGACATTTTGTACATGTTCGGAATCATGAGAAGAAGACCCTGGGACGCCGTAAAGGTTGTTGTAAGAGCCCCGCCCTGCAGAGAACCATGAACCGCTCCTGATGCACCGGCCTCTGACTGCATCTCTGCAACCTTGACTATATTCCCGAAGATATTTTTCTTATCATGAGCTGCCCATTCATCAATCAGCTCCGCCATTGTTGACGATGGGGTTATAGGGTAAATGGCTGCGACTTCTGTAAACGCATAGGCTACATGCGAAGCTGCCGTATTACCGTCCATTGACTTCATCATCTTTTTTGACATTGAAACTCTCCTTGTATGTTTAATATACGCTAAATAAAATGGTATTTCTCATCCTTTATTACACGTTTAAAATATATAAAAAAGAAGCAAAAACCAGTTAATTTACAGTATATAAAACAAGTATTTAAGATACATTATTCCGGAATTATACAGATCATATCAGGAAAATACCGGTAAAATCCGGATTAGATAAGAGAAAAAAGTTTTATTAAAGAACTTATTTAGTTATAAAGAATTTAATTAATATAAGAAAAACAAATAAAATTAAATCTTAACCGATGTCAAGTTTTTTATTATCTAAATGAATATGGATATTTTACCCTGTTTTGTACTTAAAAAATAAAAATACATGGTTCTTTTCAAGCAAAGTTTTCAATTTTAATGATAAAATTTCAGATATAAATTATTTTAATTGAATAAAAAAAAGAATATTTTAGTTTCTATGTTAATTATGGAAAAACTGAAAAATAAAATTGAGTTTGATCCGGTTTATTCTGAATTTACAGAAAACAATGAAAAAATTCTTTCAGATCTTACCGCTACTCTCAGGGAAGTAATAACGGCTCTTTCCTCAAATAACTCGATCACTGATGAAATTTTCAACAAACTTTCAGATTCAATTGAAGTCTCTAACGCTGTTTTCAGGAGTTTCAGCAGCCATGACGGACTTGAACTTGTTCTAAGATTAAAATCTGTATTGGATATTTACCGGAAAAATATAAATGAAAATTCAAATCTTATCAAAATAGCAGAACATATAATTAAAAAACTCAACAGGTTTAACTCGACTTTTTTTCACGAGGCAACTTCCGATGAAATAGTTTATCCTGAACTTATAGAAGAAAACCAGTATACTGAAAGCAGACAGATAAAAGATCTGAAGTATAAATGGACAACTTTTGAACGAAACGGTTCTCTTTTCATTGTACAATATTCTGGTCTTGATATTATCGATTACAAATCCCCTGAATCAGGAAAAGACTTTGAGTATAACGGAAAATCAACCCCCTTTATAGAACTCATGAAAACTCCGGATGATGAATATTCCCCTCCGAAAAAAATCCTTATAATTGATGGAGGCCGGGCCTGTTTTCCCGCAGACCGTACAGGGAGACAGATACACGGCTCTTATGATCTTATCTCCCCGATAATAGAACCAATGGAGATAACCGGAAACTTTATTTCAGGACGGGTGCGCATTTTCGGCCGGAAACACCTTGTAATCAGATACGATTAATCAAAACTGCAGACCAGGCAAACAGCAGCTGTGCCGGAGCATAAAAAAGCCAGGTATATACAGTACTGTGCGGAATGGTCTTTACAAAAGCATTTACAGAGAGTATGAAATCCGAAGTCCAGAACAGCACAGCTGCCAAAGCAACAGTAATCCCGAACGAACCGGCACCTGAATTAAGTTTTATAATTGCAAGATATCCCATTATATCAATAATAATTACATAAAAAACTACGGGTATAAACATCCTCCCCGCGTGTTTCTTCATCAGCCTTAGATGGATAAAATTTACTACTAGAAGAATAATCAGAAGAACAGAATTCCACGCTGAAAAAGTTATATCATAACAGAAAGCAGCGGCATAGAAAAGATGCCCCAGGATAAAGAACACCATACCGTTTTTCAGAAGGCTTATTTCTTCAATCATAAGAAGCGTATCAGCAATCAGAGCCGCTATAAGCGACGCGAAAACAAAAAGGCTGTACCTGTCTGCACCGTAAACAATCAGAGAGCTCAGAACAATGAAAACCGCAAGCGCGGTGATCATGGGAGTAAAAAAATACTTTAATAATAAGATCCCTTTCCAGGCAACATATTCACGAACCATGAAAACTATAATATATGCTGCCGTTAACTGATAAAGGTATTCAGGGACTATCACTTGTCCTTATCCTTTTTGAAAATATCTGAAAGGTCCCTGAGTTTTTTAGGATCGAATTCAGAACCCATTGCGGCAATATTTTCCTGTTTTATCTCCTGATATATCTCTTTACGGTGAACAGTTATTTTCCTGGGAGCCTTGATTCCCAGTTTAACCTGATCTCCTTTAATATCAATAACCACGACCTCTATGTCATCACCGATCATTATACTTTCATTCAATCTTCTGGCAAGAACAAGCATACTAACCTCCTGCCTCAGACTTACGTTTGATCTCTTCAAGAATTTTATGACGGACCGTATACTTCTCAGTCATCGATATTGCCTGTCTCCCGAGCCTCTTTGAGGGATTTATTATAATCGGCCCCTGAAGATTGGCTGTCATATTCTCCGGATTCTCAGGTATTGTAACAATAGCGAAAACAAGAAGTTCATCAGCAGACTTTGCATTAACAGCCTCATAATCGCTCTGTGAGATTATCAGTTCATAGTTCTGCATAAAATCAGCGGGTCTGATAATGATAAAAGCCAAATCCTTTTCATCAAAAGCCTGCATCCACTTAAAAGGGGAACCCTCATCCTCAGCGTCAAGGACAACGAATTTTCTAATAAAATCGAATCCCAGTATTCCGTCAGGGAAATCTATCACCTGAAGTTCACTGACTTCTATTTCACCAAATGGTTTGGTCTGAATTTTAATGCCCAATTAACACTCCTTAAAATTATATTTATCGCAGAAAATCGAGCAAAGTCGATTTTATAGTTTTGGCTCCAACCGAAAGTGCATAATCGTGCACACTTTCAAGCCATTTGAAATTCATTATAGTTTCAGGGAAATCAATACCTTCGTTCTTGGCCAGAAGTTCGGTAACATTCCCCTTTTCATATTCAGCCCTTTTAGCAAGTTCATCAGCCCTGCTCTGTTTTGCTCCTGTTGCCGCAAGGTGCCTGAGTATGTTATCGAGGGCCCCGTCAATCAGGCCAAGATCTCTTCCACCGACAAGTTCCTGATCGCCCCTGACAAGATCATCTCTCACCTGGATCATCATCTCAAAGATGGACATTCCGCCTATTGATGCAG
>Ga0116162_10000276_pt1 | contig 39467 bp, 33 predicted proteins | sample AD_UKC105_MetaG_FD_89875 | JGI IMG/M metagenome (GOLD analysis project Ga0116162, IMG submission 89875) | Active sludge microbial communities of municipal wastewater-treating anaerobic digesters from Hong Kong - AD_UKC105_MetaG | ecosystem: Engineered > Bioreactor > Anaerobic > Digestate...
CCATTGGTTTTGATTCTTCTGGGTCTTGTTTTCTGGTGGAGTCCGAACTTTAAAGACATTGCTGCAGGAGTTGCTATTCTTCTTTTTGGCATGTTGTCGCTGGAAAAAGGTTTTAAATCTCTGACCGAAGGTCCGTTGCAAAAACTGCTGTCAATGATGACCAACCGATACTACAAAAGTTTTCTTTTTGGCGTGATTTCAACTGCAATCCTGCAATCCAGTTCTTTAATTTCGGTGATTGCAATTTCCTTTCTTAGTGCCGGAATGGTTCAGCTATCCCAAGCAGTTGCAATCATCTTTGGTGCGAACGTCGGAACAACGGCAACGGCATGGTTAGTGGCATCTTTGGGATTGAAAATTAAAATTTCGGCTTTGGCAATGCCGATACTGGTTTTCGGAACACTTCTGGCCTTTCAAAAAAATAAATCACTCAAAGGCATCGGCAATGTTTTGGTCGGATTAGGATTTATATTTCTGGGAATCCACTTCATGAAACTGGGATTCGATGCTTATAAAGATGCAGTGGATATTACTCAATACTCAATGGATGGTGTTGCCGGTTTGCTGGTTTATACCGGTTTGGGAATGCTTGCCACCATGATTTTACAATCCAGTAGTGCAACGATGGCGATTATTTTGACCGCTTTGGCAGCCGGACAGGTGAGTTATGCCAATGCACTTGCTTTAGCAATTGGCGCGAATATCGGCACGACGATTACAGCAATAATTGGCTCAATTGCTTCAAATGCTGCCGGAAAGCGTCTAGCAGGAGCTCATTTGGTTTTTAATGTTATTACCGGCTTGATTGCATTAATTTTTATTAACCAGTTTGCTCAGTTAGTGAATTATATTGCTGTGCAGATGAACATTGCAGATACAAATTACACCATTAAACTCGCTATTTTCCATACCTTGTTTAATCTGGTAGGGGTGATTGTAATGTTTCCATTTATCAATTTACTTGTTAGATTCATGGAGAAAGTGATTAAGGATGAGAAAGCAGATGTCCTGGAACCCAAGTACTTGTCAATGGCTGCTATCGCTTTTCCTCAGTCAGCAATGTCAGCATTGATGAAAGAAACCAAGTTTTTATTCGATAATGTGTTTGAAATTGTGTCTCATGGTTTGGGATTACACCGTCGTGAAATTTTACGGAAAAAGTATGGAAAATTAAACTTGAAACCGATTCCACGAGTTGATATTGATGCCAGTTATTACAGAAACGTAAAAACAATTTATGGAAAAATTCTGGAATATGCAACTCTGGCGCAAGAGAAACATGCCAATGCCAATTACATTAACAATATTGATAACATCAAACAAGCCAATCGTTATTTCGTGAATGTTGTAAAAGATATAAAAGATTTGCAATCCAATGTTTTGAAATACACAAATTCGAGTAATGAATTTATTAAAACCGAATACAATGAATTGAGAATGAGGATTGGCAAAGTACTCAGGCAAGTCATCAAATCGCAGAAATTTGAAGTTTCTGATGAAAATGCGGATAAGAGTTTAAAAGAAAGAGCAAATCACCATATTGAAAAGCGCAAAAACAAACTGGAAGCCTTGTTACAACTAACCAAATCGGGCGATGTGCTTTTTAACGGCATATTGGATGATTTGATTCGCCATCATAAAATCACCAACGAAATGGCGTCATCACTCATTAACGATAGTGCAACCGTGGCATCAATTTGTAAACACTTGATTTATGCCGCTGAGCTTTTGTATTTAAGCGAAGAAAACTTGTTGGCTGATGTTCCATCGCAGCATGAATTGCTCAGCCCGGAATATACTTTGAATTGATAAGAACAACAACTCCAAGGTCATTTCGTTGCTTTAATAAAAAGTAAAGGCTGTAGGAGTTTTTCTTATGGACAAATCCCGTCCTATAGATTTTTTTATTATGAAGAACATGAAGTTTATGAAGGTAATTCAAAAATACTTATCAACCTTTATGTGCTTCAATTGCTTCATGGTTTATTTTTTAATTTCCCAATGAGATTCCTGCCTGCGCAGGAAAGACAAGTTCTAATTTGAAAAATTTTTCAATTGATTAATATGACAAATCCAAGGTCTTTACTGTGAATAAGAGTAAAGACCTTGGAAGTTGTGAGGGCTTATTGGTTTTTCAAGCGTTTGATTTTTAACATTCCAAGAATGTAACGCTCAAATAATGAGTCGGTTGAACCGGATTTCAATTTACGTAAGAAATATTTTTCAAAAGCAATTTTTGCCAGGTGAACCCACTTGCCTTTTTTCGCCCAAGTTGTGTTTCTTGGCGGAATTTGTGGCAAAGCAACAAATGCCACGCCGGTATCGCCCAAGTCTGCCAGACAGATTGCGTTCCAGGTTGCTTTCGCATAAGGTTCTTCACCAGCCAGTTCTGCTTTGATATTTTTCATAGCGGCAGTGACCATGGATTCAATCATATAACCGGTTTTTGGCGCCCCGGTTGGAACAGGCGTTGCTTCTACCGGTGGAATTGCCACACAAACGCCGGCTGAATAAATGTTTTTGTACTTCGGATTGCGTTGATGCTCATCAACAACCACAAAACCACGAGGATTGTTCAATCCTTCAACTGCCATAACGGCATCTACACCAAGGAAAGCAGGGAGCATCATGGAGAAACCAAAGTTCAACTCGTGAGACATGTATTTTTCACCTTTATCATCAACTTGGGTAACAAACATTTTGCCTTCTTCCACTTTGTCAACTTTTGCGTTGGTCACCCATTTGATGTGGCGGTTGCGCATTTCTGACTCTAAAAGACCTTTCGAGTCACCAACGCCACCTAATCCTAAATGTCCGATATATGGTTCAGCGGTTACAAAAGTCATAGGAACTTGGTCTCTAATCCCTCTTTTACGCAAATCGGTATCGACAATCATGGCAAACTCGTATGCCGGACCATAACAGCTGGCACCCTGAACCGCGCCAATCACAATTGGACCGGGGTTTTCGAGGAATTTTTGATAGTCTTCATAAGCAGTCATTGAATGTGCCAATGTACATATCGAGTGTGTGTGTCCACCTTCAGGGCCTAAACCTTCAACTTCGTGAAATGCCAGTTTTGGACCGGTTGTAATGACTAAATAATCATATTCGACAACTTCGCCGTCTTCTAGCTCCAAACGGTTGTTTTCAGCGTCAATTTTCTTGGCACCGCTTGTTTTAAAGTCGATTTTCTTTCGTCCCAGATATTTTGTTAAATCCAAAGAAATTTTCTCAGGCTTTGACCAGCCAACGGCAGCCCAAGGATTGGACGGAGTAAAGAAGAATTTTTCTCCTTTGTTGACTAAAGTCACTTTATGCTCTTTGCTGAGCTCTTTGCGTAAATCATAAGCAGCAGGAACTCCTCCGATTCCAGCTCCTAAAACTACAACGTGTCCCATAACTTTTACCTCTTTATTGATTTTTGTTTTTGATTTAATCTCAACTCGGGATTAAACATCTTTTTGAGTATATCACAGAATGCTAATTTATGAAGTTCTAATATTGGAATTTTTTCAGTAGAATAACGCTTTTTTTTAAACAGGTTTTTATGACTTTAGGAATTATAGGTGCGGTTTTTATTGGCCTCTCACTAGGTTTAATGGGTTCGGGTGGATCAATACTAACCGTTCCGGTTCTGGTTTATCTTTTTGGACAGGATGAAAAGGTTGCAATAGCAGGTTCTTTAGCTATTGTCGGAAGCATCGCTTTGGCAGGAGCTTTGACCTACTTAAAGGATAAGTTGATAGACTGGAAAGTGGCTTTTCTGTTTGGTATTCCAGGAATGTTGGGAACTTATTTGGGTGCCTGGATTGCTGTGTATATTTCCGGAATCATTCAGTTGGTTTTATTTGCAATGGTGATGGTTGTTGCAGCCGTTATGATGCTTCGCAAAAGTAATCAAATCCCAAACGGTTCTCAAAGACATTTGACCAAAATTATGGTTGATGGCTTGGTGGTAGGTGTGATTACAGGAATTGTCGGAGTCGGTGGAGGGTTTATGATAGTTCCGGCTCTGGTATTGCTTGGTGGATTAAACATGAGAAACGCCGTTGCGACTAGTTTGATGATTATTGCGATGAAATCATACTCCGGGTTTTATAAATATTTGAATGTACTGAAACAACAAGGTTTGGAATTAGACTGGAAAGTTATTGGCTTGGTTACTTTTATCGGAATTTTAGGAACATTTGCAGGAAATTATTTGTGCCGGATTATTCCACAAAACCAGTTGAAGAAATATTTTGCCTACTTTTTGATGTTGATGGCGGTTGTTATTTTTTATAAAGAAATACCGAATGTTGTGAATTCTTTTCAATAGTTCTGTCAAAGTCCTAGAATCGAGTCAAGGTCTCTACTAAAATGAAACCAAAAAGTGATGCTTCATGACAGAGAAAGAAAAAGATAGTGCTAAAGTAAAAACGATACCGCCGTTGATTCCTTTGTTTTTTATCGGGATTTCGTGGTTGTTGGATAAATATGTTTATCATTTAGGCATCAATATCAATCAACAGATTCAAACTTATGTTGCTTATGTTTTAATAGCTATTGCTGTGGTGTTATTTAGCTTTAGTTTGTATTTTTTTGCTAAAACTCGACAGAACCCGGAACCTCATACTCCCACAAATGCACTTTACACAGGTGGAATCTATCGCATCACTCGTAACCCTATCTATCTTGGTTTTTTAGTTTCTCAAGTAGTTGTTGCAATTCATCTGAACAATTTGTATGTTATTTTGACTATGCCTTTTGTTTGGTGGTTTCTGGTGAAATGGGTGATTGAGCCGGAAGAAGAATACTTGCAAAAGTTGTTTGGTCAGGAATATCTGGATTATAAGAAAAAAGTAAGAAGGTGGATTTAATGTCTGAAAAGAATCTGAATGTTGCCCAAAACGAAATCGAGCATTTTAACGAGCAAGCCTCCTTTTGGTGGGATGAAAATGGTCCTTTCAAAACTTTGCATCACATCAATCCTGTCAGAACAGAATACGTTAAACAATTTGTTGATTTAAATGGCAAAAAAGTGCTTGATGTGGGATGTGGCGGAGGAGTTTTTTCCGAAGCGATGGCGAAATCTGGTGCCGAAGTGACGGCAATTGATTTAGCAGAAGATGCTCTGGAAGTAGCAAAGCTTCATTTGCTCGAAAGCGGACTGGAGGTGAATTATGTTTGCCAAAGTGTTGAGGAGTTTGCCAAAGATAACGAAGAAACTTTCGATGTCATTGTTTGCATGGAAATGCTGGAACATGTTCCAGATCCTCAGTCAATAGTTGATTCCCTTTCGAAAATACTGAAACCTGATGGTTTCCTGTTTTTATCAACCATAAACCGTCATCCCAAAGCGATGATGTTTGGAATATTTGCTGCTGAGCATGTTTTGGGAATTGTTCCGAAAGGCACGCACCATTATGAGCAGTTCATTAAACCTTCTGAACTTGTAACCGGAGTGGAAAAAGCGGATTTGCAAGTGATTGATGTGAGTGGCATAAAATACAATCCAATTTCCCAAAAAACATGGATTGACAAAACAGACGTAACTATTAATTATCTTGTGGCTGCAAAAAAAGCATGAGTGGAGTTTTATTCGACCTTGACGGAACCTTGGTTGATACCTCGATTGACATGGTTTTGGCATTACAATCTTTGGCAAAGGAAAATGGTATCGGAATCGAAGCAGATTTTGTTAAATACAGAGAGTTGATTACTTATGGTTCCAGAGCTTTGGTCACATCAATATTCGGTGAAATTGATAAAAACGAATTGTCACGACTGCAAAAACGCTATTTGGAGATTTATGAAAATTGTTTAACTCAAAACACCAATCTTTTTAATGGTATGAAAGAAGTGATTCAATATTTGGATAGCAACCAAATCAGTTGGGGAATTGTCACCAACAAGCCGGTATTTCTGGCGCAACCTTTGGTTGAGAATATGCCCGAGTTGCAGAATTGTAAGGTTCTTGTGGGCGGAGGAATGACCGAATATGCAAAGCCACACCCGCAACCAATATTGCTGGCAATAGAAAAATCTCAAATCAAACCCGAATATTCGTGGTATATAGGCGATGCTTTAACAGATATTCAGGCAGGAAGATCAGCGGGTATGAAGTCAGCTGGAGCTTTATGGGGTTATATTTCAGAAACAGACAATCCGAATCTCTGGTCGGCTGATAAATTGCTTAATCACCCGACTGAAATTTTAAACCTTTTTAAGTAACTATTCCTCCTTGTAAACCTCCCGTGTGTAAAATCACAACTTTGCTGCTTGCAGGAATGATACCTTTTTCAATCATGTCATAAGCAGCATAAAATGATTTGATAGTGTAAATCTTATCTAAATCTATCTTGTTATTTTTAATAAAATTTCTTGCAAAATCAATCATTCTCTCATCATTGAGTTTTGCATATCCTCCGGCGTGATAGTCGTGATAGAGTTTCCATTGAACAAAGCGGTTGTGAATCGTTAGTTTGGCAATATCATCAACTAAGAATTCCGCACCTTTAAGAACCGGAATGCCGATAACTTGGGTATTCCAGTTCGCTTTGTTAACTCCTTCAATCAAACCGGCAAGAGTTCCACCGGTTCCACAAGCAGAAATGATATGAGTGGGTTCGGATGTTTGTTGAGTCAGTTCGCCAATGACTTCGGCAACACCTTTTAAAGCTAAAGAGTTGCTTCCGCCTTCAGGAATGAGGTAACAACTTTTGTCAATTGATGATTTCACAACATTTGAGTTGGCTTTTTTGCGATATTCTTCCCGGTTAAGAAATATAAATTTCATGCCATAGGACTGTGCTTGATGAAGTGTTTCAGACCATTTTTCAGGTTGTAACTCTAGCTCGTTTCCACGAATAACCCCAACGCTCTCGAAATTTATTAGCTCCGCACATTTTGCAACAGCAATTAAATGATTCGAGTATGCGCCACCAAAGGTTGCAATTCCTGAAAATCCATTCTCAATGGCGTATTTGATATTGTATTTTAACTTCCTGAGTTTGTTACCCTGAATAATTGGATGGTTTAGCTCATCACGTTTGACCAAAATTTTTATATTCTTATTGTTCAGAACTTCTGTTAGTGGTGTGGAGTCCTTGCAAAATATATTGGACCAATGATTCAAGCTAGTCATATCGAAGAGTGCAGAATTTATTGAGTAAGAATTATAGATGGATTCCCATATTTGGTGCAAATTTCTGTCATATTCAATTTGTTATTGTCATATTAATTAAACATCCATAATAAAAAAACAATCAATTGGATTAATATGTTGAAACTAAATGCAAAATTGTAATAAGATGTGCATGGGTGCATCTATGCCTGATGCATAATGGGAAAGTGGGATTATCATTATGAATAAACTGTTAATCGTGAAACTGGTCTTTGTTTCGCTTTTAGTTTTTACAAACTCAAAATCTTTAGCTGATGACTATCAAGGAGTTCAAGCTGATTTGAATAACGGTTTGTTGCCTGTTGAGGCGGCAAAAAGAGCGCATGAAAATGAATTGTTTTCTGCCGATGTTGTTCAACAAATGGTCGACTCTGATGTTGATATTGTCAAAGCGGTTCAAACTGTCGCTCGTGAGTGGTCATCTTGTGATGATACTTATGCTTCTGTAAGAAAAGGTGTGCAACTTTCTTCAGACAGAGCGGATGAGATTGTCGCATCAGTCGCAACTATCAATGGGTGTAAATGTAATGCTCAAAGTTTTTGGGCGCGTTCCAGACTGGAACAGCGTTTGCGTCCAAGAATTCAAAGAGCATTGGCAGAAATCAGCACAAGTTGTAGCTGTGCATCTGCTGGCATAGAAGCAGCAATTGAGATTGTACCTGATAAAGTTGAAGACATGGTTGATGCTGTCATCGTGGCTAAAAACAGAGCCGAACGTACGATTGATTCTATCGGTCAAGTTGGTGTGCTTCCGGAGCAAAAATTCTGGGGTGATCAGCTTGTCAAGACTAAAGACACTAACTTGATAAGAAATACCGAAGTGTGTTCAGGTGATTACAATGAATTGGATGAATTTGATCCCAACAATAGCTGGTCCAATCAAGATAAGCAAACTGACAGTGCAACTTTTGCTTATAACCGTGACTTAGGAACTCATAAATTAATCTGTGAAGAGGAAGAGACTAAGGAAGAGGAAGAAGAAACAGAAAATGACAGCGAAAAATTAATTATTTCTCAATACATCGAAGGTCAAGGTAGCGATCAAGCTTTGGAATTATACAACGGAAGTGACAAAGAAATTGATTTGTATGCCGGTAATTATCAGTTGGAAGTTTATTTTCATGGTTATGACTTTCCTGGTGAAGTCATTCAGTTGAAAGGATTAATGGCACCACAATCCACTTTTGTCGTTGCGGATGCGCAAGCATCTTCTGATATTTCTGCAAAAGCCAATCAAAAAGTGAATGGCTTGATTTTTAAAGGAGCTGATGCGGTTGTTTTAAAAGCCGGATTTAACAATAGTCCTTGCGAATGTGCCGTTGCATCCATCGCTTCTGCTGTAAATGGAATTGAAAAATCTGAAGACAAGAATGCTGAAATGTCTCAGGAAAAAGAAGATTTTATTAAGAGAATTGAACACCATTACGATAACACCAATGTACAGGCGACGGTTGTTGACAGTTTGGGACGGATTTTGGCAAATAAAGACGGTGAACAAAAAGATGTTCCTGTTGTAGAAGATGCAACCATTCGTCGAATCGAAACCGTTTGTAAGGGTGATCGAATTGAGATGGATGAGTTTGATTTGAATAAAGAATGGCAAACTTATGCAATCGACAACTTTATTGATTCCGGTAGTTTCAGTACTAAAGACTGTGCCGCTTCCCGGAAGGATTTGTTGCTTTCAGAGTATATTGAAGGAACTGAAAATAATGCAATGATTGAGTTGTACAATGGAACTGATCGTCCGATTGATTTCAGTTCGGAAAAATATTTCTTGGAATTGTATAATGACGATGATGATGATCCTGAAAGTGTGATTTACTTGGACGGTAAGGTTGATCGTGGAGGAGTGTTTGTGGTTGCTCATTCTGATGCCGAAGAAGCATTAAGAGATATTGCCAATCAAAAAACATCGGAACTGGATTTAGAAAATACCAGAGCGGTTGTATTGAAAAAAGTGGTATTACCTGCGTATCAGTCTTGTTATGCTGATATTGCTAACTGGATTCAAGGTAATGACTTGAAGAACATAGCTTATATACTTCCGCCTCAAAGAGATCCGGGTACAGGTCCTGATCCATCGGATGATCCGCGTGATGGTCCGGACGGTGGAGAATTGGCAAGTCCAAACTAAATAAATTTCAAAAGATTAGAAGAAAAGGGTAAAGTTAAATTTTTACCCTTTTTTTATTTAATAGCCATAAACATCATTTACAATATCTGCATGAATAATAAACATAAAATTGCAATAGTTGGTTTGGGATATGTCGGTTTGCCATTGGCAGTTGCATTTGCCAGACATTATGAAACGATTGGTTACGACATCAATCAAAATCGAATTGATGAGCTGGAACAATTCAAGGATTCCACTTTAGAAACCACATCCGAAGAATTGAAATCCGCAAAATATCTGTCTTACACCAGTGACTTGCAAAAAATCAAAGAAGCCAATGTCTTTATCATAACAGTTCCCACACCGGTGGATTCCAATAATTTACCCGAATTATCACCGCTCAAAAATGCATCGGAAGCAATAGGCTCGATATTGAAAAAAGGTGATATTGTTGTTTATGAATCCACTGTTTTCCCCGGAGCTACAGAAGAATATTGCGCAAACATTTTAGAAGAAGAAAGTGGGCTTAAATTAAATTCTGATTTTTCGTTGGGATATTCTCCGGAGCGAATTAATCCGGGCGACAAAGTTCACACCTTACAAACCATAACTAAAGTCGTTGCAGCTTCTAATTCTGAAACTGAAAGTGTTTTAACTGAGCTTTATTCTAAAATTATTGATGCCGGTGTTTTTCTTGCCAGTTCCATCAAAGTTGCTGAAGCATCAAAAGCAGTTGAAAACACTCAAAGAGACATGAATATCGCATTCATGAATGAATTAGCTGTAATGTTCAATCACATGGGAATTGATACCTTGGATGTGATTAAAACAGCATCCACAAAGTGGAATTTCTTACCATTTACGCCAGGGCTAGTTGGTGGTCATTGTATAGGCGTCGATCCATATTATCTGATTCATAAATCGCAGGAAAGTGGATATTATCCACAACTCATCACAACTGCCAGACGCATTAATGAAAGCATGAGTCAGTACGTTGTCGATCGTTTCTTAAAAAAACTGGCGCTGAGCAAAGTCCATATTGTGAATGCCAATGTTCTGGTTATGGGAATCACTTTTAAAGAGAACTGCCCTGACTTAAGAAATACAAAAATTGTCGAAATTATTGGCGAACTGGAAGCCTGCCATGCATGTGTTGATGTTCACGATCCGTGGGCGGATGTTGATGATGCTAAGCGTTTTTTAAATGTTGATATTCAGATGAATTTGCAAAATGGATTTTATGATGCAATTATTCTGGCTGTTTCACACAAACAATTCATAGAAATGGGTGAAAAGAAAATTCGGAATCTGCTAAAACCCAATGGTATTATTTTTGATTTGAAAGGAATGTTGCCATCGGATGCCGTGGATGAAAGGTTGTAAGTTATGACAATTTTAGTGACTGGAGCAGCAGGGTTTATTGGTTCACATGTGAGTCGTTATCTTTTGAATCGCGGTGAAAAGGTTCTCGGTATTGATAACATCAACGACTATTATGATGTTAATTTAAAATTATCCAGACTGGAAAATCTACAACACGAAAATTTTGAGTTCGTAAAAGTGGATTTGGCAGACAAGGATCGGGTTGCAGAGTTGTTTCAAACGCACGGAATTAAAAAAGTGGTTAATTTAGCGGCTCAGGCAGGAGTTCGTTACTCTTTGGAAAATCCTTGGTCTTATCTAAATAGCAACTTGACCGGTTTTTTAAGTATTCTTGAGGCCTGTCGCCATAATAAGGTTGAACACTTGGTTTATGCGTCATCCAGTTCGGTTTATGGAGCCAACACCAACTTACCGTTTCGAGTTGAAGACAATGTTGATCATCCGCTGTCATTGTATGCAGCCACCAAAAAATCGAATGAATTGATGGCACATTGTTATTCCAACCTCTATCAACTTCCAACAACGGGTCTGCGCTTTTTTACCGTTTACGGACCTTGGGGCAGACCGGACATGGCTTTGTTTTTGTTTACTAAAAATATTTTAGCAGGCAAACCCATCAAGGTTTTTAATTACGGCAATCACACTCGTGATTTTACCTACATAGATGATATTGTTGAGGGAATTATCCGGGTTTTGGATAACACGCCACAACCAAATCCCGATTACGACTTTTCAAATGGTAATCCCGCCGGCAGTTCAGCTCCTTATCGGGTTTACAATATTGGTAACAACAGCCCGGTTAAATTGATGGACTATGTACAAGCGATTGAAAATGCATTGGGAATGAAAGCAGAAATGGAACTATTACCATTACAACAAGGCGATGTGCCGGATACTGAAGCCGATGTTAGCAAACTGGTGGAAGATGTAGGATTTAAGCCCGATACAACTGTTCAAGACGGTATCAATCGCTTCATTGCCTGGTACAGAGATTATTACAAAGTGTAATCAGATGATTGAGTTTTTGCTTAATCTTGTTGAAAGGGACTGCAAACTCGCTGGTTTTAAGTCAGATAAGCAAATTATTCTTAATGGTTTAGCTCCACTCTTTGTCGAATACAAACAATCCAATTCTGTTAACTTAATCAAAGCCTCGTTACTCGAAAAAGCGAAATTCCAAAACTGGCAGGAAAAATCGCAAACGATATTTAAACTTTTTGATAATAGTCGAATTCGTTTCATTGTATTTAAAGGTTTTGCATTAACTCATTACGTTTATCAAAATTCCTACATTCGACCCTATTCAGATATTGATATGATTGTTGATGTCGAAGATTATAAAATGGCTGAACAACTTCTTTCTGAGAATGGTTTTAGTAAAGTGTCTTCCAGAGAAGGTCAATTCGTCAGTTTTCAAAATAGTTTTTATGATAAAGATTCTCCACAATGTGTGATTGACCTGCACTGGCAGATCAACAATCGTATTGAGTTTCATAAAAACTTTCCCTTTGAAGATTTGTACAAACACTCGAGTACAATCAGCTTGGATGATAGTCGGTTCCATGTTTTAAGCCCTGTTGATGGATTTATTTTGAGCTGTTTTCATTTTCAGGCTCATCGACCCGAAGACCGTAAGCACATTTGGCTTTATGATTTAGCTTTGATGTGGAATCAAATGCCCGATATTGAAAAACAAACCTGTATTGAAAAAGCAAAAACAACCTCTCAGTATAAAATTGTCAGTTCTTGCTTACACTTGCTTAATCAGGTGTTTGGAAATATTTACAATCTTGATAACTTTATAGCTGAAAATGACTTTGAAGATACCGAACTGTATTTGGGCGAACGTAAAAGAAAAGCAGCTGATATTAAAATCAGGCTCAAAAATATTGATGGTTTTCCCAACAAAATCAAATATTTATCAGAATATGTCTTTCAAAGTCGCGATTATGTGCAAAAACGTTATCAACTGAAAACAACAAACTGGACGTGGTTATATTATCCCAAAATGTGGTTTGAGGATTTTTTTAAACTATTCAAATAGTTTCTGCGATTTGGCAGATTTTCTCAAGCAGATTATTCATGTGTTTTTCAGTCGTTAGAGGATTCATAATTGTCACTCTGAGATAGTGCGTATCATTCAAAACGGTTTGAACAATGTAAAATTCGTTATCTTCAAGCAGTTGTTGGCGAATCTTTTTATTTAACTGATTGAGTTGGTCTTCCGTTAAATCATCGTCAATATAACGAAAGCACACGATATTTGTTTGTGGTTCAAGTGCCAATTGAAAAGAATTGTGTTGTTTAACCATTTCCGAAAAGGTTTGACCTAATCCATAAAGATAGTCGATATTCTCTTCAAAAATTTTGATTCCGTAAGTTTTCCAGAGGATGTAGAACTTCAGACATATCATAAATTTGGTGCACTCAAAAGTTCTCAGTCCGCCGTTATACCATTGCTCTTCCAAAGCCTGATCTTCAAACAAATATTGAGCTTTTTGGGTGAATGTCCGGCTTCCGTGTCTTTTGTCTTTGAATAGAACGACCGTCGATAATGCCGGAGTCATCATCATTTTGTGCGTATCAATAATAATTGAGTCTGCCATTTCCAAGCCTTTTAAAAGGTTCTTGTGCTGATTTGAAAAGATAGCAGCTCCGCCATGAGCGCCATCAACATGTAACCAAACTCCGTTTTGTTGGCAGAATTGTCCGATTTGCTCCAAATCATCATAAGAGCCGGTTGCTGTGGAGCATGCACTTCCGACAATGGCAATTACTTTGAATCCTGAATCAATGGTTTCAGCATAGCAGCGTTTCATTTCCTCAATATCCATAGAAAATCCCGAATTAACCGGAACCAGAACAACTCCGTCATCACCTAACCCCATAACTCGTGCCGCACGATCGACTGAATAATGGGCTTGTGAGGAAACCAAAATAGCTAGTTTATCTTTGTTGCCGTTTTTCCAGATATCCTGACCTTTTAAAGACCGGCGAGCCGCCAATAAACCTGTGAGATTAGCTAAAGTTCCACCGGATGTCATGACACCATTCGCATTAGAATCATATCCAACCTGATTGCAAAACAGTTCAATGATGCACTTTTCGATGGCAGTTGCAGCTGGTCCCATTTCATAAACAGCCATGCCATTATTTAGAACTCCCGAAACCAAATTCATCAATGCTGAAAGAGGAGCAGGAACCGAAACCTGATGCCCAATATATTTAGGATTGTGCAAATGAATCGAATGATTGATTAGATCCTCAATAAAATTTTCGACATTGCTAAATTCATAACTATGCCAAAAACTTAATTCTGAATTTGGATTTTTCCAATTGTTTGCTTTGACATCACCTTGCTGGTTTTGCAGGTATTCAGTCAATTGATCAAGTATTTGGTGTCCATTTTTTTGGAAATCTTCAAAATTATAGGCTTGTTTCAGCAAAGGATATTCTTTCATTAGTTTGAACTACAACAGTTATCTTTCGGTGGTTTATTTGAAAACTTACTTATAAATGTTCTTAAACTAAATAGCAATAGAATTATCAGCGAAATCAGTTGAATAAACTCAGGAATATGATTGTGTTCAGGGTGCAGATGTTGTTGAATATTGATGCTCCATTTTTTCACTAAATAATCAACTACCATACCTGAAATCAATGCTGTGCTCATAATTCCACACAGATATAAAGCCATTGTCCTTTTCCCCATTTGCTTATTAATAATACCCAATGTCGCCATATTGGTTGCCGGTCCTGCCAACAGAAAAACAATGACCGCACCCGGCGAGATACCTGCAAGCAAAAATCCGGCTGCCAGAGGTGTTGAAGCCGTCGCACAGACATACATCGGAATTCCAACAACCAACATAATCAGCATTCCGCTCCAACCGCTTCCATACTCAATCAATATGTCATTGGAAACAAAAGTCTGAATAATCGCTGCAAAAGCAATCCCTATCACTAACCAACCGACAATATTGTCCAGTAGTTCGGTAAAAGCATATTTGATTCCGGCATAAATTTTTTGTATGAGTGACTCACTTTTTTCATCATGTTTTTCGGAAGAGCAACAGCTCGTTTTTTTAGTTTGAGTTACACAACAAGAGGTATTTGTTACTTCCACTTCAGAATCGCAGCAAGAAGATTCTTTTTTACTGGAGCAACAACTCTCATTTTTTTCATCAGGTTTTACTTTGGGCAAGTCACTCTCATAATCAAAAAAATTAACCAATGTTCCGGTTGTAATTGCAGAAAATACAGCAATGATTGGTCGTACAACCGCCATAAATGGTCCCATCATCGCATAAGTAATAAAAACTGAATCCACGCCGGTTTCGGGCGTTGAGACTAGAAAAGAAGTTGTAGCCGATTTAGAAGCACCTGCATCTCTTAATCCCATTGCTGCAGGAATAACACCACAAGAGCATAGCGGTAACGGAGCCCCTAAAATTGCTGCTTTGATTACGGAACCAAAACCTACTTGACTCAGGTGTTTGTGTAAAAATTCTGTAGGTATTAGGGTTTTGAATAAACCACCAATAAATAGACCAATAACCAGCCAGAAAGATGCATCCAACGCAATGTAATAAAAATTCTCAAGTAGGTTAATCATCACTATTCTCCAACGCTGATAATATGGAACAATTCTCGGCAGACTCAAATCCGCCACAGCAAGTTTGATGTATTTTTGACAGAGCTGATTTTATTTTTTTCAGTTCAGAGATTTTATGATTAATTTCGTCTAACTTGACTTGTGTAAACTCTTTAACTTCGTGACAAGTATGTTTGTCCTTGGTAACCTGAATTTCTAACAACTCCTTAATTTCATTAAGGGTAAAACCAACCAACTTGGCCTTTTTGATAAACTGCAAAGTTGAAATCGTATCGTCTGAATAATCACGATAGCCATTTGATAATCTTTTGGGTTTTGAAATCAGATTTTGTGATTCGTAATATCGCAATGTCTGAATATCAATTCCGGTAGTACTTGAAAGCTCGCCAATTTTCATAGTTCGGTCTTTTATAATGGATTGGTGTATTCTAAACCCTAAAGTATGCTATAGAGTCAAGGGTTTGGTATGCTTTTTTATAAAAGCAAGTGATAAAAACTATATTCTTTGCACCTTTTGCTCGTGCAAAAAAGGCGGAAAAGCACGCCCCGAACTCTCAGCCGCTGGCTATCCTCAATATTTCCGAAAATTTGGCGTTTGCAAAAACTCACATTGCAAGCAATGTTCAAACACTTGCAAACTTGTTTCCAAATTTACTGAAATATTTCGATGAGAGTTAAAGGGAATAAAAATTTATCAAGCAATAAGTGGTTTATTGCTTGTTTGATTTTAAAATATTTGGATTTGGTTCTTTTTCTTTCAATAAACTAAGAAAATGGGGGCTTGGTTCTCCTCCATTTTCTCTTTGTTTTTGAATCATTTCCCAAGCTTCTATATATCTTCCTTGCCAGTAATAAGAGGATGCCCAGAGTCCATATAAATACTGTTTGTTAGGTTCAATTTCTTCTGACTTTTTAAAAAGTTGTTCTGACTCTTCAAGTAAAATTTTATTTTCACTTTCAGATGATTTATTTTCTGAAAGAGCACATAATGCAGTAACTCTTGCTGCATCAGCGTATATCCCTTGATTTAATGGTGGGTTTAGCTCTAAAGATTTATTCATAAAATCTTTTGCATCACAATATTTTCCTTGATCATGTAATACTGAGGCAAAACCAGCATAAACATCTGGATTTCCAGGGTTTAGCAACCAAGCTTGATTAAAACGCCTCATTGCCATTCCCAACTGATTATTTTGATAGTAACTGAACCCTGCCTCAACCCAAATTTGACTAGCATTCTCTCTTGAACCATACTCTTTAGTAACTCCATCTATAAATTTTTTATCTCCTTTCCTTAAAGACTTATATTTTGTCCTATCCATACCACCGTACATTGGAACTTCATCAACCCTGATTTTCTCAGAAAGAACGCTAAAAGGTATAATAAAGCTCAAAATGATAAATATCTTGATTAATCTTGATATGTACGAAATTTTCATAAAAGAAGCCCTGCAAGTAAAATAATCTCATTAGGATTTGACATCATTTTATGTAATTGACTCAAAAATGTATAGTCTAATGCTGTCATATACCAAATTGTTGAATATTGCATTGCAAATTTCAAAACCAACAAGCTGTTGTCAAAATATTATTTTCCCCTTACATTTCGCTGAGGCACGGAGTAAAATTTGATATTAGCGAAACAAGTGTCTGAGCGAAGCGAGTTTTTGTTGAGCTTCAAATTTTGCGAGTACCGAAGGAAGCCGAAGGCCGGAATGTCGGGGCGTGTTTTCTTTTGGTTACTTTGCTTTACACGAGTAAAGAAAAGTAACACTAAAATGACTAGATTTCCACCTACGCGGGAATGATGAGTTTTTTAGATGCTGAAATAAATTCAGAATCACTAGATTTTAGGGTTTGCTGATATTATTGATTATCAGTCGCCGTGACTCCATGTCGCTTCACAAGAAAATATAAAGAAATAAAATGAAAATACTCAAACAAACAACCCTATTGCTTTTACTGGTAGCATCATCGGTTTTTAGCCAAAGTATAAAACCCCACACGATTGCAATTGTCGTCAGCGATATTGAAGTTTCTGAAAAGTGGTACGCAGATGTCTTGCAAATGCAACCATTCAAACAAATGTTATTTCCGGAATATGATGGTTTAAAAATTCATTTTCTCAAGAATGATTCCTTTCGATTGGAGCTGATGGAGAAAAACTCATCTTTTGCAATCAGCAAATATGTCGAAGACTATGATATTACCAAATCACCTCTGATTGGATTTTCCAAAATTGCCTTCTCAGTCGACGACATCGAATCTGAATTCAACCGCATCAGTAATCTTAATGTAAATGTTTTTATGGGTATCACCGAAGATAAACAATTCCATTCCAAATTCTTTATTATTAAAGACCCTGATGGAAATTCAGTACAGTTTATTCAAGACTTAGTGGATTAATTCATAAATCAATTGATTTAATCCATGATAATCAATACAGTTGTAACATTAAATTGATATCTGAGCTGATCAGGAGAGACTATGAAATCCAGTCCTTACAATACATTGCTGTTTGTTTCGTTGTTATTTTTTTCACAACTCTTATTCGCTCAGGAGAATTTAAGAACTCCCAATCAAATTATTAGAGATTTGAAGGATAAACTATATGTCATTGGAGAGACTTCCGGGAAATATGAAAAATTTATTGAAGCTGAGAAGAATGCTGTATCCAGCTTACAAATGTATATGAAAAACGGTGATCCGGCAGAATTGGTAAGTGCCAGCAAATCCGGTGTGACGCCGTTAATGAATGCCTCTTTCATGGGATATTCGTCAATAGTTGAAGAAATGCTCAAATCGGATAAGGTCAGAGAATCAATCAATGTCACTGATTCCAATGGCTGGTCTGCCTGGACCAATGCCAACTTTGCATTCCGTCAGGCCGCTTGGATTTGTAACCCTGGAATTTTTGAAGATCCGTTTTCCTATGTGCCTCTACTGGTCACACAACCGTATTACACTGAATATAATGAAAACCGCTATAAAAACATCCGAACTCAACTGGAGAAGTCCGGCGCGAAACCGGATATGAAAGGCCTGATTCAGATATGGAATAAAACATGTATTAATCAAGATCCTGAGACCAAAGAAAAAGTTGATAAAACGGATGACTTGCTTGAGTTGGTTTTAAAAGAGGGTGAGAAAGTTTTAACGGATTTAATGACGAAAAAATAGCGTATGGACCAACTGATGGAGCTTTGTTGATCACAATCCAGCCAGACAGACATTATCCTGAAAATTATAATTCTTACTTTCCACACAACTTTTATCCATTGTGATGGGTGATTTCTCCTAAGCTATCATGGATGTCTGATAAATCTGTAGATTCAACATGGTCTTTTCTCCTTAAAAGAAATAATATCATGTTAACTTAGTTATTAATCAGCGAGAAAGGGGTATGTTTATTACTGGAAACTCAGCGGAGAATAACTTAATATAAACGGATATGGTTAGAAATGAATCCGCCAATCCTGTAACTCTTATTTTCAACACTCTTGAGAAAAGTTTGAAACGCTCTGTTTTGTTTCAGTTCCTGTTTTTGTTTCTATTCTGGCTTCTGGTGTGGCAAGTCGGTAGAGTTGTGGAATATACCGAACATGCCAGTGTCTGGTTTCCGGCTTCGGGTTTTACTTTTTCCTGTTTGTTTGTATTGGGTCGTAGAGCACTGCTTCCTATTATGGCAGCGGCCATTGTTACCACAATATGGAACGGCAATCACTACAATCTTCCTTTAAATCTTCAGCAATTGGCTTGGGGAGGATTTTTGTTTGGACTTGCCCATATCATACCCTATTGGTTGGGAGCAGCCTGCATTGCACGCATGGCCAATAATAAAGACCATAGTGTTCCGCGTCTGATTGTGGTTTTTATACTGATTGCAGGACTTTCAGCATTACTGACCACGGTTATGGTGTTATCCTCTTTGGTTATTTCTCAGCAAATGCCAATTGACGAGGTCAGGAAAACGGTTTTACCCTTTTGGGTGGGTGATATGGCTGGGGTTATTGTTCTGGCTCCTTTATTCAGTGCGATATTAATACGAATATTTCCAAATTCCAATGTGGATTTATCTGATTTTGCAGATAATGAGGTGATATCGTACAAGCAAGTGGCTGGAAAGTTGGGTCTGAATATAGTCTTGATTTTATTGACTATGTTTCTGGCATATTTTACCGGTTCATTCGAAAGTTCATTTGCAATATTTTTTCTTGCTGTGACTCATATGTGGATAGCGACGACGGAAACACCATTGTTTAACATTATCAGCCTTGCAATCAGCAGTACTTTGATTGTTTTATTAACACATTATCTCGGACTGATGGATTTTGTGATGGTTTATCAATTTGCAATCAATGTTGTTGCCGCTAACTCCTTGTTTGGGATTGCCATTCCACAAATGAAAGCCGATAACCTGCAATTACAATCTTTGGTTTTTACCGATACATTAACCAATGTTTCATCGAGGCGACATATGGTTGAAAGAGCGGAGCAGGAAATCAAAGAGAGTGAAAAGCTTAATCATTCACTGATACTTGCAGTTTTTGATCTTGATAAATTTAAATCCATCAATGATACCTGGGGACATTCCGCAGGAGATCAGGCGTTAATTCAGGTTTGCAGAGAGGTGAATAAACTGTTAAGGAAAAGAGATGTATTTGCTCGTTTCGGGGGAGATGAGTTTGTGATATTGATGCCGGAAATTACAATTCAGGATGCTCAGTCAGTAATAGAAAGCATAAGAGAAAAAATTGAATCGATAAAAATTCAAAACATATTTTTATCCTCAAGCTTTGGGATCGCACAATTACAAAAAGACGAAGATTTCAAATCCCTTTTTCACAGGGCGGATCAGGCATTATACGCCTCAAAAGAAAGTGGTAGAAACCGAATCACCCTTGCATCCTGAAATTTTCCTGCATGAGAGGAGTATGCAATTTCAGATCTCATAAAGTTCTATTTTTTTATTTTCTTTATTCTCGTTGCGTGATTTAATCATATGCAAAACAGAATTGTGAAAATCATCCAGAACGAAATTAGCCCATAGCTTTCCATACCAATTGAGTTTGGTCGTCATCCGATAGCTTGTTGTCAGAGTAAGAAAAGTATTACCTTGTTTTTCTTCCAGATAGTAATAACCGGACTATACATCAAAATATTGATCACCAACTGTGATGTGAGTATCAAGTTCAGCAATCTTCATTGATTCCTCATCGATAATAACATCATAGGCCAGTAATTTATTGGGAACAATTTGAGTGATTTTCTCCTGAAAGTGAACGCCTTTTTCCCAATATATTTCTCTGATTCCACCTATTTGGAATTTCTCAGTGATAGCATTCTGTGGTTTTGGTAATCCAATAAAGTGGGATATGTTCCATTTTAACTCGTCAGAATGTATATCTCTGATGTTGGATAAACTGGCCCAAACCTGATTGATATCAGCATCTATTTGAATAGAGTTAGTAACAGAGAATCTCAATGTTTCAGCTGATATAGGTCTTTCAACAGGAATCATGAAAAAAGGTAAAATGATAAAACAGGAAAGAATTACTTTTTTATTTCTGTTATTGTATTTAACTTTCAAAGAAGCGCCAATACGACCTCCCAATAGTGCCAATGGAATATACAATGGCAATAGCATAACGATACATATTATTGTTTCCCACATGAAAATTAAGGAAATGATAGACCATCCAAAAACCGGAAGAGCAGCGTAGTATTTTCTGTGATGTTTTATTTCTGCCAACTCAACAGGTAGTAGAAATAAAGTCAGTACTCCAACCGATATGGGAACAACTATTAACATGTTAATTGAGACAAATTGCAACCATTCAATATTGTTTTTACCACCGTATCCAGCTAATAATCCCAAGAGTGTGAAAAATAAGGTTCCCCAGATAAATCCTGCTATTGCTGCTTTGTAATTCATAGATCAAATTTCTGTAATTAGTTAAAGCGGCATTAAACAATATAATTGGGCTTGAAACTTCCTGAATGATAATTCAAGAAAAAATTATTACAACGGAAGCTTTATTTAGGTAGTCGTTTGACTGATTATTGTCTTTTAAAAATTGGTTTCAATCTGTTTTCCGGGAAAAATGTTAATATTTTGTTAAATAAATGTTGACATATCTATAACAGTTCATAAATAATTCCCACCCCCTATCGGGAATGAGGATTTTCCTCTCAAAAAATTAAATAAAAAATTATGAAAAAACATTATCTCGACAATTTGAATATAAATAGTAGGTGCGATTTGCACGGCAGTATTCTGTCGCAATATCCGTTTGCAAAAATAATGTTTTAACGCCTTTTAAATTTTTGAAAGGCGGGATAGCCTTTCAGGAATTACTCTCTCTTAGAGCCCTTTTTGGTTATTCACTAAGGGCTTTTTTTATGGCCTGAATAAATTAATAAAAAGAATTTGTTTCATCTGTGGTTCGGTTTCTGTATAGCCGTCCGGTGCAGGTATCTCTGATATTTTGTATACCGATGAAATGGATGCGTTAGATAGCCAAGCGGTCAAAGGCGACTGACTTAGAATCAGTTTATTTTATATACGAAGGTTCGAATCCTTCTCTAACTTTAAGTAGCTCAATTGGTAGAGCAGCAAACTGTTAATTTGCCTGTTGCGGGTTCGAGTCCCGCCTATTCGCGTCTCCAAAACGCCCGGCGTAAGCCATATGGTTAGGGTCCATATCTAATGTAAAGACGTTCACAATCGTCTGAAAAAAATGTGAGTGTGTCCCGGTGTGAGTTAAAGGGAGTTTTAAATATCACACAGCGATACCAGTGTTTTGCAATAAAAACAAAGGAACAGAGCTGTCTTAAACAGTGATTTGATAATTCATAAACTCAAAATACAAGGAGTTGATGTTCACAGGTGTGAATTTGAGTGTAAGAGTTATCAATGACTGCGCCAGCCTTTTTATTCCACACTGGTATCGTGGGACAGACTGATTTTGGTGTCGGGTTTTTCCTGACTTTTATTCAATTTATGAGGTTAATTATGACTGAGTTTTATTAGGTGCGAAGAAATGTTTCGCACAGGAGAAATATTATGATTTTTAGAAAAAGAATAGTTATTGCAGATAACGAACGCGCTATGGTTTTCAGAGACCGCCAGTTGGTTTCAATTTTAGGAACAGGTGTTCATTATATCACTGACTTTTTAAGTCGTGTTAAAGTGAATGTATTTGATGTCACCGATCCTGAAGTTAAAAACATCCAGATAAGAACTCTGATTCAGGCCAAAGCGGAACTGTGTGAACAATACTTCACTGAAGTCTCCACTACTGAAAACGAATTGGCATTGATTTATGTTGATGGTCGGTTTTCGACAGTGGTTGCACCTCAGACTCAGAAATACTTCTGGAATACTGCTGCAAAGATGCAGGCAAAAATTCTGGATGTTGCAGAGAAGATTGAAGTGAGTCAGGAGATTATGACTTTACTGGCGAAATCCATGACGGCTTCGGTGTTATCTAAAGGTATGGTCGTTCGCGAAATCATGAACAAGCAGGTGGGTTTGCTGTTTATTGATGGTCAGTTTGAGCGGGTTTTGAAGGCAGGTAAATACGGTTTCTGGAACTTTAACAAAAGCATTGTGATTGAAGTTGTGGAAACACGGGCTCAGAGCATGGAAATTTCCGGTCAGGAAATTCTGACCAAGGATAAGGTGAGCTTAAGAGTGAACCTGTCGGCCTCTTTCAAGGTGACAGATGCGAAAGCTGCTGTTTCTGAACTGTCTGACTTTAAACAGTTTTTGTACACTGAATTGCAACTGGCTTTGAGAAAGACCATTGGTTCTCAAACACTGGATGCGTTATTGACCGATAAGGAGTCCATAGATGTGTTTGTCAACCGGCAGGTTGCAAAAAAAGTGGCTCAGTTTGGTTTGAGTTTGCTGGATGTAGGTGTTAAGGATATCATCTTGCCAGGTGAAATGAAAACCATTTTGAACCAGGTGGTGGAAGCTGAAAAAGCAGCCAAAGCCAACATCATTAAACGCAGAGAGGAAACCGCTGCCACCCGTTCTTTGCTGAACACAGCAAAATTGATGGATGAAAGCGCAACCTTGAGACGTTTAAAAGAGTTGGAGACCTTGGAGAAAATTGCCGATAAGGTCGAATCTTTAACCGTTTTTGGTGGCATGGAAGGCATTATCAAAGACAGTGTGAAGATTAATATCTAGGCAATTGTCTTGGCAAAACAAAGGCTTGGTGCGAAAGCATTGAGTCTTTTTTATTTTCTGACATCAGCACTCTTTCGGTGAAACTCCAATCCCTCGGCTTTAGCCAGTATGTTGGCGATTCCTGACAGTTTTGTACGGCCGGCATTGCTGATTTTCTGGGTGGTCAGGACTTTCATAAACTGGTGCACGCCAAGGCCACCGTAACTTTTTCCCATGCCGTTTGTGGGCAGTGTGTGATTGGGGCCGGAGCAGTAATCTCCGAAAGCCACAGCAGAATTTTCGCCGATAAACAATGAACCGTAATTGACGAAAACCGACATGTCCATGTTCTCATCACACACCAGCAAATGTTCGGGCGCATAGTCATTGATAATATCTATGGCCTGAGATTCGTTGTCGGCCAGTACGAATAAAATTTGCCTGCTTTCAAGCAGCATCTGAGCGGATTCATCCTTTTTTGTAGTTTCATAAAGAGTTTGCAGAAGAGTTTCTGAGGTACTGACGATGATGCTGACGGCATCTTTGTCATGTTCGGCCTGAGCAAGCGCATCCAAAATAATCCAGTCGGGGTGAGTCAGCTCATTGGCATAAATCAGCAATTCGCTGGGACCGGCCAGAGTGTCAATTTTGGTGCGGTGCTGGATTTGCGCCTTGGCAGAATTCACATAAGCATTGCCAGGTCCGACAATCATATTCACCGGTTTGATTGTATCAAAACCATAGCTCAGAGCACCGATGGCCTGGGCACCTCCCAGTTGCAGGAATCCGGTGGCTCCGGCCAGGCTGGCAGCAGCCAGTAATGCCGGATTTTCTGATGGCGAACATGCAATCCGAATCGGGCAGCCGGCCACCTGAGCCGGTGTTAATGTCATCAGCGCGGTGGAAATCAGGGGAAATCTTCCGGCCGGAATATAGGCACCGATGGATTGCAAAGGTTGATAGACCGATGCAAAGTCTCCAATCTCATCATTAAAGCTCTCTGTTTTCAGGTTTTTTATCTGAAACTCACAGAAATTTTTTATCCGACTGTATGCGAATTGAATCGCTTCTGCCAGCTCCTCATCCAGGTCATAATCTCCAAAAGCTTTGAGTTCAATGAATCGTGCTTTTTGTTTGTCTATCTGCTCACTCCAGCGGTTGACAGCCTCATCGCCATTGAGTTGAATGTCTGTGAGAATTTCTTCGACGGTCTGTTCCACCGCCAGAAGGTTGTCGATAACAGGTCGCCTGAAAGATTGGGCCTGAATTATAAATTGATTATCTTGCATCATTTCGGCTCCTTAAATCATTGAGTATTTCTTTGAAACTCACACCTTTGGATTTTGCCATCGCCAGTGTGAAAAACATCAGGTCGGCTGCTTCCCAGCGTACATGATTGTGGTCGGCGGCTTCTATTAGCTCCTGACATTCTTCCCGCAGTTTTTCCTGTTGCAGTTCAAAATCTGTCAGCAGTTTTTGGCTGAAAGATAACTTTTCAGATGTTTCTGCATCATTGATTCGTTGTTTGAATATTTCATCCAGATAATCCAGTGAGTACTCTTTTCTCTGGCTGGCAAAGCAACTGTAACGGTCAAAGTGGCAGGCATTGTTTTTTTGCCTCACTTTAAAAAGCAAAGTGTCGCCATCACAATCCACATCCACATTAATAAGTTCCTGAGTATTTCCACTGGACAGACCTTTGGTCCATATTTCGTTACGGGAACGGGAATAATAGGTTCCGGTTTTTTGCGACAAGGCAGTTTGTAAGGACTCCTGTGAGGAATAGGCCAGCATCAGAACTTTGTAGGTGTCATCATCCTGAACCACGGTCGGAACCAGAGGAGCCTTCTCAAAATCAATCAGCGACATCAGTGCTTTATCCAGAGACATCTTGCCGGAATAAATAGCCATGCCAATTTGTGAATTAGCGCCTAAATTGTTGATCCATTGCAGGTCTAAGTAACTGCTGATACCACCGGCCACTGTTACCGGCACCGGACTTTTGTCTATCACCTGACGGATTCTATCTTTGTCAATTCCGCCCATCATGCCTTCATTCTGAATCTGGGTGTACAGAAATTCTCCGCAATTTTGAGCCAGTTGTGGAATGATATCCAGCACCTTTTCAGATTGGGTGGTTTGCCAGCCGTGGGTGGACAAAAAGTCTCCTTTGGCATCGATGGCAAAGATCAGCGCATCTTTGGGAAGTTTGCTTACAAAGTCCGAGCGGGCGGAAGTTCCCATAATGATTTTAGTCGCTCCGGCTGCCAGATAGGATTTGGCGGTTTCCAGATCGCGGATTCCTCCACCCACACGGCAGGTTTTAACTGCCAGCATTTGTTCAATCAGTTGCTGATTGCTGCCGGTACCCATGGCGGCATTCAGATCGATGATCGCCACCTCTCCGTAGAGTGAAAATTCTTCCAGTAATTGAAAGACGTCTTTGCGTTCGATAATTTTCTTTTCCGCTTTGCCCTGTTGCAGTTGCACAGCCTTGCCATCCAGTAAATCGATTGAAGGAATCAGCATGTTATATCCTCATTTCTATTTTATTATTAATTAAGTATTTTTTTACATCCTCAACAGTGTATTCCTTTCTGTGGAAAATGCCGGCTGCCAGTACAGCATCGGCTCCTGCCAAAATAGCATCCTTAAAATCTTTGGGGTTTTTGGCTCCTCCTGAAGCTATCACCGGGATGGATAATTGCAGTTCCGAAAGCAACTTCAAATCATAGCCGGTTCCGGTTCCGTCCTTGTGCATGGCGGTTAGCAGGATTTCACCGGCTCCCCGGTCTTCAACTTCTTTGACCCATTGTTCATAGGGTGTTTCACTGCGCACAGAACCTCCGTGGGTGTATAAAAGCCGTGAGCCGTCGTCTTCGTGATTGACATCAATGGCAACAATCAGGCTTTGTGAACCATATTTTTGTGATATCTGGTCGATGAGTTGCGGATTTTCCACAGCTGCGGTATTGATTGTCACTTTATCTGCACCAGCATCGAAGAATTTTTCCACATCACTGAGTTGCCGGATTCCTCCTCCCACGGTAAAGGGGATGGAAAGGTTTTCTGCTACTTTTCTGAACATGGCGATGGTACTGTCCTGTTGATCGACACTGGCCTTGATATCCAGAAAAACGATTTCATCGGCACCCTGATGTTGATAATTCAAAGCCAGTTCAATCGGGTCACCCATAGTAACCAGTTGTTTGAAATTGGTGCCCTTGACCACCTCCCTATAGGCGACATCCAGACAGGGGATGATGCGTGGAACCAGAGATGTTTTTTGTATCAGATCAGACATTTTATTCTCCCAGGCAGTGTTGCAGTAATTCCAGCCCGTAATCCCCGGACTTTTCCGGATGAAACTGAAAGGCATACAGGTTGTTTTTCTGAACGGCGGCGCAAAAGGAATTTCCATAATCCACTTTGGCAATGCAATACTCGCTGTCACTCACAGCATAGGAATTGACAAAATAGACATACTGTTGATTGAGAAAATCATCATTCCCCGACAGTTTTGCCCATCCCACCATCGGTGTTTTCGGGTGTTGTAATTTTGTGATTTTACCTTTCAGAACAGCCAGTCCGACTGCCCCTTTATCTTCCTCACTGGACTCAAATAACAGTTGCATGCCAACGCAGATTCCGATAAATTTTTTGTCCTTATGTATCCACTCAGTGATAAAAGAACGCCAGTTGTTTTGATTGAGCTGGTTGGCAACAAATGCAAAACGACCCTGACCGGGCATTACCAGTGCATCAAAATCAACAGCCGGTTTATCAATCACCTGCACTTCATGTCCTATCCTCTTCAAAGCTGAAACCACACTCAGTAAATTGCCGGAGTTGAGATTAATCACTCCCACTTTCATAAATCACCTTTGGTGGACATCAGCGTTTCCGTCGGTTGCAGAGCTTCACGGAAAGCATAGGCCAGAGCCTTGAAAGCGCTTTCAATCAGGTGGTGATTGTTTTTGAAGTACTGATTGTTAAGGTGCAGACAAATCTGAGCATTGATAGCCAGAGTGTAGAAAAAATGCTCCCACATTTCTGTGTTGATGTGTCCGACAACCGTTTGCGAAAAAGGCAGGTTGGTCACGCAATACGCACGTCCGCATAAATCCACTGCACACAGTGTCAGACACTCATCCATAGGAAGTAATCTTTGCCCGTAACGTTTGTTTGGATATTTTTTCCAGGATTGATAAATAGCCTGTCCCAAACAGATGGCGACATCTTCGATGAGATGATGGTCATCCACCGGCAAATCGCCACTGGCATCAATCATGAGACTCCAGCCGGCATGTGTTGCCAGCTGATCCAGCATGTGATTGAAAAAAGGCAATCCGGTATCAATTTGAACTGTTTTCGTCTGTCCACTCACATCCAATTGCAGCTTTATTTCAGTCTCTTTGGTTTTTCTTTCGATGGTAATCATAGTAATTCTTTAATTTGGTTAATGTTTTCTAAAACAATATCGGCCCCGGCCTGATACATATTTTCTTTGTTGCTTCCAATGCCAATGCAAACACAATTAGCTGCTGTTCCCGCCTGCATGTCATCGACCGTATCTCCGCAAAACCACATGCGTGAGTTTTCGAGTTTACTTTTAATTTTTTCCAGACCTTCGGGTGAGGGTTTTTGCTCTGAGACATCATCGGCAGAAATAACATAGTCCGGATTGATTTCCAGCATTTCCACACCTGAAATGGCTTCATCACGAGGTCTGCCGGTGATGATGGCTGAGGTGTAGTAACTGTTAAAGCACAGATCCAAAGTAGATGTATGCAGAAGTCTCTGTTCTTTCTCTTTCAGACCTGCACGGTTGATATCTCCATTGTACAATTGCTGAAATTTTTCCACTATGAGTTGGTAGTCTGTTTTAAATCCACGCTCCTTAATGAGTTGTTCGCAGAGATCCCAGTCATTGTTAAATCCACCTTGTTCCCGAACTCTTGTGATATCTGATTGTTGAATCTGAACTTGGGTAAAAAACAGCACTGTTTCGGAGATGCAGGAATCATAGGACTGACTTGTGTCAATCAAAACTCCATCCATATCAAATCCTAAAATATTGGGTTTAAACACGGTTTTTAAGCATTCCAGCAATTTATCGATGTTTTGCGGAATGGTAATCCGAACCCAATCCGGCAAATCGATGACATTGTCCTTTATGGCAATGTCATTTTTTTTCAGATAGGAAACCAGTAATTTCTTTTTCATTTTTCCGGGCTTAATAAGCAGAAAATTCCCTTGCCCAGGGAGAACTTTGATATTTCTTGTTTTAAGAAATTCAAATACTGTTTCTCTGTTCTGAATAATGTTCCGGCAATAAATCCGTGTTTCATCTTCATGTTGCAAAGCCGCTTTTGCCAGTTGCAGATTGGGGCGACTGACATTGAAAGGCATGGCAATGTTTCTGAATTCGGAAATTAGACTTGCACATCCGGTCAGATATCCCAGTCTGGCTCCTGCCAATCCGTAAGCTTTGGAGAAGGTTCTCAGACAAACGACATTGTCATATTGCAATGAAAAGTTGATGGGTTCTTCTTCCGAACAAAACTCAATGTACGCTTCATCCACAAAGACATAAGCCCCGGCTTTTCCAGCAGTTTCAATGATAAATTTTAATAGTTCATTGCTGATGTATTCACCGGTTGGATTATTGGGTCGGGTGATAACCAACCATTGGTCTTTCTTCAGATTATCCTCAACAGCCTGCAAGTCAATTTCCAAATTTTCAAGACTGGGCAGCATTGTATTTTCAACATTCCAGACCGACAAATTATGGGTGTACTGACTGAAGGCCGGAAGTGGTAGGAGAATGGAAAAATCATTCAGTTTGCAGAGTTTGAATAACAGTTCTATGGATTCATCTCCGCCGTTGCTGAGAAAAATATTATCTCTGCTCGAGTTAAATTTTTTTGCAATCAAAGATTCCACTTCAGATTTAACCGGATATTTCCACATTTCTTCTGTATTGATCTGAAAATCGTTCAACCAATCGGGGAGTGAGTCAGCTCGTTCGTTGAAATCCAGTTTGTATTTCATATCGCTTTCCTGATGGCTGTTTCCAGAATGTCAGTGGCTCCGGCTTTGAGAAGTTGAGGAATCAGTGATTTGACCTGATTTCTCATGACTGCAGCTTTAACCGAAAATCCGCTGGAATTGTAAAGCTGGCTGACAGTGGGAGAGCGCATTGCCGGAAGCAAGTCCACAATTTCACCGATGTTGGATTCCGTGGCGTTCATTTCCAGCAACACCATTTTTCTACCGTTAAGAACGCCATCAATCAGTACCAGAACATCATTGATGATTGTCATTTTTTCCTGATTCTTGAAAAAGTTTTTATTGGCAATAAACTGCGTGCTGCTTTCATAGAGTGTATCGACGATTTTTAAGTGATTGGCAACAATAGTCGTGCCGGTGCTGGTGTTGTCAATAATCATGTCGGCATCTTCCGGCGGAAAGACTTCAGTAGCTCCATATGAACGAATCAGCTTGTAGTTAAAACCGTTGGATGACAAAAATTTTTCACTTAGGGTTTTGTATTCTGTTGCGACGATGATTTTTCTCTTTTTCAATTCATCATAATCCCAGTTGTCCGGAATACAGGCGACAATCTTTACCGGATCAAAACCCAGAGGTTTCAGGATTTCCACATCGGCTTTTTGCTCGGCAATCCAGTCCAGCCCGCAAAATCCGATATCATGCTGACCAAGTTCCACCAGCTTGGGTATGTTTTGCGATTTCAACAGTTTGATTTCAAACTGAGGATCAGAACACAAAGGTCTGTAATTGCGTTCATTGCTTTGTAGTGTTAGTCCCACTTCTGCAAGAAGTTTTAATATTTCTTCCTGCAGTTTGCCTTTGGGTATAGCCAGTTTTATTTTCATCTTTTCATTTCCGGTTGTTAAAAAAAAAGCCCCGGCTTTTTTGTCGGGGCTTTGAAGTTGTAAATTTGAAATACGAACAATCATCGCCTCCGATTTATAAAGCGGTGATGATGCAATGTTGTCTTCAATTTTTTCATTACTCGTTTTTTATTTTTGTTCGATATAAAAAAAGCCCCGTTAAACTCTCATCTAACGGGGCTTTGGATTTGTTGAATTTATTTTACGAACTAACAAGCACCGCTAGCTGATGGCTGACGGTGATGATGATGTAAAGTTGTAAAATTCAATTTCATGTTCCCGATGTTACTCTTTGATTGAGTTATGTCAATTACTTTTTCAACAATAAAAGCGGATTTCATTCTTTTCTCCTATTTCTCAAAACAGGTTTGAGGATTGATGGCATTTTCATTACCCAAATCCAGTTGTTGTTGATAACTTGTCTCAGCCATAGTTTTAAATAATGCCAGTTCTCCCTGATTGCGTTCAATGGTTGAAAGTTTTTTGAAATCTTCAGGGTTCAGGTACAAGTCAATTTGATTGTTGTTTGAGCTTTTTATTCGCATCAGACATTCATATTGTTTTTTAAGTTTTGCTTTAATAATTTCAGTTTCGGAGGCAAGATTTTCCTCACCTATAAGTTTTAAAGTATCAATTTTTACGGTATAACCAACCATTGGACTGATGATTGATTTGTTTTTGCTAATTAAGATGTCGGAAATTTTCAAGCAGGTTTTAGCTAAATTCATATCCGATTTACAGACATCCATTAAAGAACGCATGGTAATCATTGGGTAAATGAGTTTGAAGTGGATTTTGTACATATAAGATTGATAATAAAAAAAGTCCTCTCTGATTTCCTGAATTTTTTCCGGTGATATTTTCTTTAAAGATTCAATGGCAGTCAGCTCGGAATTGATCATTTTTTCATGATAAGGGTGATTCCGAGTGTATTCATCAATTGTATCTTCGAGGAGTTCTGGTATAGAGGAATAGTTGTTGGCAAATTCTGAATGAGCCATTTGATTCAGAAGCTGATTGACCTCATCAGTCTTATTATTTTCAAAGGCTTTTTTGAGGGATGGGAAATAAACAAGTACATTATTAGGTTCTGACTGAATCAGTTTTTTATTGATAGGAGTAGAATCACAATAATCTATGATATTCTCACCCGAGCATATTCCAGAGGCGATAAAAAGGCTTTGGGTGGATAACTCATTTGAGTCAACTAGATTTCTGAGGTCATTTGCAAAATCAGTCAAATCATTAGGATTGATAATTTTTTGTTTTTTAAAACCATAATATTTTAAAGACAGCTCCTGTAAACCATATAAATTAATGTCGGCACTTTCATGGTTTTGCAAATGTTCGACAAAATCACTATTCCACTGTTTGCTGAGCTCGTCAATTTCCTCCTTGTCAGGCATGATATTGATAACTTCAAACATTTTAACTAATGTCTTAGCAACTTCTTTTTCATTAGATTTGTCTTCTTCAGCACTCACAAGATTGGTGAAAATAAGAGTGATTACCAGAATTAAATTTTTCATGATTTTCTCCAATTATTCAAAACATGCTTGTGGGTTTACGGCGTTTTCATTACCGATATCGAGTTGTTTTTGGTAATTGATTTGTGCCATTTTCTTCATTGCTTCGAATTCGCCTTCAACAAGAACAAACTTCTTCCATTGATTGTAATATTGCGGATCTAAATATTCATCTAACAAATGCTCTTTTTTCATTCTAATTTCCGTCAGGCAAGAAAATTGAGACTTGAGTTTTTGTTGTTCAGAGTTGTTTTTCTCAATTTGTTCAGGAGAGTAGTAATGTGTCAGTATCTCCGATTTAATGGCATGACCAAGCATTGGGAAAATCATAGTTTTTGAATGGTTAATCATCACATTTGCGACTTTTTCACATTCGGGAGCAAGCTGCTCATATTGCTTACAAGTTTGTGTTATTGCTCTTAAGCGTGGAAATGGCCCCATAAAACTAAACATCATATTATAAGTAGCAAATAAATAGTAATCATGGTTTTCACTCAGAGATTTCATGACATCCGGTGATAATGCTTCACTGAAATTTGTAATTTGTTTGATATCTTCATCAATGAATTTTGTTGGCACTGTGTTGTTTTTAATATACTGTTCAATAGCTTCTTCTAGTTCTTGAGAGGAGATAAAATGTGTGTCTGTATATTCTGTTTTTGACATTTTTTTGATGAGTTCAATTATTTTTTCTTCATCACTATTGTCATAAGACTTACTAAGAGAGATAAGATAAACCGCAAGATTTTTGGGTTCGGATTGTATGAGCTTCTTATTGATTGCCTTGAAATTGCAGTAGTTGAACATTTCTTGATTGAATCCGCAAATCTGAGCAGCAATCATTAAACTTCGGGTTGATAATGTCTCGTTTTTAACAATTTCATCAATCATTTCTCCCAGTTCCTGATAATCGAGCAAGCTCTTTTCTTCTTCAGGAGCAATGCCCAATGAAGTGAGTTTTTTATTAATCGCTTCGATATTGACATCCGGACTTTCATGTTGCAATAAGAAATCAGTTAAGCCATTTTCATAATCTTTCATGAATGCCTGATATTCCGGACTGCTTTTGTTTTCATAAGCAAATGTCAAATTCGTTATTAAAAAAATTACTAACAATAATATTTTTTTCATGGGTATCTCCAAGTCAATTTTGCATTATTCTATCATTTGCAGAATTTATCAACAATAGGACATCAGTCATAGAATTGCCGAGCAAGAATTTCATAGACCTACCATTCATGAAAATTTTAACGGAATAATATGAAGAGCCTCTAACCTCAAGCCAGCAAATGCTATAATTAACCGGATTAACTTGGATTTAATAAATATGACAGAAAAAATTTTTCAGGAATACAAACTGAACTCAGAATTGACTTTAGCTAACCGAATCATAATGGCACCTTTGACCAGATGCTTTGCTGATGAAAAACTAGTGCCAACACAACAAATGGTTGATTATTATGCACGAAGAGCCGATGTGGGTTTGATTATTTCTGAAGCCGCGATTATTGATCCGATTGCTCAAGGTTATCCAAATACTCCCGGGATTTTTTCTAAAGCTCAAGTCAAAGGTTGGAAAAAGGTGACAAAAGCCGTACACGAGCGTGGAGGTAAAATGTTTTGTCAGTTATGGCATTGTGGTCGAACGGCTCATTCTTATTACTCCGGCAAACAACCGGTAGCACCTTCTGTTTGTGCATGGCATGGAAAGGTTCCTCGCAGCAAAGATTTGGAATACGAAATGCCTCGCTCTTTGACGACAAAAGAAGTGAAACGAACTATCAAAAAATATATCAAAGCAGCTAAAAACGCGATGAAAGCCGGATTCGACGGTGTTGAAATTCATGGAGCGAATGGTTATTTGATTGATCAGTTTTTACGTCAGGATACCAACAAAAGGGATGATCGATTTGGCGGAAGCACCAAAAAAAGAACCCGATTTGCATTAAGAGTTGTTGATGGAGTTGTCAATGCAATCGGTGCTGAGAAAACGGCTATCAGGCTTTCTCCGCAGGCTTATGTTCACTTGCAATACACCAAAGGTGATGAAAAAACCTATCGCAGACTGTTAAAAAGGCTCAACAAAAGAAATATTTGCTATGTGCATTTGGGAGCTTTTGATGATATGCCAACTTATGATTACTTGGGGAACAGAAAAGCCAGCGAATTTATCCGTCGATTTTATAAAGGCACATTTATAGCTTGTGGAAGTTACAATTTGGAAACTGCAAAACAAGCTATTGAGCAAAATAAAGCGGATCTAGTCGCTATTGGTCGTCCAATCATCGCAAATCCAGATTTTATAAAGAAAGCAAAATCGGAGCAGCAAATGATTCCTTATGAAATCGGCATGTTGAAAGAACTGATTTAATTGTTTCGGTCAATAGTGTGAAAAACTTAATAAAAGCATAACATAAAGCAATCCTGAATGAGAATCAGACTCATTTGGGATTGCTTTTTGACAAATGTCCAACCGCAGATGTATACTCATTAGGCAATAATAAAGTCAATGGGGAAACATCATGTCGAAATTCAAGTATTTACTCATCCTTGTTCTGTTACTGTCTGTAAATCAGGCTTTTGCACAGGAAGTCTATGGTGTCTTCGGATTGCCGGCCGGAGATATTGGGAAGAAGCAAGTCGGAACAATCAACCCTTCAGATGGTGCCATTTCATTACTTGGTACAAGTTCCTCTGTCGAAACAGGCACATTAGCCTTGACAACCGGAGCGACTGCAATCAATGTCGCTGGCAATAAATCTTATTTTATCGCTCGAGATTCAATAAATGCCGATCGGGTTTATACTGTTGATCTGGATACCGGTATTACGGATTCTAATCCAGTTCTGACTTCGGGATACACGACATCAAATAACTGGGGAGTCTGGTATGATGAGCCGAATGCAGTTCTTTATGGTCTGTTTGACAGAGGCACCGATGTTGAAATAGCAACTATAGACCCTGTAACCGGTAGTGTGAATTCACATGATTCAGCTGTTGTTCCTTCCGGAGCCACACTTGGGAGTGGTTTACTCACCGGCGACTCTTCAGGACAACGACTGTTTTTTATGGCAAATGAATTTATTTATGTTGTAGATACTTCTAATACAAATACTCATTATGCACTATCTACTGATGATTTCTGGGGCGGATATACTGCCAGTTATATTTTCGGTCTGGAATGGGATAAAACCCAGGATGCGCTTTGGGTCTTATACAACCCTGGTAGTGGAGGCAGAAATCTGGCAAAAATTGAAGGTGATATATCTGATGGAGGTGAACCAGAAATTAACACAAATATTGAACTCGACTTTGGTGATCTGATTACAACCAGTAGTGGTTTATCCTGTCTTGATACACAATCTTCTAAATATTTCTTTTTTGGTCGCCCCAGCTCTGGTGTCAACGCCAACAAGTGGAGTATGTATACTGTTGATTTGATTGCGGAATCCAGTACAAATGTTGATATTGAAGACCCTTCGGTACAGACGAATGGCTATGCAGGCATTGAAGTTTTGCCCGGGCCTGAGTTATCGTTTAGTAAGGATGATGGTGATATTTCAACAACTCCTGGAAGCATCGTGACCTATACGTTGAGTTATTCAAATGCACCGGGTACAGGAGCGACGTCCGGTCTGAAAATAACTGAGACTGTTCCTGCCGAGACCTCTTTTGTTCCCTTAAGTAGTTCGGTTGGTTGGACATGTACACCTGGCAATAATGCCGGTTCAACCTGTGAAATTTCACCGGGAGAGCTTTCTCCAGGTGGAAACAGTTCAGTGACGTTTGCTGTTCAACTCAACAGCTATGTCTCAGCATCGTTTACCGAAATTAGTAATTCCGCGACTCTGAGTGCGAATAATGCTGTCAATAGTGAAATCGCATCGGACACAACTCCGGTTACAGCTGCAGCTGTTCTAGCTGTTACCAAATCCGATGGCGATGTGACAGACAAAGTTCCCGGTGATACGATTACTTATCAAATTACTGCGAGTAATACCGGCAATAGAACAACCGCAAATGCATTGTTAACTGAAACAGTACCGATCAGTACAACTTTCAACTCAGGTGTTTCAACAATAGGATGGACATGTTTGCCAACAAACAATGCCGGTTCAACGTGTACATATTCTGTTGGCAGTTTAAGTGGAACACCAGATGCTGTCAACTTTGCTGTCGACGTGATACCATCAATGCCTGCAGGTGCGACTGAAATCAGCAATTCAGTTACTTTTTCTGCTGATGGAGTCAGTTCAGCACAGGCATCTGATACGACTCCAATAACATCGGCTGCTGCCTTGAATTTAACTAAGGATGATTCAGATGCAACTGTGACCCCAGGAAACTCAGTGGTTTATCAATTGGATTATGGCAATACCGGAAACCAAGATGCTGCTTTAGTTGAACTGACAGAAACGGTTCTTGCTGAAACTACTTTTGATGCTGCGAATAGTACGGTTGGTTGGAGTTGCCTCCCTGATATCAATCCCGGAAGTACTTGTACTTATTCAGTCGGAACATTAGGAGGGAATGATTCGGGATCAGTTGATTTTGCATTGCTTTTGAATAATCCGGTTTCTGATACAATCACTCAATTGGATAATACGGCTTCAGCAAGTGCTGACAATGCTCAGACGGTCAATGCACAAGATAGCACGCCAATTATAGCCTCCGTGAGTTTGAGAATGGTTAAATCCGATGGCGATATCACTGCGTCTTTGGAGCGAATTGTCAGTTATTCCCTCATCTATTTTAATGATGGCGACAGAAATGCAGTTGGTGTTGAATTAACCGAAACCGTTCCAGACAATACGACGTTCCAACCATTAAGCAGTACTCCGGGTTGGAACTGCACACCGGATAATTCTGCCGGATCGAGTTGCAGTTTTACAGTTGGGGATTTAGCAGGTGGTGGAAAACTAGTGACTTTCTTTGCTGTTAAAGTTGATGCTACTTTAGATATCTCCGTCACTGAGTTAAGCAATACCGCAACAGTTAATGCAACAAATGCACCTTCAAGTTCTAGCGACACAGAATTGACTCCTGTCGATGGTGTTGTTCCTGTAGTCAATATCGTTGATGCCTCTCCAAGTATTTCCGGAATTATACAATGCAGTCAGAATGATGCGATGATTAGCAGTCTGTTCGTTGAATTTGAAGATAATATTACTGGTTTGCAGGGAGTCGATAACCTCAACAACTTCATGCTTGTGGATACCGGTTCCAATCAAGATTTGGAAACAACCGAATGCGGAGTGGTTGCCGGTGATGATTCCACTATGTCCTTGAGCAATCTAGTTATTGGAGGAACAGCAACTATTCCAACGGCAACTATAGATATTGGCATGAGTCTCAAAGACGGAGTTTATGCACTTCTCATTTGTGATGAAATTGCAGATGCTGCCGGAAATCAGCTTGATGGAAATAATGATGGACTTCAGGGTGGAGATTTAGTACGCATATTTAGGATTGAACAAGGTAATTTGTTTGATAATGCGTTTCTTGATGATTGTCCGAATGCAGCTATTCAGTTACCACCTTGGACTTCTCTGGGAGGAGATGTTGATAGTGATACTGACAGTAATGATTCATCAATTTCGGGATCAGTTGAATTGATTAGTGTAGATGGTTCGGAAGTCAACTTGAGCCAATGTATTCAGTCTGTTCCTGCTAATGGTTTATATGCTCTTGAGACCTCTGTTTTGGGCACGCCGATTCAATCCGGTGATTTGGACATGAGTTTAACTTGTAACTTTTCAGATGTAGCAGACTGTGCGACGACAATTGGAACTCATAGCGAGTCTTTTGTTCTGTCAGCTTCGGTCACACCACAATGGCAAAAACACATTACTTACATGCCGATTCCAGCGAATGCAGTTTCAGCAGAGTGTACCGTGAGTTTAAGCTCGCCAACCAATCAAGAGTTCGTTAATTATTTAGACGAATTGGATTATAAAGATGGTGATTTAATTTTCATGAATGGATTTGAAATCGTCGATTAACAATCTTTAACTCAATCCATTAAAAGGCTTTGATGTTTTCAAAGCCTTTTTGTTTATGTCAGTTATGTTCTTGACGGATTATCTGTTTGCCTGCGATAATTGAAAGTCGAATCAATCATTCAATTCAGCGAGATTTAATTATCAAATGTCAAAAAAACACATCGTAATTGTTGAAGATGAGCCAAGTATCTTGGCGAATTATCAAGCAGCTTTAACACGCCAGGGTTATCATGTGAGCGGATATATGGAACTCAATAAGTCGAAGAATGCTTTGTCTCAAGATTTACCGGATATGGTAATTATTGACATTGGTTTGGGTGATGAACCGGATGGCGGTTTTGAGCTTTGTCGTTTTATTCGTTCACAATCTGAAAGTATTCCCTTGATGTTTTTGACTGCCAGAGATGATGAAATTGACATGGTTTCAGGTTTGCGTTTAGGCGCTGATGATTACCTTTCCAAAGATATTTCCCTGCCACATTTGCTTGCCAGAATTGCTGCGTTATTTCGACGTCAGGATTTGGTGCAAAATAAAGAAGAAAATGATGTGATTGTACAAGGCGAATTACGAATTCTGACGGATAATTTACAGATTTTCTGGAAAAATGAACCTATTGATTTAACGGTGACCGAATTCTGGATGGTTGTTTCGTTAGCCAGACATAAAGGTCATGTCAAAACCCGTGACCAGTTGATGAACGACGCTAATGTTTATGTTGATACTTCCACGGTGACATCACACATCAAACGCATTCGTAAGAAATTTATAGCTGTTGATTCCGAATTTGATTGCATCGACACCGTGCATGGCATGGGTTATCGCTGGAAAAGTTAGGGACTCGGGTGAAATTAAAATATCAACTCTTGCTTCTTGCCTTATTGAGTTTGGTGTTTCCTTTTAGCGGTTGGATTGCTCTTAAAAGCGTTGACACACAATTTCGCCAGGCATTGGAGCAAACTGCAAAAAACTCATTGCTTTCACTGAAAGCTTCTGTTCAACAAATTATTAAAAATAATCAGGATTACGAATTGCACGGCTTGGTTCCGGTCGATGCCGAAAAAATAATTCTTGATGGTGATGACAGCGATTGGTTGGAAACTAAAGCCTATACTTATGGAAAGGTAGATACACTTTTGGCAATGCTAACTGTCTCTGATGGAAAATTATATTTGTATCTCGAAAGCAATGATAAAACAGTTGATATTCACTCTCTTGATAACTCAAATAACGATGAACTCATAATTGCCGTTGCCAATAATCGAGGTTTGTACAAGTACAGTTTTTTCAGGCAGGCTGAAGGTTGGGTTCTATCCGCATCGGCTTCAAATGAACGTCCCGATTATAAAGCCTATTGGCATGAAAAATCCGACGGTTATGCTTTGGAAATAGAATTGGCAGGAACTGATTATCATCACTTGGGTTTTGTGACAGTGAATCGTAATAAACAGCAAAAACATTTGGTAGGAACATTGGAGTCTTCAGGTGAAAACTTAAAACTAATGCCTTTAGTTTCTCTCAATCAGGAGCTGGCAGAGACGATTCATAATATTACTTCTGATA
>Ga0116162_10000282_pt1 | contig 39240 bp, 37 predicted proteins | sample AD_UKC105_MetaG_FD_89875 | JGI IMG/M metagenome (GOLD analysis project Ga0116162, IMG submission 89875) | Active sludge microbial communities of municipal wastewater-treating anaerobic digesters from Hong Kong - AD_UKC105_MetaG | ecosystem: Engineered > Bioreactor > Anaerobic > Digestate...
GGCCATTATGAGACCGTAGAATACCTGTTGTCAAAAGGCGCCAGGGTCAATTCAGAGAGAAGTGACGGTAAAAGGGCTCTGACCCTTGCTGAGGAAAATAAATATGACGAAATTGCTGAATTAATCAGAAAATTCGGTGGGAAATAGCCGGGATATTATCTGACCCGGAGGTTTCTTCTTTAATTGAGGAAAAATTAAGGAAAAAGTATTTGCCTAAAAGGCTCTCTATTATACCCCTTGTCTGTTGTTAATTAATCCGGTAATAATTCCTGGATGTGTATTTTTACCTGAAATAAGTTAAGGAATAAAGACTGTAATTAATCAGTCATTTAAAAATTTTTATCTTTGAGGATTCTGATGAAGAAGATTTTTTTCTATATCTCCCTGGTTATACTTCTGCTCTCTTATCAGGTGTCTCTTTTCGCACAGGAGGAGATGGAGACGGATAATCAGAATACAGATGTCAATATAACTACTGATGATGAACCGCAATCCGGAAATAAAAAGCTCAAAAGATACTTAACATACGGGACAATATTCGGAAGCTTTGCTGCTACTTATTACTATGGCGCTACAGCCTGGGAATGGGGCGGACAGGATTTCAGATGGGCGGATGAAGGATGGTTCGGTGCTGATACAGATTCGGGCGGTATTGACAAGATAGGCCACATGTGGGCGCACTATGTACTTCAGAGAGGATTCAATAACCTTTTTGAATATACTCTGGAGGATAAAACCGAGGCCCTTATTGTGTCTACTGCTACGGCTGCAACAATAGGTCTTCTGATTGAGCTCGGGGACGGCACATCGGGTAAATACGGATTCAGCCATGAAGACCTGGTTATTGACTGGGCCGGCGTGGCTCTTGGCGCGTTTCTTGAGGCTTTCCCTGTTGCTGATGAATTTATCGGCTTTACATGGGAGTACTGGCCAACTGATGAATTTCTTGATGAAACGGGAAGAAAAAGGTTTCACGTCACAAGCGACTACAGCGGGCATAAATATATGATCAATTTCAAGCTTGCGGGGTTCAGGGCTATAGGATGGGACATCCCCGAATTTATGCGCTATATAATGCTCGATTTCGGTTACTACACAAGGGGTTATACCAGTTATGAGGAGCCGGGTACAGAGAAGACACGGCACCCTTATTTCGGTATTTCTCTTAACATGGTTGAAGTTGTAAGGGACATGTTTGATGACAGGGACAGTATGCTCTGCAAGGGACTTCAGCAGCCCTTTAAATACATGCATGCACCTATAGGGTATGAGGCGGATTATAATCTCCGTTCAGATAATTATTCGGATTAAAATTCAGATACGAAAAACAGATTTACATTATGTATATAAAAAACATTCCGGACTCAAGGGACGGAATGTTTTTTTATGTTATAGCAATGTGTTCACGAACCTGCTTAAAAGGTATGGCAGGTGAATCACTTTACATCAGATAGCATCAAGTTTTTTCTGAATTTTTTCAGAAATGGTCTGTAAGTACGGATAATCCTCCACGCTGTCAACAAGCATGTAAACAGCAATGTTCTCTTTCTCCAGCAGTATTGATCTGTCCCGGTTGTTATTTACATATTCGCCGAGTTTAATTAATTCCTCTGTTGCCGACCGCTTGTCCCTGAAAACCATAACATAGCATACAATGTCATCGCCGTATGGATTTTTCTGCTTGGCAAGTATGGTCATATGGATATCAGCAACTTTTGTGTATTCCCCCCCGGGATAAATTCTCCCTGTCATCTTTTTTATCGCAGTGTGATCAAAATTCCACGGGTTTGACTTTAAAAGATTTTTTGCAAAGCCGGGGATCTGCCCTATGACAAAGCCTGCCGGAATATCCTCATTCCCCGGTTTAACCTTTTCAATAATAGAGGAACTATACATCGCGCGGGTCCCTGCTATAAAAATAAAAATGAATATTAAAATTGAAGTTAAAAATATTACTTTTCTTTTCATAATCGACTCCGGATTATTTGTGCAATCAGGCAAAATATAAAAGTCCGCCTGTATTAATTATCGGCAGGATTTAAATAATTATAATATTTTTTCTTGAGACATAATATTTTTGGTTGACTTTAATCCGGAATGAGGTAAAACAAATATCAATTAAGTAAGCGCTCTTACAGTTTAATCTGCATTAACATAAAGACAATCATAAAAATTTTAGTATTCTTCCTTTTATTATGAAGATGAAATACATCTTATGGTTACAGTTTTATCTTTTTAAAATGAGGTTCAACCCTGATGAAATCTGACTCGGAAATCCTGAATATACGTAAAAGGGACGGAAGAATATCCCCCTTTGATGCTGATAAAATTACAGACGCGATCTTCAATGCTGCCAAAGCTGTGGGCGGTACAAGCCGCGAGATGGCGGAAACAGCTGCGCAGTCAGTTGTCGATATTCTCAATATCGTTTACAAGGACGGTCGAATCCCCACTGTTGAAAATGTTCAGGACCTTGTTGAAAAGATGCTCATTGAAAGGGGACACGCCAAGGTGGCCAAGGCCTACATCCTGTACAGGGAACAGCATAGACGGATACGGGAGAGCAGGGACCTTCTTAATGAAGGGCTTGAACTTATTGATAATTACCTGGACAGGTCTGACTGGCGGGTGAATGAAAACAGCAATATGAGCTACTCGCTGCAGGGGCTCAATAACCATATATCAACCTCCATAACTGCGAAGTACTGGCTTGAAAGGATATATCCTCCTGAAATCAGGGAGAAGCATGTGGGTGGTGATTTTCATATCCATGACCTGGGGCTCCTTTCCGCATATTGTGTGGGATGGGACCTCAAGGACCTTCTTTTACAGGGTTTTTGCGGAGTCCCGGGCAAGGTTGAGAGTAAGCCTGCAAAACATTTCAGGAGCGCCCTTGGGCAGGTGGTGAATTTCTTTTATACTCTGCAGGGAGAATCAGCGGGCGCCCAGGCATTCGCCAATTTCGACACATACCTTGCCCCTTTTATTTATTATGATAAACTGAGCTATGAGGATGTTAAGCAGTCACTTCAGGAATTTGTCTTCAATATGAATATACCCACAAGGGTCGGGTTCCAGACTCCATTTACCAATGTGACCCTTGATCTTTGTCCTCCGTCAACAATAGCAAGTGATTATGCGGTAATAGGCGGAGAGCTTATGGACAGGACTTACGGCGAGTTTCAGAAGGAGATGGACATGTTCAACTCCGCTTTCGCAGAGTGCCTTTCCGAGGGGGATGCCAAGAACAGGATATTTACTTTCCCCATACCTACATATAACATTTCAAAGGATTTTGAATGGGATAACCCGAACCTTAACCAGGTATGGGAGATGACAGCGAAATACGGGATTCCGTATTTCGCGAATTTTGTAAATTCAGACATGGACCCTGAAGATGCCCGTTCAATGTGCTGCAGGCTCAGGCTTGATAACAGGGAACTGCGCAAAAGAGGAGGGGGGCTCTTCGGAGCAAATCCGCTCACCGGCAGTATAGGTGTTGTTACAATCAACCTTCCCAGGCTCGGCTATCTTTCTGAAACAGAGGAGGAATTTTTCTCCGGCCTTGAAAGCCTTATGATACTTGCCAGAAACTCACTTGAGATAAAGAGAAAGGCCCTTGAAAATTTTACGGCAAGTGACCTCTATCCTTATACGAAATTCTACCTGTCAGGTATTTATGAAAGGGACAGGAAATACTGGGGGAACCATTTTTCCACAATAGGTCTTGTGGGCATGAACGAGGCATGCCTGAACTTTCTGAATACCGACATCTCCTCAGTTGAAGGAAAGACCTTTGCTGTTAAGGTCCTTGAATTCATGCGGGAGAAAATTATGAAGTTTCAGGAGGAGACAGGGAACTTCTACAACCTCGAGGCCACTCCCGCAGAGGGAGTTACATACAGGTTCGCCCGCTCAGACAGACAGGCTTTCTCTGAGATTAAGACTTCGGGAAATAATGAGCCTTACTATACAAACTCAGTGCATCTTCCTGTTTCACATACAGATGATCTTTTTGAAGTACTGGATCACCAGGACGAGCTGCAGACTAAATTCACCGGGGGCACGGTTGTTCACCTTTTCCTCGGTGAGAAGATAGATGATATAGAGGTCGTAAAGGCCCTTGTTAAGAGGATCGCGGAAAATTATGCGCTTCCTTATTTTACATTGACCCCTACATTCAGTATTTGTCCAATCCACGGTTATCTGGCCGGGGAACACAAGTACTGTCCCTACGACCATACCCCGGAAGAACTATTAAAATACGGGATAGAGGTCGATATATAAAACATAGACGCTCAACGAGGGAACTTCTTCATATTTAAAATGGAGAGGCGTGTGAGCTTTATTTTAAACTATTTACAGGAGACATAATATGGAAAAGAAGCGTTTAGTGGTTCCGGTTGAGGTTTATTCCAGGGTTGTCGGTTATTTCAGGCCGGTAAATCAGTGGAATAAAGGGAAAAAAGAGGAGTTCTCTCAAAGAAAAACATATGTTTTTGACTCCTGTGAATGTGAAGAATCAGTGGCTCTTGATGAATATAAGAGGGCTGTATAAAACTTCGCTGGTAGATTTTCCCGGCAGGGTTTCGGCTGTAATCTTTACCGGAGGCTGTAATCTCCGGTGCGGATACTGCCATAACCCGGATCTCGCTCTTAATTCAGACACCCTTGAACAGATAGATGATGAAACAGTCTTCGCTTTCCTTAACAAAAGGAAGGGACTTCTTGACGGGGTAACTGTGAGCGGAGGGGAGCCGACCCTTGACAGGGAGCTCATCCCCTTTATAAGGCGGGTTAAGAGTACCGGCTTTCTTGTTAAACTCGATACAAATGGATTTTATCCTTCAGTGGTTGAGCAGTGTCTTTCTGAGAATCTTCTCGACTACATCGCTGTTGATCTCAAGACATCACCTGTGAAGTACAGTTCATTAACAGGCTGTGATGTCGATTTTTCAAAAGTGAAATCCACCCTTGATATAATAAGAAGTTCAGGGGCCGATTATGAAATAAGGACCACATGTGTGCCAGGTTTCGTGGAGAAGGGGGATATTACCCTTATTGGTGAATCTGTGGGGCGGGTCAAGAACTGGTTCCTTCAGCAGTTTGTTAATACAAACGCGCTTCTGAATCCTGAAGCTGAAAGTATCTCTCCCTATCCTGTACCCTATCTTGAGAAAATGCTTGATGAAGTGATGAAGTTTGCGGACAGGGCTTCTATACGGGGAGTATAGATGAGACCGGGAAAGGGTCTTGTATTCATTCTTTCTTTTCTCTTCCTGACAATTATTACTGAAGCCGGCACTCTTCCCCGAAAGGTAAAAGTCGCGGATCTTTTTACCCCATCCGAAATTAAACTTTTAAAAAGCGGTGAAATACTCACTTACGCCTCAATGAAGGGAAAGGGGGAGGCGTTTGCAGGAGGGGTGTCTGACCTTCTTCCGCGTAAAGCAGGTTCCCTTTACGATTACCCTTCGACTTACAGTGTTGTCTCTGTTGAAAAGGTTTTTTTCAGGGGAGGGTATGGTGATTCCCGGAAGATATCAGAGAGGATTACCGATTATCCAGCACTGAAGGGTATGAAGTACCATTCCCTGTCAGAGGGGAGGGCTAAAACACTTATAATTGAAAGTTCCCTTTCAGGGGAAAAAAAGGTATTGCAGGAGGGGAATGGCACACTATGGGTTGACCGTTTCACTATCATGGACAACCGGCTGGGTACAATTTCTTTCAGGGGTGAGACCTGGAGCAGCCGGGGCGTTGTGATGTCATGGAATATAAATACAGAGCATGTTTCGCGGTTTGCCATGAAAATTTTTGAGCCCGGGGACTACAGGGTGTATAAATATTTTGTTTATGACAGACAGGCCGGGGGTTGGTTTTTCTGTTCCATACAGCTGATGAGGGTGAGGAGTGATATAATGAAAAGTATAAATCTTCTGAAACCTGAAAACATGTGCAACAGGATCAGGGGGGAGACAGTCCATATCCTCAGGCTGCTGGGGCATAACAGGATGGAGGATATGGCTGCTTTCAGGTAATTACCCGCCGATGCTGGACATCGATTTCACCCCCGCAGTGAGAGACCTGCACCCTTTATTATCAGAAGTACATTCAATTTTATGCCCGTTCCACTTTTCTTTAACACCTGTTTCAATGAGACTCATGATATCATCCACCGGCTTTCCCTCCCTGAGAATATCTCTCAGGTTGTAGCTGTTTACCGCGTGAAGGCATGTGAGCATGTATCCTTCAGATGTGAGTCTCAGCCTGTTGCAGTCTGAACAGAATTTATGTGTAACAGGGGGGATTATTCCTATCTTCATAAGCTTCCCTTTGTATGTCAGATCAAATCTCTGTGAAACATCGGCTCTTTCTGTCTCTTTTCTTACCAGTTTTCCCTTTGCGGAGAGGACTTCAATCAGATCATCGGAAGGTATAAATTCATTTTTCATATCCTCTTCAGTAACAGGCATCCTTTCAATGAACCTCATTGTCATATTTCTTCCGGAAAAATAGTCCAGAAAATCATCTATTTCAGAAAGGGTGTCTTTAAGGAGAACAGCGTTAACCTTGACATCAAGGTCTTTGTTTCCCATTACCATATCGATATTTCTGAGAACCCTGTCAAAGTAGTCCCGGTTTGTAAGTTCAAGAAAACGGTCCCTGTTCATTGTATCAAGGCTGATGTTGAATTTTTTCATTCCCATCCTGTGCAGGTCGGTAAAGAATTCATCCAGCAGAATGCCGTTTGTGGTAATACAGAGAACTGTATCAGGGTATTGTTTGTGTGTGCCGGAGACTATATCCATGAACCCTTTTCTCACCAGGGGTTCTCCGCCGGTGAAACGGATCTTGGTCACTCCCATTCTCTGGAATATTCCAATGAGCGTTATGAATTCCTCGTTTCTCAATACTCTGTCATGGGGGACCAGCTCCACACCTTCAGGGGGCATACAATACCTGCATCTGAGATTGCACCTGTCTGTTACTGATACTCTGAGATAGGTATGTTTTCTTAAAAAGGAGTCTGTTAGCATCTCGTTACCTTCCTGTTCTCTTGTTCTTGAAGTTCTCCTCATGATAATTCTGATTCAGGAAAAGAAGAAAGTTACTCCTGAAAATTTTTTCATCAGGGGAGAGTATCAGGGCCCTTGCATACATGCTGAACGCTTTGTCATATTTTCCGGAAGCTTCATAAATCACGGCAATATTGTTTTGAGCTGTGCCGTCAGTATAAATAGAGGCAGTTTCGTTAAAGAGGAATTCAGCTTCAGTATAACACCCTTTTTCAGCTTCAATAATTCCCTGCCTGGTTATCTCTCCTGCCGGCCCGGATATTGCGTTACCTTTAAATCTTCTCTCTGTTTTATATATAATAAAAGACCGGTCTGATGATGTATTCAATATACCCGCAGGTTTTTCAGAACGGCCTGTTAATTCATGTCCTGAATTTGTTCCGGTTTTAATTCTTCTTTTAATTATCAGGGTGTCATTTGAAGAACATCCTGACAGAAAAATAAAAACCAGTATAATATTAATCTTCAGGTGAGATCTTATCACAGATATTTTCCACCGCGCGCGCAACGCCGAGTATCTTCTGTTCCTGGAAGTGGTTTCCCATTATCTGGAGACCCACAGGCAGGCCTTTACTGTCAAGTCCCGCAGGTATAGACAGGGACGGTATGCCTGCCAGGTTTGCGGAAATTGTAAGGATGTCTGACATGTACATCTGCAGAGGATCACTCACCATCTCGCCCAGCCTGAAAGCGGTTGTTGTTGTTACCGGGGAGATTATCGCGTCGACTGAAGAGAAGGCGTTTTTAAAGTCATTTATGATCAGCGCCCTTCCCTTCAGGGCTTTCAGATAGTAGGCGTCGTAATAGCCTGAACTTAGAGAGAAGGTCCCGAGAATTATCCTTCTCTTGACCTCTTTGCCGAACCCTTCACTTCTCGTCATTGTATACAGGGAGGAGAGATCACCTGCTTCAGGTGACCTGTATCCGTACCTTATACCGTCGTAGCGGGCCAGGTTTGAAGAGGCCTCTGCTGTTGCTATGAGATAGTAAACAGGTATGGCAAACTCAGTGTATTTAAGGCTGATCGGCACTATCTCAGCCCCCAGCTTTTCAAGCTCCTTTATCTTTTTTTCTATCATGTCCTTTATTTCGGAATCAATACCTGTAAAATATTCAGAGGGTACACCGAGTTTCATCCCTTTTATTTCACTGTTCAGTGAGTCCGGGTCAATGTCATTGGGACGGTTTACAGATGTGGAATCTTTTTTGTCGTAACCTGAAATTACCTGTAAAAGGGATGCAGCATCAGTAACACTGCGTCCGAATGTGCCGATCTGGTCAAGGGATGAAGCGAAAGCCACAAGCCCGTATCTTGATACTCTTCCGTATGTCGGTTTTATCCCCGTTACTCCGCAGAAAGCGGCAGGCTGTCTTATTGAGCCCCCTGTGTCTGAACCGAGTGAAGCGGGGGCCATAAATGCAGATACTGCGGCTGCAGACCCCCCTGAACTTCCACCGGGAACTCTATCAGTGTCAAAGGGGTTTTTTGCCGGCCCGAAAAAGGAGTTTTCTGTTGATGAACCCATTGCGAATTCATCCATATTTGTCTTACCCAGAAGGAGCATCCCCTTCTGAAGCATTTTTTCATAAACTGTGGCGTTAAAAGGGGGTATGAAATTTTCAAGTATTTTTGAAGCACAGGTTGTCCTTACACCCCTTGTGTTTATGTTGTCCTTTACAGCCACCGGGATTCCGTCATAAGGAGAAAGGGCCCCTCCGGAAGCCCTGCGTGAATCAGATTCGGCTGCCTGCTTTAACAGGGCCTCTTCATCTACTGTTATATATGAATTAATGGTTTTATCTTTGTCATTTACCCTTTTTACGAGGGATTCTGCAATCTCCCGGGATGATATGTCCCCTTTTGAAAGGAGTGCAGAGAGTTCATTGAGACCTTTTTTATAAAGCATTTATACCTCCGGTAGTAACTTTTAAAATGTGCCCCGGTTGTAGAGTGTCAATAAAAAAATAGAGGTTAACTATTGACATATTAAAAGAAAAAATACCTTGAAATTTTGATAAACTTTTTTAAAGTGAAGATTCCATAGTAATGTTTAGGCCCTACTAATTTTTCCCAGGAGTATTTAATGTTTAAAAAAGGATTTGTGCCGCTTCTGACACTTGTTATTGTTTTTTCCTGTTTTAAAAAATCTGAAGGTTTAAAACAATCCGACATGCAGTTCCTGATAAACCAGGTTCTCGCTGTCCATGCCCAGTATAATACACTTGATGATAATATATCAAAGAGAATATTCAGCAATTATATAGACAGCCTGGATTACGGTAAATACTACTTTTACCAGTCAGACATGAAGGCTTTTTCAAAGCATGAAAAGATGTTTGATGATTATATCGCCCTTGGCGATTACAGCGCGGTCCATGATATTTATAAAGTATACAGGCAGAGATATGATGAATCCATGGCGATTTTCAATGAGCTGTTGAAAGATAAATATGATTTTACGAAGGATGAGACGATTCAGACAGACAGGGAAAAGGTTCCCTTTGCAGCCAACAGAAAAGAGATGACTGAAAGGTGGAGGAAAAATATCAAGCTTCAGCTTCTTAATTATGTTTCCACAGGGAAGAGCATAAAAGAGGCAAAGAAAAAACTTGATAAGAAGTATATACTTGCCGGGAAAAGGATGAAGGAGATAGATGAGGGGAAACTTCTTGAGATATTCCTCAACTCTGTAACAACATCTCTGGACCCGCATACCAATTATCTTTCCTATGAGGACAGCCAGGATTTCGCCATAACAATGAAACTGAAACTTGAAGGGATCGGAGTCAGACTGAGATCCGAGGACGGGTTTGTTATAGTCGAATCTATTATTGCCGGGGGAGCGGCTGATAAACTCCCTGAGGATTTGAGGCTGAAGCCCAATGATAAGATAATGGCTGTGTCTCAGGGCAAGGGTGAAGGTGAGGCTGTAGACGTTATTGACATGGATCTGCGTGACGTTGTTAAGCTTATAAGGGGGGAAAAGGGGACCCCTGTTACACTTACGATTCACAGGGAGAGTGTTAACGGTGATAAGTCTGAAAGAAAATCTGTCACCATAGTGAGGGAGGAGATAAAGCTTGAAGACAGCGAGGCGAAATCCTCAACACACACAATGAAGGCCGGCGGTAAATCCTATAAAATAGGTTATATTAAACTCCCCTCCTTTTATAAGGATGACGATTCCGGGAAGAGCTCTTCCGGGGATGTGCGGAAACTTATAGCAAAACTTAAGAAAGATTCAGTAAATGTTATGGTTGTTGACCTCAGGGGCAATCCCGGGGGCCGTCTTGATGAGGCTGTTGATATTGCGGGGCTTTTCATTGCGGAAGGCCCGGTGGTGCAGGTGATGAGCAAGAATAATCCTCCCAGGATCTATTATGATAATGATCCTGAAGTTTACTATTCCGGCCCCCTTGTGCTCCTCATTGACAGGTTCAGTGCCAGCGCATCGGAAATTCTTGCAGGTGCGTTGAAGGATTATAAAAGGGCCCTGATAATAGGTTCAAGCAATACTTTCGGCAAAGGGACAGTGCAGTCATATAATGAACTTCACGGAAATCTCGGCGCGATAAAGATAACGACCCATATATTTTATCAGCCCGGTGGCGGTTCAAACCAGCTTACAGGTATAACACCTGATGTTGTTGTCCCTGACATGAGTTCAATCTGGGAGATAAGTGAAGGTGAAAGCAAATACCCTCTCGAGTGGGAGAGAATAGAGCCCGCGAATTTCAGAAAATACAGGTTCGTGAACAGCTCGATTGTTAACAGCCTCAAGTCTGTTTCAAAAACCAGGACATCTAAAGGCAAATACGCTGAACTGAGGAAAAAAATAGCCGAATACAGCGCTAAACTGAAAAATAAAACCATAAGCCTTAAAGAGGAATCTGAAATAACAAGGAAAAAAGAGAAAGAGATGGAGGAGAGCATGAGACGGGATCACGACAGGCAGCTTATTGACCTTGAAAAAGATCTCTTTCTCAGGGAAGCCCTCAATCTCAGCGTGGACTATTATAACAGGGTGGGGAGATAATCAGATTCTCCCCAGGTAGTTTTCAATAACATCAGCATAATTCCGGCTGTCGATTACCAGCGGATCTATTCCGTCTCTCATGCATCTTACGCGCAGGTAATCGATCTGGCCGGAGGAAATTTCACAGCAGTCATCCCGGTAAAAGATAAGCAGGTTAATCCCGTAGTTCCGCAGAAGTTTATATAAAAGCTCATATCTCTCTTCCTGTTTTTTTGTGCAGGGGCACATCGGCCTGTAGCTGCAGGCGTCAAGCAGTTCGTAGAATATATATTCAGAGGATGAGTTCAAGGATGTGTCGAAGAGCCTCCTCCCTCCGCATGTATCATCTTCAGCTACTGTTATACCGCGGTTTTCAATAAAATCAGTAATGCCGGCCGGGATCCTCCTCCCTCCGAAGATAAGAGCAGTAATACTGCCGCTGTCTGACCGGGGCTCAATTTGCTGCAGTAAATCCGCAACAGGTGTTATCAGGGGGAGAGAAACTTCAGGAGGGAAGACTGCTGCGGCTTCAAAAATGAGATCCAGTTCTTCACCTGTGAGTATTCCCTTTCTCTCCTGCACCAGGGAGGTTATGTTTCGCACTTTTCTTCTGATGTTGTTGTATTTTTCACACACTGACTGAAGCAGGGATATGTCGATATTTTTAATGTCTATATCGAAAATGGTTTTAAGCATCGAAGCTGTTTCATTATGGATGGCAACAGCCGTGTCCTCACCGTAACCGTCCGGGTAATTTACTCTGTAAACGGCAAAAGAAGACAGGTCTGCTTTAAGGCATGGGAGTTCTCCTTCAGGTAGTATAATGGCCCTGTAAACCGGTTCCACTGTGCCCGGATTTTTTTCTCCCGAGATAACAGCTTCAGGGAGCATTACAGATTCAATGCCGAAAGCGGAAGTTATTTCAGGCGGGATAAGGGGCTGCAGGTACCCCAGGATTCGGGCATTCTTATCCCTGCTGTAGCTCCTGAGTATATCCTCATATCGTGAAACGGAATCCCTGAGCTTTTCAATAAGCGGAATAATTTTTTCTCTTTCCATAAATCCTCTCTGCTGATAGTACCGGGTAAATAATATATTTTATCAATAAAATAATTTTAATCACGTCTGAAATTTCAGGTCGAAATATTCAACTCCCCGCCTGTCTTTCCTGGAAACTTACAGTAAAATATTTTATTATTCCTCTTGAAAAAAAAAAGGTATGTATAAAAATATCTGGTAATAATTCCTGAATATATATTTATAGCAATTAATGAATTTTTTAAACCATGTCATTGCGAATGAACGTCAGTGAGTGAAGCAATCTGTTTTTGACGTAAATAGTACCTTTTTATCATAAAATGGTTATAACCTGAAAAGATTGCCACGTCGCTATTGCTCCTCGCAATGACAAAAAGTACTAATTCAATCGTTAACCGCTATAGTGTAGAAATTATATATCAAACCGCCTTCGCCGGCGTTGATAAAAGAGCAATTTTAACCGAAACAGGTTAAGGAATAATCACTGAAAATATCAGACTATATTGAATCCTTTGGAGAACCCGGATGGCCGCAGTAAAGAAAACAGCGAAAAAAGAGGCAAAAAAAGCACCCTATCTTTCTATAATACTACCTGTATTTAATGAGGAGGAGAGCCTCGATCTCCAGTATAAAGCCGTAACTGAGGCTGTGAAGAAGCTTAAAAAAACCTACGAGGTCATATTCGTGGATGACGGGAGCCTGGATTCCTCTTATGAAATTCTTACAAAAATTTCGGCAAAAGACAGAAATGTCAGGCTTGTCCGTTTCAGAAGAAATTTCGGCCAGACTGCTGCCATGGCTGCAGGTATAGATTATTCCTGCGGGGAGGTCATAGTTTTCATGGATTCCGATCTTCAGAATGAACCTGAGGATATAGGGAAGCTTCTTGAAAAAATTGAGGAGGGTTATGATGTTGTCAGCGGCTGGAGGGCCAACAGGCAGGACAAGCTGATTTCACGCAAGATTCCCTCAAAAATAGCGAACTGGCTCATAGCAAAAGTTACAGGAGTCCCCCTCCATGACCTGGGGTGTTCACTAAAGGCGTACAGGGGGGATGTACTGAGGCAGGTCAATCTTTACGGGGAGATGCACAGGTTTATACCTGTGCACGCTTCATGGATTGGAGCAAGGATAACAGAAGTCCCTGTTGGTCACCACGCACGGCAGTTCGGGCAGTCAAAGTACGGGATTAAAAGGACATTTAAGGTTATACTTGACCTTGTCACAGTAAAGTTCATGGGATCATACTCTACCAAGCCGATCTATATTTTCGGCGGAACGGGAGTTGTTATATGCCTTCTTGGAGTGATGAGCGGTACTGCGGTTGTGCTGATGAAGCTTATATCCGGTACAGACATGAGCGGAAACCCTCTTCTCATTCTGTCAGTGCTGCTGCTGATTATAGGTGTTCTCTTTATACAGATGGGTATTATCGCGGAGATACTGATAAGAATTTATCATGAGTCGCAGAAGATGCCCCCTTACAGGATAAGGGATACTGTTAATATAAAATAAGGTTTTTCAGCGGCAGTTTATTCACTGCCGCCTAATCTTTCTCCTCTTTTTTCTCATCCTCTTTTTTTCCCTTCATGAGGAATTTCACAGGGTGTTTTTTCAGTTCGGCTGAAATCTGCTCCATCGTAACGGCTGTCTCCCTGAACGCCTTCATAATGGTAAGTATATCCTTCTGTGAATTCGCAAGTATGCTGTTGACGCTTGCCACACTTCCGCCAAGGTCTGTAAGGAGTCCGCGTATGTTCTGCCTGCTCTCAAGGGATATGGTCTTAACAACACCGACAGTTTCGTTTATGGTATTCAGAAGTTTGTGCACGTCTGTGAGTACCGCTTCGAGATTTACATATTCAAGGCCTTCAATTACATCACCGTTTCTCAGTGCCGGGCCCTTTCTGTCGGGATTTCTCATCTCAACAACGGTGTCGCCGATTATGTTCTGGTTTAAGATAATTGCAGTGCAGTCCTCGTTAAGTTCTATGTTTTTTTTAATTCTCATTGTGGCCAGAAAGTGAAGGCCTGGTTCATAAACAGGTGTGAGTTCCACGACCCTTCCTATGTCATATCCTTTAAGTTTTATTGCCGTACCTTTTTTGATCGCGGAGATATTGTCGATTTTCAGGTATACGTCAATGGTCGATCCTGAAAGGGAGTAGCCGAGTTTCAGTATTATAAAGAGCAGGAGTATAATTAACGGTACAAGAATAAAAACTCCTACCCTGAACTCGTTCGGATTTTTAAGAGTGAGAAATTTTTTCATAGAATTACCATGGGCCCCTCAATTGAATTAGTCCTGTACTGCACCACGTAGGGATTGTCAGAGGCCATGTAATCATCTTTTTTACCTCTGAATACGATTCGTCCATTGAAAAACATAATAAACTCGTCAGAAATATCAATAAAATTTTGCGGATAATATGTTATCATAATAAGGGATTTGTCAGGACGTATGGATCTTTCTGTCAGTACATCGATGAGTGACCTGATGTTAAGGTAACACTGGTCCTCAAAGGCGTGTTCAATATAGAGCAGATCCGGGTCGTTCGCAATGGCCCGCCCGAATGCTGTTTTAAGAATCTCAGATCTTGTGAGGTCAAAGGGCCTGAGTTTTTTGCAGTGATCAAGGTTCACTTCATAGATGATTTTATCTACATGCTTTTTTATCTCTGACGCGGACATTGCTGAGTGGTAATCAAGGGGGAGTGAGATATTCTGCTCCACTGAAAGGTTGCTCATCAGGCCGTAATCCCCGTGTAAATACCCTACTTCCCTTTTGTGGTTCATCAGGCCGAAATAGTCAAGGGACTTGATGCTTGATCCTTTGTAAAAAACGTCACCGTCAAACTTTGCGTTCCCCCGTATTATAATGTCAAAAAGAGAGGATATCCCTGAACCCTCCGGGCCGAAAATCGTGACATTGTCCCCCCTGGTGAGGGAGAAACTGACGTCATCAAGAAGGGTTATTGTTTCCCTTCTGTATGTTACGTTCCGCAGCTCAAGAATAGTTTCGTTCAAAACCGGTCCTCACACAAGATAGAATAGGGTTGAAACAGCGATATTGACTATAATGGCTATAAACAGTGTCCTTATTACAGCCTTTGAAACATATATAGGGATTTCAAATTTGGAATTTGGCTTAAGCCCGTAATAGCAGCATATCAGAGGGATTGTTATCCCGAAAAAAACGCTTTTCACAAGGGCGGCTATTATGTCCTTGAATGTAAAGGCATCGATAAGTGTCTGGCCGAAAACGTCCATGGGGATATATACAACAGTCTGTGAAATAATGTAACCTCCGATGAATGCCACCACGTCGAAAATTATTATCAGCCCCAGTATTGAAAGTATGGAGGCTATTATCCTGGGGAAAACAATATAGAGCTTTGTGTCAATCCCCATAAGTTCCATTGAGAGGATCTCCCTTGACCATTTCTGTACAGATATCTCGGTAGCAATGGCTGAACCTGATCGGGCAATGACTATAAGTGCAGTGGCAAGAGGGCCGAGCTCCCTTGCTATTATTATTACAAGGAGGTTCCCCAGGAACCCTTCAACTCCGAATTTCGGGAGGGATGTGAGTGCCTGGATAATTACAGTCCCGCCGAGAAGAAGAGCTATGATCATAACTATGGCAAGGGCGTCTACTCCGGTAAATCGTGTCTGGTTTATTATGATCGTGTAAATTGACCTGAATCTCAGGTATCTCAGTGATTTAAATGAGGTGAATATCGATTTTACGAAATCCCTGAATTCGGCAATTCCGCTGTAAATCTGTATCCCCTTTCTGCCTGCTTTTGTGATAAATTCTATGAGCATTACCGGTTATCTTTATCCCCTGTATCTTTATAATTTTGCGAATAGTGGCGGCATTATTCAATTATTTTTTTCTTTACTCCGTGATTATTTCATTTTTAATAAGACTTCACGGGGAAATGATATGTCGGTTAAATTAAGGTATTTTTCATTAGCGGGAGTTGCTGTTATATTAACTCTGTTTATTGCGGCAGCAGGTTATTCCGGGGCGGTTTACATTGCTGACTGCGCCAGGTCAATGGTGATCAGCGCCTTCAGCCTTTACGGCGTTAAAGGGGAGGGGATTACTGTCATCAGTGCTGATAAGTACCGGCCTTATACAGGGACTTACAGAAGGCTGCCTGCAGGTTTTTTCCATTTCGGCAACACCCTTTTCTACAGGGCCCCGAAAAATATCAGGGCAGCGGATCTTGCCCTCGCTTTGATTGAATATACTGACTGCTACAGACTCTCTGAACTGACTTGGGCCCTGCACCGTTCAAACAGAATTACAGGGGGAATTGTTAATGCAGGTGAAATTATAGTTGTTCCCCGTTCTCTGCCCTGTTTTGTCACGGACATCAGTTCCACCCGTGCGCCTGAGATCAGGTTTACGAGGGGACTCTATTTCTCCGGGGTCAGGGCAGGTGAAAAAAAGTTTCTGTCAAAACTTCCGTATTTTAAAAGCATAGGGATAAATGCGATAGTTTTTGACGTTAAGGACATTACAGGCATTGTTCATGTAAGGAACAGCAGGGTAAGAACTGTACGTAATTTCGGGCTTGCCGGGAAAGGGGGAATTGATAATCTTTCCATGCTTGTCAGGGAGTGCAGGGAAAACGGCATCTACACAATTGCGCGGATATCTGTTTTCAGGGACCACCTTCTGTACAGGCTGGACCCCTCATCAAGGATCAGGTCCGGGAAAACCGGGGGATACTGGAACCAGGGCAGAAAAGAGATGTGGTGTGACCCCACAAACAAAAAGGTGCAGGATTACAATATTGCCCTTGCGGGAGAGGTCGCTGCTTCAGGGGTTGATGAGATCCAGTTTGACTATATAAGGTTTCCCACCAACGGTGATCAGGGGGATGCACGCTTCGCATGGTCTGACGGGAAAACGGACAGGGTTTCTGTAATAAAGGGGTTTCTTAAAAGGGCCCATGAAATGGTGGCAGAACACGGGGCTTATCTTTCCATCGATATATTCGGCGTAACGGCCTGGGGTAAGGATGTAGACATAAAAAAACTCGGGCAGCGGATAGACATCCTGGCGGAAAACTGCGATGTAATATCCCCCATGCTATACCCGTCACATTTCAATGATAATTTTGACGGTTACTCAAGGCCCGGTGACAACCCGTATCATTTTATATCAAGCGGATGCAGAAAGGTTAAAGAGCTTGCAGGAGGGGGGGTGTATGTCAGGCCGTGGCTTCAGGCTTTCTCCTGGAGGGTATCATCATATAATTCACGGTATATCCTTGAACAGGTAAGGGCCGCGAATGATTCAGGGTCCTTTGGTTACCTGTTCTGGAATGCCTCGAATAAGTATGATGAGGTTTACCGTGCTATGGAATATATTAAAAACTAATTTTTAGTCAACCTGAATTGTAATCTTTGCCGTGTCTTTATAAACAGGCTTTTTCTTCCAGTGCTCCCCGTACTTGAAAACTACAACACCGCCGGTTTTTGAAGCTTTGAAAACAAATTCCTGAATTTCATAACCCCCTGTTCTGTTAAGGGTCTTTTCATCTGAAATTACATTCTCTTTTATCAGGGTTACTGCATCAGGCATTTCCATGATCTTCCAGCTGTATCCGGTACTGAGCTGTGACTTCAGCTGTATTGAGATTTTTTCCCCTGCCCTGGCCTTTATTGTCTGGTCGCCGTCTTTGACCATTACCGTAACGGGCTTTGTTAAACAGCCCGTTACAATGGCAAGAGCGGATATTATCACTATCGCAGAATAACTGATCCGCATAAACCCCTCCTAATCGGAGGCCACAACGGCCCATGCCGCGCCGTAGCCTATATTATTTGAGCCGTATTCAACCCAGATATATCCTTTATCCCCCCAGTTAGGTCCCCAGGAGTTTTTTACGAGGTATGCCTGCTTTTTATCATCCCACCCTACTATTGTTATTGCGTGGTTAACATCATTAGGGGCTGACACTGAGGCGTGTTCATCAAATATACCGCTTTTGTACGCCTGGAAAGCAGGGGTTACCTTAACGCACGCGGCAATTGCGCCGTACTTTGCAATGGCAGCTTTCATCTCTTTAACTGAAGGGATACCCGCATCCCTTCTTATGTAACCCCATTTTAAAACTCTATAGTTTGAGCTGCCCGAGTTGCTGCAGAAGCCCTCTTTACCCTTGTAGGGCCTGCTTTTTTCAAGCTGTGCGCCCTTTGTTATGAGGTAATCAAAAACGCCGCCGTACCATCCCCCATTGCAGCTTCCGGCGTCATTGCCGTTTTTATCTCTTGCGCAGTCGAGTATAAACTGTTCGGACACATCCAGTATTTTGCCGTTTTTCATTTTATAGTTGCCTTCATATACTGCTGCCGATGTGAATGCCCAGCAGCTTCCGCATATACCCTGGTACTGAACGGTTGTCAGTCTTCCCGCGTCTCTCCAGTTGAATGCGGCAACTGTAATGGCGGGAGCTATGGATAGAGGCACGTTCCTGTCGAGCATGTCGCGCCTGTTAAGTTCATCCTGCCGTTTCGCGTCCTCTCTTTTTCTTCTCTCCTCCTCCTGCCTGCGGAGCTCCTCCTGCTTCTTGCGGTTACGCTCCCTGTTTATCTCATCCTCACGGCGTTTGCGTTCCTCTTCCTGCCTGCGGAGTTCATCCTGGCGCCTTTTCTCCTCTTTTTTTCGCGCCAGTTCCTCTTTTCTTCTCCTCTCCTCTTCTTTCTTCTTCAATTCATCTTCTGAAGGGGGTTTGCTGCCGGTTATTTCGGAGATCTTGTATTTCATCATTTCATTTAGTTCAACACGGAATTTAAGATTTTTCTTTCTTATATCACCGAGTATATTGTTCATCATCGATTTCAGTTCTTCCGGGCTGCGGACAACGTTTTTCTTGTCCTGTTCAAATCTTTGCCAGATATCTTTTTTTGTTGTTCTCTGCGCGTAGGCTTTCCCTGTGCTGTCGGTTATTACCGTGATTGCAAGTAAAAATACAAGCAGGGATGCTGCTGCAGGGAAAAGCAGTATAGTTTTCACCTTTTTCATGAGTTACTCCTTACGGAATAGTTTTTTATCACATTTTTTGCATACTCCGGTATGATTCGCCATATTAATTAAGCCCTGAATTTTTTCCGGAAATGCATTTTAATGTGTTTTATATGTTTATTATATAACACTTTTTTACGCAATAAACTATTTTAATTCAGTAAAATATATTCATCTTTTTTGAATAATAAAATTTTATCAGTAATAATTCCTGAATATATATTTTAGTGTAAAAAGTAAAACTTATAAATTATATACACCTGCTGCCGAAGGCGGCCGCAGCAGCAATAACGTATTTTTACCTGAAATAAGTTAAGGAATAAATACTGTAATTTAATTAAAATATGCAGGTTAGACAATTGCTTTTATATTCAGGTTCTTGATTTTTTGCCTGAAAAAGTATTTTTCGGGAAATTTTCATCACTCCGGCCTGCCCGGAATTCCTGAGTCAGGGAGTTTACTCCTGAACCGGCATGTTTTAACATTTTAAATAAGATTTTTATTTGACATCAGTGCGGTCTCTGTCGGATATAAACAGTTTTAGTGTTCCGTATTGAGCAATGAAATCTGTACATGTTTTAGTGTAAAGATTATATATTCCGGTTGCCCTGGGCGGAGGGGGTAATAGAGAATTTTTTTACCCGAAAAAAGGTAAGGAATAAAAACTGAAAAAAATTGAAAATAAAAACTGGAGTTTAATATGACAGTAAAAAAAGTGGCAGTACTGGCCGGTGACGGAATCGGGCCTGAAATAATTACTGAAGCTATCAAGGTACTTGATAAAATTTCCGGCATCTATAATGTGGAATTTTCCTATAAACACGCGGATGTAGGTGGCGCGGCACTGGATAATCATGGCGAACCCCTTCCTGAATATACAGTAAAGACCTGTGAAGAGTCTGATGCTGTGCTTTTCGGTTCAGTGGGCGGCCCCAAGTGGGAGAAGCTTCCCCCGGAAAAGCAGCCTGAAAGGGGGGCCCTGCTTCCTCTACGCAAAAAATTTAATTTATACGCGAACCTTCGCCCTGCAATAGTTTTCAGGGAACTGAGAGACGCCTCTCCCCTGAAATCCGAAATCATCGGTGACGGCTTTGATATAATGATAATAAGGGAACTCACAGGCGGAATATACTTCGGCAAGCCGAAGGGTATTGAAAATGACAAAGGGTTTGATACACTTGTCTACTCAAAGGATGAGGTTAAGAGAATCTCCAGAGTCGCTTTTGAGACAGCAATGAAAAGGGGTAAAAAGGTTACTTCAATTGATAAGGCCAATGTTTTATCCTCTTCTATCCTGTGGAGAGAGGTTGTTGAGGAAGTGGCTAAAGGGTATCCTGAAGTGGAACTTAATCATCTTTATGTGGACAACGCGGCTATGCAGCTTGTGAGAAATCCCAGGCAGTTTGATGTTGTGCTCTGCGGCAATATGTTCGGGGATATCCTTTCAGATGAGGCTTCAATGGTTACAGGTTCGCTGGGGATGCTCCCATCCGCATCTCTTTCAGACGGTTCTTTCGGGCTTTATGAGCCTGCGGGCGGATCAGCTCCTGATATAGCCGGCAAGGGGATTGCTAATCCCATAGCCCAGATACTCTCTGCAGCAATGATGCTGAAATACAGTTTTAACATGGATGAGGCTTACACAAAGATATTTAAAGCTATAGAGAAGGTCCTTGAGCAGGGATACAGGACAGGAGATATAATGTCTCCCGGCAAAAAGCAGGTTGGGACATCTGAAATGGGTGATCTTATCTGTAAAAACTTGTAGAGAGAAGGTGAAAAATTCGAGCCGGCTGCATGAGAATGAGCCGGCTTTAATTTATTTTTTCTGCATGTCCACTGTCATGGCTTTTGCTTTTTCAAAAAGGACTTCAGCTTCCTTGAAGTTCCCTCTTCTCATCTGTTCCATCCCGCTATTGAACAGATTGTCGATCTCTTTGATGCTCATAACACCCTCCTGTTCGTTTTTATAATTATCGACATAATACGATATTTTGTTAACAATAATGATCAAATTTAATTATTTGTTTACTTTTTGTATGTGTAATTTTTGTATAGATAAATAATAATATAAATGCGCCCATTTCCCTGGTAATAAAAAGCGGGTGAAGGAAAGGGTATAAAATAAATTGACAATTCCTATTTATAAGGAGAAAGTAACGAATTCGATTCTCATTTTCAGGGGGAAATATGCCGGAAGAACAGTGTATAACTTCTTATCATGAAATTATCAGGGAGCTGGCTGAAATTGAATCACGGCTTGAGACGAATATCGATACAACCCTCTGGATTAGCGATCCTCACGGAGCGGGGGAGCGTTTTGTATCAATTCTCAAGGGCAGGTTCGGCCTTGTGTGGCGAACAGCCTATGAAGCCCTTCCTAAAACTTTTTCAAACGAGAAGCTTGAACATCTGGACAGGATTATTAAGAAAGAAAGATATATTGAAGCTGAAGATTTTAACATGGAGAGGCAGGATGTAATATCCGCCCTTGTGAATATTATCAGGTACAAGGTCCAGAATGTTCACGATTTTGATCAGATACGGGGAAATTTCAGCAGGGACGTAAAGATACTTCTGGAAAACCTGATACTCAATTTTCCTGTTCCGAATATTGTTTATGAAAACAGTATGGTTGCGGACAAGGTGATCACCTCCCTGGCGAAAATTGTAAAACAGGTAATACTGGGGCAGATTATTGTACTTGGTGATGTTTTTGACAGGGGAGACGAGCCTGACAAGATACTCCGGATACTTTCCCAGAAAGACCTGAAGCCCTTTGTGAAGTTTGTGTGGGGGAATCATGATATTTTATGGATGGGTGCTGCGGCGGGAAACAAGTCACTAATTGCAGAGGCATTGAGGATAAGTGTAAGATATGACAACCTTGATTTTCTTAAAAGGCTGGGTATAGATATCACCAAGCTTACCGAACTTTCAGAAAAACTTTACCCCGGCAACATAACCGGTAATTTCAAGGCGAAGCTGGAGATCTCCAAAAAGATGGAGAAGACCCTGGCCATGATACAGTTCAAGCTTGAGGAGGAAACTATAAAGAAATATCCCCAGCTTGATATGGATTCACGTCTTAACATTGAAAACCTTGCGGAACTGCTGAAAACCGGGCAGACATCAGGACTCGCTGATACACATTTTCCCACAATGATACTTGATGAACCTCTCAGGCTTACGGAGGAGGAAAGCGAGGTCATTAATGATCTTGTTGACCAGTTTGTTTCAAGTAAACAGATACGAAGGCTTATGGAATACCTCTTTAAGGAGGGGAAACTTTATCATATCAATAATTATATAATGAACATTCATGCCCTTGTGCCCAGTACAAAGGACGGATATTTTGAAGAGCTTTACGGCAAGAAAGGGAAGGAACTTCTGGACCATATAGAAATTACAATCAAGGATATAGGCGACAATTACCTGCAGGGGAAGGAGCAGGAGCCCTTTCAGCTTGCAATGATGTTTTATCTCTGGTGCGGCCCGAAATCACCTCTTTTCGGTAAAGATGCAATGAAGACATTTGAGAGGTATTTTTTCAGGGACAAGGTGACCCATAAAGAGAAGACTCTTTACTGGGGCAAAAATATTGAAAATCCTGAATTCATAAGCAGGCTTATGGATGAATTTAATGTTGAGAGAATAGTTTTCGGCCATACTCCTGTTGATATAAGCAAGGGACAGAAAATTGCCACACCTGACGGGAAGGCGATTAATATTGACGGTGGTTTTTCAGAGGCATATCTTAACAGGGGGCATTCCCTTATTCAGACACCCTATGCCCTTTATGCTATAATACTCCCCACATCTGAAGAGATTATTGATCTTCGTAAAAAAAAGGAACCCAACAGGCTTATGTTCGAGATGATCGATACGTTCCCTGAACCGAAGAAGGTTAAGGATACCTATGCGGGAAAACAGCAGATTAAAAGAAGGGATTTTCTCCTTGATGAACTGAAGAAGTTCAGGGAGAATAAGGGATAACAGGTTTAAAAAAATTTTTTAATCAGCAACCCCCTCATTAGTCTTAATGGAAAGAGGGGGTTTTTTATTAAATATTTTTTATTATCAGCTTTAGTAGTTTTAATACTACTCAGTTTTACCGGGTATTCTTTTCGTAGTTATTTTTGATATATTCGTCAAGAAACCCCTTGGGATTGTCTACCGCCTCTCCGGGAACGGTAAAACTTTCCAGTTTCATAAGCCTTATACCGTGAAAATAATCTCTGAAGAGTTCATCACAGACGTCTCTCACTTTCAGGTTCATAGATTTGGCTCTGTCATTGATCTTGTTAAAAGCGTTATCGTCAAAATTGAGATAGATTCCATGTTCAACCAGAAACTCCTTCTGGAATTTTTTTATGCCGTCATCAACGAGAAGTTTTTCAAGAACTGCATCAGGATTGTTTATCAGTTCAATGTCAACGGTCAGTTTTTTTACATCTGTTGAGGGGAGTTTCTTTTCAAATTTAATGAGTACTTTTTCGAACACGCTTAAAAGGCCCCTTGCGCCTGTTTTTTCATTATAGGCCTTTCCTGCCATATCAAGCAGGGCTTCATCCGTGAAATCCAGGTCTATGCCATATGCCCTGAAGTCCAGCTTTTTACCCAGTATTACGGTGCTGAAGCGGTTTTTCAGGATTTTATACAGGCCGCTTACGTCCAGTTCGTTCAGCACAATATAAACAGGGAGGCGGCCGATAAACTCCGACTCGAATCCGAACTGAAGAAGATCCTCTGTCTTCAGGTTTTTAAGCAGTTCCCTGTTCTCCTGCATGGAGACTTTGCTCTTTTCAAAACCGATACTCTGCATGTTCATTCTTTTGCTTATAATTTCATTCAGGCCGGCAAAAGCCCCTGAGACAATAAAGAGTATATTCTTTGTGTTGATTTTTTTTCTCGATACTTTTCCTGTCCTCTGGGCCTCCATGGCAGCTTCAACCTGTGATGCCAGGTCGTGAGGTGTTTTAAGGTCAACATCTGAGTCCTCCATCAGTTTAAGGAGGTTTCTCTGCACGCCGGTTCTTGAAACATCCGGTCCGTGCATATTACCTGTTGAGGCAATTTTGTCAATTTCGTCTATATATATGATTCCATATTCGGCTTTTGTAACATCCCCGTCAGCTTCATGTACAAGTTCGCGTACAAGGTCTTCAACGTCCCCGCCGACATAACCGGTTTCACTGAACTTGGTGGCGTCAGCCTTGACAAAGGGGACACCGATTTTCTTTGCAATTAGTTTTATTATGTAGGTTTTTCCCACACCTGTTGGCCCGATAAGCAGCATGTTGCTTTTTATATTGCCGACAATTTTCTGGTCTTCAGGTATCTCTTTTTCAATCTTCATCCGGTTGAAGTGAGTGCAGACCTTTGTCGCTATAACTTCAACAGTTGATTCCTGCCCTACAACATACCTGTTAAGGTATTCCTCCAGCTCCTCGGGGAGTATGCTGAAGTTTATTTCAGATTCATGGACTTTTGTTCCCGGATGATCGCCCGCTGTTTCAGGTTTCTCCTGGGCTTCTTCGGGATTCATTTTCAGAATCTCTTCAAAGGCCTTTTCCTGATCTGGGGTTGGTTTTGTCATTTTATAACCTCAATTTAAATCTAAACTGTCTTAATCAGAGTTTATTTACTCTTCCCGGTTACATTAATCCGGGTCAGAGTGTTACCTAAATTATATTCACCCCTAACTGTATCAAATGTTTTAAAAATTTTTTTAAAAAAAGTTAAATTTCTGTTGACTTATACTACACAAATATATACTATATATTTGTGTAATGGTAATAGCATGAATAGTATAAAGAATAAACAAAAAATGAGAGTGTGTCCTGATTGCGGGATGAAGTTTCTACCTGGATCAGGGTGCTTTTACTGGCCTGTTTGCGGATTTTCTCTGTACCGCATATAAATCTATATAACAAGTGAGAGACCAATGAATGGATTTACTGCAAAAAAGGAAAGTATACGTCTATATCAGAATGGAAGAAAAGAACAGATTCGTCAGCGCAACTGTGGAAGGCGGAATTCCAAGGGAGGTGCAGAAAATGCGGAAGGTCTGTATGGACAGCTTATCAGAGAATTCATGGGGACATGTGTTGAAAACAGAGAGGTGAAACTCTATCCTGCTGAAAATCTTATTTAAATTCAGAGAACAATTTAAGAGCAGAGCTTCCTCTTTTTACCTCGCCAATTTACCCGAAAATACAAGCCTGCCGATTACAGGCTCTGCACTTTGAATATAATCAATAAAGTAAGGACGCGATTAATCGCGTCCTTACTTTATTGCCGAAGGAGGGAATCGAACCCTCATGGGGTCGCCCCCGCCGGATTTTGAGTCCGGTGCGTCTACCAGTTTCACCACTTCGGCCTTTTGAATATAATTAATATTACTATTTCAGGAGGAATAGGGGAATTTTATTCAGGTTGCGGGAGCTCGTCAACTTCGATATACTTCCCTTTTGCCCTTGCAACTATTTTACCCATTTCATTTTCAATCTCGGCCCTGTTTTCGATTATACGTTTGCTTTTTTTAACGAACCAGCCCCTAATATAAAGATTTTCGCTTATAAAGGCAGGCTGGAGATACCGGATTGTTAATTCACTGGTTATTGCCATAATCTCCAGATACTTGTTAACTGTTATCATGGTTTCATCAAGAAGAGTTGCAACTATTCCTGAATGGATTATGTTCGGGACTCCTTCAAGTAGTTCGTGAGCAGCGAATTCACCAAAGGCTGTTTTTGTGTCATCGTCAAACTGAAGCTTCAGTTTTAAACCAATTTCATTTTCCTGTCCGCAACCGAAACAGATATTATCTTCGTACTCTAACATGGGCACTTATTTTGGATATGTGCAGTCTTTTGTCAAGAATTTTTTAATTTGGGGTTATCTGTCCAGCTTCTTAAGAACCATGTCTATTTCATCCTGATCCAGCCATTCATCAATACCTATCTCATCCGCATCTGTCATCATCATATACATTTCCAGGGCCATGATGAGTTCCTCTTTGGAAAGGATTCCCATTGTGACAAGTATTTCACCAAGAAGTCTCTCCTTGTTGTCATTTTGAAGTTCAAGAGCTTCTTTCAGCTGGGATTCATTGATTATTCCATTCTCAATGAAGAATTTGCCGATTTTGTATTCTTCCTGTTTAGAATTATCCATGTTCTTATCTCCGTTCTGTAAAAGAAATGTATAAAAAAGTGAATGTCAAGACCAAAATTAATTTTCAACCGGTGCTTAAAAAACTGCAGTAATTGTCTGTCAGTAAAAACAGTAAGTAATAAATTTATTCTCTGTGTGCGGCAGGTAACAATCTGTTTTGTCACTGAAATATTTAATGCGTAAATACTGTTTAAAAGTTGAATTATTTGTTTCCTTATTTAGAATATGGGTGTGAATTAAAATATATACAGAACAGGATTTTGAGTTTCTTATACAAAGGTCTGATGTTTAATAAATAAGGGATTCAGGATGGTGATATTTTGAGAGAAATTATATTTGTATTATCTTTAATTTTTATGACAGGGATCTTTATTAAAGAAGAACTGACTGGAAGAAACCCTTCCGTAAAATACCGCTACATGGGAGTTGCGGTTTGCGGTGAGTGTCATGCGGAGGATGCGATAGGAAACCAGTATAAGATATGGTCAGGTTCACCGCACGCCAGGGCTTATTATATTCTGAAAAGTGAAAAAGCTGAAAAGATAGCCGGCGGTATAGGTATAGATAAACCTGCTGAAAGCAGGGACTGCCTGAAGTGCCACACCACCGGTGGGGGAGAGTGGCCGGAAGTTTCGAAGGAGGGGGTCGGGTGTGAAGCATGTCACGGCCCGGGTGAAGAGTATCATACCGCGAGCGGGCATATAGATTATACCAGCAGGGAAAACGGATACAGAAGAGCTGTGAGGCTGGGGATGAGCCCCATAATAGGCATTGCTTCACTTAAAACCAGAGAGAAGCTCTGCCTGTCATGTCATACTGCTAAAAGACCATGTTATGACATATATACCAGGGATAAATATAAATATAAAATACCTATTCAGACTGTGGATTCACTGATGAAAGATGATGTGGATTTCAGGCACCCGCTCCGCAGGTAGGGCGGTCTTCCTGTGACTGTGAAAGCCGCAGCCATCTGATTCCGTCAATTTTTATAAGAGATGTTGTAATCTCTTCTGCGCTTTTAATCATAGAGTCTATATGGTTTGTCGCAAATATGCAATCCCCTTCAAAAGCTTCTCCAAGGCTGTTATAGTATATCTGTGATACAGGGATGGATGCGTAACTGCTGAATCTGGTAAGATTAAGTGAAGTGCTGAATTCGGTGGAAAGAGACATGATCTCTTTTTTGAACAGGATATCTACAAGCATGCAGAAAAGCTCCCTGGGTGAGTAGATTACCTTTGTCAGCCTGTTGAGCCCGTTCAGCACTTCATGGACGAAGAGCCCCTTGTTCAGGCATTTGTAAGCCACTACAGGAAATTTTTTTATATCGCTGTTATTGTAGGCCCGGCGTATAAGCCCGTTAAGGTCAAGTTCATCAGTCCCTATGTTGAGCAGGATCATATGGAGCCGGCTGTCCCTCAGTCCGGCAAAGAGTGAATCAGGATCAGAAACGAATTCCGTGTTGTAGCCGAATCTTCTGATAATTCCGTTGAGCATATTTCTGTGGGATGAACTGTCGTCAAGTATCAGAAATGTCCCGAATTTCTGTGATGGTTTTGTCTGAAGGAATTTTATATATGAAACAATTCTTTCAGGATTGAAATGCTCTATGCAGTCCGCTATTCCATTTTCAAGAAGGAGTTCTGATATGTATGGACTTATTGTTTCGCACAGGCATATCAGTTTGGTTTCATTGTACAGAAGCTTTATGTTCTCTTCCTGTTTTATCCTGTCAGTGGATTTGTTGTCTGTCAGTTCAAAAAGTGTATAATTCGCATTCTTTTTTTTAAGGCCGGTGCGGAGATGTGAGGTTTCCGCCAGAGGGGAATATTCGGCTGTTTCATAACCCTCCTTCTGAAAGCCCGGTTTGAACTGCTCGTTGCGGAATGTTATCAGGTTTATTATCATTATTATGTCTCATTATTAAAGTTAGAAAATTTCCAGTATTTATTCCTTAACTTATTTCAGCTAAAAAATACTCGATTATAGAGATGTTCCAAAAGCAGGTTTAGAAAGGTTTGTCATTCCGGTTTTGCATCTTCAGTTCGTGCAAATACCGGAATCTCCTGATTGAATCAGTTGTATGAGATACCGGCATTTTACCCCGAGGGTACTTCTTCGTTACACTCAGGGTGCGCACACTACAGCCGGTATGACAGCAAATTACTTTTGGGACAGCCCCGTGTATAATTTTTACTTTTTACATTAAAAAATATTTTCAGGAATTATTATTGAAAGAATTTATATTCAGATGCAAAAAGAGTCAATTAAGAAATGAAAGGGAGGATCGTAATGTTCAGGTTAAAAAATGACAGTGTACCGAAGATTGTTTAGAATAGTGCCATAAAAAAAATAATGTATATCTTCAAAGTGCTTGAATTATTCGTTATAAAATTGTATATATAAACTGCTAGTATAATTTTAATAAATCGGAGGTCTTATGGCTGAAGGCGGATTTGATTTTAAAAAACTTGTAGATGAAACCAAGGCTACACTTATTGCACCTGCTGAATATTTTACTGTAATGCCTAAAGAGGGGGGGATGGGTGAACCTCTTGTAAAGGCTGTTATCTATTCATTCATAGCGGGACTTTTCACTTTTTTATGGGGAGCTCTTAAACTGACAGCCGCTGCCGGTGCCCTGGGCGGGCTTATAGGCGGAGGTGTAGGTATAATGGGGCTTGTAATGTCCATTATCGGCGGTATAATAGGTCTTTTCATCGGGGGAGCCATAGTTCTTGTGATCAGCGCTATCTGCGGCGGCAGCACAAGCTTTGAGGCGAATGTAAGGGTTACTGCATCACTCATGGCTCTTTCACCTGTAAGTGCTATTCTCGGTTTTCTTTCCGGGATCAGTCTCTGGCTTGGCGGACTGGTTTCACTGGCAGTATCTCTTTACGGACTGTATCTGCTCTACATAGCAATTACGAAGGCCCTGGGAGGAAAAGAAGGTACGGCAAAGGTCATCTCTATAATTCTTGCTGCAATACCGGTATTAATGCTGCTGAGTACTCTTCTCTGCGCAAAGGCCGCAACGGATTTTTCTGACCAGATGATGAAAAATATGCCTGCTGAAAACCAGAAGCAGTTTAACAAACTGGCGGAGGATTTCAACAAAGCTCTTCAGGAAGAGGCTAAGAAGCTTAACAAAGAAGGGGAATAATAATTTTATCTGACCTGAAGCTTCCGGCTGCAGACCGGGAGCTTCAGCCTCCGTTATGCTTAATCATACCTTTTCGCAGCATGTAGCATACCAGGTATTCCTCTATGGTTTTTTCAGGCCCTTTTATCCTGCTCTTTTTTCTAAACACGGCGTTTTCCCTTCTCCTGGCGTAGAAGTGATACATTTCCCGCGGGTCATCATAGTTGGTCATTGTATAGGATTTGTCCCTTCCCAGCATCTGGTGTATCCTCTCATGGTCGAATGAGGATACGTTGTGCCTCTCCATGTAGTCCTGGATCAGAAGCATCTCCTCATGTGTAAGGCCCATCAGGTATTCCCTCAGGGATTCCAGTGTGTCCTCACTGAACTCCTCATCCTCCACGAAAGTCATCCATTCAGGATTTGATTTGCTGCAGAAAGTGGCGATTTCAGTTACTCCGGCCAGTGTGCCGTAGGCAGGGGTGAAATCGATTCTGTTTTTCCAGAGATTGTTGAGTACAGGGGATATCTCCTCCACCCCGATATATATCCTGTTTTCCCATATTTTGGCGAGAAAAAAACCCGCTTCCATCCTGATCTCCATCTCCAGTGTACCGTCAGTAATAATGGATATGAAAACGTCCTCAGTCATTATTGAAAATATGTTATGGGTGATTACATTCACAATATCATCTGTCAGGGAGCATAATCCACTGTTGTCACTGCAGAGGTATTCCATGAGAAGGAGAAAGTTTATCTTGGCGATTGAGAAACCTCTCCCCAGGACAGCTTTAGTGGGTGTGTTGAGTACCAGGTTCAGGTCCTGGTGGGTGCACAGATTTTTCACAAGGGTCTCTATTGTACGCTGGTGTATGCCCAGGTGCTGGTCCTCGAAAATAGAGGGGTAGCGTGATATTGAGTCAGCGAGTATGATAAGAGATGAATGTGTGTCCTCGACCCTGCGGATATCCTCCTCCGCCCCGATATTCCGGAGTATTGTTTTTATCTGGTGCGTAATATTCTCTTCCGCTTCGCTGAAAACCTGTATCGATTTCATTTTCCTGCAGTCCTGACTTTTTTTATTTGCACTGTTTAAGTAAGTATAAAAATATCGATATATCAAATATACCGGTTTTAACCGGATTTCCAATGTATTTTGCGGAGTTACAGGTGTGAGAATAGTAAAAAGTTTCTGTGTATCGATGTTCGTTGCTGTATTAATTTTATCAGGCTGTGCAACTACTTCGGCTGAGGCCGGAAAGCAGTCTTATAATCAGGAGAAGGAGAGGCGTAATATCCCGGCGTCAGAGCTGTACAGGGGGAGGCCTGAAACTGTTGTCATGGCCCCGGAGGGATACAGGATATCTTCGCCTGAAAAAATTATTTTCAGTGATCAGAATTTAAATATAATACTTTATGCCGGAAAGTTTGCCCAGGGAAATGCCGGCTATTTTGAGGCTATACCGGCGGACGGGGCCGGCCCTGTTATACAAAAAATTTCATTCAGCGGAAGAGATGTCCCTTTTACAGAAACAGCGTGGGGCTGGAGGGGTTTTTTCGCCATAAGCCCGCTGGCAAAACCCGGGAAAAAGGATTTCAGGGTGATTTACAGGCAGGGAGACCTGGAGAAAAAAATTTCCGGCTGTGTAAAGATCAGGGACGTTAAGTATCCTGTTTCAAAACGTCTCCTTGACCTCGGAAAATTTTCTGATAAAGAATATACCTCCAGGCCTGAATTTCAGAAATTAATAAAGGAGTGCAGGAGGGCAAGAAAGGAGGCCTTCTCGAGCGAGTCTGAAGATTCCATACTTAACGGACTTTCACATCCCAGGGACATGCACAAAGTGACAGGGTACTACTGGAAGAAAAGGATATACGCGGCATATAAGAGAAAAGGGAAAAGGAAAGTTAAGGTGAGAGGTCATGTGAGCTATCACAGGGGCCTTGACCTTAAGGGGAATACAGGGGCGCCTGTCTATTCAATGGCTGACGGGAAAGTTGTTCTTGCCAAAAAGATGTTTTATGAGGGGAATCTTGTTGTGGTTGACCACGGCAACAAAGTCTTTTCATACTATATGCATATGGACAGTATGGTGGTTAAGGCGGGGGACAGGGTCAGAGCAGGAGAGGTTATCGGGGGAGTCGGTGCCACCGGAACTGTTACAGGGCCTCATCTTCATGTGGCCCTCAGTATAAGGGGCATACATGTGCACCCCCTGAGTATTCTTTCTCTCCCTGTGAGCAGGTAAAAACTGATTTTTGTAACAAGATTTTTATTCAGGTTACAAAATATTTCAGTAATAATTCCTGAATATTTAATTTATAGCGGTTTACGAAATGGTTAGGACACTGTCATTCCAGCTGGAGTGATAACGGAGGCAAGCATTATAGAAACATCCTGTTTCTTACTTGCAGGCAGCCATCGTGGTTGCACTGCCGGAATCTTGAGGAAAAGAACATTTATCCTGTTTTCAGTAACAAATATCTGTCATTAAGATTCCGGTATTGCCCAATGGACAAACCGGAATGACAAATAGTGTACTAATTCAATCGCAAACCGCTATAATGTAAAAGTAATAATTTTATACCCCGGCGCCTTCGGTTGCGAGGGTAACAGAGCATTTTATAACATAGATTTGAATATTCACATTTATAAATAATATTACGGAGTCGTTATGGATTACGCGGAAATTGAACTGCTCACTCAGCAGGTAAAGAGTGAAAACGGGTTTGTTGATGAGATTAAGAAGGAACTGTCTGCAGCTGTTATAGGGCAGGAAAGACTTATCGAGAGGATAATAATAGCATTCATCACTGGCGGACATATACTGCTTGAAGGGCTTCCGGGCCTCGCCAAGACCCTTGCGGTACGATCTTTTGCCAGGTCTGTTGACGCTGAATTTAAACGGATACAGTTCACCCCGGATCTCCTCCCTGCTGACCTTACAGGTACGCAGGTGTTCAATCCCAGGGAGATGGATTTCTTTACACGCAAGGGGCCGATCTTTACCAACCTTCTTCTGGCTGATGAAATTAACAGGGCGCCGGCAAAAGTGCAGTCAGCCCTGCTCCAGGCCATGGAGGAGAAGCAGGTCACCCTGGGGGAAACAACCTTTCCTCTGCCTCACCCCTTTATGGTGCTGGCAACGGAGAATCCCATTGAACAGGAGGGAACATACCCTCTTCCTGAAGCGCAGCTGGACAGGTTCTTCATGAAGGTGCTTGTTGACTACCCCTCCATTGATGAGGAGAGGGAGATTCTCGCAAGGTTCAGTGAGATCAGCTCTGACAGGATAAACCGGGTAATAGCTCCTGAAAAGATTAAAGAGAAGAATGAACTTATAGAGAAGATCCACCTGAACGAAAAGCTTTTTGAGTATATTGTCGCTGTTGTTAATGAGACCAGGCGGCCCTCGCGCAAGGAGCTTAAAAAATATATCGATTTCGGGGCAAGCCCCAGGGCATCAATAGCCCTTATGAAGGCCTCAAGGTGCGTCGCGTTCATGCGCGGGAGGGGGTTTGTCACTCCCGATGATATAAAGGAGATCGGCGCGGATGTGCTGAGACACAGGGTGATCCTTTCGTATGAGGCCGAGGCTGAAGGGAAAAGCGCGGATGATGTTGTCAGGATGATCTTCGATTCCGTGGAGGTCCCCTGATTGGACTCCAGAGAAGTCGCCCTGCTCCGTAAGATAAGGCTGGAGACAGGGAAAAAAATCAATACGATGTTCGCCGGAGAATACCGTTCGGCCTTTAAAGGCTACGGCCTTTCTTTTGACAGCGTGCGTGAATATATCCCCGGCGATGACGTAAGGAGTATTGACTGGAACGTTTCAGCCAGGATGAACCATCTTTATATAAAGGAGTATATTGAGGAGAGGGAACTTTCCGTGGTACTCCTTGTGGACATCTCGGCATCAACGCATTTCGGCAGCGGAAGGTCTAAAAGGGACGTCGTGCTGGAGTTCGTTACCTTTATGCTCCATCTCGCCCAGATGAACAATGACAGGATCTCCGTGATACTTTTTTCAGACAGGGTTGAGAAATACCTGAAGCCCAAAAAGGGGAGAAAGTTCGTTCTTAAAGTTCTGGACGAGATACTGATGTGCAGGCCAGAAGGGAGGGGGACTGATATGCTCCGTGCGCTGGAATTTTTCCAGCAGGTGACAAAAAAGAGGAGCATCGTTTTTGTAATCTCCGATTTTCTAAGCATGAACCACGATGACGCCATGCTGAGGATGAAAATAATTTCACGCAGGCATGATGTTATACCTGTGCATGTAACTGATCCAATGGAAAAGAGGATGAAAATTTCCGGGCTTGCGGAATTTACTGACCTTGAAACAGGGGAGTCCTTTCTGTCTGATTCTATCCACGAGAGTTCAGCCCTTCCTGTTACTGCCGGATTTGAAACCGTAAAGCTCTCAACTGATGAACAGATAGAAGTCCCGCTCCTTAAATTTTTTACAAAGAGAAACAGGGCCGCTTTGAGGGGGCGGGGATAGTTTTTATGGCATTAAAAAAAATTTTCTACATAATCTTTGCTCTATTCCTGGCAACAGGAATTTATAGTGCGCCCGATACTGACCGTGTTATAAAGAGCTCGGTCTCCCCTGAAAAAGGGAGTGTGGGGCAGCGCTTCATCTATACACTTTCAATAGCGGGGAGCCAAATCAGCAGCGTGAAAATTACGCTCCCTGAAAAGGGGGAGTACTTTCCGCAGCCTGAAAAAAATGGCGGCACAGGGAAAAAAGGGAAAGATGAAAAAGTTGAAGAGGAGAAAATCGTCCCCCTCTATATAATAAACAGCGCCGCAAAGGATACTTCATCTTCGGAGGGGATGGAACAGGTGACCGTCACTGTTGACCTTACCTGCTATATCCCGGGGGTGCACCAGCTCCCTGAGATTGTACTTACAGACAGTGACGGCGTGAAAATCGGATACAGCATACCTGCTGTTACAATCGGGGAGATAAACAAAGAGGGGAAGCCGGAAGACATAGAGCCTCCCCTTGAACTTTCCGGGAATTACACCCGGCTGATAATTCTTATAATCGCAGTTATAGCTGCGGCAATAGCGGGATTTTTTCTCTACAGGTTCCTGAAAAAGAGGAGAAAGAATTCTGTGTCTCCTGAACCGGGGCAGACTCCCTTTGAATTTTTCAAAAGTGAAATCGAAAGGCTCGGACTTAAGGCGGCCATTGACCAGGGAAGGGTGAACGATTATGTTTTCGGCATATCTATCAGCTTCAGGAGGTTCCTCTCCATGGAGTTCGGGTTCGATGCTGCCGAGATGACAACGGGCGAGATATCCTCTGTTATAAAAAAGTATCTCCGCAGCGGCGCTGTGTACTCTGATGAGATTGTTGAGATTATGGAGACCTGGGATCTCTCGAAGTTCGCGGAGTTTACCCTTTCAAAGGAAGTCCTGAATATCAATCTCGATAATATTGTCTCCGCGGCTGAGAAGATCTCCGGCGCTGACAGGAGGGAAAATGGGTAACATCGAATTCAGGTTTCCGCTCTTTCTCCTCCTCCTCATACCGTATGTGCTGATCATTGCATACTACATTTACGGGAAGATCGGCAGAAGAAGGGCATCCATACCTGTATCCTCCTCCTCCATTATAAAAAGAAGGGAGAGCTTCAGGACAAGGACATACCCTTACCTTGATTACCTCAGGTTTCTCTCTCTGCTGCTGCTCATAGTTGCCCTTGCCGCGCCCGGCAGGGGAGTGAACTATTCAAGCGTGAGGAACAACGGCATAGATATAATGATTGCCCTTGACCTTTCAAATTCCATGCAGGGTAAGGATTTCCAGCCTGACAACAGGCTTGAGGTGGCAAAGCGGGTGCTCACCGGTTTTGTTCAGAAGAGGGTGAATGACAGGATAGGCCTTGTGGTTTTCGGTGTTGACGCGTATCTTCAGTCCCCTCTCACCATTGAACATGGAATAATAAAGGATATAGTGGCAGACCTGGATTTTGGTACAATAGACGGAAGGGGTACAGCCGTGGGCGATGCTGTGGCTCTGGCCGCCTCAAGGATGATCGACAGTAAAGCGAAGAGCAGGATAGTGCTTCTCATAACGGACGGTGAGAGCAACCGCGGGGAGATAGACCCTGAGACAGCTGCAAAAAGCTGTGCCGAACTGGGGATTAAGGTCTATACGGTTGGTATCGGTAAGGAGGGGAGGGTCCCCTATCCGCATCCGGCCGGGGCCCTGTTTCCCGATGTTTATGAGAATAATACTTTTAACATTGAAAACCTGAAAAAGATTGCTGAAATAACCGGCGCCAGGTTTTACAGGGCCGAGTCGAGCGGTGTTTTCTGGGAGAACATTAATGATATAGACAGGCTTGAGAAGAGCGAGGTTGAGGTGAGGACGTGGCACGAGTTTTATGACCGTTCAGGCGGGTTTCTCATCGCCGGCATAGCCCTCTTCTTTCTTGAAATCCTTTTAAGATCGGTTTTTTACAGGAAGGTGCCATGATTAATTTCGCCTGGATCGATTATATCCCTGCTTTGGCGCTTGTCTGCGCGGCGGTCCTGCTCTTCTTCGGTTTTTACATGTTCTGGAGGAGGCGTGTCGCGCGGAGTTTAACTGTTAACGGCAGGCCCCTTATAGCTGGAAGCAGGGGGCGGATTCTTGCCAGGGAGATCCTGGTAATACTCGCGGTTTTCTTCTCCTTTGCAGCGCTTCTTAAGCCTCAGTTCGGGGAGTACAACCGTGAGGTCACATCTGAAGGGACGGATGTTCTCATTGCCCTTGACGTCAGCAGGAGCATGCTGGCAAGGGACGCCGACCCGCACAGGCTGGGCAGGGCGAAAAGGGGAATAAGGTGGATAGCGGAGTCCCTTTCAGGGGACAGGATCGGGCTGCTGGTATTTGCCGGTGACTCCTTTCTCCTCTGCCCTTTTACCACTGACCTCGGGGCTTTCATGATGTTCCTCGATTCAGCCGGCCCTGATTCGGTGAATATTCAGGGCACTGACATGGGGAAAATGCTTTCAGAGGCAGCCGCGGTATATGAAAAGAAAAGGCTTACATCAAAGCTCCTTGTTGTTATCACTGACGGAGAGGACCACGAGGGGGGAGTTGAGGCGCAGGTTGAGAGGTTCAGGGACCTGGGAGTTTCGGTTTACGCGGCCGGTATCGGCAACAGTAAGGGTGAGTTCATTCCCGCAGGTGATGATGAATCTGTGCCGGACGCCTTTTACAGGGACAGGAGCGGCTCACTGGTTAAGAGCAGCCAGAATGAGGGGCTCCTTAAAAAACTCTCTGAAGGTACAGGGGGCGGGTATTGCGACATTACTGACAGCTTTTCAGGGCTGAACAGTATAATTGACGTGATAGAACAGCAGCAGAAAGAGAGTAAAGGCACAAGATCTGTTAAAGAGAAGATTGACAGAACATGGATTTTTATTCTTCTTATAATAGTGGCACTCGGTGCTGAAGCGATCATTGGAGAGAAACCCCGTTTTGAGAAATAAATTTCCGTTTAAAATTGTTATTATGATCATAATATTACCGCTGATTGTGGGCTGGATTGATCCCTTCAGGGACGAGGTGTCAAAGGGGAACAGCAATTATAAGAGCGGAAATTTCAGCGGGGCCATGAAAAACTACAGTGCTGCTGAAAAGCATGCCCCTGACAGTAAAAGTAAGAGCATGCTTGAATTTAACAGGGGGAATGTTGAGTTCAGGCAGCAGAACTATGAGTCGGCCCTGGGGAAATACAGGAACTCCCTTAATTCAGGTGACAGGGATGTGCAGAAGAAGGCTTTTTACAATGAGGGCACTACCTACATGAAGATGGGGAAAAAGAGAGAGGCAGCCGAGAGCTTTATCAGGGCGCTTCAGATTGACCCCGGTTACGAAAAGGCGAAAAGAAACCTTGAGTATCTGCTGAAAAAAAATGAACAGGATAAAAAAGATAAAAAGGATCAAAATAAAGGCCAGGGTAAGGGCGATAAAGGTGAACAGAAAAATTCCGGTTCAGACGATGAGAAAAATAAGCAGGGCAATAAAAGCGGTAAAAAGGACAGCGCAAGCGTGAAGAAAATGCTTGAGTCTATGAAGAACAAGCCTGTGAGGCGGCGTAAAGGTAAAGGTGATGGTGAAAGGTATCTTGAAAAGTACTGGTAGGCTGATTACAGCTGTTATAATTATAATTTTTATCCACGGCACTGTAATTGCCGCGGATATCAGATCGGATCTCACCAGGAACAGGATAAAAAGCGGCGATTATACGACACTGAAGGTGAAGATTTCTGGAACAACGGCTGACATCAGGCCGGTTAAGGTCCCGGCGGTTAAGGGACTTGATATAAAACTTTCCGGGACATCGAGAAATATTGAAATCATAAATGACAGAACGTGGATAGGTTTTATCCTGAACTTTACTATACACGCAAAGAAAAAAGGCGTTTACAGGATACCTCCCTTTATAATTGAAGCTGACGGCGAAAGGCTCGCTACCGGGGAGTATGTGCTGACCGTTACTGAAGGCCAAAAAGAGGCGGAGCTCATCAATGAGATGGCGGGTGAAGTGGAGCTCACGGCTGAAGAGGTCTATGCAGGTGAGCCTTTGCTTATGAGGTATTTCATAAAAGGCGCAGGAGATGATATAAGAATCGAAAGACTCAATGAACCTGTGCAGTCAAAAGGTTTTGTTATAAAAGCGCTTAAAGAGGAGGGAAACGAACAGGGAGAGATGGACGCGGATAACAGGATGTATATAGCGTCATACTGCCTTGTTGCTGCTGACAGCGGTAAACATAAAATAGGGGGAGGGGCAATCTCTGTTTTATATGAAGTGCCCCGCGGTTTCTTGTCCCGGGTTTTACGGAGGGAGGTCCGGTTCCCCGGAAAAACTGTGAATATAAGGCCTCTCCCTGCAGCAGGCCGGCCCGCTTTTTTCAAAGGTGATGTGGGTGAGTTTTCCCTTGAAGCAGGTGAGCCCACGGGAAGTTTCAGGGCTGGAGAGGAGGTGCGGATCCCTGTAAAGGTCAGGGGGAGGGGAAACCTTATCATGATGTCCCCTGTATCAGTTGAGAAAGGGGAGGGGATAAAACTACTCGTTGAGGATAGAGACCCGAAACTCTCTGTGGACAACAGGACCCTGACCGGTGAGAAGGAGTATACAGTTACGGTTATACCTGAAAAGGAGGGAGAGTGCGATATAGGCAGGATTTTTCTCCCCTATTTCAATCCCTACAAGGGTGTCTATGAAAGTGCTGAAAGCGGGCCTGTATCATTCAGTGTCCTGCCTCCTCAGGTGAAAAGGGAAAAGGAGGATGAAACGGCAGAGGTTAATGAAAGTATCCCCCTTCCGAAGATAGCGGTCGCTGCTGCGGTTATAATTATTGTGATATGCGGTATTGTCCTCTATCTGCAGACAGGCAGATACAGGATAGTGAAAGCGGAGTCCCTTCATGAAAAGATGGACGAGCCTGAACCGGTCCCGGTTGACAGGGGGAAACTCCTTCGCGGGGAGTTTGAGTCTGCTTATAATGATAAAAAGAGCGGGCAGTTTCTTCTGAAAGCGGAGAAGCTTGCGGTTCTCATAAGTGAAAATCTCAGGGAGAGCGAAAAGAGAGCGGAACTGGATAATGTCCGTGAGAGAATTAATCTTTACCGATACGGCGGTGCCGTCCCCACTGAAGAGGATATAAGAGAGATATATATGAAGATAAGAAAGCTCTCATGAATTTCAGAGAGCTTTCTTCTTTGA
>Ga0116162_10000283_pt1 | contig 39064 bp, 21 predicted proteins | sample AD_UKC105_MetaG_FD_89875 | JGI IMG/M metagenome (GOLD analysis project Ga0116162, IMG submission 89875) | Active sludge microbial communities of municipal wastewater-treating anaerobic digesters from Hong Kong - AD_UKC105_MetaG | ecosystem: Engineered > Bioreactor > Anaerobic > Digestate...
ATCTGCTCTTCCGTGTACCTTTTCTTTTTCATGTCTCTTTGCCCCCTTCTCTTTATTATTATCCCCATATTCACCCTTGTTCTTTTCTCGGGGGGCAGGCCAATGGCTGTCCTCATGGTTGGCACAGTCACACTTCCAAGACTGCCTATAGACTTCCTTCCGAACATCGAAAGAAATGTTATCTCAGTCAGCACATCCTACGACGGCGCAGGCCCGAAAGAGATCGAACGCCTTATCACCGAGCCTATCGAGCGTGCCCTGTCCACGATTAACAACGTTTCCCAGATTACGTCGGAATCACGCGAGGACTCATCCAGGGTAAGAATAGAGTTCGCCTGGGGCACCAGCATGGACGAGGCGATGAATGATATCCGGGATAAGCTGAGCCAGGCCGAACGCTCCCTGCCCGACGATGCCGATGATCCGATTGCTTTCAAGTTCGACACTTCCATGCTTCCTGTCATGCTGCTCACAATTACGGGTGATATGCCCACCGTCGATCTCAAGGATTATGTCGAGGATGATATCCAGTACCGCATCGAACAGATCGAGGGAGTGGCGGCGGTAGATGTTTCTGGAGGCGAGACGAGAGAGATACACGTTCAGGTCAACCAGGCGAAACTCGCTTCACTTAATATTTCCATCGACACCGTGGTGTCCGTGCTGAAAAAAGAAAACACGGATATACCGGGTGGCTACGTAGAAGAAGGCACCATGGAATATCTGATCAGAAATAAGGGCGAGTTTACCGACGTTGAGTCAATAAGAAATGTCCTGATCGCATATAAAAACGAGTCACCAATTTACCTGAAAGATATAGCAAACGTATTCGAGGGAATAGAGGAAAGAAGAAACGAAACCAAGCTGATGGGACGCAAAGGCGTCATGTTGAGCATCAGAAAACAATCAGGTGAAAACACGGTTGAAATCGCACAGAACGTAAAAAGAAAGGTCGAGGAAATAAGACAGATATTACCACCGGGCGTGGAAATAAAAACAATGTTCGACACCTCGACGATGATCAAGGACTCGATCGCACAACTCCGGCAATCAGCTCTCATCGGAGGAATTCTCGCGCTGATCGTACTGTTCCTTTTTCTCAGGAATATCCGTTCCACGATCATTACATTCGTGGCGATACCATTCTCGGTCGTAAGCACATTCATCATTCTGTATTTCGGAGGTCTGACGCTTAACATAATGTCGCTCGGAGGCCTTGCCCTCGGCGTCGGCATGATGGTAGACAACGCGATCGTTGTGCTGGAAAACATATTCCGCCACAGGTCACTTGGAGAAAATCGAACGGAAGCCGCTATCAACGGCGCGGGTGAAGTGGGAATGGCCGTCACCGCCTCCACGGCAACAACGCTCTGCGTTTTCGTGCCCCTTGTTTTCGTAAGCGGCATGAGCGGTATATTTTTCAAAGAACTCGGAATCACAATCTCAGCCGCTTTGATCGCCTCTCTTTTTGTTGCGATCACTCTTATACCAATGTTGTCTTCGCGATTCCTGAAAATCAATAAGAACATCAACACCGATGTGGATATCGATACATATTCCGGCAAAGGCATCTACGCCATTTACGGGAAATTGATAGCTGTTGCGCTTCGTCACAAGGCAATAACAATTATTTTCGTAATCATAGTTTTTGCGGGAGGAATTGTACTCCTGAAAGGCAGGATTGGGGCCGAATATCTTCCACAGGTTGATGAGGGACAGGTAGGAGTAAGCTTCGAAATGCCGGTAGGCACGAAGCTCGATATAACACGCAATGAAATGGCGAAGCTGGAAAAAATCATAGCGGAAACCACGCCGGAAATTGAGAATATGTATTCACAGGCCGGCTCGGGCGGGCGCGGCGGCAGCTCAGGCACAAACGCAGGCTCTTTCCGGATAATGCTTACCCCTTCCGATGAAAGAGACAGAAGCACAACCGAAATAGTAAACGAATTGAGAGGAAAGCTGACGTCCGCAACAAAAGGCAAAGTATGGGTAATGGAATCCGGCTCAATCATGCAACGCATACTCGGAGGCGGGCGTGAGAGCAGGCTTGAAATAGATGTCAGAGGCCACGACCTGGACACGGGCAATGAATTGTCTCTGCTCGTTTCTCAAATAATCGAAAATACCAGTGGCGCTGCCAACCCGAGAATATCTGCTTCTCCGGGCAAACCCGAAATGAGCATAGTGGTGGATAAAGACAAAGCCGCCGCCCTTAATTTGAGTCCGGCTGAAATCGGCGGCATCGTAAGAACAAACATCGAAGGGAGCATCGCTTCACGGCTCCGAAGAGGCGGCGATGAAATAGATATCCGGGTACGCCTCCGTCCGGAGGACAGGGAAAACCTTGAAGATGTAAGCAATATTCTTATTACACCTTCCGGAAGATCGCCTATTCCGCTGCGCGGTCTTGTCAGGCTGGTCGAAGATGAGGGCCCGGTCGAGATAGAGCGGCGTGATCAGGAACGCATCATAACTATCAGCGCTTCATACACAGGAGATGTTCCACCCGGAACAGTCAACGCGGATATCGAGAACCAGATCAGAGCTTTAAGCATACCGGAGGGGTTTTCAATCGAGTTCGCCGGCGAGGAAATGGAACGCAAGGAAGCATTTTCTTCGTTGCTTTTGTCATTCATTCTCGCGATTGCACTTGTATACATGGTCATGGCAATCCAGTTTGAATCGCTGCTCCATCCTTTCCTTATCATGTTCGCCGTTCCTCTGTCACTTCTCGGGGTAATGCTTTCTCTTTATGTTACACGTACAAATCTCAGCCTTATGGCATATCTGGGAATAATCATGCTCGCCGGAATTGTCGTAAACAACGGCATAGTGATGATCGATTTCATAAATCAGTTGAGAAGAAAGGGAACAGCGCTTGAAGAAGCCGTGAAACAGGCGGCCCGACTCAGGCTGCGCCCTATACTCATGACCACCACGACGACATGCCTGGCGCTGATCCCGATGGCGGTCGGCGCAGGACGCGGCGCGGAGATGCAGGCGCCTCTCGGTCGTGTTGTCATCGGCGGGCTGTTGATTGCTATGATTCTCACGCTCATATTTATACCTGTTCTTTACGCAAGTATAGAGGGCTTCTCTGAACGCAGAAAAAGCAGATAAATACACTACTGTTACAAAACCTTGATCCCGTACAGGATCATTCTTAAAAAAACAAATATACCCCGTTCTCATTACGGGGTTTTTTTATGATATTGATAAATTCATTCTTTTTGCTGCATTTGTCTTCCTGCAATCCGCATTACTATTACTGGTTTCTTATAGTCATATCCCATTCCAAATAACCCCTGATGACGAAACCATCAATGATTTTCACTTTCAACAATATCAATTTGGACTGAATTTTATACTTTTTATCATAGATAATATGGAATACGGCACGAATCACCTGCTGTCATTCCTGCATGCAGTCGGCAGGAATCCAGAAAACTCCGTTTAGTTATTCTATATTTATTCTGATAATCAATATGATCATGTTCATATGACGCTCAATTCATCTTTCGTACTGCCCGGTTCGGATGGACTTGACAGTAATATTTCAGGAGAGTATTATAAATTGGTATAACCAATGTGCCAGTAAGCCATGTTGGCAGGAACAATTTTTCAGCAAGTATTCCGGGAGTAAATAAATGAATATCAACGCACAACTGAGTCCCGTAATAAAAAATCGAGCATCAGATTCCGTAATGAAACAGTTGTTAACAATGATTAAAAACGGAGATGTATGTGCCGGTGAACGGCTTCCGGGCGAGCGTGATCTCGCCCTGAGCCTGTCCGTGACAAGGACAACTGTTCGCGAGGCCCTCAGAAGGCTTGAGAACATGGGGCTTGTCAAAGTGCGCCAGGGCGACGGGATTTATGTTTGTGATTACAGAATGGATACAAACCTTGATTTCGTCAATACGGATATCACTTGTTCGGACCGTGTGGACCCTGATCTTCTTATCTCATTCGATGAAACCAGACGAGTCTTCGCAGTAGCTATAGTGGAGCTTGCCGCTCAGAGGGCGGACGCCGATGATCTGGCGAATCTGCGAAGCCTTGTCCTGCGATGCCCTGAAAGCAATGCTCCGATGGCGTTGCGTGGTGAATGGGATTACCTGTTTTACAGGCAAATCGCGGTCGCCTCCAAAAACCGTGTCTTTGTTCATATCGTCAATTCGCTGAAATCTGTTTTTATACAAATGCGCCACGTATATTCCTCTCTCGATTCGATTGCCGATGAGAGCATAAAGGAACTGAACGCGAGACTTGTCGACGCACTGGAAGCACACGACCCGACAAAAGCAGCCGGGATTGTGCGCGATAGAATGGGCTGGGACAGAGAAAAACTTATCGAGCGCTACAAAGCTTCCTGTTCGTGCGATAAGGAAATCCCGGAGGGCGACTGCAATGAATAATTGTTCTGCACCTTTATCGTCACAATTTGATACCGCGGAATCGACAAGAATATCCGAGATACGAAAGCGGTATCGTACCGAAGTTCCGTACATATCGGTTCAGCGCGCCCGTTATTATACAGAGAGCTGGCGTGAGACGCACGGGAAAGGGATTCCCCGCGGCCTGCGTGTCGCACTCGCCATGAAAAACGTTTTTTCGAAGATGGATATCTGTGTCGATCCGCTGGATCGCATCGCAGGCGCATGGACCGAAAATTATGTCGGGATACCAATCGATATCGAACGCGGCCTTTTTAATCGTGTGCTCGAAATTGAACTCAATCGCGTCACTCTGGCAACCCATCATTTGAAGTCGGGATTAAGGTATGCAAAATACGCTCTGTCGAATTATTCAATCGGAGATTTCGCCGCCACCGTGTCGGCAGCTTCAAAAATGGACATCGGGTTCCCGTCATCGGCGATGGATACCATCGACCGCAGAAAATTGAATCCTTATAGAATCAGGAAAACCGACAGGCAGATGTTTCTCGGCGACCTGCTTCCATACTGGGAAGGCAGGACTGTGGCGGACATTGTAAAAGACGAGGTTTCGCGCGCCGGATTATATTCGGAAAGTTTCCGGGGATTCGTGGATTCGCTCCCCACGACTGCACGCGATGCGACGATCGTATCTCCGGGCAGCGCGATCGGCACATGGCAGGGGCATCTCGTGCTCGATCATGAAACCGTTCTCCAAAAAGGCTTATTGTCGATGAAAGATGATATCAGCGGCAGAATATCGGAGAGCAAATATGGCGGAAAGCACGAACTGGATTTTCTGCGCTCAGTCGAAACCGCGCTTGAAGGTATTATCATTTTTGCCGAAAGACTCGCCGCCGGAATAAAAAAAGCCGCTGATCTCGCTGGAGATGTTCGAACACGAAATATATTGAACCGTATGTACGAAGACTGTTGTGTGGTTCCATTGCATCCAGCCGGTTCTTTCCGCCAGGCGCTTCAGTCGTACTGGACAGTAAAGAATGCTGTCGAACTTTCAATGCCTTTCAACGTTCATGCTCCGGGGCGGCTCGATCAGATGCTTATCCCCTACTACCGAAACGATATCGAAAACGGGCGAATCACCGGCGAGGAAGCAGTTGAACTGCTCGAAGAACTCTTCCTTAAAATCATGAGCCACAACATGAGACCGGTATCGAGCCTTACGATTGAATTTTCGCAGAGATACGAGGGATCGGAGCCGGTCACTCTCGGAGGGCTGACGCGCGAGGAAAACGATGCTGTCAATGAACTGACATGGTTGATGATCGATGCCGCTGAGCAGTCGAAAGCCTCGCTGAATTTTGTTGTGCGTTTCCACCCCGATTCTCCGGATGAATTGTATCAGAGAGTCGCGGAGGCGTATTTCCGGGGAACTTCGAGCATTTCGATTATGAACGATGAGACAGGAATACAGGCATTGAAGAAATACGGTTTCTCATCTGAAGACGCAAACGATTACGCAATAACGGGTTGCGTCGATATGGTTGCTCCCGGCAAAACGGGCGGAGAAGGCTTTTCGTCATTGCTTCTCTGCCGGACACTCGATATGGTATTACGCAACGGCGACACGAGGACGGTTGCCGGAATAGTGCGTGACACCGGATTAAAAACCGGCAAAGTAGAATCATTCCATACTTTCGATCAGTTCCTCGACGCTTTTTTCATGCAGGCCGACAACGAAATCGAGCGCATTGTAAAAGCAGCCGTGATACGCGACTCGGTTTTCGCGCGAGTACTGCCCTCCCCTTTCATATCAGCATTCATGGGCGGATGCCTGGATAAAAACAGAGACGTCACCGCCGGCGGCGCAATGTATGATCTCGAAGGCATACTGATCATGGGAAGCATCGCAAATTTAACCGATTCGCTTTATGTCATAAAGAAACTTGTTTTCGAGCAGAAACTGTTCACGCTCAAGCAACTGGTATCGGCGATCGACAGCAATTTCAAGGACGACAGTGATTTGCACTGCGCCATTATGTCGCTACCCGGAAAATGGGGCAACGGCAACCCCGAATCCGACGCCATCGCGCGCCTTGTCACGGATCACCTGTTCAGCGAGATAAAGAAGCATCGCACTTTCAAGGGAGGCCGATTCGCGCCCTTCATAAACAGCATGACCGCTCACACGATTGATGGTCGCATGTCGCTCGCAACCCCCGACGGAAGGAAAGGCGGTATGCCGTTCGCTGCAAGCTGTAATCCATATAACGTCGAATGCAACGGAACCACCGGGGTTCTCCGGTCGGTTTCCGCCATCGATTTCACGGATGTGCTCGGGTGCGCCGTCAACATACGCCTTCACCCGTCCGCGATCGGCTCCTCGGAGAGTTCTCGCAACAAATGGATATCACTGGTCAAAACTTACTTCAGGCTCGGCGGAGAGCAATTGCAGCCTACCGTCGTTTCCACGGCACTTCTTCTCGAGGCGCAGAAACATCCCGAACAGTACAGCGACATCATAGTCAAGGTCGGGGGATACAGCGCCTACTTCACCGAACTCGGCCATGAGATTCAGAATGAAATAATCTCGCGATCCGAACACAACAGATAATACATTCTTCTTATTGCTCTATTCCTTAGAGTCTATCCCGGCATCATAATATTACACTTGCCAAATAGTTCTTGTATGATATGATAGATTCATTATCTGAAGAAACGCATTACAATTCAGAGTCCTTATATACGGCGCGGGCGACGGATGTTGTGTTGACTTTGCTTAATTATGCTGTTGTAGCTATTTGTTGATCTGACGGAAAGAATGCTGATTTAGAGAATAAAAAGGATATATCTTACATTTATCGAATGCATCGAGGGAATTCGTAATGAATAAAGAAAAAGCATGTTTATTGTTTGCTGTCTGTCTTTCTTTGTTTGCGTTTAACATATCTGCCGGGGCTGCAACGCTCAAGCCGGAGAACGTGAAATGCCCTCTCAGGGGTGAGAACTTCAAGGTGCTGAAAATGCCCGTCCCCGAAGACACCCCGGGTACGGATACGGATTTATTGAATCGCTGCTGTGGATATTCACCACTGTTTTTCCGGATATGGACATGCCCTTACGACGGATTTTCAGCTTATGGAGACGATTTTTCGAAGATTAAAAACATTCCGCCCGAGGTTGGGGAAAATCTCATCGTTCCGGATATTCCAACGAATGCGGATGTATCCGAATACTCTCAGCACCTCATTCCTTTCTGGGTAAAAATCGAGAACGCGGCGTTATATTACGACGCAATCGGCAAAGACGCCGAGTTTATGGGGAGGTTGTTTCTTCTGGGTTCATGGCTCGCAAGAATGGAGCAACCGAATGTAGAAATGGAATCCTCGGCGGAAGCATATACCTGCTTCCTCGATAAGATTAAGGTGCATGAAGGAGAATTCAAGGATCAGGGAAACCTCCCGCTGTGGAAAGGATACTTCCTGATAGGAGAAGCCATAGAGAAATGTGCCGCTGAAAAAGGCACGATTACGGATAAAGAGATCATTATTGCCGCAGAAAGTTTCAGAACGGCGGGAGACCATGTCCGCTGCTCCAAATGGCTGGACATGCTGAAAAACAACGATAATCCCCGGGTGCAGGAAGAAGTTAAGAATATCCGCTTTCTTGTGGCAAAAGAGAAGGAATACCAGACAAAGGCGGCTGAATATTTCGAGAGAATTGTGAAGGATATCAAGGCGGAGGATAAACTCGAAAACCGGGAATTCGACCTGCTGTATCTGGCCGGCGAGGAGAACCGCCGGATCGGCGAGTACGATAAGGCAAAGCGCTACCTTGGGGAGGCAGCTCGCAGGACTGATAAAAACGATCGAAAAAAACAGATAGAAACCCTTCTGGAGACAATGGATAACACCTCGATTCCCGTGGGAATAAGCGTGCTGCCCGTGGAGCCCGATGCGGAGATGGAGAATTTCCTCCTTTTCGGATTCGACCTCAACAGAGATACAATGGTGAAATACATTCCGGGCACAGGGAAATTCGCTGTAGTCTCGAACCGGGTGATTCTCTTCGACGTGGAAAACGACAGGCTGGTTGCAAACGAAAAAACCGTTTTCCCTGTTATCAAGTCGGCAGTGAGCGGCAACGGTAAGTATCTTGCATTTCTATATACATTTATTCACCAGGAGAGAATAAATACCGCTGTAAGAGTGATGGATCTCGAAACGGGAGAAACCGGCGTTAACAAAGTATTCACTGATTCCACGCCTATTGAACTGTTAGGAGGAGAAGTAGAGTTGAGCCTGAGTTATGACGGAAAACTGCTGGCTCTGGGAGGTTTGTATTCCATGGATATAACCGAAATTCCCGAGGACTTTAACATGAATTTCGAGGATCATATAAGAATTCTCAGGACGGATAAAATGTCGGAATATCATACAATGAAGCCAAATCTTTCCGGATCAACACTCAACGCTCTGGCTTTCGGCACAAACGAATACGAATTATTCTCCGGAGGCGCAGATAAAGCAATAAAAGTCTGGGACGCCACAAAAGGAGAAGCATTGCGACTGAAAAAAGCAGGAGACCATGTGTACTCGATTGCGATAAGCAGGGACAACACTCTTTTTGCTCTGGGAGAAAGAGAGAGAATCGAAATCTACAGCATGAAAACCGGCGCCCTTAAAAAGAAATTTGAAAAGCCGGAGCTTCCGATGCCGATTGATAAGCTTGCATTCAGCCCCGACGGTAAAACACTGGCGGCAAATAAGTATTGTGCCGGCAGCGGTTCCACGTTCGCGTTGATTTCCACCGACGATGCCAGTCCCTGCGGGAAAATAATAGCTGTTGATGTCGATACAGGCGCCATATTGAAACAGGAAACCGGGCATGAAGCCATCGGCGATATCTCTTTCTCGGCCGACAGCAGGTATATCGTCACGTCAGACATGCGGGACGGAACTCTTAAATTCTGGGATGCGCGCACGCACTCTTGAATTGAAGGCTTACCTTTTAATTAAAAGTGACAGGGAATGGGTTTTAGTGGAACCCGATACCGGGAAGTTCGACTGCTATCCGTCCGGTGATTCATCTTCAGATTCAGCCAAGGGATTAAAAGAAATGCCTGAAGCGGGCTGGCTGCCGGTGCCGGAGTCGCCGGTGTTCGACGGTACGCTTGCTGAGAAATATTTCCCGCATGACACGGCGGAGATATTACCCGCGGCGGCGGGCAATGATCAGGCTGAACAGGAAACAGACGAATGGGACCCGCTGGATTCGGAAGCCCAAACTGCCCGTGAAACTAACTACTATACTGAACATTTCGAGCACGAATATTCAGTGTGTGAAAAGGAGAAAGGAACGTTCGTTGCAAGGTCCTGCGACGAAGAAATCCCCCCCGGCACAGAATCGCAGGATGCAGTAATTGTTCCGCAGGTGGGACATGCAAGCCATATAAATGATATGACATTCAGCCCCGACGGCAAACTTCTGGCAACCGCCGGTTACGATTCAATGATCATATTGAGGAATACCGGGAATTATGATGCGGAGTGTATTCTTGAAAATCCGATTGGCGAAGCTATGAAAATATCTTTCAGCCCGAACGGAAAACGTATAGCATCCGGCAATGATTATGGAACGGTTACATTGTGGGATGTCGATTCCTGCAAACAGATCAACTCGTTCCGGGCACATGAAGGAAAAATTACCGGAGTGAAGTTCTCGAAAGACGGCAGGTTCCTTGTCACGGGAGGCGGTGACGGTAAAATCAGGGTGTGGACGGGCTCCGCCGGGGATTTCCTGATAAGAACAATTGAAGCGCATTACAAGGGAGTCAATTCGATAGACATAACCGGTGATATGGAATTTATCGTTTCGGGTGGAAATGACAAACTTGCTAAAATATGGTCTTTCAAATCTGGCGAATTACTTCTTTCTTTCGATGAGCATAAGAACGAGGTTCTTTCCATCGTTGTCTCGCCCGATGATAAACTGGTGTATTCCTGCGATGACCGTGGATATGTCAAAGGCTGGTCCCTTAACGATGGGAAGATTATCGAAACATTTAAGGCACCGACTTATACATCATGTGATATGGATTTTTCACCCCACGGCGACAAGTTGATTCTTTCACAGGGCAAAGAAACAATTGTTAAAGAACTGCGAAGTGAAAACGATAAACAAGCTGATACTTCTGAAAATAATTTCAGAAGTATTAGAGACTGTACTGAATTCCCGGACAGCACTTATAGAGAAGCCGTTCAGACTGTAAGTCCTGACGGAAAAATAGCAATGATGTCCAATGATTATCAATTTGAAATACGCGAATTTGATACCGGCAGCCTCATAGTCGGAGTGAAACCTTTGATGATGAAATCGGGAAAGATGAGTTATTACTACTACTTCTTTAAGGAAACCGGCCATAGCTTCGGAGAACACGTTGAAAGATACAGGGCAAAAAATAATACCAGAGTAAAAATGGTGCTGAAGAATCTCATGAGGAGTTTGATATACAGAGAAAAAAGAACCGGAACCATCATGAATCCCGAGAAAACGATCAAGATCAAATCGCGTGGCAGCATGATAAATCTCATTTCCACAAGTACATCCAAGAAACTGCTCACCATAAAACACTTACCGATCCTCGATGTTCATTCGTTCACACCCGACGGCGATATGCTCGTAACGTCGGAAAAGACTGGAAATATTCTGTTGTGGTCGGCGCAAAGCGGCGAGCTGATCACCACGCTTGAAGGGCACATGGACAGAATTTCCGAATGTTTTTTCAATCAGAAAGGAAACCTGATGGCGACGGTTTCGGACGACAGGACAGTGAAAGTGTGGGATCTGTCGGATATGAAATTTGTATCTTCGCCGGCCCCACATACATCCCGCCCGAAGTTCGCTTATTTCATGGACGACGGCAAAACCATCTTCACCTCGGACCAGAATGTCGACATGTATTTCTGGAATATCGAAACCGGCAAAAAAATTGCAACGTACATCTTTCTGAAAAATAAAAACTGGCTCGTTTATACGCCGGACGGGCGTTTCGGGAGCACTATTACAACAGACACGATCAAGAAACTGCTCAGATGGAAAACTAAAGACGGGCTTGTATTCCCCTGCGAGTTCTTTGATTCGAAAAGAAACGACTCCCTGCTTCTTGAATTCTTCGGCATCAAGTCAAAGAAACAATGAGCCCGGAACTTCATTATTGATATACTGAAACACAGTATTCAGGAAGCCTCCGGGGAAACGACAGGATATCTGCGGGCCGTATTTGAGATTTATAATCCAATTTGATATCATTCAGCTTATGTCTGTTTCAACCAGTTCATACATTTATTATTTGATATCTGTGAGTTTTTCGGCCACGCTGCTTGTGATAATTCTGAATATCCCCCGTCTGCTTGAAATATTAAAACCCGTAAAAAAGATTCATTTGCTGATTCTGGCAATTATTGTTCTGAGCTCGATTTCAATGAGGTTTTACATACTTCCTCACAGGTTCCAGGTGTTTTATGACGAGTATGATCTTTATAATTCAGCAAGGATAATTTCCGACAATCATGACGTGCGCTGGTGCAAAGGCGGAACTTTTTCAGATTGTGAAATCACAGAGACTCCGATATGGTTCTAAGGCTATCCTTTTTTGTGGGCCAAAACAATGAATATCACCGGCGACTATTCACCTCAATCCGGCTTTAATTTGAATTCATTTCTCGGCATCCTTTCCGTACTTTCGATATTTCTTCTTTCCATGGCCGTCACGGGCAAACCCGTTGCATCCTTGTTCGCATGTTTTTTCACCGCTTCGTTGCCTTTGAATCTTTTCCTTTCAAGCTGTGCAACTTACGATATGGCGGTTTTTCTGGCTTTATGTCTTTTCTTTTTCTTCCTGTCAGTATTCATGAGAAAAAGAGCCGTCCTGCCGGCAGCGGCGCTGTTCCTTCTCACCCTGGATATGATGTTGCTGCGGGAAAACTCCGCTCTTGCGCTGCTTGCCGTAATAGCGGTTTTGATCTATTACAAAACGATAGGCTTCAAAGGGTGGATCATCGCGGTGCTCGCTTTACTGGCGATAGCCCTTTTAATGTCGCCTCATTTGTCAACTTTCTTATTGCACCAGGACAGTTATTCAAGGCATATCGCCTTTTATGGAAACAGTTTTCTTCCACACATTATTTATGAAAATATTAAATTTGTTCTAAGCAATGACTTCATCCCCCCGGCGTATATATTACTGTCGGTACTCGGCTTCATCCCGTGCAGGAAATATTTCTCGGATTCGAAGTGGCTGTTTCTATATCCGATTATTGTTTTTATATTCTTGAACCTGATCAAAGTTGAACTATGGCAGGGAGATTTTCCACGAAGGCTTTTTCCCATAACAATACCAATGTTGTTGTTGTGCGGGATCGGCGTTGAAGAACTGATTCGAAGAACAGGCGGTAAATGGACTCAATATCTGCTTTGCGCAACGATCGTACTGATTTTCATGTTCAACAACAAAGCTGCATTCACAATAACAAACCCTGTCATGAGCGCTCAGGATAGTCTGATATCAAAATACCTGCCCGAAACAGATTCCAGTTGCTCGATTTATACCTATGAGCCATCAATCGTGATGGCCCATGACCGGAAGAGAAAAGTTTACAGACTGGACAAGTTGTTCGATAATGATTTCCTTCAAAAACATAAAGAATGCAAAATTCTGCTTATCGACTACATGCTGGCGACCGACCCATCAGTAACAGCAACGAATTTCTCAAGAGAAGTAGTCAATAAATACAGTTTCGATGAACTGGAGCGAATCCGTGAAAGGTTCTCTTTTAATCCGCGTCATCAGATCAAAGATATATACGGCATCTACGATCTGGAAATAGTTTACCTGACACCGGTTAATCATATCTCTGACAGTTATCATGAATAGCAACATTCCGTATTCGCTTTTCGCATCAGAATTTTGATGTTATTAACACTATTCAAGAGGATATAAAATTGGCAGGCAAATACATTTTAGACAATTTACTTCTCGCTTTTTTGTCAACTTTGCCGTTTATTCTCATTTGTGTTTTATGGAAATATTCAACATTTCAGAAATTACAAATAAAGCAAAATAACAGGGATAATTTGATTGTCGGTAATATGCTTGTTCTGATATTTCTATTATCGCTGGTGTTTCTGGGAATGGAAATTTATTTCCGCTTTTATTTCAACAGTACGGACTCATTTTCGATAAGCAAAGTTTCAGAAAAATGGTATGGAAACAACTGGGCCACGAATAATTGGGGCTTCAGAGACAATATGGATTACAAACTGAACATCGAGCAGGCGAAAAAAAGAATCTCTTTCCTTGGCGATTCATTTACCGCCGGACACGGTGTTGCAATCGATGAAACATTTTTTATGAAAATAAGAAAAGACAATCCTGCTATCGAAATCCACTCACTTGCACAGCCCGGCTACGACACCCCGGATGAAATATCCATGTTAAACGATCTTCTCCGGAAGGGTTATGTTCCCGACACAATTGTTCTCATATACAACTTGAATGATATTGTGCCGTATATGTCAAAGTGGAGGCAGCCCGCACACTTGCAGACAGGAACAGATAAACAGGGGTTTTTAGTCAACCACAGTTATTTTGTAAATTTTCTATACTGGCGTTACAGAGTTAAAAGCAATCCGGGGCTTTCCAACTATTATTCTGTTGTCGGCAAGCTTTACAACTCGACAGAATGGACACACCAAAAGAAAGATCTTTTAACTTTAAAAAACACTGTAGAATCCCACGGCGGATCCCTTATGGCAGTAACCTTTCCTTTTCTGCATTTCAACCCGAAAGACTATCCTTATAAGGGCATTCATCAGAATATCGAACAATTCTGGATCAATCAAAACGTTCCACATCTTGACCTGTTTGAAGCATTTCAAAAGGAAAATACCATGCGTATTGTTGTAAATAAATTTGACCGGCACCCAAATGCCATTGCACATGCGATAGCTTCAAAAGAAATCGAAAAGTTTATTTTCAGTAACTGATCCGTTGCCGCCCATCAAACCTTAATCATTAATGTATCAAAACTTAAGTTTATTATCTGCTTCTGCTACCAGTTCCTGTTATAATTATTCAAATGAATTTTATTAAGGATATTAATCATGAAAAGAATCTTCATTTTAATCGCAATAGCTTTCTTTCTGCTTTTCCCCGGCACGTCTCACGCGCAGAGCTCATCTTCTCCGGGGCAAAGCAGTGAGGCACAAATTATTCTCGCTGACAAATTATCCGAATCGGAAGGCATCGCCCTCTGCCCTGATGGGAAACTGTTCACAATCGACGGGGTAAAAGGCGATATTGTAGAAGTAGTTGACGACACAACACTGAAAACAATCGCCGGAGGATTCGACGGAGCGGCCGGCCTTGCATGCGGTCACGACGGAACACTTTACGCAGCCGGATACGATTCAGGCAGCGTTTTAATGATTTCTGCGGATGGAAAAACCAAAAAGGTCATTGCATCGGGATTCAAAACTCCGAATGGAATTATCGCCGCCGCGGACGGCACTGTATACATGTCCGACTCAACCTCCGGAATGGTATACGGGATATCTCCAGATGGAACTGTTGAAAAGCTGCTTTCAGGAATCAATTTTGCAAACGGGCTTTCACTCAGCCCCGACGGAAAACTTCTTTACATTGCGCAGACCACTCCTCACAAAGTAATCGTCACCCTGCTCTCAGGCAAAAACAGGGGAAAGAAAAAAACTTATGCTTCAAAACTTCAGATGGTTGATGGGATCACTTTCGATGACGACGGCAACCTGTATGCCTGTCTGTTCTCAAGCGGAGAAATCGCAAAAGTCGACAGAGAAGGAACAATCACAATCATCGCGTCGGGACTCTACACACCGGCAACCCCGGTCGTAAAAAACGGAACGCTGTACATAACGTCTGTCCTGGGAAAAGGTCTCTATAAAATACCTCTTGAGATCACAACTGAAAACTGATTGCGATACTATTATATTGATTATCATAATAAAAATAGATTCACAACTCGATCAGAAATCACAAAATACAAAGATAGTGTGCCATGCACAAAGCTATTTCCTTTGTGCATGTATTCAAGTTTATTTTTGAGAATCACTATATTGAATCATTCAAAATCAAACCGGTGAAATCATCAATATGAATCAATAGACAGACATATCAAAAATTCATACAACAAAAAACCCTGCTCTCGCAGGGTTTTATTGTTTATTAACATTGTTTCATCTTAAAAAAGTTCATATCTTCTTTAACGAATGAAATCTATCTGTCTCCTCTGCGACCTCCGCCGCTATAACCGCCGCCACCGTATCCACCACGTCCGCCTCGACCACCACCACTACCTCCATAGCCGCCGCCGCTTCCACCGCGACCGCCACGGCCTCCACCACCATACCCACCACGTCCGCCGCCGCCACCGTATCCACCACTGCCGCGTCCTCCTCGTCCGCCGTCACTGCGTTGCTTGGCTTCATTAACAGCAATTGTGCGTCCGCCGACTTCGGTTTCATTAAGCGCTTTTATTGCCGCCTGCGCTTCTTCTTCCGTGCTCATTTCCACAAATCCAAAACCTCTGCTCCGGCCTGTTTCACGATCGCTTATAACATCTGCGCTCTCTACAGTGCCATACTGCGAAAAAAGCCTTTCCAACTCTTCACTGGTTGTTGCAAAATTCAGACTTCCTACAAACAGTTTCTTGCCCATATCACTCTCCTTTAACAGTCCCAATATCAATTATTAATTTCAAAAACTGATATTGACCTTAAGTGGAAGGTTTGTATAACTGAGCAGTAAAATGGGCATTCAACTAATATCACACTTCTCTGGCTCTTCACAACCAACCACGTTTCAACTTTAGCACACGAAAAGACCAATTACAATCTATTCACGTCAGCATAATTGAAGATCAGTATCGCCATGCTCTTTAATATATATCAAATAGTAACAAATGATACATATTGTATATTTATGCTTAAAAGCAGTCTGTTTAACCTGCATTTCTCACCAGCGCAGGTTAATTACAAACCGATCAAGGCTCATGTTTAAAGTTCAAATCAATCAGAGTGCAGAATATTATGATAATCCAACCCCGGGAGGATCAGTCTTCCAGCGCCTGTGCTGCCACATCCATTGCTCAGGATGTTCAACAATCATGTTTTCAATAACCCTGGTACATTCCTGTGTAATTGCCGCGATATCCTGTCCTGTATCACCGGTGGGCCGGCACACAACAGCCGGCTTAATAACCACACGATGTTTCATATATCCATCCCTGACCATAAATATCGGTATTATAGGCGCGCCCGTTATAGTCCCGAAAAGCCCGGGCCCTTTGAATGTTGCAGCAGGACGATCAAAGAAATCTACAAACAATCCCTCCGGCCCGGCGTTCTGATCAGCTATCAGCGCAACCAGTTCATTGTTTTTCAAAAGATATATAAGATGCTTGAACAACGGTTTGTTTCGAGGCACTGTCTTGATGCCTTTCCTGTCGCGTTGTTTCTGAATCACGTCGTTTAAAAGCCCGTCGTTCTGGTCCCGTCTCACAACCGTAAGGGAATAACCCTTCGCTACAATTGCCGCGCCAAGCATTTCCCAATTCCCGTAATGTCCTGATAGCACGATCACTCCCTTGTTTTGTTCGAGAGCTTCTATTAAATATTCCTCTCCTTCGAATGTAACTTTACTCAAAATACTCTTTGAGTTCATTGCCGGGAAACGGATGAATTCAAATATATTCATAACCATGTGCTGATTGGATTTCAGCGCTATATTTTCGATTTCGTCACGGCTCAGCCTGCTGCCATACGCCATCTCAAGGTGCTTCATCACCAGCTTGCGATTACTGGGAATATATTTATGCATCGCAAGCCCTAGCAAATCGGCAATTGGCTTGTGTAACTGCAATGGAATAATCCTTATCAGCAGGTATACGCAAAAAAGAATCATCCTCGTCAAAATCCGCATAATTCCGAATTTCACAGATTTATTTTTCGGCATATCATCAGCACTCAATTTTATATCCTGGCTCTTTACGGCAAACCTGTTCGCCATTTTAGCGCACTTCGCAGATACCCGACATCAACACCGGCTGATAACCATGTTTATTTCCCGGTCTCATAGATAACGGCATTTATCCGAACGGCACTGCTCAGATGCCTGTTGTCAGTGGATACTTAATGATTATCCCCTTTATATAACCGCTTTTAATGTCTTCTATGCGCCACAATTTACTTTATATAATAATACAAAACTGTTTATATAACTATTGTTTTCAAACTTCTTCATTTGTTTTTAAGTTATCCAACGGCAACTGATAGTATCCATAAACATCAAATTGCGTCATTCTGCAAAACACAGTCATGCACGAAATTTATTCTTTGTTTTGCGAAGTGTTTCAGGCCCGCTTTTTTCTGAAATATCCACTCTTTCGATAACCTGAAGATTGCTGATTGCGAAATCCTTTTTTTTGCACTCTTGTGCATCGGTTCCTTTGTTCCAGATCAGTTGGCATGGGCGGCTTACAGCTGGTACGATACGGGTAATCATCCTGCACAACCGGTATCAACTTGTGCATAAGGCGCTCAATCGGCGGTAGATATTTACGTTCAGCTTCGTCACAAAAAGAAATAGCAACCCCTTCCGTCCCTGCCCTGCCGGTCCTTCCGATTCTATGCACATAGCTTTCCGGTTCATTGGGCAGATCGAAGTTAATCACGTGTGACACGTTATCCACGTCTATTCCGCGAGATGCAATATCCGTGGCTACAAGAACCCGGGTGCGACCTGCCTTGAAATCTGCAAGCGCGCATGTTCGTGCATGTTGTGACTTGTTGCCATGGATTGAATCAGCCCTTATTTTCGACTGCCGCAGTTTCTTGCATAGCTTGTCCGCACCGTATTTTGTGCGGGTGAAAATAAGAACTCTGTTCATGCCGGAATCTTTCATGAGATGCACAAGCAACTTAGCTTTATCGGGCTTTTCCACGAAATACAGGTTTTGCTTTATGAGATCCACAGTGGAAGCCGGTGGATCCACGGCAACGGACAGCGGATCTGTAAGTATGGAATTCGCCAGAGCGTTTATTTCCGCAGGTAGTGTTGCCGAAAAAAGAAGCGTCTGCCGCTTTTGAGGCAGATATGTTATGATACGTCGAACATCATGTATGAATCCCATATCCAGCATGCGGTCGGCTTCATCCAATACAAACATCTCGATAGAATTGTACCGGATGAATCCCTGCTCGGTGAGATCGATAAGACGTCCCGGGGTAGCCACAAGAATATCCACACCTCGTCGAAGCGCATCCGTCTGCGGCCCCTGTTTTACTCCTCCGAAGATAACAGCATGGCGCAGTCCGGTATGTCGTCCATAGGCCGCGAAACTTTCACCAATCTGTGAGGCCAGCTCTCGTGTTGGCGTAAGTATAAGTACTCTAACATGCGGTCTGGCCTTTCGCGTTTGTCCTTTTTTAGACAGGCGCTGCAGGATCGGCAGAGCAAAAGCCGCTGTCTTTCCGGTCCCGGTCTGGGCACAGCCCAACAGGTCATGTCCTTCGAGCACAAGCGGAATAGCCTTTTGCTGGATAGGCGTCGGCTTTTCATAACCATGAGTTTTAACCGCTCGAAGCAGTTCTTCGTTAAGTTTCAGTTCTTCAAAACATTGCATAAATTTTTCACTTGAGGCAGCCATCGCTGCCCCTTCCTTTGTTTGAATTGCCTGTCCTGAGCAAACAAAAAACGTGCTTATGCGCGTTTTGTCGCACAGGCTCCTTCCGGGCGGGCTCACTTCTCATTACTGCGGTTTGCCGGGCCGGAGTTGCGGACAGAATTTATATCTGACAGTGGGAGTATCGAGAATTGTGAAAAACTCATACACGCTGCTTAGAACAACGCCATTGCACCTGAGATAATTGTTTCAACGATCCGCACAGACTGTGATACGATCATAGCCGTATCCTTTATAAAGCATAGCACTTACTAATGTAAAAAACAGGTTTTTATAAAAATCACTCAAATACTTCAAACCACTTAACCTGCATTTCTCACCAGCGCAGGTTGAAAATCGTGAGAATGCCTGTAATACAAGGCGCGGCGAGCGAGTGGTGAGGAAGCATACTGTGCGGTATGTAACCGAGTCCGAACCGACGCCGCAACGCAGCAGGACAGGTATTATCACGATCTTCCGGATTTCTCTGTGAGAAATCCGGGTTAAATCCGGTACGATTTCCATGCGTCATTAACAATAACGATAATTCCCCGACAAAACCGTTTTCCGCGAACTCCGGCTTAATGAGATTGTCGAAAATATATAATTGAGAAGCTGTCGTTCCGAACGCAGTTAAGTATCTCACGTTTGAGTCTCTATCGATATCATCCGTTCGCAGCGCTTTCTCGAAATGACGGCATGTGGATTTTTAACAGCCTCTTAATGTCTGTATGTGTCTTTTCCGGCAAGAATAAATAATGTAGTATCAATATGAATATAATTAATGATGTGTGAATATGCATGGAATAAAGTGAATGATTATGGCTGCAATAGTGGTTTCAATCTACAGAGTAACGGATGAATCATCGCCGGAATGTTTATCGAGAACCGTCAAATCGGCAAACACGTTTTTCAGCCGCTTTATGGGACTCATGGGACGTGAATCGCTTATCCCTTACGACGCGCTACTGATAAAACCATGCAACTCAATCCATACAGGATTCATGAAATTCCCCATAGATGTGATTTTCCTCGACAAAGATAATCGAGTTACAGCAGTTCGCGCCGGGATGAAACCCTGGCGGTTGTTCACGCCCGGAAATAAATCCTGCTCCGTCATTGAATTCAGTTCCGGTTTCATACAACAGTTTCAAATCAAACCCGGCGATCAGCTTGTCATTGAAGAAAACGGTGAAGATAAATAAAGGAATGTCCCATCAGCGCAACACCCGGTTCATGTAAAACACAAATACAATCATTCTCCGGCAGTTAATATTCACGTTTAAAAGTTTATTTCAATTGTTGTATTCTACAACGCAGCCCGGTTTCAACTTTCTTCCTCAATTTCATCTTCATACCACTCCGGGAAAACTTCCCAATCGTCGTAGATCGCTTCATAAACCTCGGCTTCGAACATTTTTTCAACTATCTCATCGAGAACGTCCCTGTCATTAAAACCCTCAACAACAAGAACCATATCACCCCTTCTCTCAACAAAAATCAGGTCCCATGATGTTTGTAACAGGTAACTTGTCCCATTGGAATGAAGCACACTGGCACTGACGCTTTTGTGATCAATTATATTTTTGTAAAATTCAAAAAATTCTTCAGCATCGTTTTCCGTATCCCATATCGTAAGCCATGAAAATGAAATATCTTCGGTATCCGTGTTTTCGAAAGCGAGGTACCTGTCGCCGTCCCAACCTTCAGAAACCTGCATGGCTTCCGCCGAAGTGAAGATAAGATCTTTCAGCAGGATATATATCCGGTACTCTCCCATCGAATCGGAATCCTGAAACACATAGTTTTCAGGCAGCACATCATATAGATCCGGTGGCATTATAAAAGTCGGCCAGTCGAGTTTCTTTTTATCGAAAAACTTTTCCGGATGAATAACCTGCTCGGTAGACATGGGATAGTCATAGTGCAGATCATGAGTTCCGGACCATCCCTTTTTCAGATATTGCCTCTGAATTAAAGCAAACCCGTATATGTACGGGAAATAAGTAAGTTTATACTGATAAGAAACGTCCTGCCCGCTATCCAGGATCGGATCCTGTGTGTCGTATAGCCTCTCGTTCTCCCTGTTTTCTCCAAGATATTCATAGAAATCCAGAAACTCCCTTAATATTATCTCTGCATCATTCGACACCATATATAATTCCGTAATTTCAGCAAGACCCTCTATTACTGTTTTCACGGCAAGTATCGAATCGGTATTGGAGCTGTACTGGTCCTGCCATTCCACGAGATCGAAATTCTGATCCTGCATCGCATGGGTGATCTCATGGACAAGCGTTATGTCCTCCTGATGTTTTCTCAGCCAGTCTTCCCAGACAGGATCGAGCGAAGAAAATACCGACATGTTACGTTCATCCGGAATAGACGCTTCAATTTCCTCGCGCAGTTCTCTGCTTATAACGAATATGGCTTTTTCCAGAGGATCATAAAAACCGGCTATGTTCTGCGCGTAGTTTCTAATCAAATCGTCCTCGGTTTCTATTTCATCAACATAAAAACCTATCTTTTCACCAATCTTCTGGAGCATTTCATATCTTCGGCCCGGGTAATCTCTTCTGAAGCTCTTCCTCAGCACATCGATGAGTTCATCCATATCCTCAAGAATTACAGTGCCAACAGTATTTTTAAGTTCAAGTTTATGGATTTTGCTTGCCTGACCCGCAGCCCATTTAATTTGTTTCTCAGACGCGGTTTCGGCATATATTATGTTTGAGAAAACAAAAACGAACGCAAACACAACAAAAAACGCAGCTCTTCTCATTATTATTTTCTCCACGAATATTGTTGGAATAAGATAACACGATTCGGGCCACAGTTCAATAATTGTTGCCAATTATTGCTGATAATTCAAATTACCATTCATTACTCATATTTGATTAACTATTCATTATCCGCCGGAAATCCTTATAATGTTGTGCTGCGGTTATCTTTTTTATCATTCGTTAATTTCAGAATGATCAGAGATTATTGGACATGAACGGTTGATACATTTTCTGTCACGCAAATATTTGTTTGCAAAGCAAACCTGGATTCTGGTATCGAGATATGGAAATTAGAAACATTGCGAATATAGCCCATGTAGACCACGGGAAAACAACTCTGATCGATGCTCTTCTGCGAGCAAGCGGCGCTATTTCTACAAAACAGGAAGCTGTTAGATGCGTTATGGACAGCAATGACCAGGAACGCGAGCGAGGCATTACGATATACTCTAAAAATGCGTCATTAATGTATAAAGATACAAAGATCAACATTGTAGACACGCCCGGACACGCTGATTTCGGATCAGAGGTGGAGCGAGTACTCAGATCGGTCGATGCCACCCTGCTGCTTGTAGACGCCTATGAAGGCCCCATGCCGCAGACCCGATTTGTTCTCGGCAAAGCGCTTGAGCTCGGCCTCAAAATTCTTGTGGTTATCAATAAGATCGACAAACCGATGGCACGCCCGGAAAAAGTTCTTGACCTGACGCTTGATCTTTTCGACAGCCTGGGCGCGAGCGAGGAACAGCTCGACTTCCCTTACATATATACGATTGCGAGGGAAGGTTTTGCGATGCGAAAACTCGACGACCCGCGAGAAAATATAACTCCACTTTTCGATTTCATCATGGAGAATGTCAATCCTGCCGTAGCCGATATATCAAAAGGATTCCGCATGCAACCCGCAACTCTCGCTTATGATAATTACGTGGGGCGCATAGCAATAGGCCGGGTTTATGAAGGTCGTATTAAAGGAAACATGCCGGTTATCGTAATGGACAGCAACGGAAGCCCGAGACTTGCAAAAACCACAAAGGTTTACAACTTCCAGGGGCTTGAGAGAGTTGAGGCGAAAGAAATTGTGGCCGGCGACATTGTCGCAATAGCCGGCATTCCCGATATTTATGTTGGCGAAACAATTGCAGACAGCGAGGATGCTGCTCCGCTTCCTGCTATCAGAGTCGACCAGCCTACGCTTGCTATGAATTTTGTGATCAATAACTCGCCTTTTGCGGGCAGAGACGGCAAGTATGTGACAAGCAGGCATCTTCAGGCCAGACTGCTGAAAGAAACAGAATCAAATGTAGGACTCAAAATAGAAATCGGCGAAAGAACGGATAGTTTCAGAGTCATCGGACGGGGAGAAATGCATCTTTCCGTTTTCATCGAGAATATGAGACGTGAAGGCTATGAGCTACAGGTTTCCCGTCCCGAAGTAATTATGAAAGAAGTGAACGGCAAACAATACGAACCAATCGAAAAAGGCATCATAACGGTTCCCGATGAATTCTCAGGCACATCAATAGAAGCAGTCAACACAAGGCGGGGAAGAATTGAGAATATATCAAAAATAACAGACCGCACTATTATAGAGTTTGAAATTCCAACAAGAGGGCTACTTGGATTCCGGTCTTCGATTCTCACACTGACACATGGAGAAGGAACTCTGTATCACACATTCGATCATTATGGCCCTCACTGTGGAGAGATAAAGAAACGTATCGTCGGCTCCATGATAAGTGGATTCACCGGTGTTTCAGTCGCATTCGCGCTTAACAATCTCCAGGAGCGAGGTTCTCTTTTCATAAATCCGGGAACCGAAGTATATGAAGGCATGATCGTAGGTGAACATAACAAAGGCTCGGACCTCGTGGTCAATCCTCTCAAAGGAAAAGAGCTGACAAATATGAGATCTTCAGGCGCTGACGATGCAATAAAGCTGAAACCGCCGGTGGAAATGACACTCGATTCTGCCATCGAATACATTCAGGACGATGAGTACGTCGAAGTAACCCCGAACCATATAAGGCTCAGAAAAAAATTGCTTGAAAAATCCGACAGGAAAAAACAGGTTCGAAAAGAAAGATACGAATAATCTGAACCCGTTCATAAGATAAGGCTGCTGTTCTGTATTAATTTGATCTTAACCAGCATTTCTCAACGTGCAGGTTGATCGAATTTAAATTACATGTTACCTGAGATTTTCATTCCCTGAAATATAAACCTTGCCTTCTCCGTCGCCCTGAACGAGAATATCATGATTATCGCCTTTAAGCAAATTATTCTTGATTATTATACTTGATGATTTATCTGCATCCACCCTTATCGCAGCTATCTGGCTTTCGGTCGTGTATATTATATTGTCCGAAATCATATAATCCTCTGTAAGAGTATCTGTTTTGTCATGTGATGCTTCGTCAATCGTTATGTTCGCGTTCCAGACCTGATTGGGTTCGGAGCCGTTGGGCTTCCTGCCGTTTTTATCAAATATGTTGCTCGTAACCACAAGCCCCACGCTGTCGGGTGCCCACAACCCTTCCCTGCCACTGCCGGAAACGAAATTACCGACAAGGGAGCAATTCCTTGATCCTCGCTCGATTGTCACGCCCCGTGAACCATTGTCTATTATCAGATTATTCGATGCCAGCACTCCCACCGATGTTTCCAGGAAATATCCTCCCATTTGCGCGCCGTACACTTTGTTATTAACAAATTGCCCGTTTTCACACTTATAAAAATGCGTCGCATCCGACCTCGAGCGATCGAATCGACTGCCGTCGACAACAAAATTCCTCACATGATACATTGCTATCAGTCCCTGGTCAGTCCGCTTGCTCCCCTTCTCAGGTCCCGGCTTTTCACTCAGATAATCACCGTAATAATTGCTGCAATTATCAATAACCACATCCTTGATCCATATATCATTCGCGAAATCCGTCGGGTCTCCGAATATTCCGATCCCATTACTCGATAAATCATGAATATACATTTCGCTGATTCTGATGTTCTTTATTCTGCCTGTAAGATAGAACCCTCTTATATTCACTCCTTCCGCCCATTTATCCCTCATGCCGGCAATCTCTCCACCGGTAATTATCAAATCGCTCACATCAAGTCCCCAGAACACATGCCCGTCTTTGCTTCTATTCTCATCGAGCAAAAACACTGCTCCCGGCATTTCCATCGTCAAACCGGAACGCAAATGGATTCCAGACTCGTTCAAAAGATATTTCATCGGAGGAAACTTCAATATTCTGTTCAATTCAGCCGCATCGTCCACAGCTTTCTGGATTTCATTCTGATAATTTACCGAGCCATCCCTGACATATCCATCAGGAAAATAATCTGTCACATTCAAATATATTCCGCTCCGTGCATTGCTTACCAGTTCAGTGATATCAGATTGAATGAAAGTTTTTTCAGCACTGAACACAGCAGATTGAATGAAAAACAATGAACAAATTATTATCACAGATGTTGTTTTAAGCAGGAACAAACTATTTCTCCTGACATTTTCAGAATTCATATCAACCATCTTGCGCTCCCTGTTTGTTACCATAAAATCTTTATATAGTTTGTTTTCTCCAACAACTTTTCCAGGAGACACTTAAGAAACCTCTATTCCTTTTTTTCAATAACACCATAATTCGAAAATATCAAATGCTACAATGAAAACCGGATAAACATACAACAGCAATACAGTTATTAATGAAAACAATTAATATTTATGATACTTGCCGGTTATAAACTTATTTAATCAAACGATATCGGCTGTCAGCGCACAGTATACTCACGATCTATGAAGCTCACTCTTGTGAACAGGGAGTTGTCTTTAAATGAAACCCCGTCCTCCCCCTGCTTTTCCATCGTGAATGACAGGAATATGAACTCCTGTACGCCGCTCGGGTTGGGTTCAAAATAGTCCTTATTAACAGAGAAGACAACCTGGTCATCAATAATGTCACAATATCCCGTGTTTTTATCGGCTTCCATTGTCATCCCATACTTCAACTGGTAAATCACACATCTGCCATCAGTATTAAGTATAGGAGTGTACATTATAATTGCGCCTTTTCTAAAAACTGCTTCCAGCCCTGTTCCGACTCCGGGCTTATCAGGATTCAGCCAACCCGCTACAAATATATTCGCGTTCATCGGAGACAACGATCCGGCCGACACTTTATCTTTGAATCTCAAATTAAAGTAAACCTTTTCTTCGTCGTAACCAATTCTGGTAGATTTAAAATCTATCCCCGCCGATATTGATTTCGTTGTTTCGCCGAACTCGGAAACATCTTTCGGCGAAACCGTCATTGGGAACATACATCCCAGAGGATACTTGTTGTTGCATATCTCTGAATCTCCGGTGTCTTTGCATTCGTCCGATATTGAATTAACTCCATCGACAAATTCTCTTTTCCCTGCCTGACACACAAGCTCAATATACATCTCTTCAAAAATACTTACTGCCTGCACACCATAAATCACATCTGTTCCTGAAGGCTGTCCCGGAATTGTGCCTATCCATGTTCTCCCATCATCGCGGGAATTCTCCATAGGTTCCTTTTTCCACGAGTCGCCATAATCAGTACTGTAATATAAGAACGCCTCAAATATCTTTTCATTTCCGTTCATGAGTGTCGAAACAATATCCGCAGTAACAACCACTGATTCACCGGCTCCCGGTTCTTCCGGCTGCAAAGACAATTCATTTACTATCGGCGGAGATCTAAAATCAATAATCTCTTTAACATCATCTATCGTATCGTCGGCTATCCCTATACTGTTTAAGTACTCATCAAAATCTGTTATTTCCTCTTCTTCCTGGCACATTACGGTAACATTGGACAAAAGAATGACTGAAAGCAAGGCTAAAATACACAACTTGATTCTTTTCATTTTGCGCCACACACCTTTTCTTGGTATTCTTCCCCTTATACCGCTCTCATATTGTCATCAAAAATTAATCTTTGTTAATATTATAATAAATAAAACTTGTTCCAATCATATAACAATAATTAAATTGTTTATGTTTTTCTCAGTAAAGATAAATTTGGGTACCATTTTTATTGAACGCAATTAATCTTTCCCTGCCGAATGCTTAATTATTTCAAACAATAATTAACGCTATAGTTTTAAAGCCTTTGATATTTTCATGTTTTTGTATAGCAATTTTCCATTCTCATCATAAAATCTGAATTCTATAGATGCCGGGCTCTCTCCATTTGAAGGATTTACTATTACATTAAGAAAACCACCTGTAGGCTCAGCAGTGGTATATGGTTGAACAATCAATGCGTCGGGATCGGTCCCATTAATATCACCGGGATTCACCCCCATCCTTGAATTACCGTCAACAAGCGCCCCGGTCGAAAACTCTTCGAATCCTGAAGGATGAATAGAGTGATATTGCCAGTGCCGGTCTCCGCAAATAAAATACAGTCCCTTTTCCAGGAAGCCATTATGTCTGCACCATTCGAAGAATTTTGTTCCTTCGTATCTGAAACCTCCAATATTAGTATGGTTATCCCTTTTCCTTTTATCATCAGGCCCCACCATAGGAGTCGGAGAGATTATTATCTTAAATTCTGCGTCCGATTCCATAAGAGTTTTCATAAGCCACTTTCTCTGTTCCTGTCCCCATATAGTCTTTTTCGGCCCATCGGCCATTATATTTGCAGTCCTGTAATCACGCCCTTCAAGAAACCATATCTGCAAAAGTTTGCTGATTCTGTGAGTTCTATACGTAGGCAATTCCTCTTTTTGAGGATCTACAACCGGCACCTGTTCTCGAAACATCCTTATGCCTAGTTCGTTTGACGGTTCAGCTTGCTTTATATCCGTTGTATCGCTGTCATCATATCTGTGATCATGATCATCTTTTTCCCAGTATGTCGGAACACTGCAAAACAATTCCACATACCTTTGCTGCACGAATTGTTCATGCCACTTTTTTCTTAACTGGCTTTCCGTCTTCGCAACAGGATCATGATCATAGTAAACATTGTCACCGGTACCAACAAAAAAATCCGGCTTCAATTTCAGAATCGACTCCAGCGCCGGATAACCGAGTTTTTTGTCTTTTCCATAATATGCTTTCGGCCCCCTGTGAAACCTACTGTAATGCATCCCGGTTACAACAACGAAATTCGTCGAATTTTCTACAGCTTCTCCAACATTAGTCTCGAACGTGCAAATTCGTCCTGCTCTTGAGTTGTCCTTATTCCCACCATACAAAATTCTGTAATAATACTTTGTCCCGGGCTCAAGATCATAAAAAGCTTTTTTTATAATAAAATCGCTTTCCGGTTTTGCCTCTATCCAATCCGACATGAATGATTCGGAGAATTCCCTGCTTTTTGAAACTTCAAACCTTGCAAAACCATGCATGCCTTTTAGATCGCCTTCTTCATCCAGCGAAGATTCTGTCAGTCTCGATTGCAAAATCACGGACCGAGACGTCAGCTCACCGGACATTTGCCCCTGCATATAGCTTATGTCCGAAAAAGCAATAGAATAATTAACAGAAAACAACAAAAGAATGATCCCAACGGTTAATGTCTTTCTCATGATTTTCCTCACTATAATCTCATGATAATATATTTTGAATCGCATAAAAACCTTCCGCAGGAATTGATAATAGGCATTATTGACATTAACACAATAAATAATATTGCTATTATATATATTATGCATAGCTTTTATATATCTTGACTTTGCGGCTTTATGCTGCTAATATTCCTTTCAATCCAATTTATGCGAGTGATAAAACCATGAAAAATATTTTTTCATCCCGTGCTGGAATAATAATTGTTGGAGCAATAATTGGAATCCTTGCTCCAGTCCTACAGAAAATGGGAAACCCGGGAAACATGGGGATATGTGTAGCATGTTTTGAAAGAGATATTGCCGGCGCCTTAGGACTGCACAGAGCAGGAGTTGTTCAATATGTCAGACCAGAAATCATCGGTTTTGTTCTTGGCTCTCTCGTTGCAGCTTATATATTCAATGAATTCAGATCAAGAGCAGGTTCGGCGCCAATCGTAAGATTCATACTCGGTGCATTTGCAATGATAGGCGCTCTTGTATTTCTTGGTTGCCCCTGGAGAGCAGCTCTAAGACTGGCGGGCGGCGACGGCAACGCTATACTGGGACTATCGGGCCTTATTGCAGGTATATGGATCGGAACTCTTTTTTTCAGATCCGGCTACAACCTTGGACGCACCGGCAAGACATATACATCCGTCGGTTGGCTCCTCCCGATATTCATGATCGGCTTATTCATCCTTCTAATTCTTAATCCACAAATCGAGGGCGAAGCCAAAAGCGATGTTCTCTTTTACAGCCTCAAGGGACCGGGAGCAATGCACGCATCCATATTCGTTTCTCTTGCAATCGGACTGCTCATAGGTTTTATTGCTCAAAGAAGCAGATTCTGCACAATGGGAGCAATCAGAGATCTTATTTTATTCAAACAAGCACATCTCTTTTCCGGATTCGTCGCCTTGATTGTATTCGCATTTATTACAAACCTTATACTGGGCCAGTTTACTCCGGGATTTGAAGGCCAGCCGGTATCCCATACAATGCACATATGGAACTTTTTAGGAATGGTTCTTGCGGGTCTTGCTTTTGCACTAGCCGGTGGATGTCCGGGAAGACAACTCTTCATGGCAGGAGAAGGAGACGGGGATTCCGCTGTATTTGTAATGGGAATGATCACCGGAGCGGCTTTGTCCCATAACTTCGGGCTCGCAAGTTCGCCTGCTGGAATTGGCCCTCATGGCATGACGGCAACTTTTGTAGGACTGGCCGTTTGCTTATTTATCGGTTTTACAATGAGACAGAAATTTGCATGAATGGAGTGATTTAGTTATCATGGCAATAATTGTAGACGCAAGAGGGCTTTCATGCCCTCAGCCCGTTTTAATGACAATCGGTGAAATCAAGAAAGGCTCGGATGATATAGAGGTTTTAGTCGACACGGAGACCTCTAAAGAAAACGTATCAAGAGCTGCAACGAGTCATAAATGTGATGTTACTGACGTAACTGAAGAAGACAATTTCTTCAGAATACACATCAAAAGAAACTGACTGTTTATATTGTTATTTCTTTTTGCTTTATAATTGTGGTTACACAATACTTAATTAATTCTGTATCAGTGGAAAATGATAATGTCTTATCTATGCATAAATAAATATTTATATAAAGTTAAATGACAAGATACATATAACTAAATATACAATGCAGAGTTTTTCATTTTTTCCTTTTAATCTTTAATTATGTGTATTGTGGATAAAACGATATTTTTGATGTTTTTCCTATATAATAATGATTGTTTTTACTTATTGAGATTAGTTTCATTCAATATATGTCACTGGAAGAAATTATGACTGATGAAAAGAAACTCAGGTTAACAGAGACAGTATCAGGAGCCGGGTGAGCTTCTAAACTTTCTCCAGGGGACCTGGACAAGGCTTTATGCGGGCTTGATATGCCTCAGGATTCTAATCTTATTGTCGGGATCGAAAGTTCCGATGATGCCGGCGTGTACAAGATTTCCGATGACCTTGCCCTGATCCAAACTGTTGATTTCTTTACTCCCATTGTTGATGATCCATACATGTTCGGCCAAATTGCAGCCGCGAATTCATTCAGCGATATTTATGCTATGGGCGGAATTCCTAAAACTGCGATGAATATCGTATGCTTCCCTTCTAAAACCATGGAAATCTCTATCCTTAGAGATGTTATCAGAGGCGGCCTCGATAAAATCAGAGAAGCAGGCGTTGTTCTTGCCGGCGGTCACAGCATAGACGATAATGAACTCAAATACGGTCTTTCTGTTACAGGTTTTGTTCATCCTGATAAAATACTCAGAAACAACAGTATTAATAACAATGACTTGCTAATTTTAACAAAACCAATTGGAACAGGAATCATCAATACCGTTATAAAAGGTGGCTTTGCAAAAGAACATGAAATTCAGTATGTAACAAAAACTATGTCCACTCTTAATAAAACAGCTTCTGATATCATGAAAAACTTTCCTGTCAGCGCATGTACTGATATTACTGGCTTCGGACTCGCCGGACATGCCTCTGAAATGATTATGGGGACAGGTCTTGGAATAACATTCTTCGAGTGCAAAATACCATTAATTGAAGGCGTCGAAGAATATGCATCAATGGGATTTGTTCCCGGCGGCACCTATAATAATAAAGATTTTAGATCATCAATAGTCAACTTTTCTGATAATACAGGCACTTATTTTTCCGATCTTGTGTTTGATCCCCAGACTTCCGGCGGCTTGCTTATTTCGATAGACAGACACAATGCCGATATGTTGCTTAACGAATTAACTGATCATGGAATTGACAGAGCCTCTATCATTGGAGAAGTAACAGATTCTCACGGAGAGAATATTTTCTTCAAATAGTTCTTTACACTCTTTTTGTTCTATCCTTCTTATTCTGTTTATCAATAAATAGTATGGAATACGGCACGAAGCTCCTACCTTCATTCCTTCATGTCTTCAGTAGGAATTCAAAATACTTCGTGAAAATGTTACGTTTTTTATTTTGATAATCAGTATAATCTCTCTATATTCCTACTTATAATTTTCTCCTTATCATGTATTTTTTCTAACTTTCTACCGATTCGACATTTCTGTCTCAAAACTTTCTACAAATAAAAAACCGGATGATTTTTGATCACCCGGTTTTATATCAATTTAATATGTGAGAGCTAAAAAAAGATTACTTTATACCAATCTGATCTCCGATCATATAATCTTCGATCTTATCAATATACAGCTTTGTTACTTTACCACTGCTTGAAAGCATACCTACATCAGTAATCTTTATATCTGCAATCTTTGCATTCTTCTTATAGATAGTTATGTCCTGCCCTGCTCTTATATCCGTATAGCTTATGGATACAATATCATCGCCTTCATAGAATGTGTAAGCATCAATCAATGCAACAGCCGGTTTAACAACCTTGGGAGCAGGAGCTTTCTCAGCTACTACAACCGGTTTTGCTTCCTTCTTCTGCTCTACTTTGGGCTCCTCTACCTTTGCAGGAGCAGCCTTTGCCGGCTCTTCTTTCTTTTTCTCTACTACCGGAGCAGCTTTTTTAGCAGGCTCAGCTTTAATTTCTGTCACCGCAACATCTTTCTTCTTCGCAGGCTTTTCCTTCACAATTTTCTGCGGTTTGGGCGGCCTTTCATCGAAATCAAAAAGTAATGAAACTTTATGATTATCACCTATTTCGCTATCCTCGTATGAATAGTCGAAATTCCAGCCACTCGTGAATCCTCTAAGCCCGACTCCCGCTGTGACATTTCCATCGTTTGATCCAATTCTTAGACCAAGCTGAGGAACTACCCAAAATTCAGCACCTACATGATACAGACTATCGTCCAGAACATTCGTGTCCATATCAGCAGCAATCGTCCACTGCCGGTTATCTGAGGTATATGCGAATCCAAACTTTGCATTGAATGGAATTGTATCCGCACCCAGATCCACTGGCACCGCATTCTGCAGATTAAGTCCGAATCTCCAGTTGTCATCCACATCATAAAGTAAACCTAAATCGAGTCCGACACCGTTTACTTTATAGCTGTAGATCTTTGATTGCATGAACTTTGCAGTAGCCCCAAGGTACAAGCCTTCTCTGACCTTGAGACCATAGCCGGCCATCAATCCGATCTCCTGAGAATCGAAGTATCCGGTTACTTCGGGCCTGGCTGCCTGTGGTACGATCTCAATGCTTCCGACACTTGATCTGAACACAGAAAGCCCGAACCCTGATTCTCTCAGGTTTATCGGCCACGCCATTGATAGCATGTCTGTATTCATGTCGAAGTCATTCAAAGATGAATGCACTGTATTTGCATTCATAACCTCGACCAGTGCCAGATTCGCCGGATTCCAGTATATAGAATCCGCCTCATCAGATACTGCCACAAACGCCTGACCCATTGCTCCGGGCCTCGCAGATACTCCTTTAATAAGGAAATCTGTCTTGTCCGAAGCGAACGCTCCTGTAGTGGACAGCCAACATACTGTCCCAAGGATAAGGAATATTTTTGTTATAGCTCTCACGCAGAACAGCCCCTTTCTCCGAGAGATTCAATCCCTCTTACTTTATTTTATAACTGCAATCTTACCAGTCGACTCTACGTTCTGACCGCTGAATGACCCAATGAGCCTGTAGAAGTATATGTCACTTGCTACAATACTGCCGCTCTGGTCTCTTCCATCCCATCTAATTTCGTTATATCCAGCCTGTGCCATCGCCGTTAATGATCTTACAAATCTTCCAGTGCTTGTATAAATCTCGATTGTTACCATTCCGGTGGATCCTCTTGAACTCTGGAATGTTATGAACGTTTCGCCTGGAAGCCTTACCGGGTTAGGCATTACTCTAAGCCTGTCGAAGACGAATCCGCTTACAAGCTTTATCCTTATGGTTGTTGTTTCCGTGTTTCCATCGTTGTCAGATACCTGAATCGTTACATAGTGATAACCAACTGAATAGTTCGTCGAATCCCATGTGCATGTACCTGTCATTACACCGGCGCTTACCATTGTGTAAGTGCATGCCGACGGAGCAGATGCAAGAACTGCTCTCGATGCTGATATCGGTGCATTCAGATCTGTATCATCAACGATAATCTTGAGAGATGATTCATCTATTCCTGATGTGTCTCCCTGGTCGTCATCAACTCTGAATTCAATACTTACAGCTTCACCGACTTCGAACACGTCATTGTCGGCTACAGAAACATTCGCGCTGTCGCTCGATTGAATTGTCATAGACGGCGCAGTTCTGTCAGCAGCCCTGAATGTAATTCTGAATTCAGATATACCTACAATATTAGCCGCATCCTGTGATGAATAGTATGCTGTGAATAAGTAGTTTCCTTCTTCATCAGTCGTTATGTACATAACAGCTTTACCTGTGGCATCTGTAGAAGTAGTGCTGCTTACATTTACTGTAGCATTCGCTACTCTTGAATTACCTGAAAGATCAGTTCTGCTGTTGTATACAAGTATTACACTTGCATTAGGTACCGGGTTACCCCACTCATCATAAATGTATACTTCAACCGGAATAGTTGTTACGCCATCCGCACTATGCATCTGAAGCATATCAACTTCACTTGTAGTTTCGAATTTAAGTACTATATTGCCTTCGCTGTTAGAATAAACAGTATAGTTTCCATCTGTTGCTGCAACAGGTGTTGTTGCAATCAGATCAACATTATTCAAATCAGGATTGCCCTGTACCGTAACAGTTGCAGTTCCGGTATATGAAGGCGTTCCTACTGTTGAAGCTGTTATAACAGTTGACGTTGCCGAGTAAAGCGAGATCAAGTCCGCAGACAACATATATGTACCTGAAGCGAGATCGAAGTTTGCAGGATAGCAGCTTTCAGTCGCGCACAGGGTATCGTCAGATGTCAGAGCAACCGTGCTTGCATCTGTATAAACTACGTTGTAGTACTGGTCAACTGCATTGACTTCAAGTGCAAATTCTACGCCCGCAATCTGAGTGGTTGGTGTATCGGTAGTCTTTCCTTTATTATCATAAGTATCCGGTGCGGCAGTCTCTCCGGGAAGAACAACCTGAAGAGCAGATATTGCGGCTGGAACTATAATAAGATTTCTGTTGGAAGTAATATCAAGACTTGATTCACTAATCGAACCTGTTGCATCGAATTTCACGCTCAATTCTTCAGCTTTCTGGTCCTTAACAGTGAATATCGCCTCACCATCCGTAACCCTTATAATCGGTTTCGCCGTTCCCTGACCGGAAATTATCTGTCCCTGTGAGATCGACTCTATCGTAGCATGGCTGGTGTTTCCATCCTTGTCTTTGCTTACGTCAATCGTGAAGTATGTCAGGTCATCCCCTGTTGCAAGCTGATTGAATGCATCAAGAGCCTGTACCGTAATTGAGTAAGCAGTACCGGCAACTGCCTGAGTCGTCGGTTTTACAATAACCAGTTGAGTCGTATCTCCATGCACAACACCTACTGTTACTGATCCAGTTACGTCTGGAGATGCATCAGTGTCATATACATTCAGAGTTCCTGTTCCGATTGTATTGAACTGAACCGTGTCCGGTGTCGTCGCTGTACCACTCACGAGAGTTAATGGAGCAGGCACAACATATGCTTCTGTTGACTGGAACGTAACCTGGTCGTTATAACCGCTTGCTACATTTCCGAATTCATCATACGCCGTAACAACTACAGTTGAACCAATACCGTGAGTGATCGGATCAGGCACACCTGATATTCTGAGTTCGGAAGCCACATCGGGCTGCCATGTAATAGCAGTTGCAGCATTATTTCCAATTGTTACAGGTATGTTCGGATCAGTCACTGTAATTGTAACATTATTCATTGAGAGAGTACTCGACATCTTGAACTGTAGAGTACCACTGGCATCGAATGTTGTCGGCGAGTCGTATATATAGGCCGTATTTCCATTAGTGCCGCCTGTCTCACCTATCGCTACAGTGTTATCCCAATATATCTGAGTACCCGTTGCAAGTCCGTTATGGGTTACCTCATAAGGATTAGTGAATCTATAATTCGGAATTTCATTATTGAATGCGTCGTAAACCGTAACCTCAATAGTTGCAGCATTTGCTCCAATAGGATCGTCATCAACTGTAAGTGTAGTCGCGCTTATAGTAGTCACATAAATATGATCGAGGTCTCCGGGAGCCCATGTGCAGTTCGTATTTGAAATAGCATCGCTTGTCTTACCTTCAGCAAGTTCATTTGCTATTTCAGCAACTCTGATTTCAATATTGGACTGCGCATAATTACTTGTCAGATAAATGGTAGCCGTACCATTCACGAATTCTGAACCGTCTACCAGGTATGCGCCTGTTTGCGCTGCTCCATAACCTTCATTAATTGCTGCGCCTGTTACGTCTCCCGTGAATGTAACAAGTGATCCCTGCTGGTTGTTGAATGATGTGTCAATATTGATGCCTGACGGATTACTGTATGTAGTTACAACATTGCCCTGCGCATCTATAGCAGTAATCTTAATAGTAGTTGACTGATTGACGGTAAGGCTCGTAGGTGTTGCTTGAACTACGAACGATTCTATATCTCCAGCCGCAACACCAACAGATGCTGTAGTCTGACCCGTCTTGCCACCACCTGTTGCGATAAATGTGATGCTGCCGGAAACACCCGTATACATCATTCCTAAATCATGGAGCCATGCAATACCATCGTTAACATCTGATGCCTGATCAAGAATATTGCTGCTTCCCGATCCAAGTCCTGTTATGCTGTACGATGCCGCAGTTGATGTCATTACAACATTATTTACCGAAGCATCATAATTAGTAATCAAGTTACCTGAAATATCAACAGCCTCAAGATAACTCTGCGCTACAAACGGGTATCCATTCTGCTGATCTGCAATCACTACATTCCAGTGATCGAGAACACCCGGCTCGATAACTATCGAATCCGAACCTGTCTTTCCGTCTCCTGAAGTAAATGTGAATGCAACAGTACCCGTTGCACCCGTATAGGTGAGATTGGAGGTAAGATCATAAATACCCTCGACGAATACGGTTTTTGCAACTGTATTGCCCGGGGTCAAGGTTCCACCGCCATCAGTAGTTATAGTAACTGTAGTTCCATATGTATCGTAGTCTTTAACTACGTTTGTATTGCCATCAAGAGCAGTAACCGTTCCACCTGTAAATGCCACTGCGTTCTGCTGATCTGTAAGAGTTACAAGGAAGCTCTCAACCGGACCCGGTGTTATCGCTACGTTTCCACTAACTGTATTTACTGCCGGCGCTGCAACAGCAGCTGTGAATGTTGTATTATCACCAGCCGCTGAGAGATTGTACGTTATATCAAGATATGCTCCGAGACCTGTCAGATTAGCAATACCGTTCGAGAAGCTCGTTTTCTCAAGCAAACCATCTGTAACGCTCAGATCTATAACTGTTCCACCTAATGAGCTTGTTATTGTCACATCATATCCCTGAGTGTCGTAATCAGTGATTGTGTTGTTTGAAATATCTTGAGCTTCAATTGTATTTACACCGGTGAACGGTACAAGATTTCTCTGTGCAGAAGCCATTGTCCATACAAAATGATCGAGTTCACCTGGGGTGATTGTTACATTATCTGTACCTTCATGAGATGATCCGTCTGAAGCTGTAAATACAACCAGCTGAGCAGGACCCTGGTATTTCATTCCTATCAATTCAAGATCGGCAATACCACTTACGAAATCAGTCTTTAGAACAATATTGTTAGAATCGAGGCCAAAGACACCTCCTGCATCCGTTGATATAGTTACATTTGCAGTTGTTACCCTTGTGTCATAATCAGTAATCGTGTTGTTGGAAACATCCTGTGCAGTTATCTGAGCGCCTGTCATAACAACATTGTTGTCAACCGTTGTAGGAAGCTCCAGTGCGAAATGATCTATCAAGCCTGGATCTATCTGTATTGTAGCTGTTCCTACTTTTGAATCACCAGATGTAAATGTGAAGGCAATCGAAGCACCAGATGTGCCTGTGTATGTCATTCCTCCACCTGTTAGATCAAACAAACCATCAACGAACGTTGAAGCTTCTATAACGTTTCCGGGAGCTGCTAATCCGGTGCCTGTTACCGTTCCTCCACCGTCATTTGTTATGGTTACATTTGTTCCCTGAGCATCGTAATCCTTAACTATATTAGTATACCTGTCTCTGGCTGTAATCGTATTCACACCCGTGAAAGCAACAGCATTCTGCTGATCCGCAAGGGCAACAATGAAATCGAACACCGGTCCCGGTTTGATACCAATTGCAGATGATGTATTAACAACAAATCCCTTTGTCGCCGTGAATGTTTCAGTTGTCGAGCCGTCACCAGCCAGATCGGATACGACCTCGTAATACATCCCGAGAGCAGAAAGATCCGCAACACCATTTACGAAGTCCGTTGACTGATCAAGTACATTAGTACCAGCCGATCCTAATCCCTTAACAGTACCACCAAGTGAATTAGCTGTTATCGTTACATTGTTCGCACCACTTGCATCGAATGTAGTTGCAATATTGCCGGAAATATCTTTCGCGGTAATCTTATTCGTTCCAGTCAGCGCAACCCCTGCCCTCTGCGGCGAGGTAAGCGACCAGTCGAACTGAGTAACCGCACCTGGATTGATGTTAATCGTAGTTGATCCCGTTGCAGCTGAAACCGCAGCAACAACACTGAATGTCACATTGCCGGATGTACCCGTGTATTTCAAGCCAAGCGTATTCACATCGGCAATTCCACTCGCGAAATCTGCGGCACTGGACAGTGTAGCACTCGATCCTGCGCCTCCGGTTTCAAACAATACAGTACCTGTTGAGTTGTGAGATATGGTCAGATTATCCGTCGAAGCGTCAAAATCAGCACCACCATTCAATCCGTTGACAATGTTGTTGTACTGGTCATAGGCAGTAATTGTTCCAGCCGTGAAGGTAACATCATTAGTCTGCGGTGTTGTAAAGCTCAACGTGAAGCTGTCTACCACGATCGGCCTTACGTAAGTATTCGCAGCAACATTGTCGTGAGACTGCTGCGGGAATTCGTCAACACTCTTTGTTACACTCACAACAAGCGGATTGCTGTCTGCAAATGTGTCGTTTATATATACCGTAACTGATCCACCATCGGGTTTACATCCTGATATCAACGTGGCAGTTTCGGTTACAATTGTCTGACAAGTATGTCTCAGAGTTGTATTTGCATCTGTGCTGAGAACAAACGTCTTAGTGGTTCCCGGTCCCGACAATGCAATGTCTATAAGATTATAGTCATCATCTCCAGCTACAAGATTACCGGGATATGTTCCACCGTTGTCATCAAGCAGCTGGATAGTAATCTCTTCGTAGCCGCCTGCATCTATGTATGAATCTGTATCTAGTCCGGCAGATGTCTGTACCGTGACATAATCGACAAGCCTTACAAGCTCAATCCTGCCCGGTGTCGCAGCAACTTCACATATCGTTGCACCTGCCGTCGGCCATGTTTCATCCGCCGGCACACATGTTGCTGAATCTGAATCTCTATAATCCGTG
>Ga0116162_10000284_pt1 | contig 39057 bp, 36 predicted proteins | sample AD_UKC105_MetaG_FD_89875 | JGI IMG/M metagenome (GOLD analysis project Ga0116162, IMG submission 89875) | Active sludge microbial communities of municipal wastewater-treating anaerobic digesters from Hong Kong - AD_UKC105_MetaG | ecosystem: Engineered > Bioreactor > Anaerobic > Digestate...
ACATAATTTTCCTTATTATACCACACTTCTCGTGGAAAAACAAGATTATTGATTGAAATTTTGGATTTTAAGATTTGATAGTAAAGCATTGGTTTATTATTTCAATTCAAAATCTATATCAATAGGAGCAATCAAACTAACTCTGTTATTTTTTGTAGAACCCTGTTATTTTTCATAGAAATATTTTATTTTCCCTCGTAGGGTATTCAAATTGAGCCTTGAGCTGAGAATGCCAGAGAAGCCCCCTAACGCAGAAAAAGCCTGCAATACAAAGGATTTTGAATACCCCTATGGGGCAAATCCCTTGTATTGCAGGCTTTCTTGATACGAATAATAAAAGGATTGACCGTAGCATTGTATCAATGCTACGGTCAATGTTTGGTGGAGGCGGGGGGAGTCGAACCCCCGTCCGAAAATCCATCCATAGGAACTTCTCCGGGCGCATCCCGTCGTTTGCATTCCCTCCCCGGCACGCCGACAGGCAGGCTTACCGGTTCAGTATCCTCCTAATACATCACAGGGCCGGAGAAACCTCCCTGTGACGTTCACCGCTAAGTCACGCCCGTTCCCAGGCCGCGATACTCATGGGACGGACGGCGGCCTATTTAGGCCGCGTAAGCTAAATTATCGTTAGCGTTTGTTGTTTTTGCCCATTTTATAGAGGGTAGGCGCCTCTGCCCGCTATCCGAACTTCAGAATCCCCGTCGAAACCTTTACGCCCCCATATCCGGCAAAAGGTACGGGAGTATGGATTATACTCTCTGTTCCTTCATGCTCCTTTCGATGTCTCTTTTGGCCGCCCGCTCCGCGAGATCCTCGCGTTTGTCGTAGAGCTTCTTGCCGCGGCAGACCGAAACCGCCATCTTGACCCGCGAACCCTTGAAATACAGCTCCGTCGGAATCAGCGCCATACCCTGCTGCTGGATAAGGCCGAACAGCTTGCTGATCTCGCGCCGGTGCATCAGGAGCCTGCGCGCGCGCATCGGATCCCGGTTAAAGATATTGCCCTTCTCGTAGGGGCTGATGTGCATGCCGTTGACGAAGATCTCGCCGTTTTTGACCTCGCACCAGCTGTCCTTGAGGTTGACGCCGCCGGCGCGGATGCTTTTGACCTCCGTGCCGCAGAGCTCGACGCCCGCCTCGAAGGTCTCATCCACAAAGTAGTCGTGGAAGGCCTTTTTATTGCGGGCGATCGTCTTGATTTCGTTTTTCTGCAACGCCGGGCCCTCCTTCCCCGCTGCCGCCGAAGACCCAGATCCGGTTCAGCACGAAGTTGATGACAAGCGTCACGCCGACGAGCAGGATCTTGGCGAAATATTTGTTGAGCCCCCACACGTCCGCGAGCAGCCACAGCGCCCCGAGCGAGGCCGCGTAGGAGACCAGGTTGACCACGATGAACTTGACGAACTCCGGGGAGAAGAATTTTCCCTGTGTGTCGAAGGTCCATTTTCGGTTGAGGGTGTAGCTGTTGAGCACGCCCGCCGCATAGCCGCAGGTCTGGGCGAGATAGATATTCTCCGAAAAGAGGCTTACGGCCGAAAACACGGCGTAGTCGACCGCCGTGTTGAGCACGCCGATCAGACAAAAGCGAATAAACTGTTTTCTGTTTTTTCCGTCCGTCAGACCGCGAAGATTCATCCTTTGCCTCCGGGAATTTTACATGGTATTTCTGCCCTCGAGCGCGCGGTAGAGCGTCACCTCGTCGGCATATTCAAGGCTTCCGCCGACCGGGATGCCGTAGGCGAGCCTCGTCACGAGCACGCCGAGCGGTTTGAGCAGACGGGAGAGATACATGGCGGTCGCCTCGCCCTCGACGGTCGGGTTCGTGGCCATAATGACCTCTCTGACCTTGCCGTCTCCGAGGCGCGCCATCAGTTCCTTGATGCTGAGCGCCTCCGGGCCGATGCCGTCCATCGGGGAGATGAGCCCTCCGAGAACGTGGTACAGCCCATGATACTCCTTTGTGCGCTCAAAAGCAATGACATCTTTTGGATCCTCGACGACGCAGATCGTCGTCTCGTCGCGCGTCGGATCGGAGCAGATCGGGCAGCAGTCGCCGTCGGTCAGATTCCGGCAGATCTTGCAGTAGCCGATTTTTTCCCGCGCCTCAAGGATCGCGTCGGCGAAATCGCGCGCCTCCTCCTCCGGCATGCGGAGGATATGGAACGCCAGCCTCTGCGCGCTTTTTTTTCCTATGCCGGGAAGCCGCTCAAAATGCTCGGTCAGCTTCGCCAGCGGCAGCAGACTGTATCCCATCGCTCACAGACCGAGGCCGGGCATCTTCATGTTGCCGGTCAGCTTCGCCATCTCTTCCTCGTTCGTCTTCTCGACGCCGGAAATCGCCTCGTTGACGCCGGCGACCAAAATATCCTGAAGCATCTCGATGTCCTCCGGGTCCACGATCTCCGGTTTAAGCTCGATGGAGAGGATCTCTTTCTTTCCGTTAATTTTGATGGCCGCCATCCCACCGCCGACCGTAAAGTCGTATTCGCGGGCGTTCAGGTCCTCCTGAAGCTGCGCCATCATCTCCTGCATCTTCTGCGCCTGCTTGAGCATCCCCTGCATATTGGAGGGAGCGCCGCCGCCGAATCCTTCGGGCATTCTTGCTTTCATACTCTCTGTCCGTCCTTTTTTTGATACTTATCTGACTGTCACCGGGATATCCGCGTCGCCTGCGCGTTTGAGCACTTCGTCGAGCGGGGTGCTGCGCCGCTTTGCGGATTCCGGTCTTTTATACGGCCCGATCCCGTAGCGGCGGCCTCCGACTTCCGTAATCGCATCCTTGATGATGCTGCGGGCGTCCTCGTTGCGCTGCATGTACGGGATAAAGGTATCGTTCTTTGCATCAATGAGCACCGTGTTGCCGGAGAGGTAGGCCTCCGATTCGGCGAGGAAAGAGAAAATCATCTGATTCCGGGCCTGAATCTTGGCAAGCACCTCCTCCCACAGGGAGAAGAGGCACGGCGCATCCGCCGCCGGTTCCTTCGCCATCGCGGGCAGACCGTCCGCCTTTTCCACTTCCGGCTTTTCTTCCGTCTTCGGCAAATCCGCGGCCGGTTCCGCCGACTTTGCGGGCTTTTTCCGGCTTTTTTCCTCCGGGGGATCCGCAGACGCCGCAGGAAGCGCGCCCGCTTTCAGCAGGGCGACCTCCCGCTCCAGCCGATCGATCCGCGCAAGCATGGCCTCCGGCGAATCGGAGAGGGCCGGGCTGCACAGCTTTACCAGCGCAAGCTCCAACTCCAGCCGCTTCGAGGCGGTCTTGCTCATCCGCGCGGCCGTATCCTGCAAAACGGAGATCGCATAAAAAATTGTCTGCGGCGTCAAGCGTTTTGCCTGCGCGGTCAGGCGCTGCTGCTCGCCGGCCGAGACCCTGAGCACCGCGGAATCCTCCGGCACGGCCGAAGCGACCATCAGGTTTCGGAAGTGGCCGATCAGCTCGTCGCAGAGCCGCGAGGCATCCGCGGAGCCGGCATAGATCTCCTCGAGCGACCGGAGCAGCCCGGGGACGTCCTTTTCGGCTACCCTCTCCGCCAGATCGAACAGGTGATCGTGGCCGGAGAGCCCGGCACAGGCCGTGACCGTATCGACGGTAATACGTTCGCCCGCCGCGCGGCAGACATCCAGTAGCGAGAGCGCGTCGCGCATGCCGCCGTCGGCAAGCTTGCCGATCAGGAGCGCCGCCTCGCCGTCGATCTCCATGCCCTCCTCGCTGCAGACGTAGCCGACACGCTCGGCGATGGTCTGCGGGGTGAGGCGTTTGAAATCGAAGCGCAGGCACCGGGAGACAATGGTCGCCGGGAGCTTATGCGGCTCGGTGGTGGCCAGAATGAAGATCACATGCTCCGGAGGTTCCTCCAGAATTTTTAAGAGCGCGTTTGCGGCCTCTCGGGTCAGCATATGGGCCTCGTCGAGGATGTAGACGCGGTATTTTGCCAGAACGGGCGTGAATCCCGCCTCGTCGCGCAGGCTGCGGATGTCGTCGATGTTGCGGTTTGTGGCGGCGTCGATCTCCTCGACGTCGAGCACCGAGCCCTCGTCGATGCCGCGGCAGATCGGACAGACGCCGCAGGGCTCTCCGTTTTTCATCTCCGGGCAGTTGACCGCTTTCGCGAGAATCTTCGCGCAGGTGGTCTTGCCGATGCCGCGGCTGCCGGTGAACAGGTAGGCGTGGGCGAACGTGCCCTCCGCGACCTCGCGCGTCAGAATGGAAGTGATATGTTCCTGCCCGGCAACGTCGTCAAATCTGCGCGGGCGGTATTTTCGGTACAGCGCCTGATACATGCCGGGCCTCCTTTCGGCGATAAAAATGACGCAGACCTGCGCTTTGTCATACGGCACACAGATGAATCTGCGGCACCCAAATCCACCGCTTAATGCTGCTCGGTTCCCCGCCTGACATGGTTCACGGTAATTTGTCGCACAGGACCCGTATGCCGCATGACAAAACGCATATCCGCGCCAACTGGTTGAGTCTGGCCTCGTTTATTCGGCGGTCTCCTCCGCTGCGGGCGTCTCCTCGGCGGGAGTTTCCTCCTCTTTGGGAGCGGCAGGCTCCTCCGTATCGGTTGCGATCTCCTCCTCCGGGAAATCGTCATAGAGATCTTCGTCCCCACAGCAGCGGCCGCACTTCTTAGAAAGAAAATACGCTGCGGCGGCACCTGCGATAATCAGGGAGACGATTCCGACAATAACACCTATTGTTTTCATAGAATTGCCACCTTTCAGTTTCCTGCTTGTGTTCCTCAGCTTTTCACTGAGCAGATTTTTCTCGTCCTGATAATGGTCGTAGGCGCCGACGCACGCCCTCATGATTCCGATCATCGCTGCAAGTTTCATTCATCGGCCCCCCTATCAAATTCTGCTCAAGGATAGTATTATCATACCATATTCCCCGCTGCAGAACAAGTATTTCACCCCGAATTTCCGTTTCGTCGAAAAATCCCGAAAAAACGGTCATTTTTCGCCGAGCGCGCCGATCCGGTCGGCGATCTCTTTAAAAAGCGGCGCGGCGTCCTCCGTCCCCGATCCCGTATCCTCCGCGAGGACCACGACGGCATATTTCGGCTCCTCCGCCGGAAAATACCCGATAAACCATGCCTCGATGATCTCCGCGCCGGTTTCATCATACTGCCCGGTCTGAGCCGAGGCGGTTTTTCCGCCCGCACCGCCCGTCTCCGGCATCGCGACGGAGATGGCCTCCTCCTCGAGGACGCCCATCGTCATCTCACGCAGCAGCGCGGCGGTGTCGGCGCTCATCACCGGATTCGGCTCGTAGGAAGGCGTCTCGGTGTAGCTCCCGTCGGCGGCGTAGATTCCTTTGATGAGCCGCGGCGTGACGGCCTTTCCGCCGTTTGCGACCGCGGAGATCAATACGGCCAGCTGCACCGGCGTCGCGGAGAGTTTTCCTTGCCCGAAGGCAAAGCTCGCGAGTTCCGTCGGGTTTTGAAGTTCCTCCTCCGTCGGCAGGGTTCCGGCGGACGCGCCGAGCCCATCCCAGAAATCGCTCGGCGAGCCGAAACCGAGATTTTGCGCCATCTCAAGGATTTCTTCCCCACCGACCTCCTGCGCCAGCGTGATAAAGTAGGGGTTGCAGGAATATTTCATCGCTGTCGCCATATCGAGCTCGCCGTGGCCGGTGGTCCAGTGGCAGTGGAAGACCTGACCATCCACATCGACCGAGCCGGAACAATAGACCTTGTAATCCGGGGAGATCCCGCTCTCGAGTGCCGCGGCCGCGACCACCAGTTTAAAGGTCGAACCGACCGCATAGGCGGAAAACGCCCGGTTGAGAAACGGGGAGTTCTCGTCGGAGAACGAGGCGGCCGGGTCGTCCGGATCGAATTCTGGCACCGAGGCCGAGGCCAAGAGATCCCCGGTCTGCACATCCATGACCACCACGGCGCCCTTTTCAAGATGTTCCTCCAGCACCGCCTCCGCGATTTTCTGGATCTCCATGTCGATAGTGAGCACGACGGCCGCCTCTTTTTCGCCGTCTTCGCGCTCGGCGTCGATGGTGGGCGCGCCGATCAGGTTCCCGTAGGCGTCGGCGCTGTAGGTGACGGAGACGGACGGTCCCGCATCGGTCAGCAGGGTGTCGAAAGCTTTTTCAACGCCGTAGACGCCGCTGCCGTCTCCATCTAGATAGCCGATCAGATGGACGGCCGTCTGGTCCTCCGAATAGCGGACCGGCCGCTCAAAGAAATAGACGCCCTCCGCCTCCGGCAGCCTTTCCATTGTGAGAAAGGGAAGCCTGCTCTGCATCGCCGCAAGCAGACTGTCGCCGGAGAGCAGCGTCTCCAGAAGGGCCGGCGCCGTCTCCCCGGGAAAGACGACGGCCGCGGTAGTGCTCTCCCGGCCGGCAAGCGGCTCGAGATTCCGGTCGTAAATGAGCCCCCGCGAGGAGGAAAGCAGCACGGTTTTTGTGCTCTGGTAGGCGGCCGCATCGGAGAGCGCGGTATCGGAGGCAAGGGCCGCCGTTCTGATAAACAGTAGCGCAAACGCGGCAAGAAGGCCGAGATAGGCGCCGAGCATTCTCCCGGCCATGACATCGCCTCCCAAATTTACCGGTAAGGATTCTCCTTTTTTATCTTTCCCCGGAAAAAGGTTTCTAAACGATTTTTTGCCTCCGGGCGGAAAACGGTCTTGACTTTGAAGGTCTGAATTGTTATAATTACATACGCTTGATTCATGCGGCAGTGCTGGAATTGGCAGACAGGCACGTTTGAGGGGCGTGTGTCAACTGACGTACGGGTTCAAGTCCCGTTTGCCGCACCAAGTAAAGAAGCCGGAAACCGTCTTATGAAACGGTTTCCGGCTTCTTTCTATTTTGGTAGGCACCAAAATAGACACCATTTTTTCATGTTGTTAATTTATAAGGTTCCCGACTTTCATGGTTTTGGTTTGCTTTTGGTTTTTACTGCTTCGGCCATTCGATCATGTCCTCTTGCTTCGCCTCATACTTATTTGGTCTTTTGCCTCCCAGCACCTCTTTTGCATGGACTAATATAAAGATGCCAAGCGGATATGATAGGAAACATAGCGCATCTCCAAAGACGACAATAAAGCCTATGCCCGTGATGATGCTTGCAATCAACTCAATTCCGAACAATAAAGTTCCAATGGCACATCCTACATACGCAAACCATTTTGTTCCGGCTTCGTCGGCCATGCTAACGGACAGCAGCACGGAAAACATAACTACCGCAGGATAAATTCCAGCTCTCACAATGTATTGGAACGTCAATTCCTCCGAGATTCCGAGCCATGTTGCCACCGCATTTATAATAACAGACGCTACAAACGGAATTCCCAAAAATGATAAAGCTTGCAAGACAATACTTCCAAACTTTTTCACTTCAACTCCTCCTTCATATTTCTCCGACACCGGAGCCCGTGCCGCTCAGGAAATCCGGGCCTGCGGCAGGCATTTGTCAGAGACCGGCCGTTTCTTCGCTCCGGATCGTCTCCACAACCGTGCAGTCCTCCGGCCGCGGGAACGAGATCACGCCGAAATACATCTTCGGCTGCCAAAGATGCACGCTCCAGACGTTTCTGCCCGTCTCATCCGGGCTGTCGATGCTGTGAACCATCGGGCCGAAATTCATCTCGTCCACATTGTCGTAGGCCCCTTCTCCCTCGCCGAAGACGCATGGCCGGGCATATCCGCAGCACTCCCGGTCACCCAGAAAAATTTCCGCATGACCGTCGCATTCGGATATCCGGTTCTCTCCCAAAAAGCCCCCGTCTTTTTCCCGGGAGCCGACCGTCTCCATCCGGCTTGGAATATGTTCAAAGTGTGCCTTGATCTGATAGGCCACATCGGTAAGATAGGTGCGAATCGAAAGCGGACCGCCTCCGGGGCCGGCGGCGCGCATCCCGTCGGACTGCATCCGGATCGGCTTCAGAATCCGGACTTTATCGATCACCCACCGGAGAGTCGGTCTCCCGCAGCAGACCTCAAGGATTTCCTTCAGCGCCTCGTAGGTCGGAAGAGAATATGAAAACTTCTTGCTCCCAGGCCTCGTCAGCGGGTCTATGAAAAGCGCTTTTCTGCCCCATATGAGCAGGGAGACGCTGTCCGTTTCGTCCATGCATCCGCTTCCTTTCAAAAAATTAGCGGCTTTTTTGCCGCCCCCAACTCTTCCCGCCGTGTCTTCGGCGCCGTCGCACCGGACTCCGGATCTCGGCCCTTCCCCTTAAAAGAATAAGCCGACATCGTTGCCTTCCATGCGCGGCGATTTATTTTTTCGGAATCGATACGAATTGGCCGCATTTATAATGAGTATAACATGGTTTTCGACAATGAAAAGAAAAATTTTTCCTTATTTTACCTGTTGCGACTGTTTCGTCTCATCCCTTCCGCAAAAAAAGCCCGCTTTCCGCGACCGGCGAAAGGCGGGCTTTTCTATAAGAAGAGATTCAGGTCCTCTGTTTTGCGCGCTCGGCGCAGATCTCTTCCCAGCGCGGGAATTTTTGCAGCAGACCGTCGAGCTTTTTCAGAATTTCCGGCACGGGGATCCCCTGCGGGCAGACATGTTCGCAGGCTCCGCAGCCGATGCAGGCGGAGGGCCTGCGGTTTGTGGGAAGGGCATCCACCGACATCGCCGGCGTATAGGAGACGCCGAAGCTGCAGTCGTTATAGATCGAGAGTAAAAGCGGAATATCGAGCCCCGCCGGGCAGCCGCCGCAGCAGTAACGGCAGCCGGTGCAAGGCAGAAGATTCGCCATGCCCTCCGCGGCCCGCTCGAGCAGCGCCCGTTCCTCCGGCGAAAGCGGCTCCCCTTCGGAAAAGGTGCGAACATTGTCCTTCACCTGCTCCATCGTGCTCATGCCGCTCAGGATCGTGAGCACGCCCGGCAGCGGCTGCAAATAACGAAATGCCCATGCGGCGGCGGATTCCTCCGGACGCGCGGCCCGGAGCAGGGATTCGGTCTCCTCTCCCGGTCTTGCGAGCCTGCCCCCGCGGCATGGCTCCATCACAATGACCGGCAGGCCCCATTTCCGGAGCAGTTCGTACTTGCTCTTCGCGCCCTGAAGCGTCCAGTCGAGGTAGTTGAGCTGGATCTGGGCAAATTCAAAACAGCCGGGATAACGGCCGAGAAAGTCCCCCAGCGTATCCGGCCGGGCATGCGAGGAAAATCCGAAGTGCCGGATGCGGCCCTTCTCTTTTTGCTCCAGCAGATAGTCGACGATCCGGAGATCCTTGTCGAGATAGGTCCGCATCGAATTTTCACAGACATTGTGGAGCAGATAAAAATCAAAATAATCCACGCCGCATTTTTGAAGCTGCCGCTCAAAGGTCGCGGCCGGATGGAAATCGGGGTTCGTCTCGTGGCCCGGCATTTTGGAGGCGAGGTTCCAGTTCTCCCGCGGATACCTCGCGAGCGCGCGACCGGCTACAAGCTCCGATTCCCCGCCGTGATAGGACCATGCCGTGTCGAAATAGTTGATGCCGTGCGCATAGGCGTAGTCGATGATCGCAAAGGTCTCCGCCTCGTCGATCCGCCCGTCTTTCGTCGGCAGACGCATCATGCCCATGCCGAGGGCGGAGATCTTTTCTCCGTGAAAGTCGTGATCGTTCATTCCGCCGCTTCCTCTCGTATCCGCGAAATTTCCGGCCGCCCCGTTTGAAGCAAAAAAGACGCCGGGAACCGTATTTTTTTATAAAGTCAAACCCCGGTCCGCGCCGGTCCTTCTCCGGAGGCGCTCAATCCACATACCCCTCCGCCTGAAACTCATAGAATTTTCGGAACGACGTGGGACAAATAAACGGTTTCTTCTCCGGGGTAAAATTTTTTGATGAATCCGGAGCCGACCCCTCTTTCCGGAGGCGCTCAGTTCCCGTCTTCCTCCGGCCGAAAGTCGAAAAACTTCCGGAACGCCGTGGGCAGGGAATATTTTACCCTAAGTTCCGCTTCGTCCGCCCAAACAAAGCGGTCCGGCCTCGTCTCGCAGGCGATGACATAGCCGGTCATCTTCCATGTGATATGGGTGAAGATATGGACCCGCTCCACGCTCTTTTGTACCATCCGCGGCCGGCAGTCCCATGCCTCCGCCTGAGTGAGCGCCTCCTCCAGCGTCCGTTTTCCTTCCACATTCGGGAATTCCCAGAGGCCGGAGAGCAGGCCCTTTGCGGTCCGCTTCAGAATCGCATATTTTCCGCCGCATTCGAGGAGAAAAACCGTCCTCTCCTCTTCCCGGCGCGGGCGTTTCTTTGCCCGGACCGGCAGTTCCGTCCAGAGCCCTTCGGCAGCGGCCCGGCAGATGCTCCGAAGCGGACAGGCGGCGCAGTCCGGTTCGCCGTTTGGCCGGCAGACCAAGGCGCCGAGCTCCATCAGCGCCTGTGTGAAGTCGCCGCACCGCCCCTCGGGATAGACCGTGGCGAGCGTCTCTGCGGCGGCGCGCTTTGTCTCCGGCTTCAAAATATCTTCATAGGAGGCGCAGAGTCGTGACCAGACGCGCAGCACGTTTCCGTCGACGGCGGGCGTCTTCCGTTCAAAACAGATGGAACAGACGGCCCCGGCGGTATAGTCCCCGATCCCGGGCAGCGCGCGGACCGATGCATAGTCCTCCGGAAAATGCCCGCCGTACTGCCCGGCGACGATTTGCGCCGCTTTTTTGAGGTTCCGCGCGCGGGAGTAGTAGCCGAGCCCTTCCCAGAGTTTATTCAGCTCGTCGTCCGGGCAGACCGCAAGATCGGCGATGGTCGGCAGTCTCTCAAGAAAGCGGAGATAGTAGGTTTTCACCGTCTCGGTGCGCGTCTGCTGGAGCATGATCTCCGAGAGCCAGACGTGATAGGGTTCCCGGTCCCGGCGCCACGGCAGGTCCCGCTTGTTTGTTTCGTACCAAGGGAGCAGCAGCTCCGGCAGCAGGTTGAATTCCGTCTCCCCCGCCCCCTTTCTTCAGATATTTTTTATTTTATCACAGAATCGGCCGGATGTCTGCCCCGCTCTCTTGAGGAATAACCGAACCGGTTCCTTTTCTTTTGCGGATTCCGGCAAAGGGCGGCTTCTGAAAAAGTTCCTGCCGGGAAAATCCGTTTCTTTTTTCGGGGAACGGGCACTCCCGCCGCTCCGTTCGATGGAAGAAGGCGAAAAAAGTAACATAACCTGTCCTTCCGCGGCATACTCTTTTAGGAAAAAGCGGAGGGAGGAAATGCCTCCGAGATAAAAACAGACGGGGAAAATTCCTTCAACAGAAAAATAAACGGAGGGAACGCCTCCGATATAAAAAATAGACGGAGGCGGTGGCTTTGAAAACAGATACCCTGCCGGAAAAGAAAGGGCTCTCCTCGGCGGAGGCATCCGCCCGGCTCTTAAAATACGGAGAAAACGTGCTCGAAGGAAGGCGGAATGAAAGCGCTGCGAAGATGCTAACCTCGCAGTTTAAGGACGCTCTGACGCTGATTCTGATCGCCTCCACGGCTATCTCCGTCCTGATGGGCGAATATGTCGAGGCCGCCACGATCCTCGCCATCGTGCTGCTCAACGCGCTGCTGGGCTTTTTGCAGGAGTACCGCACGGAGCGGACCCTTGAGGCGCTTCAGGCGCTCTCCGCCCCGACCGCGAAAGTTCTTCGGGATGGAAAGCTCCGTGAGATTCCGGCGTCGCAGGTCGTTCCGGGCGACGTCGTCCTGCTCTCCGCCGGGTGCCGGGTGCCCGCGGACGGCCGGCTGCTGGAGGCGTTTGCGCTCTCCGCCGACGAATCCCTGCTGACCGGGGAATCCGTTCCGATCGGAAAAGAGGTCATGGCCGGCGAACCCGGCTTTCTTTATATGGGTACGACCGTCGCCTCCGGCCACGGCAGGGCGCTCGTCACCGGGACGGGCATGCATACCAGAATGGGCGGCATCGCGGGCCTGCTCAAAGAGACCGTACAGGAGCAGACGCCCCTTCAGCGGCGGCTCACGCGGCTCTCGGTCTGGATCGGTGCCGGATGCCTCGCGGTCTGCGGGATCGTCACCCTGACCGGCGTGCTGCGCGGCGAATCCCCGTTCAATATGTTTCTGACCGGGCTTTCGCTTGCGGTCGCGGCGGTGCCGGAGGGGCTGACCGCCGTCATCACGATCTCGCTGGGACTCGCGGTCTCCCGGATGCTCAAAAAGAGCGCGCTGATCCGCAGGCTGCACGCGGTCGAGGCCCTCGGCTGCGCGGACATCATCTGCTCCGATAAGACCGGCACGCTGACGCAAAACAAAATGACCGTGCGGAGGGCGGTCTCTCTCGCCGGCCCGGCCGACGGCTGCCCCGCGGTTTGGGAGAAGATGAAGCTCGCCGCGGTGCTCTGCAACAACGCGGCGGACGACTCCTCCGCAAGCCCGACGGAGCTCGCCGTTTTGGAGATGGCGAAAGTTTCCGGCGCGAATGTCGGGGCGATTCTCTCCTGTTACGCGCGCGAGGCGGAGATCCCGTTCGACTCTTCCCGCAAGCGGATGTCCGTCTCCGTGCTCAGCCGGAGCGGGGAACGATTTGTCTTTACCAAGGGCGCGCCGGACGTGCTCATGCGCTGCTGTTCCTCCTGTATGATGGGCGACCGCATTGTGTCCTTCGGCCCGTCGGAACGGGAGCGGGCGGAAAAGCTGCTCTCCGGGATGGCCTCCGAGGCGCTCCGGGTGATCGCGTTCGCCTATAAGCCCTGTTCCGGCGGGCCGATTTCCGAGAGCGGCCTTATTTTTATCGGCATGGCGGGGCTCGCCGATCCGCCGCGGCCGGAGGCGAGGCCGGCCGTGCTCAAATGCCGAAGCGCCGGCATTCGCACCGTGATGATCACCGGAGACCACCGGGATACGGCCGTCGCGGTGGCAAGGGAGATCGGCATCCCGGCGGATACCGGCTCCGTGATGACCGGCGCGGAGATCGATGCCCTCTCCGACCGGCGTTTTGCCGAGAAAGCGGACGGTATCCGCGTCTTTGCGAGGGTGACGCCGGCCCATAAAATGCGGATCGTGCGGGCGCTCAAGGCTTCCGGCCACACGGTCGCCATGACCGGAGACGGCGTCAACGATGCGCCGGCGGTGCGCGCGGCGGATATCGGCGTCTCGATGGGCAAAGGCGGCACCGACGTGACGCGGGAGGCCTCCGGCATCGTGCTGCTCGACGACAACTTCGCCACCCTCGTCAGTGCGGTCGAGGAGGGGCGCATCATCTATGAAAACATCCGCAAATTCATCCGGTACCTGCTCTCCTGTAACATCGGCGAGGTATTCACGATGTTCGCCGGGATGCTGATCGGGCTGCCGGTCGTACTGTTGCCGATCCAGATTTTGATGGTCAACCTCGTCACGGACGGCCTGCCCGCGATCGCCCTCGGCTTCGATCCGCCGCAGAGCGATCCGATGGCCCTGCCGCCGCGGCCGCGGAACGAATCCGTCTTTTCGCGTGGGCTCGGCTTCACCATCGTCACGCGGGGGCTGCTGATCGGCCTCTCCGTGCTGCTGGCGTTCACCTCTGTCCTGCGCAGCGGCGAAGGTCTTGCCGCCGCCCGGACCTGCGCTTTTGCCTCGCTCGTTCTGACGCAGCTCGTCCACTCCTTTGAATGCAAGAGCGAGAGCCGCTCCCTCTTCACCATTCGTCTGCTCAACAACTGGAAGCTCATCGGCGCGTCGCTGGTTTCGCTCTCGATCGTCCTCGCCTGCATTTACGTTCCGGCGCTCGCGGAGATCTTCGGCACCGTGCCGCTGGGCTGGGGAGATCTCGGGAAGGTGCTGCTCTATTCCGGAGCGGTGCCGCTCGTCTCCGCGGTGCTCATGCTGATGCGGCAGGGAAAATAAAGCCGGAGACAAGAAGAGAAACACGGTTTATCAAAATTTTTCTCCGCAAAAAAAGCCCTTCCGGTTTTCCGGAAGGGCCTTCTGTTTTATCTCTTTTATTTCAGCAGGACGATGGCGATGAAGACGCAGCCGCCGTGATCGCCGGCAAAATTCTGGCCGGTCAGCTTGCCGAGCTCGGTGCAGTTGACGCAGTAGGCGCTCAGCGACGGGCAGGCGATATCGGGATGGCGGCAGGGCTCGCCGGTGATGCAGGCGCACTCCGGGCACAGATGGCAACCGCCCACGGTCAGGACGCGGGCATTTTTCTTGGAATATCCGAGCTTCTGCATCGACATCCAGAGCAACTGGCTGCGGCGCTCATGGGAGACATGCATCTTCTCGATCTGTTCCGCATCCTTATAGTCCGTGCAGGGATACTCATTGGTAAAAACAAGGGCATCTTTATAATTATGTAATTGGGCAATCAGCGTCTCCGCGGCACCCACGGCCGGCGGACACTGCCAGCACCGTTTATACTGTCCGCATGCGTTCTGAACGCAGAATCTCCGAAGAGTTGGATCACAGGGAACCAGTCTTGCGGGGAGCTCTCCAACCTTTGGATCAAAGCCGAGATCCTCCGCAAGTTTTTTGATTTCATCATTCATGGCCGCCGCTTCCTTTCCGCGTTCAGTATACTTCCAATTTTGCTTTCTGTCAATCATTGGTACAGGCATTTTTTATGAATCTTTTCTATATTTTCAGCGATTTTCCGTCCAATACGGCGGAAACCAACCGTTCTCCCCGGTATTCGAGTTTCAGCGAAAAAAACGGATGCTCTTCGGCCAACAGACGCAGAAAAATCCGGTCGCCCTCCCAGATCGGGAGCTGCAAAATTCTCTGCTTCGGCACCCACTCGAGCTCTCCCTCGTCGCAGGAAGGGACGCCCCCACCATCCTGCGGCAGACCTTCTTCCGGCGCCGGCGCGGTGAAGAGGTGCATATATTCGGTCTCCCATTCGTCGGAGACAAAGGTGACGATTCCCCGGTAACGATATTCTTTGAGCACGAGTCCGGTCTCCTCGCGCACCTCGCGGAGCATGCAGTCCTCCGGGCTCTCCTTATCCTCAAACTTGCCGCCGACGCCGATCCATTTATCTTTATTGGCGTCGTGTTCCTTTTTGACCCGGTGGAGCATCAGGCAGTCCCCGCCGCGTTCGATGTAGCAGAGCGTCGACTGAATCATTCCGCAAGTCCCCCCTCCGGCTCATAGTCGATGCAGGCCTTTCCCGCCTGCGGGATCTGATCTTTTCTTGGAATCGCGTAACGTTTCCCGTCCTTGACGAAGTTGGCGCCGGTCTGCTTAAAATGAAAGCGGACGCCGTTTTCCACGCACTGCCGCCGCAGATCCAGTACCCATCCGTAGTCGCAGATGCGCGCGCCCGGCCCGCTCTCTCCGCCGACGATCACGCTTCCCAAAGTCCCCTTCGGAATTCTGCCGAGGTCGATCCGCTCCAACAGCGGCTCGCAGACGAGAAAGCGGTTTTTGATCGGCAGCGAGAGGAACAGGGAGAGCCGCTCTTCGCAGCGCCGCTGATTCTCGACCGTGCAGCCGACGGAGACGTTCTCCCAGCCGCCGCCCCAATCCTCCGGCACGCAGTCCAGAAAACGGGTGATCCGCTTCGTGATGATGCGGAAAAAGAGGTCCGTCCGCTGCCGTACCATCTCCCAGACTTCGTCCCGCCACGAATCGGCCTCCTCGAGGAAAAAATCCGAGGAGAGGCAGAGCCAAACCTCGCTCCCGGAAGGCCATTTCCAGTTTCCGCCGCGGTCTCTTTTTACCGCGTCGGAAAACGAGGCCGTCTTCGCCACAACGGAGGCGTCCTTCCCGACGGATTCGTCCCGGCGGTAGACGTAGCAGTGCAGACAGCCCTCGGAATATTTCCGGCAGCCGTGCCATGGGTTCCAGACAAACGATTCCATGCGCGTTACCCCTGTTTTGCGGAGAGGAGTTTCAGGATCTCCCGGTCCGCCGGGCAGAATTCCAGCCCGTCGAAATCTTCCGGACCGGCCCAGCAAAACGTCTCGTGCACGATCAGCTTCGGCTCGCCGGAAACGATCGTCGCGGAAAAAAATTTGATGTCGACGTCATATTCCGGGTAGCGGTGGAAGGTCTCAAGCAGCAGCCCGCCGACGGTAATTTCGACGTCCAGTTCCTCGCGGCACTCGCGGATCAGGCATTCCTCGTCGGTCTCGCCCTCCTCGCGCTTGCCGCCGGCAAATTCCCAGAGATGGGCGCAACTTCCGCCCTCGCGCCGCCTGCAAATCAGAATCCGGCCCCGACCGTCTTCGATGACGGCGGCGGAGACATCCTTTTTCATACCACACCCCCCGGGCTTTTTATACGGATTATTGTACCCCCATCCCGGCGTCAAGTCAAACGGGAGAATAAAAAGCGGGGTCTTTCTTCTTTCTCTCAAAAGGGGTTCCGAAGCTGGATCCGATGCCACAATAACGAAAGATCTCCGGCGCGGGTAAAGCATGTTTTCCTCCCACAAAGATAAAAGTCCGCCTGACCCCGGCGCGAACAGGCGGCCTCCCGGGATAGGGCGGCCCCGGCAAAACTTGGAGGTGTGGCTTCTTCCTCCGGGCGCAAAAAAGCCTCCACCCGGTTTCGGCGCGAAGGGTCTGAATTTTCAGCGGTTTTTTCGTACGGTCCGGCAAAGGCTCATCTCCTGCGTCGTTCAAGATGTTCCGGTATCCCCGGCATCAGGAGGGGAAGCCCGGCTGAAAAGGACAGCCGATTGACAAACCCGTTTGCGGAGATTAAAATAAACAAGGCGCTTTTGGATAGCCGTCTGTCTCCGTAGCTCAGCAGGATAGAGCGTCCGCCTCCTAAGCGGAAGGCCGAGGGTTCGAATCCCTCCGGGGACGCCAACAGGCCGTGCCTGTAAACAATACGTGCTCCTCACAATGTGGGGAGCCGTTTTGTTTTTATCCCCTACAAAATTTACGCGCAGGCCGGATGGAAGGCGGGCAGAAGGTTCCCTTTTTCGCCGGAAGGCTTGCCTTTTTTGTGCCCGCTCAAACCGTCAAAAAACGGTTTCTGAAAAGAACCACCCAAGCCAAACGGTAAAATGCCCGTCGGCCACGGAGAAAGCCCATCCGTTTTTTGCGGATGTCTCTCAGGGCCGAGCGCCGTTTTCCTTTTCATATTTCATATAGATAAAAGCGTTGATTCCGCTCTGCTTGCTGTATTTATTCGGCACACGCAGGAATTCCCGGAAACCGAGCTTTTCATAGAGCCGGACCGCGGGCGTGTTGGTATCCGCGACCTCCAAGACATAGGCGCGCTACGGGGTATCCGAGAAGATATGCCGGAGGATCGCCGAGGCGACGCCCCGACCGAGATGCCTTGGATCGGTCGCGACGAATTCGATGGAGCCGGTGCCGGGCTCGAGCGGGAAGGGATACGGGCGGTTCTCGAGTTCCCTTTTTAACTGAAGCCCCGCGAAGCTCCCCATGACAAACCCCAAATTGCGCCGTAGTTCCTTCGTTTGGATCCGTACGGAGGAGGTCCTTCCGTCCGTACAGGCGGCGATTCCCAAAATCTCTTCGTTCTCCACCGCGGCATAAAAGGTCTCCAAACGAAACATATGGGCCAGCGCACAGGACAGCTTTTCGGGGTCTTTGGAAAAATATCGCAGCCATTGGAAGAAACCGGCCACGAAAATATCGCCGATCTTTTTTCGGGCGTCCTCTCCAAGCTCGCTTACCCGTCTGATTTCCATACGGATCCGCTCCTCTTCGTCTTTTTATTTGATACAACCATTTTTATTGTAATATAAAAAACTCGAATTGCATAGCCCGGCCCGACCGGAGCGATTTTGCCAAGCTCTTGCCTTCCTCCGGATTTTATGATATGATTTTTACATTATATGGAAAGCTCCGAATCATGTAGGAGGTGTCTCTTTTGAGCAAAATCATCGAGGTCTCCGGGCTGCAAAAGTCCTATGGGGACGTCCGCGCGGTAAAGGGACTGGATTTTTATATCGAAAGCGGAAAGATCTTCGCCTTCCTTGGGCCGAACGGCGCCGGAAAATCCACGACGATCGACATTATCTGTACGTTTCTCCGGCCGGACGCCGGCAGAGTCGTCGTGGACGGGCATGTGCTCGGTGAAGAGGACGACGCCATCCGCTCCGTCATCGGGGCGGTGTTTCAGGACAGTCTGCTCGACAACCTGCTGACCGTGCAGGAGAATCTGGAGATCCGCGGCGGCTTCTACGGGCTCAAAGGACAGAAGCTCCGCGAGACCGCCGAGAACGTCGCGCGGGTCACGGGCATCTCCGAGATCCTGAAGCGGCCCTATGGGAAGCTCTCCGGCGGGCAGCGGAGACGCTGCGACATTGCGCGGGCGCTCGTCAACATGCCGAAGATTCTTTTCCTCGATGAGCCGACGACCGGCCTTGACCCGCAGACGCGCAAGAGCGTGTGGGAGACCGTCACCGCGCTGCAACGGGAGACCGGAATGACCGTCTTTCTCACGACGCATTACATGGAGGAGGCCGCCGGGGCCGACTATGTGATCGTCATCGACGACGGCCGGATCGTCGCGAAGGGCACACCCTCTTATCTCAAAGAGACCTACACGACCGACAAGCTCTCCCTCGTCTGCACGGATCCGCAGAAAGCCGCCGCGCTGCTGGAAGGGGAAGGCCTTCCCTATACGCAGAAGGCCGACCGGATTTTCGTCTCCATCCCTTCCACCCTGTCGGCCCTGCCGATTCTGCAAAAGGTCTCGGATTCCATCTCGGGCTTTGAGGTGACGACCGGCACCATGGACGACGCGTTTATCGCCATTACGGGAAAGGAGATTCGGGAATGATCGGATTTGCAAAAAGAAACCTCCTGATTTTCTTCCGTGACAAGGCGGCGGTCTTCTTCTCGCTGCTGGCCGTCTTCGTCATCATCGGGCTGTACGCCCTGTTTCTCGGGGACGTCTGGGTAAACAGCTTTACGGGGCTGAACGGCGTGCGCTACCTGATGGACAGCTGGATCATGGCCGGACTTTTGGCCGTGGCCTCCGTCACCACCACGATGGGCGCCTTCGGCATCATGGTGGACGACAAGACCAAAAAGATCATTAAAGATATCACTTCCTCGCCGCTTAAACGCAGCCGGATCGCGGGCGGATACATCCTCAGCTCGTACCTGATCGGCTGTATCATGAGCTTCATCACGCTTATATTGGCCGAGATTTACGTCATCGCAAACGGCGGCGAACTGCTGGGTCCTGCCGCGCTGGTCAAGACGGCGGGGCTGATTCTGCTCTCCACCCTCGCCAACACGTCCCTCGTCTTCTTCATGGTCTCCTTCTTTAAGAGCGCCAACGCCTTCGGAACGGCGAGCACGATCATCGGAACGGTCATCGGCTTTCTGACGGGCATCTACCTCCCGATCGGACAGCTCCCGGAGGCGGTTCAGTGGGTGATCAAGGTGTTCCCCGTCTCGCATTCCGCGGTGCTCTTCCGGCAGGTGATGATGGCGGAACCGCTCTCGGTCACCTTTGCGGGCGCGCCCGATTCGGCCGTACAGGAGTTTGAGGAACTGATGGGCGTCACCTATAAATTCGGCGGCACCACCGTCACGCCGCTTACGAGCATCGCGGTTCTGATCGTGACGGCGGCGGTCTTCTACGGCCTGTCGATCTGGAATCTCTCGCGCAAAAAGAGCTGAGGGGTCGGGTCTTTTTGCCCGCTTTGAGCACGCCTCCGGGAAGTGGATTCTCTCTTTACTTAGGCGTTTTCAGGTAGGACTCGCGCGGCCGCATTCTTTTGGGCCGGGGGCTCTTCCGGCCTGTTTTTCTTCATGGCCGGCTCTCATGCGGAAAGCAAATCCCGGATACCCGGCGGCTTCTTTCTCCTTAATAAATAAAAAGCTCCGGAACATTCCTGTTTCGGAGCTTTTTTCGGTTCAGATACCGCGGCGCTCGAGATATTCCATCGCGCGGGAGATCAGGTTTTTGTCGTTGCGGAACGTGACCATCTCATAAGCGGTATGGATTTCCATCCATGCGATCTCGCTGACCTCCTCCTCCTGTGGGTGGAGGGCGCTTTCATTCAGCGTAAATCCTATAAAATAAATCACCTGCTTTTTGACGTTGGGTTTCGGGGAATACTCGACGGCCTCCCGGAATCCCTCGCGTAAAAAGACCTGAAGCCCGGTCTCCTCCCGGATCTCACGGAGGGCGGTCATCATTTCCGTTTCGCCCGCCTCCATGTGTCCTTTGGGAAAGGACCAGTGGCCTCCGCTGCGGTGCTTGATCAGAAGAAGCTGAGTCTCTCCTTCCTGCTCACGATAGATCAGTCCGCCGCAGGACTTCTCATGTTTCATTTTTTCTTCTCCAATCGGAACAAAGCATACTCTGTTATTATCATAACACGAATAAAAACCCAGTTCAAGAGAAAATTCCGACCGCGGCTGCGGCGTTTTTCGCGTTTTTCTTCTCTTTTTGAAAATTTCCCGCCGCCTTTTGCTTGCATCCCGTATTTTGGCTGATATAATGGAAAAAAACGGGCCCCCTTCCGTATCTACGGAACCGGGCCCCTATGAATATGCGAGGTGCGGATGAAAATGAGTGTATGGAAAAAGCTCGGAAAACGGTATTTCATCGACGCAATGGGCGCCATGGCACAGGGACTTTTTGCTTCCCTGCTGATCGGTACGATTTTTAAGGCGATCGGCATGATCCCGGGGCTCTCCCTGTTTGCCCAGATCGGCGGCTACGCGCAGGCGATGGCCGGCCCGGCGATGGCGGCCGCGATCGCTTACTCGCTTGGCGCGGCTCCGCTCGTCATCTTCTCCGCCGCCGCGGTCGGGTATGCGGCCAACTCGCTCGGCGGGGCCGGCGGTCCTCTGGCGGTCTTCTTCATCGCCATCGCCGCCGCGGAGGCCGGGCGCGCCGTCTCCAAAAAGACGCGCGTCGATATTCTGGTCACGCCGTTTGTTACGCTGCTCACGGGCGGCTTGCTCTCCGTCTTTCTCGCGCCTCCGATCGGCGTGCTCACCGGATATATCAGCGCCTTTATCGGCTGGGCGGCGCTTCAGGCTCCTTTCGTCACCGGTCTGGTGGTCGCCGTCGTCATCGGCATGGTGCTCACTCTGCCGATCTCCAGCGCCGCGATCTGCGCCGGGCTTGTAATGACCGGCAGCGCCGCCGCGGAGGGCAGTTCGGAGGGACTCGCCGTCGCCGGAGCGGCCGCTATTGCCGGATGCTGCGCACAGATGGTCGGTTTCGCGGTCATCAGCTTCCGGGAGAACGGCTGGAACGGTCTGTTTTCTCAGGGCATCGGCACCTCGATGCTCCAGATGCCGAATATTCTGCTCCATCCGCAGATCTGGATCGCGCCGACGCTCGCCTCCGCCGTTACCGGGCCGCTCGCCGTCTGTGTCTTTCGGCTTGAGATGTACGGCGCGGCCATCAATTCCGGCATGGGTACCTGCGGCCTGCTCGGGCCGATCGGTCTGATTCTGGGCTGGTTCGACCCTGAAAACGGCTATTCGCGGGCCGTCACCGCAACGGACTGGGTGGGCCTCGCATTGATCTGCTTCGTCCTGCCGGCCGTCCTTTCTTATTTATTTAACGAGATTCTCCGCAAAATCGGCTGGGTACACGACGGCGACATGAAACTGCCGGACTAATTTTTCCGAATCGGAAATCGGCTCTCCAACCCGTATTTTTCGAGACCTGCCTGTTTCCATATCGACTACATGGATGGGTCCGGAGCGGGGCGAAAATTCACCCTCCTTTTTTAAAAAGGAAGCGCCCGGCAGGAAAGCCCCGATCCTCGGGGGTCTGCCCTTGCTCAGAACAGCAGTCTCCGGAGAGTTTTTCCGAACCGAAAAGCGTCCTTCCAAATCGCATCTTTTAAGGGCCGCTTTTTTCTGTTAACCTGTACGGAGGAATCTGTATTCGGGAGGTAAAAATTTATCTTCCGAAAAAGCGCTCGGCGGGGAACCGACAAAACCGTCCGGTAAACCGCTCTTTCGGGATTCTTCCGTCTGCCGCGGGGCGCCGGTTTTCATCCGCGGCGGAGTTTTTGCTTCTTCAAAAATCGTTAAAAAAATACCCCTGTCTCCGGGAGCGATTCGCATCCGGCGGCAGGGATTTTTTATTTTCTCAATCAGCAAACGACCGCGCCGTATTCCGCGGCAAGCGCCGCGAGCCGCTCTCCGCCGATCCTGCTGCGGGAATCGAGAACCGCCCTGCCCGGATACAAGAATAAAGCTTCGGCGAGCGCCTCCTCATTCTCCGCGAGAAAGGCGGCGGGCTTATGCAGCAGATGGGCGCTCTGGGCAAACAGGCGTGCCTCCTCCGGCGAGGCGATACGGATCAGTGCGGCATCTCCGGGCTCCTCCGCGGCATCGATAAGCGCATCGTCCAGATCCGCCCCGCAGGTGATCTCCGGCGAAAAGCGGAATGTTTTCTCAAGAAAACAGGCGCGCTGCCCGTCCGAAACGGGGATTTTTTCGTCCATAGCGGCCGGTAACTCCGTCTCCGGCGGCTTCCTGGCCGGAAAATCGAAGCGATCCATGAGCCGGCGAAGCAGGGCGATATGGCGGTCATCCGTGCCGCAGCAACCGCCCATAACGGTCACGCCGGCGCGGAGCAGGTTCTCCATCCCGGCGGTAAATTCCTCCGGCGAGAGGTCGTAATGCGGCGGTTTCCCGACCGGGATGCCGGCGTTGGGCTTTGCGAGAAGCGGAATTTCCGCATGGGGAGCGAGGGATTTCATGACGGGAAGCATCTTCCCCGGTCCCTCGCCGCAGTTGAGACCGAAGACGGCGGCGCCGAGGGACTGCGCCACGATCAGACAAGCGAGCGCCTCCGAACCCATGATCGTGCGGCCGGTCTCATCGGCGGAGACGCTGACCATCACCGGGAGTCCGGTCTTTCTTGCGCCGAGCAGCGCGGCCCGCATGTCCGGCAGCGAGGTGAACGTCTCGCAGACCAGCAGATCGGCCCCGGCCTCTTTCAGCGCGGCGGCCTGCGCCTCATAGCAGGAGACCAGATCCGCATAGGACAGCTCGCCGAAAGGCTCCGGCAGCACACCGGCCTGAGAAAGGTCTCCGGCAATTAGAGCTTTCCCGACGGAAGCCTCCTTCGCAAGCGAGACGAGCTCGCGGTTCATCCGTTCCATCTGATTCTCAAGGCCGAAAGCGGCGAGCCGAAGCGGATTTGCGCCGAACGTCGGAGCATAGAGAACCTCCGAGCCGGCGTCCGCATAACCTCTTTGGACCTCCCGGATGACCTCCGGATGATCGAGAATCCACGCCTCCGGACAGACGCCCTGCGGCATGCCCGCGGCCATAAGCCTTGTGCCGGTTGCGCCGTCGAGCAGCAGCGGGCGGTTTGGGAGTTTTTCCATTCCGACATCCCTTCCTTTTTTGAATGTGAAAAAGCGCCCGCGCGGATGCTGAAACGAGCATCCCGGCGGACGCCATATTCCGGTGAACGCATGGACGGCCGGCTTCGCGGCCGAAAAGCGGATAAAATACCCGATCCGGTACTTTAAAGGCAGGTTTCCGGTAGGCCCTCCGAAAGGTTTTCCGGAGACTGCCCGACGGTTTTCCTGAAAAAGCCGGAATTTTTTACTCACATGTATTCCGGCACGGTGATCCTGAGCATCGTGAGCACGTTGCGGATCACCGTCTTGACGGCGACACAGAGTGCGAGCCTCGACTGGAGCACCTCTTCCGCCTCGCCCTTGACGCGGCAGCTGTTATAGAATTTGTGGAACAGCGTGGCGACGTCGATGGCATATTTGGTGAGGCGGGCCGGATCATAGGCGTTGGCCGCGTCGATGATCTCGCCCGGGAACCGCGCGAGCCCGCCGATCAGCGCAAGCTCCTCCGGCGCGGAATAGGCTCGGCCCGTATAGTCGGGGGAAAATTCGACGCCCTCGGCCGCGAGATTCTTGAGGATCGAGCAGATGCGCGCGTGCGCGTACTGCACATAATAAACCGGATTTTGGCTGTCCTGCTGCACGGCGAGGCCGAGGTCGAAGATCAGGTGGGTGCTCGGCTCGCGCAAGTTGAAGAAGAAGCGCGCCGCGTCGATCGGCACCTCCTCGAGCAGATCGGTCAGCGTGATGGCCTTGCCGGTGCGTTTGCTCATGCGGACGGGCTCGCCGTCCCGCATGAGCTCGACGAGCTGCATCAGAACGATGTCGAGCCGGTCTCCGTCGCAGCCGACGGCGTCCATCGCGCCCTTGAGCCGCGCGACGTGGCCGTGGTGGTCGGCGCCCCAGACGTTGATCACGCGGTCGAAGCCGCGAAGCGCAAATTTGTTGTAATGGTAGGCGATGTCTCCGGCAAAGTAGGTCGGATTGCCGTTTTGGCGGATCAGAACGTCGTCCTTGAGCTCCAGCGCCTCGATCTGTTCCTCGGTTTTGCCTTCCCTGCGGAGCCTCTCGGCCAGTACCTGCGTGTTTTTATACCAGAGGGCGCCGTCCTTCTCGTAGGTGAGGCCCTTGTCGGTCAGGATTTTTACGATTTTGTCGACGGTGCCGTCTTTATAGAGCGAGCTCTCGCGGAACCAGACGTCGTAGTCGATGCGGTATTTCGCAAGGTCGCGTTGAAGGCCCTCGACATTTTTCGGCAGCGCATAAGCGATCAGGGCTTCCCGACGTTCCTCGGGATCGCTCTGGAGGTATTTGTCCCCGTAGAGATCCGCAAATTCCTTCGCGCGTTCCTTGATGTCCTCGCCGTGGTAGCCGTCCTCCGGGAATTCGACGGCCTCCTCGCCCAAATAGATCTGAAGATACCTCGCCTCGAGCGAGCAGCCGAATTTGGCGATCTGGTTGCCCGCGTCATTGATATAGAATTCGCGGGTCACGTCGTAGCCGCATGCATCAAGCGCCGCGGCGATGCCGTCGCCGATCGCTCCGCCGCGGGCGTTGCCCATGTGCATCGGGCCGGTCGGGTTGGCGGAGACGAACTCCACCATGATCTTTTTACCGGCGCCGATATTGCTGCGGCCGTAATCCGCATCCTCCTCCAAAACGGCGGATACGGTGTCCGCGTACCATTCCGGCGCGTAGAAGACGTTGAGGAATCCGGGACCGGCGACCTCCGCCTTCGTAAAGATTCCGCCCTCCCCCAGATGGGAGACAAGGGCCTCCGCGATCTTTTTCGGCGCCGTATGCAGCGCGCGAGCGGATACCAGAGCGGCATTGGTGGCGAGGTCTCCGTTTTTGGAATCGGCCGGGATCTCGATGATGAAATCGGGAAGCTCCGCCTCCGGCAGCTCTCCGGCGGCAAATGCGGCCCGGAACGCCGCCTCAATCCGGCTTCTGAATTCCTGTTTCGCTTCCGCGACGGGATTATGCATCGTGATGTTCGCACTCCTTCACTACGATATTGACTTCGTTCTCGCTCGAGAGAACCGTGTTGATATCCAAGGAATAGCGAAAATGGAGCATCCCGCCGTTTTCCTTCAGATCGTTTTTAATCTCGCCTCCCTGGACGCCCATGATCCAGTCCGTGAAACCGTTGTCATAGAGGCATTGATGGCGCGTGCCGTTCTCGATGATAAGCTGGCTGCGGCGCTTGCCGCGGCGGGTCATCGTCACCTTCTCGGTGCCGTCCACCTGAAGCTTGGTTTTGATCGTCGGTATGGCGTCCTCTTCCTCGGCCTCGTCGTAATCGATGAACCAGCTTCCTTTTCTCTTATAGTATTTCCCTTTGGTCAGCATCTCGATGGTGTCTTTTTCGCCGTCGATATCCTGAATGCCTTTTATAAAAATAACCACATCTTTTTTCATTGCCGTTTCCTCTATATCAAATCATCGGGGGAAATTTTCTCGACCTCGGGCAGCTCCTCCCCCAGAAATTCTCTGCCGAGATCCGCAAAACTGCCCCCCGTGTCGGTGAGGAAGAATTTCATCTTCCCCGTCTCTCCGCTTTCGTTCAGCAGGCCGTTTTCTTTTAAATACCGCGCCGCGGCGAGGGCGGTCTCCCTGCCGGAATCGATCAGGAAGAGCTTTCTCCCGGTCATCTCGTCGATCATCGTGTAAAGCAGCGGGTAGTGGGTGCAGCCGAGGATCAAAGTATCCATATCGGTCAGGCGGAATTTTTCAAAATAGTCGGAGAGCACCTTCCGCGTGATCTCGTTATGAAAATCGGTGTAGCCGTTCTCGACGAGCGGCACCAAGAGCGGACACGCCACGCCCTCGAACTCCGCCTCCGGAGCGAGCGCCTTCACCGCTTTTTCGTAGGAGCGGCTGGCGACGGTGGCGGCGGTGGCGATGAGGCCTATCTTTCCGTTTTTGGTCGCGGCGGTCGCGGCTTCCGCGGTCGGGCCGACGACGCCGATGCAGGGCACCGGGCGGCTCCCCATCTCGTCGGCGAGCACGGAACTCACCGTGCCGCAGGCGACGATGATCAGCTTGACGTCCTGCCGCTCAAGAAAATCAAGGCATTCCGACGCAAACCGGCGGATCGTCTCTCTGCCGCGGCTGCCGTAGGGCACCCTCGCGGTGTCCCCAAAATAACAGAGATTCTCGCCGGGAAGAATGCGTCTGAGTTCCCGGACGGCGGTGAGGCCGCCCAGCCCGGAATCAAAGACGCCGATGGCTCGTGTATCCGTAAACAGTTCCTCCAAATCATAAATTTCCGGATCCCGGTTTGCCCTTGGAGCCGCCGAACAGTCCGGGCGGCTTTGGGCATAAGAAAGCTTGCCTTTTTTGCGGCAGGCAGACCCGGCCCGGGTATGCTCACGGCTCCAGCGCAAGCTCCAGCAGCCGGTCGATGATCTCCGAATACTTCATGCCGGACGCGACGAGCAGCTTCGGATACATGGAGATATCCGTGAAACCCGGCAGCGTATTCGGCTCGTTGAGATAGATCTTTTTCGTGTCGCCGTCGATCAGGAAATCCACCCGCGCCATGCCGCGGCAGCCGAGGGCATGATAGGCTTTTTTGGCGATCTCGCGCACCTCCGCGGCGGTCTCCTCCGGGATTCTCGCCGGAATATAGAGCAGGCTCTCGGCGTTGTTGTATTTCGCATCGTAGGTATAGAATTCCTCCGCCGGAACGATCTCTCCCGGGCCGGCGACGACCACTTCGTCGTTGCCGAGCACGGAGCACTCGATCTCGATGGGGTTTTTGACCGCCTCCTCGACGAGAATCTTGCGGTCGTTTTTAAAGGCAAGGTCGAAGGCGGCTCTGAGATCCGCCTGTTTTTTCACTTTGGTGATGCCGACCGAAGAACCGGCGTTCGCGGGCTTGACAAAGACCGGCCAGCCGAGCTCCCGGCCCACCTCTTCGGCGGCCGCGGCATAATCGCAGCCGGAGAAATAAGTCAGCCACCGCACCTGCGGCACGCCGGCGTTCGCGAGCACGGTGTGGCAGATGTCCTTATCCATGCAGATCGCGGAGGCGAGCACGTTGCAGCCGACATACGGGATGCCGGCGATCTCCAGAAGGCCCTGCATCGTGCCGTCCTCGCCGTTTTTGCCATGCAGCACGGGGAAAACCACATCGATCTTTCGGGAGGTCAGCTTGCCGTCATGGTTAAAAAGGATGCCGTGGACGGACCGGTCCGGGGAGAGAAACGCCGGGCAGGTATAGGCCGTATCCTCCCATCGGTTTTCCTTCACGAGGCCGATCGGCCCGTTGTAATACTGCCATTGACCTTCCTGAGTGATGCCGATCATATGGATGTTGTATTTTTCCCTGTTGATATTCTCCGCGACGGATGCGACGGATTTGCAGGAAACTTCGTGTTCGCTCGAAACTCCGCCGAACAGCAGAGCGACGTTGATTTTCATAAGAAGCACCTCCTTGTCATCGGGTACTGGATTTGATCAAGGATATGCGCCGGTCAGATCTCTCCTGCCAGCGCCTCCAAAACTTTTTTATAAGAGGCGGTCGGGTCCTCGAGGAACCGCTCCTTCGCCTCCGTCGCCTGCTCCATCGTTGGCAGGAAGAGGGAGAGCTCCATCAGGTCGGTGCCGATGTCCTTCATCTCGATATGCAGCATGAAGCCGTCCTCGGTCCGGGTGACGGAGACGAGGTTTTCCTCTTCTCTCCTGCGGCGCAGAATCATGGATTTTGCGTTTGCGGCGGCCTTCTCGCGAATGGATGCCGGCAGATCGCCCGAGAGCTTCTCGGCGACATCCCTGCCTTTTGAGGTCAGGCGGTATTCGCAGACGCCGTGCTCGCTGCGGAACGTGTCGACGCAGTCGAGGTTTTTGAGCTCGGATGCCGCGTCCGCGAATTCAAAATAGTTCGCCGTGCCGTCGGCAAGAACGGCCTCGGTGAGCTCGTCAAAGCTCAGAGGCTCCCCCGCCGCGGCCAGAATATGACAGATCAGGATCCGGATCCCGCGGTTGTCGGTGAGGCCGCCCGGGCGGATTCCCTCGGTGAATGCATCCTCCAAAGTCAGCTCTCCTTTTCTTCGAGATGGACGGAATAAACTTCGGTATAGGTCAGTTTTCCGGCGATGCGCTCGGATTTCATCAGGCTGATTCTTCCGGCGTGAAGCGGCTTCTCCGGCAGGAAGTTCTCCATCTCCTTCGGGTCGAACGTCCCGTCCGTGACGACCTCGCGCCCGAGCGTCAGGTGCGGTTTAAAGGGCCGCTCCTCCAGCCGGAAACCGTGTGAGGCGAGCGCCCCGGAGAGCCGGTCATAAAGCCGGTACAGTTCCTCGGGCGCCGCAATGCCCGCCCAAAAGATGGACTCGTCCCCGCGCGAGAAGCGCCCGCTGCCCTTGATTTGATAATCAAAGGCCGAACCCGCGGCCTCCTCCATCGCCCGGCGAACCTCCGAAGCCCGATTCGTCTCGCCCAAAAAGGCGAGCGTCAGGTGCAGATTTCCCCGACCGGTGGTGTGTCCGCCGCGCATATGGGCGGCGAGGTATTTCATTGCGCCGCAGAGGCGGTCCTTCGTCTCTTCGTCAAACAGCAGGGCGATAAACAGCCGGTTTCCGTGCCCGCCGGCATCCTGCCGCGTCATTCTTCCGGAAGCTTGACGCGCTTATGCGGAAGCTCATGTTTTTGGAAGAGCTGTCCGCAGCGGGTGCATTTCCATGCCCACGGATGCTCTCCGGTGAATTCCAGCGGCCCCTTGCAGTCGACGTATTCCGGCTCGGCGCCTTTTTCTTCTTCTTTATGCCGCTCTTCTCCCGCGGCCGCGGCGATGCGGTGTTTCCGTTCCTCGGAGCGCTTGCGGTAGAATTCCGGGTCGTAGGAGGTGGTTCCGATCTCTTCTTTATCGGACTGTTCCTCGTTTTCTTCCTGATGCTTGCCGAAGTTGGCCGGATTGTAATCGGTCGGCTGGTATTCGTTCTCTCCGGAAGAACCTCCGGCGGCCTCTTCGGACCGTTCTTCTTCGGATTCCGCCTCGGGAGCAGGCTCCGTCTCCGTCACAACAGGCTCTTCCTCGGGAAGTTCCTCCGCGGCGGGCTCCTTTTCAGAAACGGGCGGGATTATAGCTTCCTCCATCACAGACTCCTGCGCGGCAGGCTCCTGTTCCGCAGAGGCCTCCAAAGCGGGCTCCGGCGCAGTCTCTTCCTTGTTTTTGCCGAAATTCTTCGGGTTATATTCGGTCGGCCGATAATCGCCGTCCAGCTCGGCCTCTTTTTCTCTCTCTTCAACCATCTGGCCCTGCGGCTTGAAGTTTGCGATTGCCGAAGGGGTCGGGGCGTGCGGTTCTTCGGAATAGACGACGGGCTGCGGCTCCGGTTCGGGCTCCGGCGGCGCATAGGAAGGCGCGCGGCTGAGCGCCGGGGAGGGCGTATAGGCCGGGCGATAAGAAGCCGCCTGCGGAATCTCCGACTCGGAGAGTTCTGCGGCAGGTTCCGGCGAGGCCGGCTCGAAAGCGGAGAGCATCTCCTCAATTTCTGCGCGGAACTCGCTGCGGAACGTCTCGAAATCCTTTGCGATGCCCGTGCCGATCTCCTCGGCAATGTCGTTGCGGATGCGCAGCACGGCGGCGGGATCGAAGCCCTTTCCGTCTCCGGCGCCGTCGATCTCGGCGATGGCGGAGAGCAGGTATCCGATCTGCGCGGCGGCGCGCGCGTTATTTAACAGCAATGCGGCGTTGGTGTCGAGCCCCATGCCGCCGGTCATTTCTTTAATGAGCGCGAGCAGGAAGGGCATCCTGTCTTTGCCGCGGAGCCCCAACTCGTCCGCCTTCGGTACGGCGATGCCCAAGGCGCGGTCGATAACGCTCCTGCCCATGGCGTCGCCCGCAGGAACCGGGTTCAGTACCAACACGCTGCTCTCGATGCCGAGGGTCTCCTTTGCGCGGAAGGCCTTCGCAACCTCCGGCGCGCTGTCGAGCCGATACTCCAAAGAAGTGTCGCTCTCAGCCGTGTAAAATGCCGGAAAGCTCTCCGTGCCGAAGCCGACGACGGTGACGCCTCTGCTTTCGAGGTATTCGAGCGTGCGGCCCTGATCTTGGATGCAGCCGGAGCAGACGACCAGCATGTCGGTGCGGCCCAGTTCCTCGATCTCGGCCGGAATGTCGGCCGGCTCGTCCGGGAACGTATGCACGCCGCCGATGCCGCCGGCCGCCAGCAGTTTGATACCGGCCATCTTCGCGATCTTCATCGTGGCGGCAAGATCGGTGGCGCCGTCCATGCTCTTTGCGGCAAAGACCGGCAGATCCTTGACCGAGACCTTCGCCACGGAGGTTCCGCAGCGGCCGAGGTAGTCGATCTCCTTGTCGGAGAGGCCGATCCGCATTTTCCCTTCGAGGATGGCGATGGCGGCCGGCGCGACGCCCTCGCCGCGGATCAGTTCCTGCGCCTTTTTGACGGTTTCGGCACCGCGCGGATACGGCATGGTATGACAGATCGTGGAGGACTCCAGCGCGACGACGGGTTTTCCGTTTCGCAGCGCGCTCTCTACCTCCGGCGAAAATTCAAGAAAGGGATTGGTATTCATGACGTTTCCTCCTTTTCAGGGCAAACTGATACTTATATAATATAATTTAAAACGCACCGATTGTCAATGCGTTCCCGCATGTGATATAATGGCGTCACAGAAAAGAGGTTGGAAGCATGGAGATCAAGAAAAACTTTACCGAGCTCATCGGCAACACGCCGATGTTTGAGCTGCGTAATATCGAATCCCTTTATGGGCTGGAGGCGACCGTCGCCGCCAAGCTTGAAAAATGGAATCCCGCCGGGAGCATCAAGGACCGCGTCGCCGCGAACATGATTGCGGACGCCGAGGAAAGAGGCATGCTCAAGCCCAATTCCACGATCATTGAACCGACGAGCGGCAACACCGGCATCGGGCTCGCGGCCGTCGCGGCGTCGAAAGGCTATCATGTCATCATCGTGATGCCGGACAGCATGAGCCCGGAACGCATGGCCGTGATGAAGGCCTTCGGCGCCGAATGCGTCCTCACCGACGGCGCGCTCGGCATGACGGGCTGCGTCAAAAAAGCAAAAGAGCTTCTCGCCTCGGTGCCGGAGAGCTTTATGCCCTCCCAGTTCACGAATCCCGCCAACCCGGACGCGCATTACCGCACCACCGGGCCGGAAATTTTCCGCCAGACCGACGGAAAAATCGACGTCCTTGTTGCCGGCATCGGCACCGGCGGCACGATCACCGGCACGGCGAGATACCTCAAGGAACAAAATCCGGCGATCCGGATCGTCGGGTTCCAGCCGGCCTCTTCGCCGCTGCTGACGAAAGGCACGCCCGGCAAGCATAAGATTCAGGGCATCGGCCCGAATTTCATCCCGGAGATCCTCGATCGCTCGCTGATCGACGAGATCCTCGACATCACCGACGAGGACGCCTACCGATTTACGGCGCTGCTCGCCAAAAAAGAGGGCATCCTCGTGGGCATCTCCTCCGGCGGCGCGGCTGCGGCTGCGGTCGAGCTTGCCAAGCGGCCGGAGAACCGCGGCAAGCTGATCGTCCCGCTCTTCCCCGATACCGGAGACCGCTATTTCTCTTCCGGCGTGTTCGGGGACTGAATTGTAGCTCCAAAGGGGATCTCCGGACTCCGGGATAAGATCTCCGTTTCTCCACGATTTCTTTTCGGAAACCCGTCTCCCGGATATGCTCCTTAAACCATTTTATAAAAACGCACAACTTCTTTGCCGATCGATGGCCAAAAGCAGACATGAACCGATAAAAATACCGGCTGGGTCCCCAAAAACCCGGCCGGTATTTTTTTACGCCGTCAAGGCGATATTTTTCCGTTTTACCCGGCCAAACTAACGGTGTCGGGAGGAGGCGGTGTCGGTGAGGGTGCGGATGTTTCTGTTGGCGTTTACGGCCAGTTTTTTCCTGTTGTTCTGCGGCGCCGCCTATGCCATTTTTTCTTTTTCGGCGCCCGACGCACAGGAGCCGGCGTCACAGGAATCCTCCTCGGAAGGCGGCTATATTCCGCGGCAGGAGGACAATTTCTCCCTGCTGCTGATCGGCATGGAGTACGGCGGAAAAAGCGCGGGCTATTTTACGCTCGTCCGCTTCGATATGACGGCCGGGCGCATTCCGGTTTTCACGTTCCCCGCCTCCTGCGCCGTTTCCTATGAAAACGAGGAGACCGACATCCGCTCCCTCTGCAACTCCTCCGGGACGGAAGCGCTGATTGCCGCGCTGGAGACGGAATACGGCATCCAAATCGACGGATGGCTCCGCTACGGCCGCGCCGGCTGCGAGAAGATCGTGGATACGCTCGGCAGCTATGATCTCTCATTTCCGCATGAGCTCGTCTATTCCGGCGGCGGGCGCAGCATCAATCTGCTGGCCGGTACGCAGCGCATGAACGGCAAAAAGACCTACGATGTGATTTCTTTTCCGGATTTCACCGAGACGGAACGCTGCGACCAAATCTCAAAGCTGGTCGCGGCCTTTCTCAACCGCAGGCTCGTCCGCCTGACGGAAAAGGGCGGAAACAATTTCAGCGTGGTGGCGGAGAATACGGAGATCTCCTTCGGCGCGAAGGAACATGCGCTCCGGGAACCCGAGCTCGCCTTCCTTGCCTCACTCGACGTGACCGTCTCAAGCCACATCACGATGGAGGCGGAACTCCGGGACGGCAAGCTCTTTCTGACCGAGACCTCCAGGGAACGGCTGATTAAATATTTTACCTGACCCGCTCTGTGAGCCGGCAAACGCGGGACGCGCAGGATTTCCGCTTTGACCGCATCCGTTTTGCCATACCCGCCCCGCAAATTCTCCGTGACTTTTTTGTGAATCCGGGGCCGCCTCGTTTTTATCTCACAAGCTGGGAAAAAATTCTTTTATACCGTGGGGCCGTTCCTACCAGACCCGATTTGTGCTTCATTCTTTTGTCCGGAGAAAACTTCTTCTGTTTTATTCCGCGATCCCCATGAGCTTCGCCTTCATCAGCAGGATCTGGGATTTGGAATCCTCGATCTCGCCGGAGAGCACCATGCCGATTGCCTCGTCAAGCGGAATTTTTACGAGGTCGAGGAATTCGTCGTCGTCCGGATGCGCGCCGAGAACGGAGAGGCCCTTTGCCGCGAAGAGCCAGAGCCTTTCGTCGCAGAAGCCCGGCGAGGACCACACGCCACCCATCGGAATCCACGTCTCCGCGGAGAGGCCGCATTCCTCGAGCAGCTCGCGCTTCGCACAGGCAAGCGGTTCCTCGCCCGCCTCGAGTTTGCCGGCCGGGAGCTCCAGCAGCGCCTTTCCCACGGGATAACGGAACTGGCGTACAAGATAGACGCCGCCGTCCTGATCGAGCGCGAGCATGGCCGCCGCCCCTTTATGACGCACGACCTCCCGCACGGCCTCGCCGCCGTTCGGGAGCCGGACCTGATCCACATAGAGGTCGAGGATGTGCCCGGAAAAGATTTTCTCGGACGCAATTTTTTCTTCCAGAAGTCTCATGGCATTGCTCCTCTCCGGTTTCTATATTTTCCTTCCGCAGCATATCTTAGTCGTAGTATGCCCGGAGGTGATTGACAGTGGAATCCATCTATCTTCCGCCGACGGCGGAAAACGTGACCTACTCGATCGGCAGCATTCTGGGCCGCCATCCGTGCTCAAAATCCTTTTTTGTCGGAAAGAGCGTGCTCGGGCGGAAAATCACCGCTCTCTCGCTGGGAAATCCCTGTGGAGGCATCCTCTACGTCGGCGCCGTCCACGGCTCGGAGTGGCTGACCGCCTCGCTGCTGCTTTCGTTTTTCGACGAGCTCTGTTTCGCCTATGAACACGACAGCCGCCCTTACGGGGTCGACGTGCGCCGGGCAATTCTTGCGCGGGGCGTGCTCGTCGTGCCGGTGCTCAACCCGGACGGCGTGGAGATCGCCCTCCGCGGGCCGGAAGCCGCGCTCTCCCTGCGCAACAAGGTCGAGCGGCTCTCGGGCGGGGACTATATCCATTGGAACGCCAACGCGCGCGGCGTCGACATCAACCACAATTTCGGCGCCGGCTGGGAGGAACTCCGTGTGCTGGAACAGAAGCACGGCATCTTCGGTCCCGCGCCGGGAAAGTACGGCGGCCCCGCGCCTTTTTCCGAGCCCGAGACGCGCACGGCCTGTGGAATCTGCACCACCTTCGGCGTCAAGCGGCTCTACGCCTTCCATTCTCAGGGGGAGGAGATCTACTGGCGCTACGGAAGCGGCACGCCCTCCGCCTCGCGCGAGATCGCGAAGCTGCTGGCGGAGGCCTCCGGCTATCGGCTCAGCGATCCGACGGGTACCGCCTGCTACGGCGGCTTCAAGGATTGGTTCATTCAGCGGTTCTGCCTGCCGGGCTTTACAATAGAAATCGGCAGGGGGACAAACCCCCTGCCGACGGAAGATCTGGTCAACATCCGAAAGACGCTCTCCGGGATGTTGTTTCTTTCTTTAATGTTATGAGAAGGGCGGCGGTTACTGCAGCTTCTCAAAAAGCGGGCTGACCGGGCGCTCGCCGTAGATCCGCTCGATCGCTTCGGCGAAGATCGGCGCGACCGGCAGGATCGTGATCTTGTCGATGCGTTTTTCCGGCGGAAGCGGAATCGTGTCAAGAAAGACAAGCTCGTCGATGCAACTGTCCTGAAGGCGCTCGATGGCCGGATCGGAGAGCACGGCATGGGTGGCGCAGGCGACGATTTTGGTGGCCCCGCCGATCTTGACGAGCGCCTCGGCCGCATGGCAGAGGGTGCCGGCGGTGTCGACCATGTCGTCCACAATGATGCACTTCTTGCCCCGGACGTCGCCGATGATGTTCATCACTTCGGAGACGTTGGCCTTCGGGCGGCGTTTGTCGATGATGGCGATCGGAATATCGAGCTTCTCAACGAATTTGCGGGCTCTGGTGACGGAGCCGAAATCCGGGGAAACGGCCACATATTCATCCTCATGGCCGTGAACCAGCGGCTGGAAATAGGGGCTGAGAATCGGCACACCGAGCAGGTGATCGACCGGAATGTCGAAAAAGCCCTGAATTTGGGCGGCATGCAGGTCCATCGTCAAAACCCGGTCCGCACCGGCGGCGGTGATCATGTTCGCGACCAGCTTCGCGGAGATCGGCTCGCGGGGGCGGGCCTTTCTGTCCTGACGGGCATAGCCGAAATACGGGACCACCGCGTTGATGCGGCCGGCGGAGGCACGTTTCAGCGCGTCGATCATAATCAGCAGTTCCATCAGATTGTCGTTGACCGGATTGCAGGTGGACTGCACGACGAAAACGTCGGAGCCGCGGACGGATTCCTCAAGGGATACCGAAATTTCTCCGTCCGCAAAATGCCTGACCGTGCACTGGCCAAGAGGAATCCCGATGTTTTTCGCGATGTCTGCGGCCTCTTTGGGGCAGGCATTTCCGGCGAAAATCTTAATGTCTTTGCCGTGAAGGTTCATTTTTCTCTCTCCCTGTCGTTTGCTTTTAGTTTTTCCTGACTTTATCGTGAAGACGGACCCATCCCTCTTTATTTTCCTGACGTGCGCGGCCGATGCACAGGGCTTCGTCCGGAACGTCCTCGGTCACCGTGGTCCCCGCCGCCGTGTAGGCGAAGGAACCGACCTTTACCGGCGCGACCAGATTCGTGTTGCAGCCGATGAAGGCGTTGTCGCCGATCACCGTACGGTATTTTTGCTGTCCGTCAAAATTGGCAATGCAGACTCCGCAGCCGAAATTGACGCCCTCGCCGACATCCGCGTCCCCGATATAGGTCAGGTGCGCGACGCTGGTTCTCGCGCCGACTTCGGAATTCTTGATCTCCACATAGTCGCCGATCTTCACGTTCTCGCCGATCACGGTTCCCGGCCGGATCTGAGAGAACGGGCCGATCTTTGCGCCGTCCTTAAAAATGGCGTCGGCCATCTTGGTGGCGAAAATTTTGCAGCCGTCTCCGACCGCGCAGTTCTCGATATAGCTGTTGGGGCCGATCTCGCAGTTTTCGCCGATCACGGTATTGCCCTTCAGAATCGTCCCCGGCAGAATCGTGGTGCCCTTCCCGATCTGAACCGACGGGGCGATCAGGATGCCGTCGGTGCAGAGGAATTCCACGCCCGCCTTACAGAGTTTTGTCAGCACGATCGTACGGGCCGCCGCGTTCAGCGTCAGCAGCCCCACCGGATCGGAGGCCGTCATATACAGTTCTTTTCTCGCGGCCACGAAGGTCGCCGCAGTCTCCTCCCGATCGGAGAGAACCGCGAGCGCCGAAGCCAAAAATTTTTCTTCCTTCGGATCGCCATGGTCAAAAAGCTCAAAAAGAAAATCCGCCTTCACCCAATACGCGCTGGAATTGAGTTCGCGGATCATGGCTTCCCTTCCGCCGGAAGCAAGGATGGTCAGTTTCTGACCGTTATTGATATGGTGGGCCCGCGAGGCGGAAACCGTCTCCGCGCCGAGGAACGGATTCTCCGCCCGAACGACAAGTACGTCCCTGTCGCCGTGCCGGGCGACCCAGTCCTTTGCGGCATAGGGAAGATAGCTCCCCTCTTCGCCGGAGAAAACAGGCGCGTCCCCGGTATAGGCCGAAAACGCCTCCGCATTTTTGGCGCAGACGTAACAGCGGTCCGTGATCCCCGCCTCGTCCAGTGCGGCGCCGACCCAGTCGATCATCGGCTGGAACAACACGTCGCATAGAGCATCCGGCCGGTCGTCCCGGATGCGGGTTTCTCCGGCGGTATAAATGAGTGCACATGCCTCAGACATCGGAATGATCCCTCCCGGAAAACAAAATCCTTCATATACATTATGCTAACCTCCCCGCATTTTTGCAAGTATTAACTCAAATATTTCGTAGAAGCATGAATTTTCGTCCAAATCGTAGATTTTACCATTCAAATGTAGAAAACTAATAGATCTTCTGTTATACTTGCTTTCAAATTGAGATTTTTCTTTCATATAGGAAAGCAAAAAGAGGGGGTTCTTTCATGAGCAAAAAGTTTGTCTATCTTTTTTCTCAGGGTGACGGCACAATGCGCGCGCTGCTCGGTGGAAAAGGCGCCAATCTGGCGGAGATGACCAATCTGGGGATGCCCGTCCCTCCCGGGTTTACGATCACGACTCAGGCCTGCACGCAGTATTACGAAGACGGACGCCAGATCAACGACGAGATCAAGGCGCAGATCTTTGAATACCTCGGCAAGCTCGAGTCCCGGACCGGAAAGGAACTCGGCGACTCGGAAAATCCGCTTCTTGTCTCCGTGCGTTCCGGGGCGAGGGCCTCGATGCCCGGCATGATGGATACCATCCTCAACCTCGGCCTCAACGACGAGGTGGTCGAAGGCCTTGCGAAGCTCACAAACAACGAGCGCTTCGCCTACGACTCCTACCGCCGTCTCATCCAGATGTATGCCGACGTCGTCGAGGAGATCCCGAAGGGCCGTTTTGAGGAGATCATCGACGAGATGAAGGCCGCCCGCGGCATCGAGCACGATACGGAGCTCAGTGCCGACGATCTTCGGGAGATGGTCGAAAAATTCAAGCAGTATTATGTTGAAACCAAAGGCCGGAGCTTTCCTTCCGACCCGAGGGAGCAGCTCATCGGCGCGGTCAAAGCCGTTTTCCGTTCGTGGGACAACCCCCGCGCCAACTACTACCGCCGCATAAACGACATTCCTTATACGTGGGGCACCGCCGTCAACGTGCAGTCGATGGTCTTCGGCAACACCGGCGACCTCTCCGGCACCGGCGTCGCCTTTACGCGCAACCCCGCCACCGGCGAGAACAAGCTCTACGGCGAATTTCTGATTAACGCGCAGGGCGAGGACGTCGTGGCCGGCATCCGCACGCCGCAGCCGATCGAACATCTCGACGACATCCGTCCCGGTCTCTATGACGAGTTCTTCGCCATCGCGAAAAAACTTGAAAATCACTACCACGACATGCAGGATATGGAGTTCACCGTCGAAAACGGCAAGCTCTACATGCTTCAGACCAGAAACGGCAAGCGCACCGCCGCCGCCGCGCTGAAAGTCGCCTGCGATCTTGTGGACGAGGGCCTGATCTCCAAAGACGACGCCATCATGAGCGTCGAACCGAAATCGCTCGATGCGCTGCTTCATCCGCAGTTCGACCCCAAGGTTCTCAAAAAGGCCGAGGCCGTCGGAGAGGCGCTTCCGGCAAGCCCGGGCGCCGCTTCCGGTAGAATCGTCTTTAACGCCGCCGACGCCGTCGCATGGACGAAAAAAGGCGAAAAGATCATCCTCTGCCGCCTCGAGACCTCCCCGGAGGACATCGAGGGCATGCATCACGCCGAGGGCATCCTCACGGTGCGCGGCGGGATGACGAGCCACGCCGCCGTCGTCGCGCGCGGCATGGGCACCTGCTGCGTCGCGGGATGCGGCGCCATCACGATGCATGAGGAAGAAAAATATTTTGAGCTCGGCGGCCGCACCTTCCATGAGGGCGACTACCTCTCCCTCGACGGCACCACCGGCAAGATCTATGCCGGCCCGATCCCGACCGTTCCGGCCACGATCTCCGGCTACTTCGGCACCTTTATGGACTGGGCCGACCGCAGACGCACGCTGGGCGTCCGCACCAACGCCGATACGCCGACCGACGCGAAACAGGCCGCTCTCTTCGGCGCGGAAGGCATCGGTCTTTGCCGCACCGAGCACATGTTCTTTAACCCGGACCGCATTCAGGCCATGCGCGAGATGATCGTCTCCAAGGACGAGGATCACCGCCGCACCGCCCTCGCGAAGCTCCTGCCGATGCAGCAGGGCGACTTTGAGGGCATCTACGAGGCCATGGAGGGCCGCCCGGTCACGATCCGCTTCCTCGACCCGCCGCTCCACGAATTCGTCCCGACGAACGAAGACGACATCGCCGCGCTCGTCAAGGAGATGAAGCTCGACATCACCGACCTCAAGGC
>Ga0116162_10000285_pt1 | contig 39018 bp, 31 predicted proteins | sample AD_UKC105_MetaG_FD_89875 | JGI IMG/M metagenome (GOLD analysis project Ga0116162, IMG submission 89875) | Active sludge microbial communities of municipal wastewater-treating anaerobic digesters from Hong Kong - AD_UKC105_MetaG | ecosystem: Engineered > Bioreactor > Anaerobic > Digestate...
AAGGAACAGCAAGTGAGTGGTGAGGGAGCATACTGTTGCGTATGTGACCGATCCCGAATCGCCGCTGTGACGCAGCAGGATTGGCCTTATCGCGGTTTTCCGGATTTCTCTGTGAGAAATCCGTGCTATATCTCTTTTTTCCATATAACAACAAACCCGTCTTTCCCTATGAAAGTCTGAACGAGTTCCCATCCTTCCCGCCCTCTTTCGTTAAGTTTAGTTTCGAGAAACTGTACTTCATCAAGGACTATGTCTTTCAGTTCGCACTCCCCTTTCTCGTTGCAATAATACACGAGACTGTCCAGTTCCTCCGCTTTATGCGTGGTTACTTCATATTTGAACTTTTTCATAACGCACCTCCCGGGGTTATCCGCTCTGAAGGTGAATAATCCAGAGCATCAAGGTTAAAAAGTTATTATCGAATAACCCTCATCGATATACCTGGTCATGGAAGGATGCCCTTTGAGTTCATCGAGCATCGTCAATCCCTCGCTTTTCGCCGCATCGAGAGCCCCCAGCTTCGCTGCGCAAGCCTTGCACACTCCCTCTATCAGGGATTTCTCCTTCACCTTTTTATACAGGGCGGCGGCAGGATTACCTTCGGTCGCGAGCTTTTCAATCAGCGTCGTCGATGCCCCTTCGAAAATAATCTTCACCGCATATCCTTTCTCGGACATATCAAGCGCGTTGAGTAAAACGTGAATGAAACATGTCAGATCGCCCTGAAATGCAAAAAGCGCCACTTTTTTCATCAGGTTTCCCCCTTAATTTTACATCCGGATTTGCAGTCAATAATTAAATAATCATATCATAACAACGGCATTTGCAGAACATGCCGAACCTTTACTCGCCGTCTGCAGGAGCCTCAGCAGGCGGCATCCTCGTTCCCAGTTCTCTGTCCACCATAAACAATCCATGACCGTCACCGACCATCTTGAGCTGCCTCAACACTTCGGTAGCCGACTCCTCTTCCTCGACCTGTTCCGCAACAAACCACTGCAACATCTGGTTGGCCGCATGGTCCTTCTCTTCGAGCGCTATATCGACCAGATTGTTTATCATCGCCGTAACCTTCTTCTCGTGCCCGAGGGCCGCTTCGAAAACTTCCGTTATGGAACTCCATTCGTATTGCGGTTTATCCACGGCTTCCAGAGCCACCCTGCCGCCGACGGAATGGATGTAATCGAATAATTTCATCGCATGAATAACTTCTTCCTTCGCCTGCATGTGCATCCAGCTGGCTGCTCCCGGAAGATCCACCGATTCGAGATAAGCCGACATCGACAGATAGAGATACGCGGAAAACAGTTCCGCATTGACCTGTTCGTTTAATGCCTTCTCCATTCTTTCACCCATCATATTATTCTCCTTTCAGCAGTTCCCGGACCACCGTCATTATCTCCTCGTAATCCGGTTCATTAGATACTTCCTCGACCAGTTGCGTGTACCTGAGCACGCCCTGTCCATCAACAACGAACACCGCCCTTGCATCCAGTCTCAATTCCTTTATCAGCACGCCGAACGCCTGCCCGAACGCCGCATCCCTGTGGTCGGAAAGAGTGACAACCCTGTCCACTCCCTCGGCGGCGCACCATCTCTTCTGCGCGAACGGAAGATCCATGCTGATCGTCAAGACAAGTACATCTTCACCGAGCGCCGACGCTTCTTCGTTGAACTTTTTCGTTTCTATATGGCACACCGGTGTATCCAGCGACGGCACCGACGACAGGATTAATATCTTGCCGATATAGTCCTTCAAAGACACGGCGTTCAGACTGTTGTCGATCAAAACCGCATCCGGTATCACGGCACCGTTTTCGGGCATGCCGCCCGCCAGCGTAACCGGATTTCCCTGCAACGTGACTTTCATATTGTTATCGCTCACTCTATCCCTCCTGTTTTATATTTTCGGTATCAGCGCAATCAGGCACTCCCAGTTTCCGCAGGAGCGTCATCGCCGGGCACCAGTCTGTAAAAGCCGATTGCAGAAGATTCAGCCCGGCAAACAATGTCAATATCATCCAGTAAGGACTGATGATATACGAGAGAATCACGCTGACAACAACCACTATCCCCGCAAGCATTCTCAAGTAGCGTTCCACCGTCATAAATACCACCTCCTGTATAAAATCAGTTCACATGACATATTGTTCCGGCAATCAATAAAATTCATCTACCGGAGACAGGATAAGCTTCAGACACGGCTCTATTTCGCATTTTCCGGCATACCCTTTCAACTCGTGGATGATAGGTCTCAACTGGGATTCTTCGGCAGGTATGATAAAAGTGCATCCCGGCCATGTCACGTCCCTGCTGTAAGCGCTTTTCTCCTCGATATTCGTGCCTGTGCCTTCAAACCGGGCATATCCCTCGATATCCGATTTCGACAGAACCCGCGTAACTTTATCCGATATTTCCGAACTGCATATTATCATCAGCATTTTTACCATGATCAGTCCTCCCCGACCGCATCCTGATTCCGTTCATCAGATGCGATAACTTCAATTTTTCCCGCTCCCGCGTTCTCGACCATGTAGTAGACGAGAGGTATCATGAAAAGCGCAAGGATAGTCGATGCTATCGCGCCGGACATCAGGGAAACCGCAAGCCCCTGAAATATCGGGTCAAGGTATATCGGGATAGCCCCGACAACAACCGTTCCCGCGGTAAGCGCAATCGGCCTGAATCGCACGGCCCCGCTTTCGAGCACAGCCTGTTTGAGATCCATTCCGTCTTCCTGCCTCATCCTCGCGAAATCTATCAACAGAATCGAATTCCTTACCATGATGCCGGCAAGCGCTATGAACCCTATCATTGAAGTCGCCGTGAAAAACGCGCCAAGCATCCAGTGGCCCGGCAGAATCCCGATCAGCGTCAGCGGAATCGCAATCATCATTATCATCGGCCTTACAAATGACTGGAACCACGCCACTATCAGAACATAAATGAGAACCAGCACTATAACGAACGCGATACCCAGATCCCTGAATACCTCGTAAGTAATCTGCCATTCGCCATCCCACTTGAGGCCGAAATCCTTTTCCGTTTCAGGTTGCGTCGAATAGTATTCCGTCAGGGAATAGCCCCCCGGCAACTCCAGTTCTTTCAGCCGTTTGCTCATATCAAGCATCGCATATACCGGGCTTTCCACCCTGCCCGCGACATCGCCGGTCACGAAAACCACACGCTTGAGATTCTTCCTGTAAACACTTTTGTCCTCGGTCCGTTCGCGTGTTTTCACCAGTTCGGAAACAGGGACAAGATTACCGTTTATCGCGGAATGAACATAGACATTCTTTATGGCATCGAGGTCGGATCTCTGCTCGACAGGCAGCCGGAGGTTTATCAGGACGTCCTCGTATTCACCGCTCACGTGCGCCAGCCCCGTATCCATTCCATCGACAGCTATCCTGAACGCGCCGGCTATCTGCTCGTCATTCACGCCGGACAGCGCGGCTTTTTCTTTGTCGATCTCGAACTCGTATTTCCTCTGGTCGTCCTCCACCATCCAGTCGATATCCACAACGCCTTCAGTTGTTTCGAATATCCGTTTGACTTTTTCCGCGATCTCCATCTGGAGTTCGGGATCGGGTCCGTATATCTCCGCGACCATCGTGGACATCACAGGCGGGCCGGGTGGAACCTCGGCTATTTTTACGCTTGCCCCGTATTTTGCGGCAACCTCCTGAACCGGGCCTCTCACCCTTTTCGCAATCGTATGGCTGTCCGCTTTTCTCAGGCCCTTTTCGAGAAAGTTCACCTGCACATCCGCCACATTGGACCCTTCTCTCAGGTAATAATGCCGCACCAGCCCATTGAAATTTATCGGCGCGCCCCTGCCGATATACAACTGAAAATCTGTAACTTCGGGCACATCCGCGAGCGTCCCGGCAATTTCCATAGTAACTCTCGACGTCTCCTCCAGCGTTGTGCCCTCCGGCATATCAACGATAAGCTGCAATTCGCTCTTGTTGTCAAAAGGCAGCATTTTAACCGTTACGACTCTGAAGAACAGAAGCGACACGGAGCCTATCAGCATGAAAAATATCAACCCGAGGAAAATCCATCTCTTGAACGATGATTCCAGCATCGGCTTCATGATCGCCCTGTAAATCTTGAATGTCATCGTCTTTTCGAGCATATACTCTTCTTCCTCGGCACCGACCGCCTTGAGAAGACGGTAGGCGAGAAAAGGCGCCACAATAAACGCGACGAGCAGCGATATGGTCATGGCGAGCGAAGACCCCACCGGCATCGGCCTCATATACGGCCCCATAAGCCCGGTTACGAAATACATCGGAAAAACCGACGCTATAACCGTGAGCGTTGCTAGTATCGTGGGGTTCCCGACTTCGTTCACGGCTGTTATTGCGGCCTGGAAAACCGGAAGCCGCTTCATCGAAAAATGCCTGTGTATATTTTCTACGACGATAATGGAATCATCGATCACGATTCCTGTTACAAACACCAGCGCAAACAATGTTATCCGGTTCAGCGTGTAGCCGTATGAATAATAAATGAACAGCGTCAGCGAGAATGTGATCGGAACCGAAATCAGGATCACAATCGCGGCGCGCCATCCCATCGATATCAAAATGACCAGCGTTACTGCGATGATCGCCCCGGCAAGGTGCTTTATCAACTCATTGACTTTCTCATAAGCCGTCTCGCCGTAATTGCGCGTTACCGTGATATTGACCGCCGCCGGGATGAATTGAGGCTTCACGGCTTCGATGTGTTTTGAAATCCTGTCCACGAGTTTTGCCGCATCGGTCCCTTTTCTTTTCGACACGGAAATCGTCACCGCCGGATTGAACTTATTCGTGGACGCGATGCCTTTATGTTCAGCCGCCGGGCCCATCCCCATGAAAACGTAATCTTCGGCCTCTTCGACTCCATCAACCACTTCCGCGACATCCGAAACATAAACGGGCTTCCCGTTTCTAACCCCGACAACAACGGAGCCGACATCTCCGGCGCTCTCCAGGAACCCGCCGCTCTCGACGAGTGATTCGCTGTTCCCCGAAACAAAACTCCCGGCATCCACTTTCATGTTCGATTGCCTGAGAGATTGTGCGATGCCGTTAAGCGAAACATTGTGCGCGATCAGTTTCGAGTTGTCCGGGATAACCCTGATCTGCCTTCTTAAGCCGCCCGCGATTTCCACGTCCGAAACCCTGTCGATCTTCTTTATTTCATCGGCAAGCTGCGCCGCGACCCTTCTGAGAGAATCCCATCCGTACTCCTCGCTCCACAGGGTCAGAGTCAGTATCGGCACATCGTCTATGGATTTCGTTTTCACCAGCGGCTGCATCGCGCCGGGCGGCAGCCGATCCATCGAGCCCATGATCGCATCGTACAGCCTGACAAAACTGTCTTCCTCGTTCTGTCCCACGAAAAACCTTACGCTCACTATAGACGCGCCGGGTCTCGACATCGAATATACATATTCGACGCCTTCTATTTCCCAGATCAGTTTTTCGAGAGGTTTGGATATCCTTTTTTCGACTTCTTCGGAACCCGCGCCCGGCATCGGCACTATTATGTCGGCAAAAGGCACCGTTATCTGCGGTTCCTCTTCCCTCGGGGTATTCGCGATCGCATATATGCCGAGAAGTATCGTCACGATAACGATAATCGGTGTCAATTTCGAATTTATGAAAAACTGGCCTATCCGCCCGGCCGGCCCTATCCTGCTCATTTTTCGACCTCCACTCTCATGCCGTCTTCGATAAGATGAGGCTCGGTAACTATTATCTCTTCACCCGCGCTCAAGCCGGATAAAACCTCTATCATCCCGCCATCCAGTTCCCTGCCCGTTTTTATGAGACGGAACGAAGCCGCTCCGTCTTTGACCGAATACACACCCGTGAGCTGGCCCCGCGCGACAACCGCCGCCGCAGGTATCCTCAGGACTTCAATATCTCCCCTGTGACACCGCGCCTGCCCGTACATCCCGGACCGGATTCCTTCTACATACGGCAACGATATTTTTACAACAAATTTCCTGCTCGCCGAATCAACCGTAGGAACAGTCTCGACAACCCTGCCCTTTATAATTTCACCCTTGAGCGCATCCAGCGTAACATCGACTTCCGTTCCTATGACAACCTTCTGGACGAACGACTCGTCCACCTGGACCTCCAGCCTGTAGTCCTCATAATCTTCGATCGAAAGCAGCGGCGTTCCGGGCGACGCGAGCTGTCCCGGCTCGACCATCTTCCGCGTGATAACACCATCGAACGGCGCCGTTATCTTCGAGTACGATCTCATGAGTTCAGCCTGTTTTTTCGACTCTCCCGCCTGAACCATCCTCGATTCGATCTGCTTCCTTTTCGCCTGAAGCGCGCCGAGCGATTTCTCAGCTCCTTCGACACCCGACTCCGCCATCTTTTTCTTAGCGAGAGCCTGGTCGTATTCCTGTTTCGAAACCGAGTTCTTTTCTTTAAGATTTTCATACCTGTCGAAAGTTTTTTTCGCAAGTTCAAGTCCGGCCCGCGCCGATTCCAGCCCTGCCTCCGCCGCGGCGATACCTTCATCTATCTCTTCGATCCCCTGCCTCGCTTCTTCTATTCCTGCTTCGGCCTGCCTGACCCTGCTCTCTATTTCTCTCGCGTCTATCACCACGAGCAGCCGGCCCTTTTCCACCTGTTGCCCTTCAGCGACGAGCACATCCTCCACATTGCCCATTACCCTTGGCGATATAACACTGCTCTTCCCGCTCGTAACGGTCCCGACCGCACGGTACACATCCGGCGTTTTCGCAAGTTCAACCAGCGTGGTTTTCACCTTCATCGCTTCCCGGGCCTCGCCGGTATCCGGCTTTCCGGCGTTCTCATTCGCCGAGCAGCCGGCCAGCATGACCGGTATAATCACCAACAACATCAGCTTTTTGAATTTCATATCTATTTTCCCTCCGCTGTTCTTATAAACCTGCAACATATAACAACCTCTCCAGGCTCAGCCAGTATTCCATCCCGGCGTTCAGAAGCCGTGTTTTCGCGTCGGTCAGATTCCTTTCGCCGTTAAGCATTTCAACATTTATCGCCAATTCATTTTCATACCTGTTTCGTGTGATCCTGTAAGACTCTTCGGCATTCAAAACCGCCTTCTCCGCCGATTCGACCCGCGCCTTTGCCGCCTGCATATTTAGATAGGACTGCCTGACTTCAAGCTCAACCATCTGCTTCAGTTGCGTCCGGTTCCATTCCAGTTCGCTCAACCCGGCTTCGCTTCTCGATATCCTGCTTCCAGAATATCCGCCGTCGGACAGCGGGTAGCTCACCGAAACACCGGCGAACCAGCTCTCGCCGTCATTGTCCGCAAAAGCGGAGTTGTTCAGATTCATCTCGGCGAACGCCCCTATGCCGGGTTTCCTGGACGCCCTTTCCATTTTTACCTGCGCTTTTTTCGCCTCTATCGCCTTATCTAAAGATTTCAGATCCGTTCTATTAGATGTTGCTGATTCAAGATAATACTCAATATTTTTGACTTCTTTCATGTCATCTGTTTCATAAACCGATATATCGAAATCTCCTTGATATTCTCTCCCGATCAGCATCTGTAGCCCGGCAAGTGATAGCTCAACACCGTTCCTGAGGTTTATTCTCATTTCATTCAGTTCCTGGAGCCTGACCTGAGCGCTCAGGTAATCTGACTCCACCGTCAGGCCTCCCTCAAAAAGGTTTCTCGCCAGTTCCGAATATGCTTTTGCCGTTTCGATCGACTTCTCGACCGTAGAGAGCGTGCTTTTCGTGGTATTGATCCTGATAAATGATTCCTTAATTTTGATAACATGACTTCTGATCTCACGATCATATTCGTATCCGGCAGCCTCTCCAGCCAATTTCGCGGCGTTTATCCCGGATTTCAAGTAGCCGCCCGTATACAAACTCTGTTCGAGCTTCAGTTTCGTATTGAAATTCACCGTACTGCCCGGGTCGTTTATTGTAGCCATCATCGACGGCTCGAATCTCTGTTGATCAAGAACCGACATAAATGAATAAGTCGGATTGTCAGTAGACGTAACTGTTTCGCTCAATGTGAATCTCGGTTTTTTGCCTGATTCAGCTTCCTTAACTGAAAAGCCGGCAGAGGATACTTTCTGAAATGAGGCTTTCAGGTAAGGACTGTTTTTCTTTGCATAATCGATGCATTCATCAAGGCTCATCTGTTCGGAATGCCCCCGCGCCGAAATGAGAATAAAACTGATCGAAACGACGGCAATCATCAACTCTCGCAACTTCATAATCTAGGCTCCTCCCTGCCACAAGTTCAACTGCTTCGACACTATATCTATTTGCTGGTGCGTGATTTTGTTCCCTTATCGCCAAATTAATCACGCCCGGCTGCTATTTCACGGAATTTAGATTATTATATCTCAAAACTGTGCCTAATAGAAATAACGGATAAAATGACGGGAGAAATGCAATGGCGGAAAGAATCCTCATAGTCGGCGGCGTTGCCGGAGGAGCTTCGGCAGCAGCGCGTGCAAGAAGACTCAGCGAAGACGCGGAAATCATTATTTTCGAACAGGGCAAATACATCTCTTTCGCAAACTGCGGCCTTCCTTATTACATCGGGGGAACTATCAAGGACCGGGACTCGCTTCTCGTTTCCACACCCGAAACGTTCAGGACGAAATTCAATATAGACGTCCGCACACTCCATGAAGTCAGTAAGATCGACAGTGAAAACAAGACCATTGAGGTTCTGAATCTCGTCACCGGAGAAACCCTGGTTGAGAAATACGACAAGCTGATTCTTTCCCCGGGCGCGGTTCCCGCAAAGCCGCCGATTCCAGGAATTGACATCGACTCGATCCTTACGCTCAGAAACATTCCTGACACGGACATGATAAAAAAGCTGATAGACGATAAAAAAGTCGAGAACACGGTAATCGTCGGGGCAGGTTATATAGGGCTGGAAATGGCGGAAAACCTCGCCGTGAGAGGGATCAAAGTCACTATAGTCGAGATGCTCGACCAGGTGATGCCTCCCCTCGATTATGAAATGGCGGCAATTATTCTCGATACGCTCAACGACAACAATATCAAGGTAAAACTCGGCAGCAGAGTAACCGGATTCGAGAAAACAGAGAGCGGAAAAAGCATTGTCCTAACAGACTCGGAGAATATCGAAACCGACCTGATACTTCTCTCGATAGGAGTCAAACCGGATATTAAACTCGCCGCCGCCGCGGGACTTGAACTCGGCGTAACAGGCGGAATCAAAGTCGACGATCACCTTAGAACATCCGATCCTTCCATTTATGCCGTCGGCGATGCGATAGAAGTGACCGATGTGGTAAGCGAAAAGCCGGTGCTCAGGCCGCTCGCCGGGCCCGCGAACAAACAGGGCAGGATCGCGGCGGATAACGTGTTCGGCAGGAATTCGGTTTTCAAAGGCGTTCTCGGAACTTCAATCCTGAAGCTGTTCGACCTGATGATAGCATGCACCGGGAATAATGAAAAATCGCTGATCGATAACAACATCCCGTACCTTGCTTCATACACGCACTCGGCTTCCAATGCCGGTTATTACCCCGGCGGAATGCGCATGGCCATTAAGCTTCTTTTCTCTCCCGGCGACGGTAAAATCCTCGGCGCACAGATCGTCGGAGAAAAGGGAGCGGACAAAAGAATCGATGTCATAGCCACTGCCATGAAAGCGCAGATGAACGTTTTCGATCTCGAAGAACTGGAACTGGCTTACGCGCCGCCCTTCTCTTCCGCTAAAGACCCGGTTAATATAGCAGGCTTCGTCGCGGGCAATATCCTGAAAGGCGATCACGAAGTTGTTCACTGGAACGAGATCGAAGACCTGGATAAAGAAAAGTACGTCTTTATCGAGTTGAGAGATAATGAAGAATTCGAGGTGTTCGATCCGCTTGAAGGCTCGCTTCACATCCCGTTGAGGGAACTGAGAAGCCGGCTTCACGAACTCGACAGGAACAAAACCTACATTCCGTACTGCGCCATTGGATTAAGAGGATACCTTGCTCACAGAATACTTGTTCAGGCCGGTTTCAAATCGAAGAACCTCAGCGGCGGTGTCGAAACATACAGAGCAACTGCCGGGCTGGAAACATCACCATAAGCCTATGTGCTCTTCCGCCCAGCCTTTAAGTCCGCTGATTTCATATTTTTTGCCGTCGATGTTTATTTCACCTTCATACACGCCGAAACATTGATGGACCTCTGTTCTGATCGCACCCAGATTAAGCTTGCTGTGTTTGTCGTAGAATGGAGTCATGGTCAGGTCGAACATGTCCGATTTCCGGCTCTTTATCCGCCATGGAGCCATGAAATTATCGGTGTCGTATTCCCAGTCGATATCCTCGCCGTTCTTGTACAGCTTTCCATCTATACATATACCGTTCTCCGTCGAACCTGTGTTGTCCGTCCATTTGCCGCCGAAGTTCAATCCGATGACATGATCGCCCTGTTTACCCGATGCCGAGCCCCAGTTCCACTTCACCGCATACGGCCATATCCCTCTTCCGAAATCCAGGCAGGCATAAGCGTTTTCCTCTTCGCTGAGATCGAAAACCCGACCGTTTATTTCGATGATCCCTTTCACCGGCAGCGTGTTCTGCTTGCTCGTATACTGAAATCTTTTATGTCCCCACGGCACAACAACGCTTAATGTCTCATGCCCATCGGGGCTGGTTATCCTGAGATCACATTTCAGATCGATTCCGCCCTGCCCTTTGTTATCAACCTTCATTGTCATCACGTTCCCGTCATGAATATACTGTGTCTTTAATCCGAAACTATCGGCGAATGCGTTCGAAGTGACCAGCGGCCCCACCTGAACACATGTCCCCAGCGGAGTCGGCGCCACCCTTTCGATGATTTCGTTTTTTTCATAATCGAGGAAATAAAACGAGTTCAGGCCGATATAATCGACGTTCGCTATCGTCGAAGAAAACGAAAATCTGTCGGTGGTTATATTCCAGTAATTCCATTTTTTCTTGCGCGGCCAGTGACCCGAAAGATTGCATACATGCAGCGGAAACCTCGACCATCCCGTCGCTTCAGGATTCAAATTGCCCGATATGTCGCAAAGCTTTACCTGTTTTGTTATTTCCCGCTCTTCTGTATACATTGGCTCTCCCCCCGGTCATCGTGAATATGTTGTTCAGAATATGTTATTCATGACTGTAATGTCAACAAATAGTATTCAACACAGCATCCATCCGGAAAAATCAGCCGGGTTTCCGTGCCGCCACGACCAGCGAGCCGCCGAAAGGCAGGCTCACTCCCGACTCGACTAATCTTATCTCTGCGGACAGCATTTTTTCGAACAGTGATGACAGGGTACTGTTGATATCATGCTCCGCCCTTGAATCGAATTGGCTTTTTCTGTTTCTGTCCCTGAGACGCGATATCAGCATCACAGGAAAAAGAGATGTTACAAAAGATGTAGATCTAAGAATTTCGAAACCCGAACCCGCGACGATATCGTGCAGGTTTCTTTTCGTATACCTGCGCACATGATGCGTGTATTCGTCAACCGTACTCCATAAGAAAGGATGCTGCGGCACGGTTATGATCACGCCGCCACCCGGCTTCAGCGAACGATAGATGCTTTGCAGAACAGCCCTGTCATCCTCGATATGCTCGATGAGATCGAAAACACCGATCAAATCGAATTCATCTTCAAACGGCAAATCCGTCGCGTCCGCCTGAAAAAGTTCCGCCGAGCCCGCAACCCTCTCGCGCGCGAACCTCAGCCCCTCCACAAAAATGTCACTTCCATAAACTCTCGTGAAATCACAGGACTTTGCTATTTCCCTGAGGACAAACCCCGTACCGCAACCAAGTTCCAGAAAAGAATCCGCATCTTTGAAATATTTATCTGCAAGTGAAACTATGAGTTTGTTTCTTGCCCTGAACCAGAAACTTTTTTCTTCGATTTCCGAAAGAACCTTAAAAAACTCAGGCTCGAATCCGCCGCTCTGTTCAGCATATTCCGGCGCATGCGCAACGAACCCGTCTATTTCGACCGGCTCGTATCCGCACTCTGCACACTTCCAGCCCGAATCATCGAATCTCGCCGCGCACGCTCTGCAAACTTTCATCCGCCTGACTACTTGCCTTCCTTTTCCAGAACGGCCAGTCCGACACCTGTCGAGCCGAACGAATTACCGTTATATATAAGATAAGTATCGCCATCATGATGAAACATACACGGGTAACATATCATTTCCGAATCCCAGCCATCTTCCGATACATCTATGCCCACCTCGCCGTCTTTCCTCGTCCATTCAAGCCCGTCCCGCGATTCGGCATACCCCGCCCTGTAAGTGTTTTCCCCGCCCCGGTAGCAATACCACATCCGGTATAACCCATCACTGAATGAAACCGTCGGCCTTGCTATCGCATATTCTTCGTTTTCGTAATCTATGCAGACATGCCCTTCGTTTCTCCATGCAATGCCGTCATCGGACTCGGCATATTTGATGTGATAATAGTGCTTCGGTTTTGCCTTGAACGGCTCATCCTCCCAGCCTGTGCCCGACACGTACCACATCCTCCACACCCCGTTCTCGATTATCACCCAGGGCGAGCACGACAGGTACGGATCGTTGAACGACCGTCCGAGAACCGGGGCGAGAGAATATCTTTCCCAGTTGTCGCCGCCATCGCGGCTGATAAAAAGTCCGATAAAAAATGAAAACGGGGTCCGCCGCGCCTGTGTCCACCCGGTAGTATACATATATTTGACACCGTCCTGCTCGACGATGCACGAAGGCATAACCCCGCAGTCGTCAAAACATCCCGCACTGCCGAGAGTGATGGTCGGCTTCTCCTCGACCTCGCACCCTGCCAGAGGATCTTTCATATCAAGAATCGCGTACCCGCCATGCGCGAGATTGTCTTTGTTCCTTCCCGCGAAATGAATTTTGTACCTGCTGTCGTCCATCTTTTCAGGAAAAGGATTCTGAGCATGACTCACCATCCAGTAATATCCCTTCGGCTCTATAATCAATCCCAGCTTCTTCCACTTCATCGCTCTTCTCCTTCATTTTTCGAAAACGACACTGTCGTTTACCGTCACTTTTTTGAAATACTCCGGAATCTTTCTCTCCCTCGCAACTATATCCCGGCAGAACACTTTCCTGTTTTCCGTATCCTCAATCAGTTCGAAACCTCTTGATGGATAAAACTCCAGTGTCTGTCCGTTCTTTTCAGTCGGCGCGTACACGCCTTTCATTTTCAGGCACCTTCCGGCGTCTTCTATATAAAAGAGTTCGGACAGCAATACGTCCTCGGCTCCCCTCCCGATGACCCTGCAACTCAGAAGAAACGTGTCTATTTCGCATAAATCGCCTTCATATCTCAGTATCGCAGCGCCGACTATCCCGCTGTCCCCGAATTTATCTTTTAAACGCAGTGAAAGCACATCCGCGTTTTCCGACCGGGACAGATTTCTTATGTCCGTCTCCGAATATCTCCTCGTCGTGAGATTGAACTGGTTCGTCCGCTGCGTCAACTGCGATATCCTCGGGATTGAATATTCATCAGCGAATCGAATCTCGATTTCCATCTCAAGCGATTCGAAATAATCCATGATTGAATCGGCGACGCCGGCCGCCGACTTCCTTTTTGTTTCCGCGAAGTACATCCCGCTCCTGTTCCTGTCTTCCTCGGTTATCACCAGAGAATCGAAATATCCGCAGGAAAGAAGCATGTCCCGATAAAGAGACGGATCATCCGGCATTTTGAGCGCGACGACCTGCGGCAGGACATTTTTCACCATGCTGACTTCAAAATCGCTGTCATCGAGAAACACCATGCTGTCAGGGCCGATGTTCAGTTCGCGCGCTATCTCCTTCAGGCCGTCAGTTTTGTTGTCCCAGTTTATGCTGAACGCGACGAAATGCTCTTTTCTCAACACCATGTCCGGGTGTTCTTCCAGCACCTGCATTACATCGGCGGGATTGTTTTTGCTGCACAGCGCGAGCATTATCCCCCTGTCGTACAGTTCTTTTACCGCATACTGGAAATCGCGGAACGCCGAGCCGGGATATGTGTGGCCGACAGCGATTCCGCCCATCCCGTCCTCTCCGATCACGCCGCCCCAGAGCGTGTTATCGCAATCGAGCACAAGGCACTTCTTCGTTTTCCCATACAATGCGCGCAGGATTTTCAGATATTCATGAGACAGCTTTTCCGCAGCCCTGTTGGTATAAGGCGATCTGCCTATATGCCAGTATCTCGAATCGAAATAATCGTCATACCCGATGTGAGACTGCACGCGGTCCGCATCGACAATATACACGCCTTCCGTTTTTTCGATCTTCTCCATCAGTCTGAAATTGAGCTTCCGGACCGAATTGAGGCGGCTTCCTGCGTCAAGCGAATCGTACACTCCCCCCGCCGTGAACACGGGTATCTCGAAATTATGCAGAGCCACGGGGACTGCCGACCTTTTCCTGATCTCTTCGATAACCGTTTCAATATAATCCAGCAGGCGGCCCTCTTCGCTTTCTATCGATCCCGGCCCCGCGGACATAAATTCACGGGAGAGTATTTCCGAAAAGGCTTCAAGCTTCACGTTGAGAACAATGAGCTTCACATCTTCATGGTAGATATTACTTTCGCTTTTCGAGACTTCCTGAAGAATATTATCGAAACCGGTCTCTACAATCGCGGGAGCAAACCGCTCACGGCACAGGAAATATTTTATGAACGGGAAAACAGGCTCCATCGTAACATTACTCAGAAAGGCAACTGAAAAAGCAGGGCAATTCGAATTCTCCGCCGTCAGCCTTTCAAGCTCGTTGCAGATTTCTCTGAATTTCATGTTCTCAATTTCCGGAATTTCCATTTCGCGCCTTATGCCTCATATGGAATTTAACGTTTTTACAAGCCATTCCGACTTTATCTCCTCGAAAACTTCCCTGTTCCAGTAGGAATCGTCCACCAGTTCCGAAACAACGAGCCTCGATTTGTTTACCGTATCGTCCGAAATCATAAGCTGATAAATCTTTTCAGCAATCACCCTCACGGATAGTTTCGACCTGTTTTTCGCCTCGAAATATTTCTCTCTCAACGGCGAATTCAATATCCTGAATATTAACGCGGTGAGCCTCGAAGCCGTATTCATATCCTCCCTGCTCATCGTACTGGTGGCGAAGACATTGTGCGGCGCCGCCGCCGAATAATCGATCCCGAATTCGCCGCAGCACTTCTCCAGGTCCGAGCCGGGCAGTATCTGCAACCTGTGTATATTCAATATATGGTCCGTGCCTCTGAAAAATTCCGCAAAATATTCCAGCCCGTCAAAATACGTGTCTATCGTCTCATACGGCAACCCGAGTATCAAATCAGCCTTCAACACAAGATTGAATTTTTTCATCAAACCCATGAATTCCCCGAACCTGTCCCTGTCGACCTTCATCCTGTTCACCGACCTCAGAGAATCCCGGTTGAAAGACTGAACACCAACGCAATTAATCGCGGTGTAATCGCGAAGCAGCTCTGAGTAATGCTGCGGCCTGTCGACCGGCTCGACTTCCGAACTGTTCAGGATGAATTCCTTTGTCTTGAGCCCGGACAACAATTCGAGAAACTCCTCGTCGATGCTGTTATAAGTATATTCCCAGTAAATCCACGGCAACCGCACCCCGGCGCTATCCCTGAGATCGATAAGGAACTCGACGATGCTCTTCGCGCGGCCCAGATCGGAAGTAAAAACCGAATCGAATATTCTCAGCGCCTGGATATTCTTCTCCTCGATCAGGAACCTCAGTTCGTCGAAAATCCTTTCGAGCGAATAGTAGGAAATGGATGACAGGTTTTTGTGATACACGCAGTATTTACATTTAAACCTGCATCCTCTCTGAGTTTCAAGGAATGCCTGTCCCCTGTCGTAATGCCTGCTCTCCATAGCTCCGGAAAGGTACACCGAGGGTATCGAATCGAGATTCGTTATACGGCCTTCCCGCTTATTGAAAGCGATTTTACCGCCGTCCCAGTACGCAACACCGGGCGGCATCGCAACCGCTTTCCCGCAACCCGGCCTGATCGCTTCCAGCAACTCCTTCAGTGTTACCTCGCCCTCGCCGACAACATAATAATCCGCAACCCGGGGATCGGAAAAAGTGGCTATTCTTTCGATGGTAATTTCCGGGCCGCCGAATATCCTTGCCGCGCCTGTTGTTTTCCTCAACTGCTCAGCGACGCTCAGGACAGACTCGATATTCCACACGTAACAACTGAACCCCGCAACGTCCGGCGAGCGTGAATTTATGGAATCTGCGATTTCTTCCGGGGAGGAACCGGAGCTGAAATTCAGCACTTCTATGCCCGGCGAATCGCCGTCAGACACCGATTCAATATATGCCTTCAACACATAGGACGAAAGGAGATATTCCGCCATCGTGTCCGTGGAATAAATATTTACAAAAATGATTTTCATTTATACTCCGGGAAAAAGACAACTTCACTATCTCGATATCTCCATCATCCTTTCGAACGCTTCACTGTCGAGCCGGTACAGTTCCGTAGGCTCGGCGATATAAACTTCCCTGTCATCTGCATCGTTAAGCATGACGGCTCCGGCACCGATGATGCATTCCCTGCCTATCTTCACCTGGTCCCTGATCGATACGTTGACACCGATGAAGCTGTGATCGCCGATCTCGACCCCCCCGGACATGACGACGTGCGAAGCGATGAAAACATGATCCCCAATAACGACATTATGCCCGAAATGATTACCGCTCCATATCACGACATTGTTACCGATCCGGACAAAAGGCTGAATCACCTGGTTTTCCATTATTATACAGTTGTCGCCGATATCGGTGTCGCCCCAGTGCGTCGCTTTCGTGCTGATGTAGCTTACCAGTTCATAGCCCTTGCTCTTGGATTCAAAATATTTCTGAGAACGGATTGAGTTCAGTTTTTTATATCCCAGCGCAACAAACATTTTGAATTCATCGGGAGGATACAACTCGACCACGTTTTCGAAAGGGACAACAGGCAAACCGCAGAACTCGCCTTCGCCGATGTAGGCCTGATCCACCGTGAACGCAACAACATCGTGTTCACTGTCATGGGTAAAATAAAAATGCGCCAGTTCGGCGAGTTTCTCGGTTCCGAATATTACAATTCTGCTCATAATCTTCCTCTTGCCTCAAAAAATCACGTCAGAGACTTTATATTCTGAGGCCTCCATCGATTTCAATGATCCTGCCGTTGATAAAATCGTTCCCGATAATAAACACTATCCCGTCGGCGATCTCTTCCGGCGCAGCCATCCTGCCGGAAGGGGTAAGCTCCGACCACTCTTCGATTTTTTCTTCTGTCATGCTCGACGCCATCGAGCCGGTTTCGGTAAATCCCGGCGCGACTCCGGCAACCCTGATGCCAAACGGAGAAAGCTCCTTCGCCCATGTGACCGTGAGCGCGTTGACCCCGGCTTTAGCCGCAGAATAGGCGCACTGCCCGGCGTTCCCGGACGCACATATCGAACTCACATTAACGATCAAACCCCGCGCCCTGTCCGACACCATCTTCCCGACTACATTTACGGTCGTGTAAAAAACCGAACTCAGGTTTACCGCGATACTCCGTTCCCAGCCGGCCACATCGTGCATCCTGATCCCGTCCGACGAAAATCCGACAAGCGGGGAATTCAGGATAGCGCCGGCATTGTTCACCAGAATTTCGATGCCGCCCATTTCCCTGTACGACCTGTCAACCGTTTCCGAAACCTGCTTCTCGTCCGTCAGGTCACATTCGTAACAATGAATATTTTCGAATTCTTCAGAAAGAGAATCCAGCGACGCACGGTCGATGTCATATACGCCGACCACCGCCCCGAGACCCGATAGCCTTCCGGCAAGCGCCCGTCCGATTCCCTTTGCGCCGCCTGTTACTATGATTCTTCTGCCCCTGATTTCCAATGTTAAAAAACAACTCCTTTTTCGGAAAGAATCTCTTTCACAATTTTGAAGTCGGTCATCTTTACAATCTCGTTCATCCCCAGGCGAGGAACGCCCATCTCTTCCTCGATGGCGGTTATCAGTTTCATGTGTTTCAGCGAATCCCACTTCTTCACTGTTTTCATTGATGTTTCATCATCGATCTCATCGATGCTCAATTTCAATATGTCCGAAAATATCTGCTTGAGTTTCTGCTCCATAACAATCCTTTCAAAAAATATCCTGTTAATCTCTTTTGTAAATTCTCCTTATAACCGTGTACGGCCTGTCTTTGGTTTCCATAAACACCCTCGACAGGTAAATGCCTATAACGCCGATACTGAATATCGTAATCCCTCCCATCATCCATATCGATACAATAAGGGATGACCATCCGGAAAGGAAAACGTGGAAAAACACTTTTCTGATGATAAGGTACAGCGCCGACACCGACGAACCGAATATCATCAGGCATCCCAGGTAAAATATATAAATCAGTGGACGATTGGTAAAGGAAGTTACAGCGTTTATCAGGTTGGTTATTTTTCTTGTTAGATTATACGTACTCGATCCCTTATCACCCTTGACTATGGTTTTCTCGACCTGTTTATAACCCGTAATCACCCATAACCCTGCCATGAAAAGTTCCTGATCCCTGAATTCGACAAGGCTGTCCACATATCTTCTCGACATCAACCTGACCGTTACAAGATTGGACGGCACCCTGTGATCGGAGAGCATGTTGATGATTTTGTAGAACAAGGCTCCTGTCACCTTTTCAAAATAACCGCCCTTGCGATTCTGCTGAGCCCCGTAAACGACATCCGCCTCGCTCCTGAGCATTTCCTCGTAAAACTCTTTTATCAATTCCGGCTCTTCTTCGAGATCGCAGTCTATCAGATATACGAGATCGCCCGTAACATGCGACAGTCCCGTCATTATCGCTTTATGGTGCCCGAAATTCCTCGAAAGATCGATAACCTTCACCCGGGGATCGTTCTCGAAAATCGAAACCGCAACCTGAAGCGAATTGTCGGGCGACCCGTCATTCACGAATATTATCTCATAATCACCGGTGATACTCAGAACCGCATTTCTGACTCTTGCATAAAATTCTTCAAGGTAAGAAGCCGAATAATACATAGTTGTCACTACGGAAATCTTCATATTCACAATCTCTTCATGAATTTTGTCGCGTTCGGGCCTTCATTGAAAATCAAATCTATCACGCTCACAAAATGATCAAAAGGTTCGTAAAGCTGATTATATTCAGGATATCCTGAGTAATCCACGAATGTGAGTTTTATATTCTCCGCCTGAAACATACTTTCTTCGGTATAGCTTTTCGCCGACGGCCCGGACAGGTATTCACACGCGCCCACCTGTTTGCAGAGACTTATCAGCCTCTCGTTTCTTCCATCGATGACCTCGTAATCCATCGACCACGATATCCTCGTGTCGATTCCCAGTATCCCGCATATCGCTTGTATCAACCGGAAGTTGACTTCGCTCAGATACTCATACGACCGACCGAGATATAACTCCTCGAATAAATTTTTGTAATCGCCAAAATACTTCGCTTTTGAATAGTTATGCTCGATGGTTTTCCAGTGCTTGCACGCCCACTTCGGGTCACAAATCCGGGTCTCTTTAACCTTCTGAAGATATTTGTTTTTGCATTCCACGGGAATGGATATCCACTGCGGGCCACCGGGAGTTTTGATCTTATTCCTGTTCCGCCAGTCTCTTCGGGTGTACTGAACATCGTCGAAAAGAATGAACTCGTCAACGCTCGAAATGATATCGAAATACCCTTTCCAGGGGATATAACTCGATTGAATAATAGCCGCTCTTTTGTTTTTAACGAGTTTAACGGGCGCAGTTTCGGGATTCGGATAATCATCGAAATTCAAATTTTCTGCTCTGGATTCCTGATGTTTCATGTTATCTCTCAATATGCTATAATCTGCTTCGATTCTTAGCGCTTCCTTAAATGAAGGCTGTCATGATAAATGATTTTTTTAATTCAATTCCGCAATACAAAACCCATATTATATATACAGTTATTATTATCGGTGTATTTATAAGAATACTTAAATTAAAAAGCAAAGGCCTGTTTTTATGGGATGAGGCCGCATACTGCCGTGAAGTCCTCGTTATCAAATGGCTGATCAGGTTCTCGCTGTCGCATTACAGGGCCTTCATAGATCAATTGAAACACCCTGATGAAAGAGAACGAACCAATCTTCTTGAAAAATACAGGGTCAATCACATTGCCCCTATTGCGTACTATAAATTCTGGCACTCGCTGGCTCAGTATATTTCATCACTGCTGTTCAGGAAAAAAGACATATCTTCCGTAATCCCTTCCGTCGTGATGGGCTCCCTGACAATTCCTATAGTGTTCATGGTGACAAATCATCTCTACGGAGTAATTCCAGGGCTCTGCGCGGCGCTGATAATTTCGTTCAGCGGACTCCACATTCTCGAATCCAGATCGGCGGAACCTGAAATAGGCGCCTCCTTTTTCTTTTTACTTTTCTTTTCATCACTGGTACTCACGAAAATCGTATATCAGAACGTCGTCCCGGGCCAGCAGAACTACTCATTGATCATTCTCATACTCTGCTTCACCGGATTCTGCCTGGCCGGAGTTATCGAGTTCAACAAGGCATGGATCGTACTTATCATGCCGGTATTTTTCATCCTTGAAACAGCATACTTATTCATCAGCGGCGATTATTCATGGGTTATGCTGTTAATGTCCCTGTCGATTCCCGCTGTAATCGCGGCGGTTTTTGTAATTATTACAGACGTGCCTTTTTTCCTGATAGGCAAAGTTCTTAAAGAAGCAAAAGCATCAACGATAACACAGGAAACATTCAACTTGATAAAACTCATGTGGTTCCGGCTGAACGGGACACAGAACGCCGCCGATGATTATCAGGTTACACTGCCGAAGCATTTCAGATGGCTGTTTTACATAGATCTGTTAAGGAAAACCGAAGGCACGGCAGTACTCCTGGCAGGCATAGCCGGTATCGTTGTTTCATATTCAGCAGTCGATCCGCTGAAACTCTACTTTGCCACCGCCGGAGTGATAACATTTTTATTTCTCACTTATATCCCTTACAAATCAACCCGTGCATCGACGATATTCGTTCCGTTTCTGTCGATATTCGCCGCTGTCGGATTATCCTTGCTCCCTCCCGCTGCGGGACTGTTGCTGCTTGCATGGATAATACTGAGAGGCTGCCGGTATGCATTTAAAATAGCCGGCCTTAAATCAGGAATGAAAAAAGCAATAGATTTCATTCATTCAAAGGGCGAAAAAGATTTTCTCTGCACAAACGCTCCGTTCATATCAGTCTATTGCGATGACTACCAGAAGCCGAATGTGCCATGTCACTATGACCTGATATATAGTTCTTGGAAAGAACAGAACATAAAATACATAATCATCGAACATCACAAAAATTTCCCCGGGATGAGTTATGACAACAGCACCCGGCATATAACCGAAAATTGCGAACCCGTTTTCACCGTTGAAGATCCCTGCGCCGTTTTCTATCCACTGCTGGCCGAGGCCGAATTCCATTCATCATCGACCCTGTCGGTCGGAGTCAAAGCAAACGTGGAAAAATGGAATGAATTCAGGCTTAATCCTTCAGATGAAGATAAACAAGTGAATGTTTACGATCTTCAGGAATTTTTCACGGAAAAACACTCTGATGAACTTCTGTGCAAAATCCATAATGAAAAAGGAATCTTTTTATTCAAGCATCATCAATACAAGGAAGCCGTTAATGAATATAAAAGGGCATTAAGATACTCTCCGGATAACATCACAACCAGGTTTAATTTATCAATATGCTATATTAAACTCGACAGATTGAACTGGGCTAAAAAATTACTGACCGAGTTAATCAACTCTGAAAAACTGCCTGACGATACAAGGCTCGACGTTAATAAGTACATGAAATTTATTAGTTTCCTGGAACATTACGACGAAGCCGATTTTCATGAGGCGCTGAAATTGCTTTACGAACTGAACGATTTCGAAGAGACGTACCTTATCCCGTTTTACAAAACAATCTGCCATGTAAAAGTTAAAGAATTCGAACCGGCGCTGACAAACGCCCGTATTGTGCTGCAATCGGAAAACCTCCCCGAAGAAGCAGAAAACTACTGCCGGACTCTGCTGGAAAAATTTCCCGACCGAACACCTTGATCAATAAATTGAATTAATTGGTTTTTATTCGATAATTTGAACAAAGTTGTTGGATTTACTTGTTTTGTTATCGGAGGCGTTAATATGGCGTTAATCTCCATAGATAAGGTTGAATGCAAAGATTGTTATAAATGCGTCAGGTTTTGCCCCGTCAAGGCAATACGAGTGATCGACGGCAGAGCCGAGGTCGTTGAAGAACGATGTATCGGCGACGGCTCCTGTGTCGTGATATGCCCGCAGAAAGCCAAGACCATCCGGAGCGACATCGACAAAGTCAGGACACTTCTTGCATCGGGCAGAAAGGTTATCGCAAGCATCGCCCCGTCGGCCAAAGGAATATTCTACAAAGATATATATAAAATCATCGGTGCGCTGAAGCGTTCGGGATTCGACCGTGTTGAAGAGACATGCGTGACCGCCGAAGCCGTAGCTCTCGAACATCTGTCCTGCGCCGGGCATGAAAAACCTGTTATCAGCACAGCATGTCCTGCCGTCGTTTCGCTTGTTGAAAAGTATTATCCCGAACATGTTGAACACCTCGCGCCGGTGGTAAGCCCGATGGCGGCGCATGCGCGTGAGCTTCGGGCCGTGCATGGTGACGACACGGCGATCGTCTTCATCGGGCCATGTGTCGCAAAGAAAAACGAGGCGCCGGATTTCGGAATCGACGCGGTTCTCACTTTCGACGAACTCAGAAAATTCATCGCGGAAGAGATCGATGAAACCGGCTCCACCGAATCCGGTTTCGACAATGAGCCCGCAGGCAAAGGCGAACTGTTCCCGATCGTGAACGGCCTTATAAAATCGGCGGGCATAGAGGACGATTCCTTCGATCCAACGGTGATTTCAGTCAGCGGCGTTCCGGATATCATGGATACCCTCGAAGAGTTGAACGGCCTGAAGAATATCAGGATAATCGAAGCGCTCGCATGCAAAGGCGGCTGCCTCATGGGCGCGGGCGCGGCGCAGGGACCCGACTTGTGGGAAAGAAGGAACAACCTGCTTGAGCTCGCTTCCATGGAAGGGAAAGGCGTTTTCCCGGCAGACCTCGGGCGGTCGTTCGATTCGCCCCCGCTGGAATTGCCACTGCCGTCCGAAGAAGAGATCGTCGCGATTTTAAAGCTCACGGGCAAAACGAAACCGGAAGACGAGCACAACTGCGGTGCATGCGGGTATAACACCTGCCGCGAAAAAGCGATCGCCGTCTTCCAGGGAATGGCGGAAGCCGAAATGTGTATTCCTTACATGAGGTTCCGGGCCGAAAGCCTCGCAAACGAGATAGTGCGCACAACGCCGAACGCGATATCGATCGTGGACGGTGACTTCAGGTTTCTCAGCATCAACCCGTCGTTCGAAAAAATATTCAACCTGAAAATGGACGATATCGCAGGCAGGCCGATTGAGCCTTTTCTCGACCCCAACAGCTATAAAAGGGTTCTGCGGACGGGGAAACATTTCACAAACCATAACATCGAACACGACGGCGCCACTCTGAGCGAACTTGTTTTCCTTATACCGGGAGAAGAGATTCTGGTCGGGATATACGTGGACGTAACCGACAGGGTCGATCATGAAAAAAAGATTGCAACCGTTAAAAAAGAAACTCTCGAAAAAGCCGAGATCGTCATAGAAAACCAGATGAAGGTCGCCCATGAAATCGCGGGCCTGCTCGGAGAGACAACCGCGGACACGAAAGTTCTTTTAACACGGCTGAAAAACCTTTTCGATGACGAAACGGCAAAGGATTGAATTCAATATGTTTATTGAAGTAAAGACAAAACAACTGTCGAAAACCGGGGAAGAGCTCTGCGGCGACTCGATAGGCCGGCTGAGAGACGTCAACGAAACGGTGCTGGTTCTCGCGGACGGGCTCGGGAGCGGCGTCAAAGCGAACATCCTCTCCACACTGACGGAAAAAATCGCGCTTAAATTATTCAAGGAAAATCTTCCGATCGATGATATCGTCGAAACGATAGCCAGCACACTGCCTACATGCAAAGTAAGGCACATGGCATACTCCACGTTCACTATCGTCAGAATAAAAAACGACGGCGAAACAGACATCGTGGAATTCGATAACCCGAGATGTTTCATATTCCGGGGAGCGACAGTGCTCAACCCCGAGTACGAAGTTAAATCGATAAAAGGCATAGAGCTGTCCAGGCTCAGGCTGAAACTCGAAAAAGAGGACTCGATCATACTCGTTTCGGACGGCGTGACCAATTCCTCCCTGGCCGGCAATGGAAAAGAATGGAGCAGAACGGAATTACTGAAGTTCGTGCAGGACATGTTGATCCGGGGATTCGAGCCCGTGAAAATCGCGGAGTCGATTATTCAGAAAGTCAAAACTAATTTCAATAACCACATCCGGGACGACGCCAGCGTCGCCGTCGTGAAATGCAGGGATTTCAGGGACGTAGTTCTCGCGATAGGAACACCGTCGGACAGATCGAATGACACTGAGCTTGCCGGGCGGTTCGCCTCGCTGCCGGGCAAAAAAATAATATCCGGCGGAACGCTCTCGAAGATAATAGCCCGGGAATTGAACAGGGAACTGGTTCTCGATTCCGACCCGGCTTCCGTGCCCGCGGATGTCCCGCCGGGTTCGTCGATGGATGGAGCCGACCTCGTTACCGAAGGAATCATTACGCTCATGCACGCGATAGACGAATATGACAGAGTGCCGTATTACGAGCCGCGAAAAGAAGTTATGGACATAGCGTACCTGTACTCGAACAAAAGAATGGGAGCGAAACCGGCGCGGCTGTCAACCACGGCTGAAGAGGAAAAACTATCTCCGGCAAAACAACTCGCTGAAATTCTCAGGAAAGCCGACAGGGTGACGATTCTCCACGGGCAGGGTTTGAACAAGGCCTCGACAGGTGAGGATACCCCGGTGGAAATGGGATTGAAAAGCCATCTCGTGCAGCACCTCGCCGGAAAACTTCGCGATAATTCCGTCGATGTCATTATTGAATATTATTGACCTGCCTTTCTCACCGGTGCAGGTTAAAAATCGTGAGAATGCCTGTAATACAAGGCGCGGCGAGTGAGTGGTGAGGAAGCATACTGTGCCGTATGTAACCGAGCCCGAATTGACGCCGCAACGCAGCAGGACAGGTGTTATCGCGATTTTCCGGATTTCTCACAGAGAAATCCGGGTTAATCCCAATACCGTTAACTTAAGCTTGTCATTCCGGGCCGAGTCCTTTCGGGCCGAGTCCTTTCGGACCGAGGTCCGGAATCCAGGGGACAGGATGTCAGTGAGGTTTCATGGGGCGGGAGGGCTTTTACCTTAAGTGAACAGTATTGGGGTTAATCCGGGAATCGTGACAATTTCATAATATTAATTAATAATCAACGATTTATAAATGTTGATCTTCGTTTAGACGACCATTCAAAAATAATAATATTTTTCACTGCATTGTCGGAGACGATTCCGTTTTTATAATCAACTTGAAAGATTTGTTTGCAGGCGAAAAATGCAGGCAGGTTAACCTGTATTTCTCACCAGTGCAGGTTAAAAATCGGGAGAATGCCTGTAATACAAGGCGCGGCGAGTGAGTGGTGAGGAAGCATACTGTTGCGTATGTGACCGAGCCCGAACCGACGCCGCAACACAGCAGGACAGGTGTTATCACGATTTTCCGGATTTCTCACAGAGAAATCCGGGTTAAAGAACGAAAGGAGCATGGCATGAGTACAGCCGGAAACACTTCTTCCGCAATAGCACCGGGAGCCATGAGAAAGTTCCAGAAGGTTAACGAGATTCTGGAAAAGTATGAATTCGATGCGACGAACCTGATCGCGATTCTTCAGGCCATCCAGTCGGAATACAGGTATCTCCCCCGTGAGATTCTGACTTTCGTCGGGACGGCGCTCGACAGGTCGCCTTCCGAGATATTCGGGGTAGCCACGTTTTACTCGCAGTTTTCGCTCGAACCCAAAGGCAAGTATGAGATAAAAATCTGCGACGGGACGGCATGCCATGTAAGAGGCTCCATCCCCGTCCTCCAGGCCATCCGGCAGAAACTGAAACTTAAATCCGGCGAACTCACCACCAGCGATATGCGGTTCAGCGTCGAAACGGTGAGCTGCCTCGGCGCATGCGGGCTTTCACCCGTTGTCATGATAAACGACATTGTTTATCCGCAGATGACGCCGGAAAAGATCGTCAAGGTCATTAACAAGATTAACAGGCTGGAGGACGATCAATGATAATCGCAACTGTTGAAGCCCTTGCAGACGCCCGGAAGGAAGCACGGGAAAAACTCAAATCGAGGCTGCGCGTTCTTGTATGCACCGGGACCGGCTGCGTCGCCAACGGCTCCCTGAAAGTCCTCGAAAGATTTAAAGAACTCATGGGGAACGAGGCCGTTTCGGCGGATTCGCACGATGAAACCGGTATCAGGCTCGCGCACACGGGATGCCACGGTTTCTGCGAGCACGGCCCTCTCGTGAAAATCGAGGGGATGAACATCATCTATATGAAAGTCCATCCCGAAGACGTCGATGAAATAGTTGACAGGACGATCAACAACGGCGAGATAATCGAGCGGCTCCTCTACAGGGATCCGTCCGACAACAGCCTTTTCAAAAGCGAAGAAGAAATTCCTTTTTACGCGAAACAGAAAAGGACTTCCCTCAAGAACTGCGGAAACATAAACCCGGATAACATTGAAGAATACATCGCGCGGGACGGCTACGCGGCGCTCGCGAGAGCTCTCTCGGAAATGACACCCGATGAAATCATCTCCGAGATCACATCGTCGGGACTGCGGGGCAGAGGCGGCGGCGGATTCCCGACCGGAATAAAATGGGGGTTCGTAAAAAAGGCGTCCGGCGAAAAAAAATACGTGATCGTCAACGGAGACGAGGGAGACCCCGGCGCGTTCATGGACAGGTCGCTTCTCGAAGGTGATCCCAACGCGGTGATCGAAGGCATGGCGATCGCCGCATACGCGATCGGCGCGGATGAAGGATACTTATATATCCGGGCGGAATACCCTCTTGCCGTCGAAAGAACCCGCACCGCGATCGGGCAGGCGCTCGAATACGGGCTCCTCGGAGAAAATATACTTGGAACCAATTTCAATTTCAAAGTCAGGATCAAAGAAGGCGCCGGCGCTTTTGTCTGCGGCGAGGAAACGGCTCTGATCGCCTCGATCGAAGGGCACAGGGGAATGCCGAAAAGCAAACCGCCCTTCCCCGCGAACGAAGGCCTGTTCGGCAAGCCGACCCTGATCAACAATGTCGAGACCTTCGGCAACGTGCCTTCGATCCTGCGAAAGGGCGCAGAATGGTTCGCCTCCATGGGAACCGAAAACAGCAAAGGCACCAAGACCTTCGCGTTAACGGGCCAGGTGAACAACACCGGGCTGATAGAAGTCCCGATGGGAACGACGCTGCGGGAAATCATTTTCGAAATCGGCGGCGGGATAAGGAACAACAAGAAGTTCAAGGCCGTGCAGATAGGCGGGCCTTCGGGCGGCTGTCTCACAGAGGAGCACCTGGACCTTCCCCTCGACTACGAAAGTCTCAAACAGGTCGGGGCCATGATCGGTTCGGGCGGGCTCGTGGTCATGGATGAAGAAACCTGCATCGTGGACATGGCGCGGTTCTTCATGAACTTCACCCAGAACGAGAGCTGCGGGAAATGCGTTCTGTGCCGTGAGGGGACACGGAGAATGCTGGAGATTCTCGAAAAAATCACTTCGGGGCTGGGAACGCGGGAGGACATCGACACGCTCGCGGAACTGTCGGTCGCGGTTCAGGACGGCTCGCTCTGCGGGCTCGGTAAAACTGCTCCCAACCCGGTGATATCCTCTATGAAATATTTCATGGAGGAATATATCGAACACGTCGAAGAACATAAATGCAGGGCCGGCGTGTGCCAGGCTTTCAAGAAGTTCGAGGTCGAGCCGCTGGAATGCAAGGGCTGCGGGAAATGCGCGCGGATCTGTCCGGCGGGCGCAATATCCGGCAAGCCCAAAGAACCTTACGTTATCGACCAGGAAAGCTGTGTGAGATGCGGCGCATGCGTGGCGGGCTGCCCCTTCCAGGCAATTAAGGAGGTATCTTAAATGCCGAGTATGATTATCAATGGACATGAAGTCGAATTCACAGACGAGAAGAATATTCTCGATGTTTGCAGAAAGGCGGGGTTCGATCTTCCCACGCTCTGTTACCAGGACCATCTGAGCCCGTTCGGGGCATGCAGGATGTGCGTCGTGGATGCGGGGAAAAGAGGATTGCTCACAAGCTGCTCGGTTCCGCCCGAAAACGGGCTTGAAATACAAACCAGCACCGAGCGCACGCGAAGAGTCAGGAAAATGTCACTGGAGCTCATGCTGGCGGCCCACGACAGGGAATGCCTGACCTGCCCCAAAAGCGGAACCTGCAAGTTGCAGGATTACGCGGAGCGCTTCGGCGTCGACAGCGTGAGATTCATAAGCCGCAACAAAGACAAAAAAGAAATTGACGATCACAATCCGTCGATCGTGAGAGACCCCAACAAGTGTATTCTCTGCGGCAACTGCGTGAGGGTCTGTTTCGAGCACCAGGGGCTCCACATACTCGATTTTTCGAAAAGGGGGTCGAACGTCGAAGTCGGCCCGGCGTTCGGGAAAATGCTGAACGATGTCGAATGTATTTTCTGCGGGCAGTGCGCGACAGTCTGCCCGACAGGGGCGATAACCGTCAGGCCCGAATTCGAAAATGTTTTCGACGCGCTGTACAGCGGCGATAAGAAAGTAATCTTCCAGGTCGCGCCGGCGGTCCGCGTCGGGTTGGGCGAACTCTTCGGCATGAAGCCCGGCAGGAACGTCGAGGGTAAAATCGTCTCCGCGCTCAGAAAAATGGGCGCTTACAAAGTATTCGACACCAACTTCGCTGCCGATCTTACGATCATGGAAGAAGCAACGGAATTTCTTAAAAGGCTCGATGAAGGAAAGAACCTGCCGCTTTTCACAAGCTGCTGCCCGTCATGGATAAAAACGGCGGAGCAGAGTTACCCGGAACTGCTTCCAAATCTCTCGTCCTGCCGGTCCCCGCAGCGGATGTTCGGCTCGGTGGCTAAAAAATATTTCACGAAGGAAGAAGGACTGAAACCCGAAGATGTTTTTGTGGTCTCGGTGATGCCGTGTTCCGCCAAGAAGTTCGAGGCGCAGAGAGAAGAGTTCACGACGGATGGAGTCCGGGACGTCGATGCCGTCATAACAACGAACGAGCTCGCGAGAATGATCAGATCGTTCGGGCTTGATTTCCTGGAGCTTCCGGACGAAGACTGGGACAGTCCACTCGGCGAATCGACCGGCGCGGCAGTGATTTTCGGCGCTACCGGAGGCGTGGCGGAAGCGGCCCTGCGAACTGCTTATAAAAAGATGACCGGGCGAGAACTCGAAAACCAGGTCTGGAAACCCGCCGCCCCCGGAGAAAGTGTCCGGGAAGCCGAAGTGGATATCGACGGCACCGTGGTCAGGATTGCGACCGTGAACGGCCTTGCCGCGGCGAGGAGGCTCATCGACGAAATCCGGAGAGGCGAAAAAGAGTTCCACCTCGTTGAAATCATGGCATGCCCGGCAGGCTGCGTCGGCGGCGCGGGACAACGCGCGAACGACAGCCTCGAACTGAGAGCGCAAAGGGCAAAAGGCCTTTCGGACATCGACAGCAACAAGACTGTCCGGCAATCCCACAACAACGAATCCGTTCTCGAATTGTATAAGACATATCTTTCCGAACCCAACAGCGCCGAGGCCCACCACTCGCTTCACACCGGATACTCCAGCCGCCGAAGAATCGAGGAGGACATCGAGCTGTCGGAAGTTGCCGAGCCGGGAATCTGCGTCGAAGTATGCGTCGGCACCAACTGTTTCCAGAAAGGCGCATACGATACCATGAAAAAGCTGAACGGTGTTTTACGCGCCGAAGGCCTGCTGGATGTCGTGGACATTAAAGCCACATTCTGTTTTGAAAAGTGCGGGCAGAGCCCCAACATCGCAGTGAACGGAAAAGTCATCGGGAATGCGACCTGCGATAGAATTCAGGAGATTTTCGACAGCGAGATTTCCCCGCTTCTCAAAACCGGGTCTTTGAATAAATGATTTTTGAAGCAGAAAAATAATTTTGTTCGAACAGGAGCTGATTATGACAGACAAAAAGAAAATTCTGCTGGTTGACGACGATATTACGATAATCGACGTTCTTACGACCCTGCTCGAAAATGAATATCAGATTCAATCCGCAACAAACGGCAAAGCAGGCCTCGAAAAAGTGAGGGTGTTCCATCCTGATCTCATCATTCTCGATCTCGTCATGCCCGGGTGCGACGGTTTCGAATTCTGCGAGGTGTTAAAAAACGACGAAGCTTTCAAGAACATCCCTGTGATCGTTCTCTCGTCTCACACACATCTCATCGACACAAGATTCGGCAGCAATGAAAAACTGAAACTCGCGGTCCCGGATCATTATCTTTCGAAGCCCGTCGACCCGGTAACGATTCTCAGAGAGATCAGGAATTACATCGGTTAAAGACTGGATGTCTGTCCAGTTCTCATGATATTTCCTTAAAGGGGGCGTCAGCCCCCATTTTTTATGCGCTTCTTCTTCCGCTGACGTACAGGAACACGTGCCGGGCATAGAGCTTGAGATAAAGCAGGAACCTCAAATCCCGCCGCCTCACAAGATTGAACACTTCCAGCAATTTGATCACCGGCGCCGGCACTTTGCTGAATCTTTTCAAATTACGGTCCCTCAATATTTTGAGCGCGGTTTTCTTCGAAATCACGGGCATTATCCGGAGGAGATTCGAATATGCTTTGAGTTTATATTTTTCTATCGAGCTTTCCACCTCCGTAACATGAAAGAAATCCCCGCTTTCTCCCATATTGATGGAATCCGATACATCTTTCCCGGCCAGTCCCCGCTCGATTACAGTATCGATGATTTTCGCTCCCGGAAACAGGGTCAGGTTGAATACTTTCACGCGATGAACATTTTTCAGCCCGGAGCACATTTTCACGGCGTCCACATAATCCTGTTCGGATTCACCCGGAAGCTGCATAATGAAATCAATGTCGTAGTTCAGCCCGGCTTCATCGCAAATCTTCAGCGCCTCTATAACGGTTTCATTCGATTCCGGCCTGTTCAGCATTCCCCGCCTGTTCGCCTCGTTCATCGTCTGAACCCCGAACTCGACCGTTCCGCAGCCGGCCTCCTTCAGGTAACGCGCATACTCGCGATCGAAATAGCCGACAAAGCCGAAGCACCAGAACGGAACGTTTATTTCTTTTCTGTATCTCCGCGAAAAATCCCGCATCCATTCCCTGCTCTTCGGCATAAGCGCACTGCTGAGAAAAACTTCCCGGTATCTGTACCTGTACTTCATCATGCCGAGTTCTTCCATGAGGCTGTCAACCGATCTCAGCCTCACGAATTCCGAGCCCTTATATATCCTTCTCATTTCGGATTCGCAGCAGTAAGAGCAAAGGAACGGGCACCCCCGCATGTGCATCGTCATATAATCGTCTTCGATGTTCAGCACATGCTCGAACAATTTCTTGTCCGGGAAAGGAAGCTCGTCGAGATTTTCCACGACAGGCGCCACGCCGTCGGAAACTATGCCGCCGCCTGACCTGCGCACCAGGCCCTTCACACCGGAAGGCTCATTCCCCTCCCCGAGCGCTTCTACTATCCGGGTAATCACGCTCTCGGCTTCCCCTCGCACGCCGAAGTCTATCGCCGGGACAGCCGCGAGCGCTTCCGGCGCCAGCGTAATATGGCTCCCGCCTATGATGAACGGAACATCTTTTATTTTCTTTAAGTCTTCCGCTACTCCGCCGCACCACTTGAATGTGCCGGAATAAGCCGAAAAGCAGACAACGTCGGGCTCCAGCCGCCTGTATTTTTCGATTATGGAAGCTCTCTGTGAAAACCTGGCTTCGAGAAAAGGGCTGTAATAAATGTTGTCGTTCAAACCGAACAGGCCGATATCAACAGCGAGATCGACCTCGTGTCCGGCGTTTTTAAGCATGGACGACAGGTACTCGATCCCGAGATTCTCACGGCCTAAATGAATGAACAGCACCCTCATATCGTTCCCCGGTGAAGCATCGTTACGGCATCGTCATGTAAAGAATTATGGGGCTGTTGAAAAAGCCCCGCTCTGTCATTCTGAGGAAGCATAGCGACCGAAGAATCTCAATAATAGCTCCAGAAGCGAGATCCTTCGCTACGCTCAGGATGACAAACTCCCTATGTTAATATTTCTCAACAGCCCCATTATAAGTTATGCAGAGTCGTGTTGACACTTTATTCAAAATACAATCCACTTGTTACGACTTTCAGATAAAATACCACATGTGATACCTTAATGAATGATATCTGTCGTAAAACTTTTGCAGCGCGAGGAGGTCCGGGAATGATATTCAACCGTAAAAACGCAGTCGTTCTGGCATTCCTGCTTACAGCATTATTAGGTTCATCGGCAAATGCTTCGCTCAGGGCCGTTCAAATCAACGGCGAAGTCCCGATATCGGCGGCAGCCAGCATATCGGGCGCCGGGTTCGATACAGTGATAATCTACTACCACCCATACCGGAGAATCGACGACCCCGGGATTCTCGGTCACCTCGAACGATGGGGACTCATGACGAAGAAATACAACCTGAATCTATATGTAAGAATCGAAACAGGCCCACCCATCGACGCGGTGTGCGAAACATCGAAAACCGGGTACCGGCAGGCCGCGGCGGACGACGGTTACGGATTACAGCACAAGCCCGCCCCGGCAGATGAGGAGTTCTGGCGAACAGCCGTTTTCCCGAAAATCGACGTGCTGGCCGAAATGTCCGGGCGTATCCCGCTGAAAGGGGTTTTCATCAGCCTCGACGGGCATCTCGATATGTCGTTCGATATACTGACCTACTCCGAATTCCTTTCACAGAAAGAACCCGGAACCGACCCGGCTTCATTCGACCCGAGAAAAAGAAAACCCTATCTGAAAGAAAAAGGGCTGCTCGACGACTACGAAAAATACCACGAGGTCCTGATCGAAAAAATCATGTCCGGCTATTTTTCCGGGCTGAAGAAATCGTTCCCTGCTTTTGAAATACATCTCGGTTCCTACAGAGACAACCCGCTTCACAGGGCGATGATTACATCCATAACCGGCGACCGGTCCCGGGAAGGCTTGAACATATTTGAACTGAAATCCAGCGAATTGACCGAAACCAGACCCGACACGGGCATGAAATGGCTGCCCGAACTGAACATACGCGATTATCTGCCGGAAGAACTCTCGGCGATTATCGTTTCAGCCGGTCTGTGGGACAGCGGATTCGTTGTTTCCGGGGCCGAGGCATTGTGGCTGGAGCTGAAAACCCTCAACATAAAACGGTGGCCCCTGTCCGACACCGAATCGTACCTGAGAGAAATTTCCGGGATCGAAAAATGCGATGAAGCATGCAAAGCGAAGATGGACACAATTACGCGGAATGCCGCCGGAAGAATTTTCGAGAACCACAACGGGGCGCCGGATGTCGCGCTCATCTACAGCAGCTACATGGGTTACATGTACCGCGATGTGTTCGATGCGGCGCTTGCGAACACCGACCTGAAAGTCGATAAATTCGAGAACACGAACCTGAAAAAACTGGCGCCAGTCATCAATGATTACGACGCGATTTTCACAACGCCCGGCTACAACTCAGTAAAACCAAAAAAGATGCTCGAACATGCCGGAGAAATACTCGATTTCGTAAAAGACGGCGGAATGCTCTTCATACTCGACGCCACAAAAAACACCCAGGCCGAATGGATGGGCAGAATCGACCCGGAGCTGGCTTTGAAAGTCGAAGAAAAACCCGGAATACAACCGAAATGGATTAACAAAGAATTTAAAATGCTTGGTTATCCAAAATGGATAAACAGTTTTCCAATCGGGAACCATCATTATGTCGAAACAGCGCCGGGCTGGCGGCACGTGGCCGAAGATAACGAAGACAAACCCTACATCGTCCAGCGCGCGTATGGCGACGGGATGATAATCGCGATGGCAACCATGCTGCCTGAAGCCAATATCATTGAGAACGCATGGGAATACATGCTTAAAATCAAAGACCGGTTCGATGTCGACATCGCCCCCCACTCCCCCGTGCTGCACATCGGAAACAACGAGCTGTCGTTCGTGGCAACAACTTACGGTCGGGAACGCGAACTGAAGATTACGGCAGACATTCTCAGCCAGGACAGAAAAGTTCATACCGCCGAGAAGAATATCACTCTGAGCCTCGAAGGGGGAGCACGATTCTCGATCCCTCTCCGGGCTTATTATCCCGGCCTGTATCAGGTTGTCCTGACCTTCAGCGATGCGAGGAAAAACAGGATGGATAAAAGATATACATTCTCTTTTCTCGCGCCCGCCCCGTTCGAACTGAAAGCCGACAAGTCTTATTATACTTCCGAGGATCGGGCGGTTCTCAGGATCGACTGCAATTCAACGTCCGACTGTGAATCCTTCGAAGCTTCCATCTCGATTCCCCGTCAGGGAATATCCGCTGAATTCGAAGCGTTGAAAATAGAACCCGAAAGCGATTCGAAATATTTCGCCCTGCCCCTCGGAGATATTCCCTGCGGTTCCTACGCGGTCGAAGCAAAAATAACAACAGGCGCAGGAATAACCTTCAACACCGGAACCGTTATAAAAAAACTTCCGCCCGCCCGTGCCGAGACAAAGCTGCTGAATTTCCGTGGAGGGCTTCTCGAAGTTAACGGCAGGCCCCTGTTCCCGATAGGCGTGTACTCAATTCCGCCCGAAGATGTCGCAAAACTCAATGCCGCGGGGGCAAACGCACAGATCAACTACGGCAACACGGTGGAGAAAGAAAAATCGGTGAACGCATCTCTCGAAGGCTCGGGAATCAGTTTTGCGGCCTATCCGCTGTATCCACACAAGCGGATTTTCGAAGAAGACAGGGATTTGCTCCGTGAGGAAATCAAAGCAAAAGCGGATAACGAAAAACTTTTCATGTGGTACCTCGCGGACGAGCCGGAGCTTTTCGGACAGTCGCCTGAATTGATCGGCTCCGTTTATGATTTCGTAAAGGGAATCGATCCGTACAGGCCGCAGGCGATAGTCATGACCTCGCCCGTTCATTTCCCGGATTATTCGGCGGCGTCGGACATATTGATGTTCGATAAATACCCGACCCCGACCGGATACCTGAGCGACGTGGGGCTTTTCGCACGGCGGGCGGTACACGCTTCATACGGAGGAAAACCCGTGTTCGCCATCCCGCAGTCCTTCAGCTGGGCCGTATGGGGTGGAAAAAACATTTCCGACGACGATCACCGGCCCAACTTCGCCGAAATGAGATGTTCCGCGCTCCAGAGCATAGCCGCAGGCGTCAAAGGCATCATTTACTGGGCTTATATCGCCTCCCGCTACGACATGAGAAAATTCCCACGGCACGAGAAGAATTTCCTGAAACTCATGACCGAACTTTCAGGGCTTCACGATGTCCTGATCCAGCCGGATGCCGGCCTGAACATTTCAATGCAGCCCGATTTTATGGATATCGGCTGGAGCGCAAAAATCCATGAAGGCAGGCTGTACATTTTCACTTACAACGTCGCGCCGGCGGCAAGAGAGAATATCACGTTCGTACTGCCGGAGAATTTCCGCGATAAAAAAGTCGATGTCTACGCCGAGAACAGGAGTATTCAGATGAGCGGAAACAAACTGGCCGATTCATTCGAAATGTACGGAACGCATATCTATATAGTGCCGTTGAATTAAACTCGACAAACGGGTTGATAATTATTTAAATAGTAAAGTTGATATGAATATCGCGCACAGAGCAGTTTATTTATTAAACCATAGGCGCATATTAAAGTGTTTCCATTGCGGCGGTATTCCCTATCTGATAAAATTTTGTGCTGTATCTTTAATTGGGTATTAACTCTTTTTTAATATTGAGATACTCATATCTACATCCTGAAAGGAAGGTAAGGTTCATGAAAAGGTCACTCAAATCAACGGGGTTGAGAAATGCATATTGCATACTGGTTGCATTATTTACATTTGTAATTCTGGCAGCGCCGTTCTGCTGTGTTGCTCAGGCAGAAGAAACACCGCTATATAAAGATCAGAATGCTCCTATCGATAAAAGGGTTGAAGACCTGATCGGCAGGATGACTCTCGAAGAGAAAATAGACATGGTAAGCGGGGATATGAAAACAGGCTTCAACTCGCTTGCCAACGAAAGGCTCGGAATCCCGGAATTCACGATGGCCGACGGCCCGCACGGGATCAGATGGGGAGAAGCCACATGTTTCCCAACCGGCGTCGGAATCGGGGCTACATGGAATGAAGACCTCGCAGAACTGGTTGGGCAAACCATGGCAAGAGATGCGCTTTCAAAGGGCAGAAATGTAATTCTCGGCCCGTGCATCAATATCCATCGCGTTCCGTTCGGAGGCCGTAATTTTGAAAGCTACGGCGAAGACCCGTTCCTTTCAGGACGGCTTGCAGTCGGATACGTTAAAGGCGTACAGGAATATGGAGTTATAGCTACTCCCAAGCATTATGCGGTAAACAATCAGGAATACGAACGAATGACTATAAGCACGGAAATATCCGAACGTGCGCTGCGCGAGATATACCTCCCGCATTTTAAAGTCGCGGTTCAGGAAGCGGACGCATGGTCGATAATGTGTTCTTACAACAGAATCAACAGTATATATGCCTGTGAGAACAAACATCTTCTCACAGATATATTGAAAGATGAATGGGGATTTAACGGCTTTGTCATGTCGGACTGGGGAGCGGTTCACAGCACAATCGAAACCGCGATGTCGGGAATGGACATTGAGATGCCCAACGGCAAATACCTTGGTAAAGACCTCCTGAAAGCAGTTAAAGAAGGCAAAGTCCCTGAATCCCAGGTCGAGAACATGGTAAGGAACATACTCCGGGTAATGATGGTTTCAGGAATATTCGACCACAGGATTGAAGTTGACGGAGCGTGGGAAGATTCCCCTGCGAACAGGGCAGCCGCACTCCAGGTAGCAAGAGAAGCAATCGTGCTTCTTAAAAACGAAGGAGCGGTGCTCCCGCTTGATAAAAACAAAATCAAATCGATTGCGGTGATAGGTCAGCATGCGGCAACATTGCAGACAGGTGGCGGCGGAAGCTCATGGGTAACCCCCAGCTACAAAGTTTCACCTCTTGAAGGAATCGCCAAAGAAGCCGGAACCGATATCGAAGTGCGCTACATAGAAGGCAGCGATACTCACCTGAAACTGAATTATGAAGTTATTCCAACAACATATCTGACGCCGAAAAACGATATAAAAGGCGAATTTGGTGTCAGGGCGGAATATTTCAACGGCAAATTCGAAGGCGATCCGGTAGAAACGAGAATAGACAAAAAAATCGATTTTAACTGGGGAACCGGCGATAGGCTCATCGACGGCATGAATAATGATAATTTCTCCGTAAGATGGGAAGGAAGCATTACCCCGAAAGTGAGCGGTAAATACAAGATTTTCGCAATCGCAAACGACGGAATAGCACAGTTGTACATTGATGGAAAAGCAAAGATTAACAACATGGCTTTCAACGGCACGACCAACGGCAAATCCACCACGGTTAAATTTGAAGCAGGCAGAAAATACGACTTAAAGCTTGAATACCAGGGCATGGGGAACAGGTCAATGGTTAGACTCGGCTGGATCGGCCCGGGCATCAACCCGTTGAAACAGGCCGCCGAAACAGCTGCCGCCAGCGACGTCGCCGTTGTTTTCGTGGGGCTCGACAAGACAATTGAAGGTGAAGGAAACGACCGCGAGAATATCGAGTTGACCGGCTTGCAGAATGAAATGGTTCAGGCAGTCGCAAAAGCAAACCCGAAAACTATTGTGGTAATGTTCAACGGAACTCCTTTCATTATTGATTCATGGAAAGACAAAGTGCCTGCAATCCTCGAAGCATGGTATCCCGGGCAGGAAGGCGGTCGCGCGGTTGCGGAAATTCTTTTCGGTGATGTTAACCCATCGGGCAAAATGCCTCTTAGCTATCCCGAATCATGGGAGAAAAGCCCGGCGTATGACAACTACCCCGGAAAAGACGGCAAGGTCTTTTATGATGAAGGTATCTTTATTGGATACAGATATTACGATGAGAAAGGATTGGAGCCCGTATTCCCGTTCGGGCACGGCTTGAGCTACTCCTCTTTCGAATACAGTAATCTTTCTCTCAGCAAATCCACGTTAAGCAGTTCTGATAAACTGCAGATCACTCTTAGTATTAAAAACGCAGGCAAACTCGGTGGCAAGGAAGCCGTTCAGCTTTACATCAACGATGTTGAAGCAAGCGTACCGAGACCCCCGAAGGAACTCAAAGGTATCAGCAAAGTATACATCCTGCCCGGAGAAACAAAAGAAATCACGTTCACGATCGACAGCTCCGCTCTCAGTTTCTTCGACGAAAAAACCATGAAGTGGGTTGCCGAGCCCGGCGAGTTCGAAGTCCAGATCGGCTCCTCTTCCAGGGATATCCGCCTGAAAAAGAAGTTCGAACTGAAGTGATTCCAGCCGGATAACGATTATCAAAAAGCCCTCCGCACGGAGGGCTTTTTTTTAGCCTGCATTTCTCACCAGTGCAGGTTGAAAATCGTGATAATGCCTGTAGTACAAGGCGCGGCGAGTGAGTGGTGAGGAAGCATACTGTGCCGTATGTAACCGAGCCCGAATTGACGCCGCAACGCAGCAGGACAGGTGTTATCGCGATTTTCCGGATTTCTCTGTGAGAAATCCGGGTTAGAAACAAAATGACCGGCCTCATGGC